>WNFR01010718.1_pt1 | contig 12444 bp, 14 predicted proteins | sample 5400221 | NCBI WGS metagenome assembly WNFR01 (sample SAMN13153357, study PRJNA577476) | soil metagenome | isolation source: 40 cm soil under Madrone tree | place: USA:California | collected 2016-06-14 | reverse complement strand
GACGAGTACATGACGTGGGAAAGATGTTTGTTCCCGATCGCATCCTGAACAAACGCAGTACGCTGAGCGACGAAGAGTTCCAGTTGCTGAAAACGCACCCCGGTGTGGCTGCCGAGATCCTGAACACCGTTGCCACTGACGAGCGTACGAAAAAGGCGGTTGAATGCCACCACGAGTATTTTGACGGCAGCGGTTATCCTTCAGGACTGCGCGGCGAAGAAATCCCGCTGTGGGCAAGGATCGTCAGCGTTGCCGACGCATACGTAAATCTCACCAGCGACCGGTCGATGGCGCCAGGAAAGACCAGCGAGCAAGCCCTCGCCGAACTCGAAAGATCAAGCGGCACCAAATACGATGGAATGCTGGTACGGATCCTCGCACGCGAACTCAAGTCAGAACGCAGCTTGCCCAACCTTATCAACTGATCCAAAGACCTTTCTTGAGGTCCGCCCGAAATTTCCCTACTACTCAGTTCGAAATATTGGCATATGAATGCAGATAGTTAACCGTGGGCCCGTTTTATCGCACCGAGGTTTGAAATTTATTCTGGCGGACTTAGCTGAAATTCCGTCTGCTGGTCATCGGCTGGAGTCCTCTTCTTGTATTTGGTAGCACTCGTCTTAGTGCCTTCAACCTGCTTAATCATCTTCTTCTCTTCCATGCCGCGAAAAATACTTTTCACTCTCCAATCCTCGTGAATGAATGTGATTTTCCTAGCCTGTTTGTTATTGATCGTGTCATTTGACTCAAGATATTCCATGATCGCCAGTTCGGCTGTTGCCAATTTTTCGTGCTTAATCGTGACCAAGAATGAATGCTCTGTTTCTTTGAATATGGGCGGTTCAAGTCCGAGTGCTGTCATGGCAGCGGTGGCAGTTTTAATGCCCTCTCCCACGTCTCTATTAGGAGGGTCGGGGAATTTATTCAGGAGCCTCTGAACTGCGCCATTACGCGCTGCCCGTTGCGTGGTGAGATTCTTAACGGTCATGTTGGCGGGCAGCCGACCAGGACTTTGAACTTCTATCCGATTATCGAAAATCCGAATGTGAATGTCATCCGTAATGCTGTAATCGCGGTGAATAACAGCATTTGTAATGATTTCGTGAAGGGTCTGAGGCGGGTATTGGACGTGTTCGAACTCCGATCCGACACCCATCTTAGGAATCTGCTGAATTAATTCGGTGGTGAGGGAAACGGCAGACCTGATCTGTTTGTAGAGGCATCCCTCGACAGTTTTTGGAATGAAGGCCTCCGCTTCGCGGAACCGTTCTGCTGAAGTAGTTTTGAAACGGTAAATCTTGATTCCGCAATGTTTGGGAATGATGGACTGCGGTTCATCTGCGAATAGCAAAACCGAAGCGACTGTCACTCTGTCGTCTCTAATCAGCGATTGCTTTCTTAAATATTCCTCCGGCTTCGCAGTCGGCACTACATTCGCGATAAATTCCTGCACGATGTCGGATTCAGTTACGACTGGCAGATCAGCATTAGTGCTTTCGTTTTCGAATGAGTGAACACCCTTTGCGTATTCCAGACGGCGGCGAAGTTCATGCGTGTTTTGGGGAATACTCTGCGCGCTTCGACGAAGATAAGGAATATTGTTCGAAGCGAGGGTGAGGCCACGTGTCTTGTTTACCGTTGCATGAAGCACCAAGCCCGGAAGGCCTTCGCATCGGAGAAACTCATATTGAAAATCCGACCCTACCGGGAAAAGGCCATCGAAAACCTGAGCGTGTGCGTTGGCCCCCTCCGGGTTTTTGAAACCACGCCATGATCTGGTTTTGACGCCATTAACTTCAAATTCATCGACACCAATGTATAGTTCGCCGCCGTCCGCATTTGCAAAGGCAGATATGTCCTCTGTCAGGCTGGCAGGGCGCTTTTCCAGAGCCTTTACGTCGCTATATTGTCCCTCTTCGGCATTTATGATCTTGTCCGCTTGGGCACGGGTGATTTCTTGAATTTCAAATGCCATCTTCGAATTCCTATATGGCATTGTATGCGAAGTTAACTCAATCTTCGAATTAAACTTTACTATGCTATTCGAAGATTATTAGTTATCCACCGATCCTACGGTTTAATTTCCTCACAGAACGTATAGACAACGTATCTACCTAAACGGTAAAATTGCGAGTGGTCGGGACGGGGGTGGTTATGGTAGCGCGAGCTCAACTAGCCAGATGGGGAAACAGCTTGGCTGTTCGTATCCCAAAGAATCTAGCCGAAGAGGCTAAATTGCACGAAGGCGACTACCTTGTTCTGGAGGTGGAGGAACAAGGGATCGTGGCCATGAAGGCAGTCCGACGCCCTAAGACTCTGGAAGACCTAATCGCCCAAATCACGCCTGAGAATATCCACAAAGAGCAGGAGTGGGGGGATCCGGTTGGAGCTGAGATTTGGTAACTGCTGAGTGGCTGCCTGATGTAGGCGACGTTATTTGGGTTGATCTAAATCCGACCGTGGGACATGAGCAGGCTGGCAAACGGCCTGCTCTTGTTCTTTCGCCTGCTGCCTACAATTCCAAGACCAGTCTACTCGTTGCGTGTGCCATGACGTCTGAGGTAAAGGGGTATCCATTTGAAGTTGGTATGCCCGATGGTGGCGTGGTACTGGCTGACCAACTCAAGTGTCTTGATTGGAGAAAGCGGAACGTACAGCAAAAAGGCGAGGCCCCTGCCGAAGTAGTACATCAAGTTAGAGAATTACTCGGAAAATTTCTTCAAATCACCTGACTTCTTCCTGCCTGTTTCCAGGCGTGCCACCACCAAAATCTCTCGCACACTTGCCAAATTGCGCCCTCAAGCCCGAAACTAACCACCTATGTCCGTGCCTTTATCGCTCGCCGGCAAGGTTGCGCTAATCACCGGCGGATCCCGTGGAATAGGAGCTGCGACCGTCCGCATGTTTGTTCAGGCTGGCGCTCGCGTGCTCTTCAATTATGAGAGGGCGAAAGCGGAGGCGGAGAAGCTGGTCCGCGAGTGCGGGGAAGCCAACTGCGCGGCGGTCGCCTGCAATCTGGATGGAACGAATACAGCGCGGGAACTGGTTGCCGCAACGGTGCAGCGGTTCGGACGACTGGACATTATGGTGGCAAACCACGGAGTATGGCCACCGGAAGACACTCCAATCGACAAAATGCCGGACGAGCAGTGGCGCAGGACCGTTTCCATCAACCTCGATTCGGTTTTTGCCCTGGTGAAGCATTCAGTTGCGCAGATGAAAAAATCCGCCAGAGCGGACTCGCCGGCGCACATTGTCCTCATCAGTTCAACTGCGGGGCAGCGCGGCGAGGCCTTCCATTGTGACTATGCCGCCACCAAGGGCGCGCTCATCAGCATGGTCAAAGGGCTCTCGACCGAACTGGCGCCGGACCACATTTACGTCAACTGCGTCGCCCCGGGATGGGTGGATACCGACATGTCGCGTCCCGCGCTCGACGATCCCGCCACAGCGAAACAGGTTTTCAGCAAAATTCCACTCGGGCGGGTGGGTAAGCCGGAGGAGATTGCCGCGCCCGTGCTGTTTCTGTGTACTCCGTGGGCAGGATTCATTACGGGCGAGGTCTTCAACGTGAATGGTGGAGCGGTGCTGGCGGGATGAGCCGGTCGTCGTCATGGTCACTTAGAAGCAAGCTCATGGGCAGCTAGAAGCAAGGTTTCGTGCGTCTAAACTATTGAAGAGATGAAATATGTCCTCACTGTCCTTTTGCTGACCGCGCTGGTTGTTGCGCAAGACACGCCTGCTCCATCTGCAAGTGCGCCCTCACAAGCTATTCCAACAGACCAGGAAAATTCGCGTAAGGCACGCGCAATTCTTGATCAGGGCATCCAGGCGCTGGGCGGAAACGCCTATCTGAACATTCAGGACATGACCCAGGAAGGCCGGGCCTACAGCTTCCATCATGGGGAACCGAACAGCCTGGGAACACTGTTCTGGCGTTTCAAAAAATTTCCTGACAAAGACCGCCTTGAGCTGACGAAAAAACGCGACGTCATCGAACTCTACACCGGCGACAAAGGACTCGAGATCACATACCGCGGTGTCCGCGATATGGACGAGAAGGACCTCACCCCGTATCTGCGAAGGCGGCATTTTGGCCTGGATGTCGTGCTACGGCAGTGGCTGAACCAGCCGGGCTTGGCGCTGTTTTATGAGGGACAGACGGTCGCGGCGCAGAAACAAACAGACCAGGTCACGATCATGAACGCTAAAAATGAAGCCGTGACTTTGTATTTTGATTCCAACACCCATCTTCCGGTCAAGAAGAGCTTCGCGTGGCGCGATCCCACGGACAAGCAGCGCAATATCGAAGAAGAAATTTATGACAACTACCGGCCGGTGCAGAACGTGATGACGCCTTTCGATTCCACCCGGCTCTTCAATGGCGAAATGGCCGCGCAGTCGTTCCTCACTTCGGTCAGCTACAACCAGGGACTAAGCGATACCCTGTTCGCTCCACAAGCCGCCGCCAAGCCTGATAAACGACGCTAAACAGTGACGATGTATGTAACACCTTCGTTTCCGCGCAACTCCGTAAGCATACGTAAACAATTGTAAATAAGTTAGTTAGATACAGCAGGAGTGGATCATTCACCCACATGTTGTGGTCAATTTGCCACATACGAATTCCGTCTGCCAGCCTTACCCTTGTAGGTAGGAGTCCTTCTGGTACAGGAACAAACTATCCGGTCGGTCGTGGAGTGCCGAGGAATCGGCTTGCACTCGGGAGCTCCGGTCACTCTGCGCATTCTTCCCGCTCCTGCGAACACCGGCATCGTTTTTCGGCGGGTCGATCTCGACGGCTTCGAAGTGGAAGCTATCAGCCGCAACGTTGCGCGCGTCAGCTATGCCACCAGTTTGATGAAAAAGGGCGTTCTGATTTCCACCACGGAACACTTGCTGTCTGCCTTTGTGGGTATGGGGATCGACAACGCGGTGATCGAACTGGACAATTTAGAGCTTCCAATTCTGGACGGAAGCGCGAAACCATTTGTAGATCTGATCCGCCAGGCAGGGGTGCGCAAACAGCGCCGCCCCCGCACTTACATCCGGATTCTCCACGCGCTCGAAGTACGGGAAGGGAACAAATTCATTGCGGTGTATCCGGCAGACAATTACTGCGTGGCTTACACCATCAATTTCCCGCATCCACTGATTGGACGAGAGGCATTCACGCTGGAGCTCTCCAACGGGAATTATGTCTCGAAGATCGCGCCGGCCCGCACCTTCGGATTTCTGCACGAGGCCGAGGCGATGCGGCAGCAAGGATTGATTCGCGGAGCTTCCGCCGACAATGCTGTGGTTCTCACTCGCGACGGTTTGGTGAACCCTCCCCTACGCTTTCAGGACGAATTTGTGCGTCACAAGATCCTCGACCTGATCGGGGACCTTGCGCTGATCGGGCGGCAGGTTCTAGGCAACGTGGTCGCCGACCGCGCCGGCCACGCGATGCACACAGCTCTGGTGTCCCGGTTGCTGCGTGATCGGACGTTGTGGGAAGAAACAACCCTTCCAGTCGAGAGGCAGGAACACTACCGTTCTCCGGAATTATCAGTGGAACAAACCTTCTAGGCTCAGCCGCCCAAGACCCTGGACCCAAGCTGGAGATCCACAAACGCCATTCATTCTGTTCAGCTAGCCGGAGCTGGAGTAGACTCTGCATTGCTCCAAAGCTAATATGTCCCGGAGAGCCTCGTCCTTATGATCGGCGAGATCATTTCCCATTACCGCATCATGGAGAAGTTGGGCGGCGGCGGCATGGGCGTCGTTTACAAAGCCGAGGACATAAAGCTCGGCCGCTGGGTAGCGCTTAAATTCCTGCCCGATGAATTGGCCCGCGATCGCCAGGCGCTCGAACGTCTCCAGCGCGAGGCGCGCTCGGCGTCGGCTTTGAACCATCCCAACATTTGCACGATCTACGATGTTGATGAGGGCGACGGTCAGCCCTTCATCGCCATGGAGTATCTGGAGGGCCAGACGCTCAAGCATCGCCTCGCGGGAAAGCTTCCCAAGATTGACGAGTTGCTCGATCTGGCTATTCAGATCGCCGACGCGCTGGACGCAGCCCACTCCAAAGGAATCATTCATCGCGACATCAAGCCCGCCAACATTTTCATCACCCAGCGCTCGCAGGCGAAGGTCCTCGACTTCGGACTGGCCAAGCTCGCGCTAGAGCCGCGCCGGGTGGGCGAGGCAGTGGGAGCGTCTGCTCAGCCCACGATTGGAACCGCGGAAGAACTGCTTACTACTCCCGGCACAGCCCTGGGCACCGTCGCCTACATGTCGCCCGAGCAGGCGCGTGGGGAAGAGTTAGACGCGCGCACCGACCTGTTCTCCTTCGGCATCGTGATGTACGAGATGGGCACTGCGCGACAGCCTTTCGCCGGCGGCACTTCCGCAGTGGTCTTCGATGCCATTCTCCACGGAGCTCCGGTCTCGCCCGTGCGTCTGAATCCCGAGTTGCCCGTGGAGTTCGAGCGAATCATCAACAAAGCGCTGGAGAAAGATCGCGACCTTCGCTACCAGTCAGCCGCCGAATTACGCAGCGACCTGAAACGCCTGAAGCGCGACACGGAGTCGGGCTGGTCCGCTGTCTCGTTGGCCGCTGCAACCCAGGCCTCGTCGTCAGGCGCCACCCCGAGTGCCCCAAGCACTGCCGTCCCCGCAGAAAAATCTTCGCGCAAGGCATACATCGTGGCTGCTGCCATTGCGATCGCAATCGCAGTTGCCGCAGGCGCATACTACTTCCGCATACCGTCTAGTGGTCCGGCGACGCTCACGCAAGTCAGCCACTGGAACAAGCCGATGAACGATGCAATTCTTTCTCCAGACGGCCGGACGGTTGCATTCACTTCTCCGGTCTCAGGTTTCGACCAGGTATTTATCATGCTGGCCTCGGGCGGAGATCCGCTCCAGCTCACCAGCGATTCGGCCAACAAACGCGTGAGCAGCTTCTTGGCTGACGGGACGCAAATCTACTACGAAGCGGGACGTGCAGAAACCTGGGCGGTTCCAACCCTCGGAGGCGCTCCCACCCACGTGGCCTCCGGCACCAACCTGATTACCTCACCAGACGGCAATTTTTTTTTCTTCTTTAAATCGGAAAGCAGAATGATCTTCCGAACGCCGCGGTCGGGCGTCGGAGACGAACTCATTTACAACCTGGGTAGTGAAGGGATGTTCCCCCAGGAGCTTCTGGTGTTTCCGGACGGGAGTGACTTGCTGATCACTGCGGCTAAAAGCAGTGAAACTTTGGGGATTCCCTCAGCCGAGATTCTTTACCGAGTGAATGTAAAGACCCACAAGGCAGAAAAGCTGGGTGAATTATCTGGAAGACCTTCCGGAGTTGTATGGGGCGAGCCGGGCAAGACCCTGTTCTTTAGCCGCACGGTGAATGATGTTACGAACCTCTGGGAAAACAATCTGGCCAGCCAAACCCTGAAACAAGTAACCACTGGCGCAGGTCCCGATCTGCATCCCATGCCTGATCCATCCGGGAAAGGAATTTACTTCATCAACGGAAGGCGGTCAGGCGTACTGACCGTTTACAACACCCGAACAAGACAGTCGTCTGATGTGGTCGCCGAGGACGCGACTCAGCCCGTCCTCTCGTTGGACGGCCGGCGGGTGGCTTACATTACTCTGGCAGGGAATGGTCGCCAGGAAATATGGGTTTCAGATATCGACGGCAACAACCGGGTCAAACTCGTCTCATCAGTTAATCTCATCACCTTGGGATGGTCGCCAGACGGCTCTCAATTTGCGTTCACAGATGGAGCGGGTGGCGTCGCAAAACTCTATAGTGCGCGAACCGATGGCAGCCGGCTGTACCAAATGCCGTGGTCGGGCAGTGGCGTTAATTTTGCCATTTGGAGTCCGGATTCAAAGACTTTCTACTATAGCGCTTACGAGAAAGACCCGGCCAAAATCACCACTTGGAAGGCAAGCGGCGACGGGTCGAACCCGGAAAAGTTGGCGCAAGACTGCGGCAACGTCGAGGACGCCTCCCCGGACGGCAGGTATCTGCTCACCGGCAATGGTCCGGGAGGGGGAGTGGGCGTCGGTCAGATCTCTGTCACGGATGGCAAATGCACAGTTTTTATGCCAGAGCTGGCGACCCTGATCGTGCACTCTTCTCCGGACGGCAAATCAATTCTCTATCTGACCGCGTCTCGCGGAGAGACGACCATTTACCGCCAGCCTTGGCACGAAGGCAAGCTCGTCGGAGCGGCTCAGACGGCGATCAAACTTCCATTTGCATTTCGGCAAGGCTATGCCGGCAATGCCTACGACTTTTCCAAAGATCTTTCCACAATCGTTTATGCGCGCCCCGGCGGCCAGGCCGATCTCTATCTTCTGAGCCAGCGCTAGATAACGGCTGAAGCATTTTGCTCGGGCCGGGAATAATCGCGTGCAAAGAATACCGTCGGGGAGATGCTCCTCGGTTCCTCTAGTCGGCGGCGCTGGGACTCGGATCCCCGGCTTCCACGAAGGCTTTTTCGTCCAGCAACCTCTTCAATTCGGCGCGGGCATGCGCGGCAAGTCCGGCAGCGTAGGACTTCGTAGCTTCCTGCCGCTCACGCGAAAGTGGCGCAACGCGGACTGCCAGCAGGGGAGCATCCTGTTCGAGCATCCGCACCAGTCTTTCGGCGCGGGCGACTCTGAGTTCTATGGGAAGCATGCCACTCAAGCATGATTGAAAAATGAAGCTAAGCGGAAGTCTCAAACTGGGTTCCCCTGCAGCCCGCCAATATCTTTTTCTCTGGAAACAAAGCTCCGAAAATCGCAAACTTGAACCAGCGTGCACAAAACTGTCTATCTTTCGCTGGGTTCCAACCTGGGCGACCGGGCGGCCAATCTCCGCGAGGCGATCCAAAAATTGGCGAACATGGGGGAAGTCGTGCAGGTGTCCTCGCTTTATGAGACTGAGCCGGTCGAACTGACTGCGCAACCCTGGTTCCTGAATTGCGCGGTCAAGCTGGACACCGAGAAGATGCCCCGCCAGCTGATCTCCGCAATCCTCGGTTTGGAACAAAGCATGGGGCGGCAGCGCAAGCAGAAAAAAGGGCCGCGCATTATTGATATTGATATTTTGCTGTCCTGATGCGCGACACCCAGTTTTCAAACGTAGCACGAGGGAATTGCGGGATGCTCTTCCCCCTGGGCAGACGGTCAAGAAACTGGCTTCCTAGTAGAGAGATGTGGAGACGCGTCTCGCCCGTCTGCCGGGCGTGGACGCCCGGAAGTACATGAGGATTACGGAACGATAAGCCGACGGCCTTCTTCTGGTGCGGCAATAGCGGACTGCTGCTCGGGAAATTGTTGGAAGAGAAAATCCACAAAGGCGCGGGATTTTGGCCTGCCCGACGTCCGGGCCAACGCCATTCGCACCAGAAAAACCAGCGCGCGCAACACTTCCGAATCCTTAAGGCGGCTATGTCCCACATGCTTCTGTTCGGCTTCGCGATATTCCTTCACCATCTTCTGAATTTCGCTCGTGAGGGCCTGGTGCACGAGATTCGTGACCGCACTCTGATAAATCAATCCGGAACCGGCTAAGGTTTCGTAACTGCGGGCTAGCGAAGTCAGGGCGGCGATCAGGTCGGAATCGCGAATGTTCCGGTCGGCGTGGGCACTTTTGGCGAGAGCATAGGTAAGTCCGAGCAGCAAGTGCTCCTGCTCATAAAGAAATTTGTCGCCAATTTCCACTTTTGGGAACAAGGCACTCTGGTCCAATTGCTCGATTGGGCGCGGCTTTTCGTGCGCGCGCGCCTGCTGCAGATAGACACACTCGCTGGGACAATCCAGTGTTACTTCGCGCTGCTCACCGCAACACAGCGGGCAAATGCGTCCGTGGACGGCGGGACAGAACCGCTTCTCCCGGCGTTTTTCGCAGATTGCGCAGCTCAAAATCGTGTCTCCTAGTTTTTATTATTGCATGTGGAATTCTATTCTGACGGTGACGCAAGCAGTCTTCATCCACGCCAATGGCGGGTTTTCCTGAGCTGAAGCGCTGGCGCATGCGGTTTTTATGGATATTTATGGTTCCATTTTAATAAAAGCCGCATAGAATGCGGCAATTTTGCTGTTTTTCCACAGGCGGCGGGTATTAATATAACGGGGCATTCCACAGAAAATTCAAGTTTGCAGACAGAGGAGGATTCATGGCATCAGGTTTGACCAAGACCCAACTAGTCCGGCATTTGGCGGAGAAAACCGAGCTTAACAACAAGACCGCGGCGGCGTTTCTCGAGCACCTCGCAGATACCGCAATCAAGGAAACCAAGAAGAACGGCGTGTTTGTCGTCCCCGGCATCGGCCGTTTGGTGAAAGCTCATCGCAAAGCTCGCGTCGGACGGAATCCGCAGACCGGCGAACCGATTCAGATCAAGGCGAAGACGGTTGTGAAATTCCGCGTCGCGAAAGCCGCAAAAGACGCGATCGCCCCCAAGAAGTAGGGTCCGCACGTCCGCCCAAGGCCGGCTTTCAAAGCCGGCCTTTTTCTTTTAGCGAAAACTTTGGACGAACCCTTTAGTCGCCGACATACGCATCAGCTTCGATCTCAACCAGCATCTCTGGCGAGACCAGCGCAGTAATTGCAACCATGGAGGTTGCGGGACGAATGTCGCGGAAGAATTCACCGTGAGCTTTCCCGACCTTTTCCCAATCGGCGATATTTACAACGTATATGCGCGTGCGCACAACATCTTTCAAACTGGCGCCCACCTTCTCAAGAGCTGAGTCAATGTTTTCCAGCGTCTGCACCGCCTGTGCGTAGACGTCGCCTTGGATGATCTTTCCGTCGGGCCCAGTGGCGGTCGTACCGGAAACGTGCACATAGGGGCCGATTCGAACCGCGCGCGAGTAGCCGACGATCGGCTCCCATGGCGTGCCACTCGAAATATTTGTACGCTGCATCGATTTCATTTCTTCCTCCCGAGCAAACTCAGCAACTCTTTTGGTTCACTCCCGCACGTCAATACAGAATTGATCCTACCTGACCTTCGGCAAACCATTAGTCCCTGCTTGAACTTACCTCACGACTGCTGACTGGCAGCCAGTGTATCCATCTGCTGATAACAGTAGCGTGAAACCTTCTCCCGAATTCGGGTTTCTAATTAGTAGGAACAACACGCGATGCGCGACTTACGAAAGTCACTTGTTTTCGCACGGAAGGTGCGATAAGAAACGCAGATTGGCCGAAGTTGACGCCGCGACGTTCCTGGAGGCCCTATGATTCCGGACGATCATCCACTGCAAAAACTTTTCCTGGAAATGGTGGGACGCCACTATGCCCACGAGATTGGCATTCGCGATCCCGAAGTGGTGGGATACGTGGCGCATATGCTGGCGGAATTTTGCGATGTCGAGCAGTTGTTCAAAATCCGCACCGCTGCCGGCAAGCCGCTTACCGATGTTGGCGAGATGCTGATGGAATCCAACCCGGTGTTCGGGCCGGCGCCGTCGTTCGACCGTGAAAGGCAAGTGCGCAAGCATATCGGTGACTACACTCTTTTCTTCACCGGAATGTTTCCCGAGAGCATCAATCATCTCCGCCTGCGCCGCCACCGCCTGGAAGACTTTGTTGACTGGATGAAAGCCGGAAAAGAAAGCTACTATGTCGTTTCCAAATTCGACTCCTTCGAGTACACGAAAGTAGCTCCGCTTTTCGAACGCTTGTCTGACCACTTCGAGCAATGTGTATACGGGTTGAACTGCGTCAAGAATGAATTGCAGGAGATGCAGCACCCGATCGTCCGCCGGACCGGTGAACTGTTGATGTAATCAGGCGCGGCGATAAAAACTTAAGGCGGCATCACCCTGCTGCAGCTTGCGCGTGCGGTTCAGCTTCCCGAACGCCTCTCCGGGATCAAACTTTTTCTGGTGCTCCGCGATTACTACTGCGTCCTCACTGATGCGCGAGTTGCTAAGAGACCCCAGGGTTTCCCCATAAGCTTCATGCGATTGGTACGGAGGATCCAGAAAAATATAGTCCGGCAGGATTTGCTGGCGCTCGAGCTGAGAAATGGTCCGCGTCGTCTCCTGCTGAAGGACCTGGCATCCTTGCACGATTCCCAACGAGTAGAGGTTCTGGCGGAGCAGGTCGGCGGCGCGACTGGAAAACTCTACGAAGTACACCATCGCGGCTCCGCGGCTCAGCGCTTCTATCCCAACTGCCCCCGTCCCGGCGAATAAATCAATCCAGACAGATCCTTTGAGCGCCTCTGGATTTCCCGCCGTGAGGACATTAAACAGAGTCTCTCGCAGGCGGTCCGAAGTAGGGCGGATATCGAGATCGCGAAGAGAGCGCAACCGCCGGCTGCGAAATTTACCAGCAATCACTCGCATGAATGAATATCAACTCCCCCGGGCGACTGACGACTCCTTGAATCCCACTCTCAACGTCCTTAGACTAAATAGGTGCACTTGCATAGCCACCAGGCG
>WNFR01005971.1_pt1 | contig 12445 bp, 8 predicted proteins | sample 5400221 | NCBI WGS metagenome assembly WNFR01 (sample SAMN13153357, study PRJNA577476) | soil metagenome | isolation source: 40 cm soil under Madrone tree | place: USA:California | collected 2016-06-14 | reverse complement strand
CTGTACCGTCTGATTGGCCCGTCCCATGCTGCCGAACGGATCGGTCTGACCGATCAGCCGCGCCAGCTCAGCCAGCGGATCGCTCTCGCCCCTTGCCGACGCGTGCTGGTCACCACTGCGATCATGGTCGTCACCAGCGGGAAAAGGTCTGCCCTGATATCGATCAGCCATCGTAATGATGCATCCCCTTCGGGAAAGCCGCCAACTCGCCCTTAAAAACGAACCAGCTCTGCCGCATGCCCTCACAGATCCCCATGTGAGCGGCGTTTGCCCCTACTACCGCATCTCGTCCGGAGCATGAACGCCGAGAATGGCGAGCCCAGATGCCAGAACCGAAACGACGCCCTGAACCAAAGCCAGCCGCGCCTTCGTCATCTCTGCATCATTATTGATAATGAAGCGTAAATAGGGCAAATCGCGCCCCCTCGTCCATAGTGCGTGAAATTCGCTGGCAAGGTCATAGAGGTAAAAAGCGATTCGGTGCGGCTCATGTGCCACCGCCGCCGCCTCGATCACCCGGGGATAGAGCGCCAGCCGCCGCAGCAGGTCGAGTTCCGCCGGGTCGCTCAGCCGCTCCACCGCCGCGTCGACGAGGAACGCCGCCCGTGCCCCGGCCTCCTCCGGCAAGTCTGGAACCACCTCCCGCGCGTTACGGAACACCGAGTGGCCGCGGGCGTGGCCGTACTGTACGTAGAACACCGGGTTCTCGCGCGACTGCTCGATCACCTTGGCGAGATCGAAATCGAGCACCGCATCATTCTTGCGGTAGAGCATCATAAAGCGGACGGCATCCTTGCCGACCTCGTCGACCACTTCGCGCAAGGTGACGAAATCGCCGGATCGTTTCGACATCTTCACCGGTTCGCCGCTACGCAGCAGCCTGACGAGCTGCACGATCTTCACATCCAGCGTGGCCTTGCCCGATGTGACGGCCTTGATTGCAGCTTCCACGCGCTTGACGTAGCCGCCGTGATCGGCGCCCCAGACGTCGACGAGGTTGTGAAAGCGGCGGTCGAACTTGCTCTTGTGATAGGCAATGTCCGAGGCGAAATAGGTGTAGCCGCCGTCGGATTTCTTCAACGGACGATCGACATCGTCGCCATAGGCGGTGGCGCGAAACAGCGTCTGCTCGCGATCCTCGTAGTCTTCGACCGGCGCCCCCTTCGGGGGCGGCAGGCGGCCTTCATAGACGTCGCCCTTGGCGCGCAGAAACTCGATGGTCGCAGCGACCTGATCGGTACCGCCCTCAATTAGCGAACGCTCCGAGAAGAAGACGTCATGCTTGATATTGAGCGCGGCGAGATCGCCCCTGATCTCATCCATCATCATCGCGATCGCCTTGGCACGCGCGATCGGAAGCCACTGCTCCTCGGGCATCTGGTTCAGGGCACCACCATACTCAGCGGCCAGCGCCTGCCCCACCGGTTTCAGATAGTCGCCGGGGTAAAGCCCTTCCGGAATTTCGCCGATGTTCTCGCCGAGCGCCTCGCGATATCGAAGGTAAGCCGAGCGCGCGAGCACATCGACCTGGGCGCCGGCGTCGTTGATGTAATATTCACGGGTGACATCATAACCCGTAAAGACAAGCAGGCTTGCCAGCGCATCGCCAAACACCGCGCCCCGGCAGTGCCCGACGTGCATGGGTCCCGTCGGATTGGCGGAAACGTATTCGACATTGACCTTCTCGGCAGCACCCATCGCGCTTCGTCCGTAAGAATCGCCCTCGCGCAGCACGGTACGCAGCGCGCCCGACCAGGCCGATGCCTTCAGGGTGAGATTGATGAAGCCGGGACCGGCGACATCGACGGAGGCAATCAAATCGTCCGCGCGCAGCCTGGCTGCGATCTGTTCGGCGAGATCGCGCGGCTTTGACTTAGCCTCCTTCGCCAGCACCATCGCGGCGTTGGTCGCCATATCGCCGTGCGCGGCATCGCGCGGCGGCTCGACCACGACACGCGGCAGGTCCAGGCTCGTGGGCCATCCGCCTTCCGCCGCCAGCGCGCTGCAAACCGCATGCACGCGCGAAAGCACGTTGGCGAAAAGGTGCTGCGGTGAAGCTTTATCGACCATGGGCGTGACTGGGACCGGAGATTGTGCCTGATGTCGCGGCACACTGCTCCGCCGCCTAACGCAAATCCGGGGTCGAGTCAAAAAGCCTTTGATGCTCGGTCAGTGCGAAGCGGTCTGTCATCCCGGCAATGAAGTTGCCGATCCGCCGTGCGCGCTCGGTTTCAGTTTCAGTGTCCCGGCCATGGGGCGGCAGCCATTCGGCCGGCAGATCGCCAGGCATGTTCTGATAGCGAGCGAACAGATCGAACAGGATCTGTTCGGCCTCGCCCATGACGCGCATCACCCGCGGATGGCGGTACATCCTTAGTTTCAGGAAGGCCTTGATCTCGGCTTCCGCTTGCGCGGCGGGCGCGGAAAACGCGATCAGCACCTCACCATGGTTGCGGACATCGTCGACCGATTTCGGCTGAGCCGATTCCAGACGCCTGCGCGCTTCTGAAACGACGGCCCCGATCAGGTACGAAATCAATTCTCGCACCAGTTCCGCACCGCGCCTGATGTCATCGAGATCGGGATAATGCTTTGCGATATCAGCGATCATCTCCGCGGCGAACGGCATGACCTTCAGATCGTCCACCCTGAACAGACCGGCCCGCAGGCCATCGTCGATGTCGTGGGCGTCATAGGCAATGTCGTCGGCGATCGCTGCGACCTGCGCCTCGAGCGACGCAAAGCTCCATAATTCCAGATCGTATGTCCTGATGTATTCGGAAACGCCAGCGGGAATGCCGTGGTCGCGATAACGTCCGACCGCCGCCCCGCTTCGCTCGGTCAGCGGACCATTGTGCTTGACGATGCCCTCCAGCGATTCCCAGGTCAGGTTGAGCCCGTCGAAATCGGGATAACGATGCTCCAGCGATGTGACAACCCGCAAGGTCTGCGCATTGTGATCGAACCCGCCATGGGCGTGCAGACAGGCGTCAAGGGCGCGCTCGCCAGCGTGGCCGAACGGAGGATGGCCGAGGTCATGCGCCAGCGCCAGCGCTTCCGTGAGATCCTCATCGAGACCTAGCTGTCGGGCCAGCGCGCGGGCGATCTGCGCCACTTCCAGCGAGTGGGTCAGCCGGGTGCGGTAATGATCGCCTTCGTGGAACACGAAAACCTGGGTTTTGTGCTTCAGGCGGCGAAAGGCGGTGGAATGGATCACCCGGTCGCAATCGCGCCGGAACGGGCTGCGGGTCTTGCTGGGCGGCTCCGCGAACAGCCGCCCGCGGCTGCGATCGGGGTCGCAGGCATAGGCCGAACGAGGAGCAGCCATTCCAACCGACACGATGTATTAATTCCCTAAAGGTTTGATTCCGGCCTCTGGCGCACTTAACTATGCAGAGCGCCGGATACCAAGTATTTGGGTATGGCACCGGCGATCGGGAGACTCGTCATGACTGCAGCCGTCACCATCAGCGAGCGGGCGGCCCGCCGCATCGGGGAAATCCTCAAGACTGAGGGCGATGGCGCCATGCTGCGAATCAGCGTCGAGGGCGGCGGCTGCTCCGGCTTTCAGTATAAGTTCGACGTCGAGCGTGCGCAGGCTGAAGATGACCTGGTGATCGCGCGCGACAGTGCGGTAGTGCTGGTCGATCCCGCCTCGGTGCCGTTTCTGGCGGGATCTGAGGTCGATTTCGTCGACGACCTGATCGGCGCGTCGTTCCGCGTGGTCAATCCCAATGCCACCGCATCCTGCGGCTGCGGCACCAGTTTTTCGATCTGAGTTGAAATCGTAGGGTGGGCAAAGGCGCTCTTCGCGCCGTTCCCACCAATTCTTCATTCACTGCAGGGCCGCAACACTTTGGTGGGCACCCTTGCTTTGCCCACCCTATTCACTCCGCCGCCACGACATGCGGCCGCTCGAGGCCCTCGGCCTCGTCGAGCTGCGGATCGAGGCGGCGCTTCAGGCGGCGGTCGATCCGGTCGAGATAAATATAGATCACCGGCGTGATGAACAGGGTCAACAGCTGCGACACGCAGAGACCGCCGACCACGGCGACGCCGAGCGGCTGGCGCAGCTCGGCGCCGGCGCCGGCGCCAATCGCAATCGGCAGCGTGCCGAAGATCGCCGCGAATGTCGTCATCATGATCGGCCGGAACCGCAGCAGTGCGGCTTCGCGAATGGCGTGTTCGGCGCTTAAACCGACGCGGCGGCGCTCGAGCGCGAAATCCACCATCATGATGGCGTTCTTCTTGACGATGCCGACCAGCATCACGATTCCGATCATCGCGATCACCGAGAGTTCCATATTGAACAGCATCAGCGTGAGGATCGCGCCGATGCCTGCCGACGGCAGCCCGGAGATGATGGTGATCGGATGAATGAAGCTCTCGTAGAGAATGCCGAGGATCACGAACGCGGCAAACACCGCCGCCAGGATCAGCACGCCCTGCCCGCGCAATGAATCCTGGAACACCTGCGCCGTGCCGGAGAAGCCGGTGGCGATCGTGGCGGGAAGGTTGGACGCCCCCTCCAGCGTGGTGATCTGATCCACCGCATAGCCCAACGAATATCCGGGCGCGAGGTTGAACGAGATCGTCACCGCCGGCTGCTGGCCCTGGTGATTGATTTGCAGCGGGCCTACCGTCGGCACCATTTTCGCCACTGCATCGAGCGGAATGGTCTGGCCGTTCGCGGTCTTCATATAGAGCTTGGAGAGATTGGACGGATCGACGCGAAACTGCGGCTGCGCCTCCAGGATGATCTGGTAGTCGTTGGACGGCATGTAGATGGTGCCGACCTGACGCGAACCATAGGCGTTGTAAAGCTGGTTGCGCACCTGATCGACGGTGATGCCGTAGACCGCGGCTTTCTCGCGGTCGATGTCGACCGTCATTTGCGGATTCTTGATGTAGAGGTCGGTGGTGACGTCGAGCAGCCCCGGAATCTTCTCGATCTTGTCGCGCATTTCAGGCGCAAACCGGTAAAGTGAGTCGGTATCGCCGCTCTGCAGGACGTATTGATACTGGCTCTTTGAAATCCTGCCGCCGATATTGAGATTTTGGATCGCCTGGAAGAACGCCTGCATGCCCGGAACCTGCCGCGCCTTCTGGCGCAGGCGTCCAATGACAGTCGCCAGGTCCTCGCGGGTGTTCTGCGGCTTCAGCGCGATGAAGAGACGGCCATAATTCGCGGTCGGATTGGGTCCGCCCGAACCGACGGTACTGTTGATGTATTCGATTGCCGGATCCGCCTTGAGGATCTCGACCAGGCCCTGCTGCCGTACCTTCATCGCCTCGAACGACGTGTCGGTGGCGGCCTCGGTGACGCCGATCAGGAAGCCGGTGTCCTCCTGCGGAAAGAAGCCCTTGGGTACGATCGTGTAGAGATAGACCGTGCCGACCAGCGTCGCCAGTGTGACCAGCAGCATCAGCGCTTTCTTCGCCAGCACCCAGTCGAGCGCCCATTCGTAGGCACGAAGCCACGAGTCGAACATCCGTTCGAAGACGCGGAGCACGATGTTCGGCTTCTTGGCGGGGTCGTGCGCCTTGAGCAGGCGCGCGCACAGCATCGGCGTCAGCGTCAGCGACACAAAACCGGAAACTACGATCGCGACCGAAACCGTCACCGCGAATTCACGGAACACGCGCCCGACGATGCCGCCCATCAGCAGCACCGGAATGAACACCGCGATCAGCGAGAAGGTGATCGAAATGATGGTAAAGCCGATCTCGCGCGCGCCCTTGAGCGCTGCCTCATAAGGGCGCATGCCGTGTTCGATGTGGCGCACGATATTTTCCAGCATGACGATGGCGTCATCGACCACGAAGCCCACCGACAAGGTCAGCGCCAGCAGCGTCATGTTGTTGATGGAGTAATCCAGCGCATACATCACGGCGCAAGTGCCGAACAGGGAAATCGGAACCGCAAGCGCCGGAATGAAGGTGGCAGATGCCGAGCGCAGGAACAGGAAGATCACCAGGATGACCAGGGAGACTGCGATCAGGAGGGTTTCCTCGACGTCGGCCACCGCCTGGCGGATCGAAATCGAGCGGTCCATCATCACGTTGATCGAGACCGACGGAGGAATTTGCGCGCGCAACGCCGGCAATTTTGCCAGCACGGAATCGACCACCGCCACGGTGTTAGCGTCGGGCTGCTTCTGAATCGCAAGCACGATCGCGCGCTGGTCGCCCAGCCAGGTCGCGATCTTGTCGTTCTCGACGCTGTCATAGATCCGCGCGACTTCGTCGAGCTTGATCGGCGAACCGTTCTTGTAGGCCACCACCACCTGACGGTAATCGAACGCCTTTTCCATCTGGCCGGAGGCCTGGAGGGCGACGTCCTGCTTCGGCCCGTTCAACGTGCCGACCGGCGTCGAGGAGTTGGCGCGCGCAACCGCGATCCTGATGTCCTCGAGCGACAACCCCCGCGCCGCGGCGGCTTCCGGATCGGCCTGAACGCGAATAGCGAATTTCTGCGCGCCGTAAATGAGGACCTGGGCGACGCCGGGGATTTGCGATAGCGCCTGACCGATGGTGATGTCGCCATACTCATTGACCGCCGATAGCGGCAGCGTCGCCGAGCCCAGCGATACGAACAGCACCGGAAAATCTGCCGGATTTACTTTGCGGAAACTCGGCGGAGTCGTCATCTCGATCGGCAACCGGCGCTGTGCGATGGTCAGCGCGGTCTGAACGTCGAGCGCCGCCGCATCGATGTTGCGATTGAGATCGAACTGGATGGTGATGACACTCGTGCCCTGCGACGAGCTCGACGACATCGAGGAGATGCCGGCGATGGTCGAGAGCTGCCGTTCGATAATGCCGGCGACCGACGCCGCCATGGTATCCGCGCTGGCGCCCGGCAGGGTCGCGGCCACCGCGATGGTCGGAAAATCCACCCGCGGCAGCGCCGAAACCGGCAGCAGCCGGAAGCCGAACACGCCGAACGCGATTATCGACGCCGTGATCAGCGTCGTCATCACTGGCCGGCGAATGCATAGCTCCGATAGCGTCATCGGTCAGGCCCCGGCCTTGCGGGCCCGTGTCTCGATCCGCGAGCCATCGGACAGCAGCAATTGTCCATCGACGACGACGTCCTCATTGCCTGAAAGCCCCTCGGAGATGACCGAAAGACCCTGCAAGGTACGCTCGACTTTCACCGCCTGAACCGCGGCCACGCCATCCTTCACCACGAATACGAAATTGCCGCTCTGGCTGCGCTGGACCGCCACTGTCGGTACGACCACGGAATTCTCGGTTCGAATGATCAGCCTGGTGTTGACCAATGTCCCCGGCCACAGCGTTTCGTTCTCGTTGTTCATGATGCCGCGCACCGTGACCATGCCGGTGGTGGCATCGACGGTATTTTCGACCATCGCGACCTTGCCGTCCTCGGATCGCTGGTGGCCGGGGATCGTCGCAATCACCTTGGATCCCCCGGTCGCCATGGCGTCGCGCAGATCGACGAGGACGCGCTGCGGAATGGCGAAGGTCACATAGACCGGCGCCATCTGGTTGATGACGGCGAGCGGCGCGATATCGGCCGGCCGCACGAAATTGCCGATTTTCACATTGGCTGCGCTGATCCGTCCCGAAAACGGCGCGCGAATGGTGGCGTAGCTTTTCTGGACCTTCAGATTGTCCAGCGCAGACTGGTCGGCCTTAATGGTGCCAATCAGAATATCGGCCTGGGTCTTGGCATTGTCGACATTGACCTGGGTAGTGGCGCCCTTGGCAATCAGGTCGCTGTAACGCCTGAGATCGCGTTGCGCGCCCTCGAGCTGCGCCTGATCCCTGGCGAGCGTACCCTCGGCCTGCTCGATCTGGGCATCGATCTGGCGCGCGTCGAGCGTAAACAACAGATCGCCTTCGCTGACTTTCGCGCCGTCTTCAAAGTGCACCGAGACGATGGTGGTCTCGACCCGCGATTTCAACGCCACACTGGAAATCGGGGTCACGGTCCCGATTGAATCGACATCGACCGGCACGGGCTTGCGCTCAGCCTTGGCCAGTTCGACCGAGATCACGCGCGCGCGCTGCGGTCCCTGCGCACTGGCGCCGCCACCCATCCACGACGTGCGGGTTACAAAGGCGGCCACGGCAACGATGCCCAGCACGCCTGCGAAAAACAGTAAAGTACGCTTTTTCATAGCATTTCACGTTAGCCGGTCCGTAAGGTCGGACGGTCCGGTTTTCTGCCCCTCGACGGCGGCTTTTACGCCTTGTTCTAAACGATTATCACAGCCCTGCTGTACATGGTATGCCACAGAACCGAAAATGTGTGGTGACCGACGGGACCCTCTCGATGCGTATTGCTACGTGGAACGTCAATTCGATCAGGCAGCGGCTCGAGCATCTCCTGATCTGGCTGAAGGATTGCTCGCCTGACATTGTTTGCCTGCAGGAGACCAAATGCGTCGATGATGCGTTTCCACGGCTTGAGCTCGAGGCGCTTGGCTACAACGTGATCACCCACGGCCAGAAGACGTTCAACGGTGTCGCGCTGCTGTCGAAGCTGCCGTTCGATGAAACCACGCCGCGGCTCGCTGGAGACGACGAAGACGTCCACGCCCGATTCCTCGAGGGCGTGGTCACATTGAAGCGTGGCGTGCTGAGAGTTGCCTGTCTTTATCTGCCCAATGGCAACCCACCGGAGACGGAGAAATACCCCTATAAACTCAAATGGATGTCGCGACTTCTTGAGTATTCAAAGCAACGGCTGAAGACCGAGGAGCCGCTGGTGCTTGCCGGAGACTTTAATGTCATCCCAGCGGCGCAGGACGTGCATAATCCGGCGGCCTGGGTCAACGACGCCTTGTTTCGCACCACGACCCGCGAAAGCTTTCAATCCCTGCTCGGCCTCGGGCTCACGGACGCGCTGCGCGCCGTCACCGATGCCCCCGGCCAGTACACATTCTGGGATTATCAGGCGGGCGCCTGGCAGAAAAACCAGGGATTGCGCATCGATCATCTGCTGCTATCGCCGCAGGCCAGCGACCGGCTGATCGATGTTGGAATCGACAGCTACGTGCGCGGTTGGGAAAAACCGTCGGACCATGTCCCGGTGTGGGCGGACTTTGATCTCGAGACGGCGTGAAATCTGTCCCTCTCCCGCGTGCGGGGCGAGGTGAAGATCAGTCCTTGCGGCCCTGCACCCAGTGCTCGAGCATCCGTAGCGCCATCGCGCGGTCGTCGTCTGACGCCTTGGCGATCGCCTTGTTGTAGCTTTCCTTGATCCAGATTTCGTCCGGCGCGGCGCTGTCGCGCGCCAGCGTCAGCCACATCAACCCGCGGGCGGCCTGACGCGGCAGCTGCTCGCCGTTGAACAGCATCTGACCGAGCAGGGCCTGCGCCTGATGCTGGCCCTTCTGGGCGGCAAGACCGAGCCATCGTGCGCCATAGCGGAAATCATCCCGCGACGAGCCGACGCCCTTGAGATAGAGCCGGGCCAGATCGTATTGCGCATCGGCGTTGCCGAAATAGGAAGCTGCGTAGGAGAACATCTCCCTTGCCCGCTCGGGATCGGACTTGATCTTCGAATTGGGAATGCCCTTGAGGTAGTAGCGCCCGAGCGCGACAAAGGCGTTGGCGACGATCGTCGCTTGCGGCGCCGACGGGCTGTCTTCCGCATGGGCATTGGCGATGCGGCTGAAATACTCAAAAGCTCGAAGATCGTCCTGGGTGACGCCATCGCCATCGGCGTACATCCGCCCCAATTTCCACTGGGCCACGGGGTGACCGCCTTCGGCGGCATATTGCAGCGAGGTCAGCGAGGTGTCAGTCGTGGACGGCGGGATCGCCTTCTTTAGTGCCGCGGCGGCCCCGGGCTGGGCCGAAAGCACCGGAATCGCCGCATCTGGAGCTACCGGCGCCCCGTCGAAGGCGAATCCCGGCGCCACCACCGGCACGGCTCCTAAAATCAACGCAAAAATGGTACGCCTAGATATCCGCATAACACTGTTTCTCGTGCGCCCCGCCCGGATGGGTTACAGCGCCATCCACCGCCGGCCCAACCTGCTGGGCATATTTCCAGAGTGCACCTGACGTATGATTGGTCTCGCGAGGTCGCCATTTGGTCTTGCGCTCAGCCAGCTCCGCGTCGGTCAACTTTACGTTAAGTGTCCCGACGTCAGCGTCGATTTCGATGATATCGCCGTCCTGTAAGAGCGCGATCGGTCCGCCCACGGCCGCTTCAGGCCCGACATGGCCGATGCAGAACCCGCGGGTCGCACCGGAGAACCGGCCGTCGGTGATGAGCGCGATCTTGCCGCCCATGCCCTGCCCGGTCAGCGCCGCCGTGGTCGAGAGCATTTCCCGCATACCGGGACCGCCACGCGGTCCCTCATAGCGGATCACGATGACCTCGCCCTCTTTGTAGGTCTTCTTCTGCACGGCCTCGAAGGCATCCTCTTCGCGATCGAAGCAGCGGGCAGGACCGGTGAATTTCAGGTTGGACATGCCCGCGACCTTCACGATCGCGCCCTCGGGCGCAAGATTCCCCTTCAGGCCGACCACACCGCCAGTGACGGTGATCGGCTTGTCAGCGGACCGCACCACATCCTGATGCGGATTCCATTTCACGCTCTTGAGGTTTTCGGCGATCGTCCGGCCTGTGACTGTCAAACAGTCGCCGTGCAAATGGCCGTTATCGAGCAACGTCTTCATCAGAAGCGGGATGCCGCCAACTTCAAACATGTCTTTGGCGACATAACGACCGCCCGGCTTCAAATCCGCGACATACGGTGTCTTTTTGAAGATTTCCGCTACGTCGAACAGATCGAACTTGATGCCGCATTCGTGCGCGATCGCCGGCAGATGCAGTGCGGCATTGGTCGAGCCGCCCGATGCGGCCACCACCGCCGCGGCGTTTTCCAGCGACCGGCGCGTAACGATGTCGCGCGGACGGATATTGAGGGCGATCAGCTCCATCACTTTCTCGCCCGCGGTCATGCAGAACGCGTCGCGAATTTCGTAAGGCGCCGGCGCGCCGGCCGAATACGGCAGCGCAAGCCCAATCGCCTCGGATACCGTCGCCATGGTGTTGGCGGTGAATTGGGCACCGCACGCGCCAGCTGACGGGCAAGCCACCCGCTCGATTTCGTCGAGATCGGCATCGGACATTTCGCCGACCGAATGCTTGCCGACCGCCTCGAACATGTCCTGCACCGTGACCTGCTGGCCGCGGAAATTGCCGGGAAGGATCGAACCGCCATAGATGAAGATCGACGGCACGTTGAGCCGGACCATCGCCATCATCATCCCCGGAAGCGATTTGTCGCAGCCGGCAAGACCGACCAGCGCATCGTAGGCATGGCCCCGGATCGTCAGTTCGACGGAGTCGGCGATGCATTCGCGCGATGGCAGGGACGAGCGCATGCCGTCATGGCCCATGGCGATGCCGTCGGTCACGGTGATGGTACAGAATTCGCGCGGGGTGCCGCCGGCGGAGGCCACCCCCTTCTTGACCGCCTGGGCCTGACGCATCAGCGAGATGTTGCAGGGCGCGGCTTCATTCCAGCACGACGCCACACCGACGAACGGCTGATGGATCTGCTGGGTGGTCAGCCCCATGGCATAAAGATACGAGCGATGGGGTGCCCGTTCCGGGCCCTCCGTCACGTGACGGCTCGGCAATCTCTTCTTGTTGATGCTGGTCTTGGCGTCCATCGCGAAACCTGTTTCCCCAGCCAACTCTTGTTAGACCCGGAAAATGCAGGATTTCCCTTCGCCTTCGCGAGCGCCGTGGCTGTCAGCCTACGAAGGAATGATTTCATGGAGGGGTGTGGCTAAAAAGCGGCGCGCGCAAGACCTTGCTGGAATGACGGTTAAATCTTCGGTGAGTGTTGCGACCAAGCAACAATCGTGGCGCGGCGGCAACCATTTTTGCCTACCCGCAGCCAGCCGGTGCCGGCGGAGGTCACGGCGCCGCCGGCAAACTCAGACGTCAAAGGGCGGGCCGCGCCAGGGCGGAACCATGCCGTGGTCAGATGGTCAGGGCTGTCTTTCACCACGCGTAACGCACGACGCCCTTGCCGGCGTAGCTGCGGGTCACCTCGGAGAACTCGCCCTCGAAGGTGGCAGCGGCCGACCAGCCGTTCAGCCATTTCATTTCGGCCGAAGCCGTGGTCAGAGCCGAATCATGCGCCTGCGCCGCGCCGTTGACGACGAAGGAAGCCCCCGGCAGCGTCTGGAAGGTGGCGGCGATGGCGCGGTCGAGATTGAAGTCATGCGCCCACGCGGCGCGGCCGCGCAAAGTCAGGACCGCGTTTTGCATGGCAAAGGATTTGTCGGTGCGAAGGCCGAGTTCGGAGCGTGTATCGGTCACGCTCTTCGAACCGTAAGCCAGCGCGAAGGTGTTCGCGCCTGACAGCACGGATTCGGCGTAAGCCGGCAGATCGAAGGTGGTAAACTGTGCGGCCGCATAAGGCGTGAGGCCCATTCCACC
>WNFR01006206.1_pt1 | contig 12447 bp, 9 predicted proteins | sample 5400221 | NCBI WGS metagenome assembly WNFR01 (sample SAMN13153357, study PRJNA577476) | soil metagenome | isolation source: 40 cm soil under Madrone tree | place: USA:California | collected 2016-06-14 | reverse complement strand
CACAAGCCAAGGCGGCGTTCATCAGGGCTGCGGCGAACTGGCAAGCACGTCTTCAGACACCCATCACCGTCGTTATTGACGTCGACTATGGCCCCACGGCTTTTGGTGACACATTCCCATCTGGTGTTCTTGGTCAAACCGGTTCACAGCAAATTGAAAACTCCGCAGGCTACCCCTCGTTGCGATCAGCCTTAATTGCCGGAAGTTCGAATCAGAGCGAAGGCACTTTATACAACTCTTTGCCAATCAATACAGTGCCGACTGATATAGGTTCAACTTCATACGTTCTTGCAACAAGTGCCACGTTGCGGGCCGTGGGACTAATGAACCCTGTCGCAAATCCGGATGGAGAACCCTCCGGCGCATGGGGAGATCCTCCGTCGGTTGCGTTCAATTCAAATTTTACATTTGATTTCGATCCAACGGACGGAATCGATTCTAATAAAATAGATTTTGACGCCGTGGCTACGCATGAAATTGGACATGCTTTGGGTTTCACTTCCGGAGTCGGCGATAAGGAAGAGTTCCCTAACGATCCCACATACGTCTCTGTCTGGGACCTCTTCCGGTTTCGTCCCGGAACGACGCTTTCAACGTTTCCCAGCGCGAGTCGCATCCTCAGTTCCGGGGGCACTCAAGTGTTTTATAATGGCGGTCCGGAATTGGGATTGTCGACCGGTCGGCCCGATGGAAGTGGTGGCGATCTTGCACAGGCAAGTCACTGGAAGGCCAGCGATTTGACCGGCGTTTACATCGGAATAATGGACCCTTTTATCGCCGACGGTCAGCGGCAAATCATCACAAATAACGATGTGCTTGCCTTAAACTCCTTTGGTTACCGCCTAACAACTGAATCACCTGCGCCTTACACTTCCACTCCGACAGGTACGACGGTCAATCTGACCCCGGGGGTGCCGCAGAGTGGCACTATCCCGGCTTCGGCAAGTCAAAGCGTCTGCCAGACCAGTCCAACTCAATATAAGATTCAGGTTCCGGTGAATGCGACGCAGTTGGATATAAGTTTGAGCGGAAACCAGGATGTAGACCTTCACGCGCGCTCCGGCTTGCGATTCGTCAATATTCCGGGTTGGCCGGGAATCGGTGATTATACTTCGAATTCGTCCGCGACGTCTGAGTCGATCGATATCACGCCGTCGAGCTATCTGCCACTCCATCCCGGCGTGTATTATGTCGCCGTAGATAACTGCGGTCCTGCCGCAGCAAATTATACGGTTTCCGCAACAGTCTTTTCGTCTTCGACAACTAGTGCAATCGATGACTCGAACTATTTCGTCACACAGCACTATGCCGATTTTCTTAATCGCGTTCCTGACTCCAACGGGCTCGCCTTTTGGACTTCTCAAATAACCAACTGCGGGTCGGATGCTCTTTGTCTTCGGCAGAAACGCATTGATGTGTCCAATGCCTTCTTTTTCGAACAAGAGTATCAACAGACTGGCGCCTATGTGTATCGTTTGTATCGCGCGTCCTATGGTAATAACCAGCCATTTCCAAATCAGGTACCAGATCCTTTAAATCCGGGTGCAGAGAACAAGCTCGTCAGCTATTCAGTTTTTGGACCTGACCGGGCATTGGTGGTCGGTGGATCGACGCTTGCGCAATCGCAATTGGATCTTGCAAACGGGTTCGTAACCAGACCGGAGTTCGTGAGCCGTTATCCGGCGAGCCTGGACGGACCCGGTTTTGTTGATGCTGTGCTGGCGACGATCAAGAACGATTTAGGTGCTGACTTGTCTTCTCAGCGTGCCGCCCTGATATCGCTTTTTAATCAAGGCGGCCGAGGTAACGTTATCTATCGGCTGGCAGATGACAATGTGCAGACGAATCCTATAGACAATCGAGCTTTGATCGATGCCGAATATAACCGCGCGTTCGTGGCAACGGAATACTTTGGATATCTACGACGTGACCCTGATATGGCAGGCTTTCTCTTTTGGCTTGACCAGGTCAACAAAGGTCCGCTCAGAGATCTTAACAAACAACATGCCATGGTCTGTTCGTTTATTACGTCACTGGAATATCAGTTGCGATTTGGGAACACAGCATCGCACTCAAATCAGGAATGCCAGCAGTAGTCGACCGGCAATCAACGAATGAGCCATGGCGGTAAATTCAACATGCCGCCGTGGCTCAAAATCGTCTGAGTATTGCGACGGATATGAGCGGTTTACTTATTCTCAAACGTTCGGTTTAGTAGACCGATAAATCTTGAATGCCTGCGAAGCGGATCCAGTTGCGGCTCTACACGGAGCCAAACTATCCAGGGGTCGCTGACAGCAACACTCTCTTCGAACAGGTCAATTGCTGTCTCATGCTCGCCCAGTCCCACATATACAAGTGCGCGATGATAGGGGGAAATATATCGCTTTTGTGAAGCAGCATTAAGCTGGCTAAGAAGTCGTCGGGCTTCGGGAATCTGGCCAGCGTCCACGAAAGCCGCCCCCAGTGATGCAGTGTACATCGGAACATCGCCCGCAAGCTCGATTGTTTTTCTCGCCTCTTCTACACCCTCTGCATACCGACCTGTCTGGCGAAGCACCATACTCAGACACGAATGTATAGGACTGTAACGCGGGTCACTCTGAATCAATGCACGGCATCGCGCAATGCTCTCGTCGTAGCGCCGGGCCTGATAAAGACACCATGCAAAAATGTAAGCATTAAACGGATTGAGCGGGTCGAGTTCCGAAGAAATCCGGGCCTCGGCAATCGACTCGTCAAATCTGCCCTCCATTGCGAGCTGGCACGCATAATGAACATGCGCGGTTGCATAGTTTCGATTGAGCTGAATTGCGCGCCGAAATCGTTCCTCGGCGACCGTCCACTGTGTTTCGTGCGTAAGCAGAGCAAGAGCATGCGCCGTGTGTGCTTCGGCAAGCGTGTCATCAAGGGTGACAGAGCGTTTTGCCGCCTCTCTTGCCGCGGCGAGACAGGATGCCGGGGGCATCAAACCAAAGACAGCCATCCAGCAATGATACTCGGCAATCCCCGCATATGCGGCCGCATAAGTTGGGTCGAGAGCGACAGCGCTTTGAAAACAGGAAAAGGCTTTCCCCAGACCATCCTCAGTCAGTGCAGTCCAGTAATATCGGCCCCGCAAATAGGCTTCGAATGCCTCAGTGTTGTTTGTGCCACGTTTGTTCAAGCCCTCGCGTTCATCCCCGGAAAGTTGTGGAATCAGTGCTTCGGCCACCCTCGTTGAAATTGTATCTTCCAGCGTAAACACGTCGGCTGCTTTTTCATCAAACGTAGCAGCCCATCCCGCGGACCGTTCGTTAACGTTCAACAACTGAACTGAGAGACGCAGGCGGTCCCCTGCACGGCGCATGTGACCGTCCAGAACGAATTCAACACCTAACTCGCGACCCGCCTCAAACGGGTCCCGTAGTGTATAGCTGTATCGAAGGACGGAGCTGGTCGGGCGCACGACCAGTCGACGAACGTTCGAAAGGCGAGTAATAAGTGCGTCTGTCAAGCCGACGCGCAGGAAACTGTCATCAGTATTTTCATCGGGCGTTCCAGTCAACAACTTAAACGGCAGAACCGCGATCAATCGTTCTCCCCTGTTGCGATGGCTGGTCGATGGAATCGCCTGGACTCGCTGAACTCCCGGGTTTTTCGTCCGCGCAACAATCTCGTCAAAGCGTCGATCCGAGCGCAGCGTGTCAAACTGCGGGTCTACAACCAGCCACAAAACCCATGCATCACCGATTGCAACTGCCTTGTCTAAAAGTGTGAGCGCGGTGTCCCTGTTACCCAGGGCGCAGTGGATTGCAGCCAGACAGTAAGGTGAAACGTAGGCATTGCGCGACAATTCACCCAGCCTGTCAATTATTCGTCCGGCGTCGACAATACGACCGGCGCCGGCATACGCCGCACCGAGGCCGGCCAAATAAAGTTGTCCCTCGCCGGCGTTTTCAATGGCTTTTTCCGCCTGCAGAACTGCCTCCTGATGTTTCTCCGCGCAGCGCAGCGCCCAGCTAAACACCGTTCGACAATAACCAAATCGAGGTTCAGCTTCAATTACCCGGCGATATACCTTCAAGGCTTCATCAAAACGGTGCGAATGGTAATAGCACCATGCGAGCGAAGCCTGAACCAGGGGCGAGACAGGATCCAGTTCCAGCGTACGCTTCACTTCAGTAAAAGCTTCATCAAAACGCCCTTCCTGTAGCAGTAAAAAAGTGTACCAATTGTGCGCCGTCGCACTGTTAGGGTTCAGTTCGATTGCCCGCTTGTAGTGAACTTCGGCCTCCGCCCAGGCAAAATCATAACTGACCAGGGCAAAGCTGAGTGCGGCATGAGCTTCGGCAAGTGTATCGTCCAGTTCGACAGCGGTACGGGCGGCCTCCCTGGCCGCGCCGGCGCTTTCGCCAAAGGACATGATTCCAAAGATGCCAAGAAAGATGAAATATTCGGCGATGCCTGCAAACGCCAGGGCATAGTTTGGATCAAGTGCAATGGCGCGTTGATATTCCTTCAAGGATTTTGCAAGGCCAGCCTCCGTAAGACCCAGGAACTGATGGCGAGCGCGAATATAGGCTTCGAACGCTTTCGGGTTGTTCGTGCTGCGTCTCGCCAGGCGCTCTCGCTCTTCAACCGTCAACTGGGGAATTAGAGCGCCGGCAACCTGAGACGAGAGCAGATCTTCAAGCTGTAATACATTTGCAGACTTTTCATCAAACTTACCGGCCCATCGGGCGCCTTTTTCATCTACGCTTAACAGTCTTACGGTGACGCGCAATACGTCGCCCGCGCGGCGGATACTCCCCTCGACGACAAAGTCGACTGCCAATTGTTGTCCGGCATCAAATGGATCACTTGTGTGTTCGTATTGCAGGACGCTGCTAGTCGGGCGCACAACCAGTCTGCTCACATTCGAAAGGCGCACCGTTAATGCGTCGGCAAGGCCAACAATGAGATACTCGTCACCGGTATCGCCTGAGGTCTTCGGTCCGAGTAATTTAAATGGCAACACAGCGATTGAGATCTGATCAACCTGTTGTGGCGGTAAATTTGCAGCTTGAAGATCTTTAAGCGACGAGATGGTGAAATCTGGAAAAACGATTGATCGTCCTTCCAAAAAAGAAACAATATCGTCCCGAAGCGCTGCAGCAGACTGATAACGCTGGCGCTGATCCTTACTCAGAGCTTTTAGTATCAGTTTGTCCAGGCTGCCCGCCAGGGCGAGTTGAAGGTTTTCGACTGTCGCACTGCGCAAAAGTCCCACTGTGCTGACCGTCATTGGATGCTGAGACAAGTCTCCCGAAGGCACGAGATTTTCACTTGAGTTAACAACTACGCTTGGCGGGGTAATCTTCCCTTCAGTGACGATTCGGGCCATTTCATGTGGAAGCCGGCTGCGAAAAGAATATGGACGGTGACCGCTTAGCAATTCGTAAAGGACAACTCCCAGGCTATAGACGTCGCTCTGAAAAGTCACGGGAAAGCGTTGGACCTGTTCGGGGCTCGCATACTCCACGGTCATCATGCGCATGGCCGTCGCCGTTTGTGGCACAGTGTCAAGCACGAGGGCGGGGTCAAGCAGTTTTGCAATGCCAAAGTCCACGAGTTTTGGGACTCCAGCAGTTGAAATCATGATATTCCCGGGCTTGATATCGCGATGGATTACGCGTTTCTGATGGGCGTATTCGACCGCTTCACAAATACTGCAAAACAAACGCAGTCGTTCACGAATGTCAAGACGCTTTGTGTCGCAATATCGATAAAGCGCCGTGCCCTCAATGTACTCCATCACGAAATAGGATTGGCCGACATCAGTTGCTCCACCGTCGATCAGGCGGGCAATGTTCGGATGATCAAGTGCGGCGAGAATCTGTCTTTCGTGGCTAAAGCGGAGGAGTACATGATCTGTGTCCATACCACGTTTGACAATTTTGATGGCAACCTGCTTACGGAACACATTGTCGGCACGTTCAGCAAGGTAAACAGTGCCCATCCCCCCGCGTCCGATTTCACGTTCGACTCTGTAAGCGCCGATCAGTTGCCCAATCACGGGATCAATGTGATTGTCCGTAGTCGCCGGCCAGGCAAGCGGTCCGCTCTGCTTTTGAAGCGGTTCGTCAAGGAAGTCTCCGGCCTGCTCGTATTGTGCAATCAGCCTTTCGACTTCCAGTCGAAGATCTGCGTCTCTGAAACAGGCTTTGGTCAGATAACGCTTTCGTTCCTCCGGCGAAAGGTCAAGCGCCGTCTGAAATACGTCTTCGATCTTTTGCCATCGTTCGGAGGACATAGTTACAGCTTACGAATAAGGGCAGTCTCTGAATCAAAGGCCATATTCAGAAAAAGCGCGTGATTAGTCACTGCGTTTGCATTTCGCCGAAAAGCCAGGCTTTAGTAATACGCCAGTGTCGCTTTATCGTAATCGGAGTGACACCGAGTACTTCGGCAGTTTCCTGGACTGAGAGGCCGCCGAAATAGCGCAATTCGACAATACGAGCTTTCTGTTCGTCAATTTTTACGAGGTTATTCAACGCATCATCCAGGGCGACGAGTTCTTCACTTCGCTCGACCGCCTTATCAATATTTTCGTCCAGCGAAAGCTTTTGAAAATCGTGGCCGCGCTTTTCTGCCGCGTGCGCCCGGGCGTGATCAACCAGGATCCGCCGCATCATCTGCGCAGCGACACCAAAAAAATGGGCTCGGTTCTGCCAGTTTGCCCGCGTTTGATCAACCATCCGAAGGTATGCTTCATTCACCAGTGCGGTCGGTTGCAGAGTATGATCCGACCGCTCCCGCCGCAGGTAATTCGAAGCAAGATGACGTAGTTCGTCATAAATCAACGGCATCAGGGCATCGACGGCGTCTCGGTTACCGTTGCTCAATTCCAATAAGAGTCGGGTCACACCATCTGAATCTGTCTGGTTCGCGTACAAGGACTGGTACCCTCACAAAACGAAGTCTAAGTTGAGTATAAACAAATTCCGGTGGTGCGAAAACTGAATTCCCCATAAACCTGGTCAATCAACGCTTCGCCAGGTATGTTCGCTATAGTCGAGAAATGCAGGTATTGAATTTTATCCGCGGTTGTTGGTGAAGACTGCATGACTCGAGCAATCAAAACATGTTGCCGCACTCTGGAAGACTCACAATCGCTGCTCAGCATAGGTCATGACAAGATACATGACGGCCTCGCGATTGCCGGGGTTTTCATAGATATGTGGAACGTCGGCCCGAAAATAGATGGCGTCACCGGCCCGCACGTCGATGGGGGCAGCGTCCCCGATCGTTAGCTTGAGTCGCCCCGAATGAACTACCAGGTTTTCGTAAGTGCCTTCTGCATGCGGCTCGGCACGTTCGACATGGCCGCTTTGCAGTTTCAGTTCATAAAACTCCGCGCGGCGGCGGTTGTCGAAAGGGAAGAGAGCTCGGCTTTCGAAAGCACCATCGCCGGAGCGCAGAACCTTGGATTCTCTGGCCGGCAACAAAACTATATCGCCCGCACGTTCGTCGCCCAACAGGTCAGCATAACGAACATCCAGACCGCGCGAGATCTTCCACAACAGGCCAATGGTGGGCATGCTTTCGCCGGATTCAACCTGACCAAGCATGGCGCGGCTCACGCCGGATAGGGTGGCGAGGCGCTCCATACTAAGCCCGCGGCTCTTACGCAGCCTTTCGACATTTTCTCCAACCCTGCGCTTAAGATCCTGCGCTTCTGCGTCAAGCATTGTCATTTGGTCTTTAGCGGTTGTCATTCTGCGCTTTGCTCCTGAATCGGTTCAAATCTCGTTCGAAGATTATACGATAGCAACCAAAACATGAAAGCGCACATTTAACTTTCGGAAGTTCTGGTTCGGTACCGGCGTCAAAATCGTGTTAGAGTTCCGAAATCTCCCTGGAACTTCATTTTTGTAGCATTCAACGCCAAGTTGGTGCGTTAGGCGAAGAATTTATGCGAAAAATTAGGGTTTCGGGTCTTTTATTGTTTTCAGTTCTGATCTTGTCGTCGTGTAAGGGACAATTGACGACATCCCACCCGTCTCCAAAAACGGAAGAATTGTTGCTTGCCGTGCGGCAAGGCAGGCCCGATGTAGTTAATGCTCTACTTGCCGCTCGCGACACGGACGTAAACGCAAGGGACGAAAACGGCGATACTGCGCTGATTGAAGCCGCACGTTTTGGACATGACGATATAGCGCGCGCATTGCTGGCTGCCGGAGCTGATTACAAAATACGGGATCGAAATGACAAGACCCCGTTGATGCTGGCCGTGTTGGGTGGTCACGATGATGTCGTGCACGTCCTTAAGGACGCCGGGGCGCAGGAATAGATGAGCTCAGCTTGCAGACAACAAGAAGTAGTAGTTAGTTAGAATTAGAAGCATTCGCCCCAAACTTGTCGACGGTTCTAAAAACAGCCGTTGATACCGATTGCCCACCTCCGTTAACACAAATTTACGCCTTTTACTAGACTTCCGGTCATTTGTAGGATTAAAGTTAGCAGACATTTCCCGCTGAATTCCATCTCGAGCAAATCCTTTACGTTCGAGCGTCTTAACTCTTACCAGGCATATCTGGATTTAAATCCCTCGGAGGTCATTATGAACAACTGGACCCGCAGCACCTTCTTTTTGACGCTTTTGATTATCGGATTTATGTCGACCTTTGCGGACATTCCCAGTCCAAACTCAAACAAAGTCCGGCGTCAACCCCGTCCAAATCCGGTAAATATGACGATTCAACCGGCTGAAACTGCAGGTGATGCAAGGCTCGTCATTCCGCGTGACATCCTACAGCAATTACGCGCGTCGCTTGATGGCACAGACCAGAAGGATGCGGCCTCGGTCACCTCGAACGGTGAGCACAATTCCCGAACGATAATCGCCGGAATCTTTATGTCGATTTCTCTCGCGTTTGGCGGATTGTGGCTTATGCGTAGCGGAGCAACCCCCGGAAAACTGGCGCGAACGGCTGCTGTTATAGCGCTTATTGGCGCTTCTGGAATTGCGACCGGCATCGCCCTGGCGGACGCCGGACCTCCGCCCGTTGCTCGATCACTGACAACGAAGATATTAACGCCCGAACTGCAATGGTGGGGAGCATCTGGCAAGGTGACGGTCGAGGTAGTTGCCGAAGGAGATCAGATTATGCTCATCCTGCCAAGGGTGAAGGAAAAACCATAATGATTTGGACGCTGCCGTAGTGCAGAGAATTCAAAGCGATGCATGGATTGTCAGACCGCGCCGCGAAGATGGAATCGCGGTGCAGTTCGTTGTGCCGTTCATCGTACTGTGCATACTATCGGCGGGCTTAATCAGTTGGAAGCCGCTACAACTGTCCATTGTCACAGTTTTCCTCTTTGCCGGTCCTCACAACTGGATGGAATTTCGTTTTTTCCTTGGGCGGATGCCTGCGCGATGGGGACGATCGAAGCTTTTCTTTAGTGTTGGCCTCGGCGGCGTTGCAGTACTTACCGCGACCTTTATTCTACTTTATTCCCTGGGGCAATCCTGGTATCTAAACGAATTGGCATGGTCAGCCGGCATTTCGGTCTGGAATACAGTGATGCTTCTCTGGCTATGCGCGCTGGTCTATATCAGAGGGAAGCAGGTCAGGGGACGGGACTGGTCATGGATCTTCGCCGCTGGGTTTGCCTTGTGTTCCGTTGCCTGGGCCGCTCCGTTGTTATTTAGTCTTTCACTGGTTTATCTTCACCCGATGGTTGCCTTATGGTTCTTCGATCGTGAATTGAAAAGTAGAAACGCAAAGTGGCGAAGAACCTATCATATCTGTCTTGCCTTGATTCCCGTGATCCTGGTGTTGATGTGGAGTGCTTTGGCCGGTAAGCCAAATCTTGATGATGCCGGTTCACTTTCATGGCGTATCACGCAACATGCAGGAGCCGGGATTTTGTCCGGGGTCTCCAGCCATCTATTGGTAGCTACACACGTGTTCCTGGAAACGATTCACTATGGTGTCTGGCTGATTTTAATACCTGTCACTGGTCCTGGCGCATCTGTCTGGCGCATTTCCAGGATTCCACTCGCAGTGCACCGCAATGGCTGGCCACGAATGATTGGGCTGGTTCTGATCGCAAGCACGGTTGTCACAATGGTTTTGTGGACCGGTTTTGCGATCGACTATGCAACGACCAGAGACATCTATTTCGCGTTTGCAATTGCGCACGTTCTTGCAGAAGCACCATTCCTCATTCGAATGTTGTAGTGAAATCCGAAAGGCGGCAATAACTCTTTGAATCAGAAATCGTTCAGCGACGAAGGCTTGCGTGGCTCAAGCCGTTTCTTTGCTCTGCGGCACTCTCGTTATGTCCTAGCCGCTATTTCTATAGGTCTCATCGGTTTATGTTGCCATTCGGCTTTCGCGTTCGACGAAGCACCGGATCCTGTCTTAACAACCTATCGCCCTTCCGAGCTTTGGTTGTTTTTTCCTCTCGGTTATCTCTTCACGGTGGCGATCGAGACGCCGGTACTCTTAATCGGCCTTTCCAGGTCTCTGACCCTCAAGCAACGCCTGTTTGCGGGACTCTGGCTTTCGGCCTGTACGTACCCCATTGTGGTGCTGGTACTGCCGTTGTTGTTTGCTTCGTCCTCGCGCGGTTTATATCTGCTGGTTGCCGAAACATTTGCGCCGGTTGCGGAGTGTGCTCTTTTCTGGATTGCGTTCCGCAAATACCTGGAACAGGGCAGCGTCCCGCTTCTTCGCAATCTGTCGGTCGTGGTCGTTGCCAATCTATTGTCGTTTGCGGCCGGTGAAATATTGAATTCCACGAGGTGGTTTGGCCTGTTCTGACCTTTCTTCTGAGGCCTTCCTGCTGTGCGACAAATCACCATCCATTCGATTCTAACCAGGACAAAATATTCCAACATCCGGTCCATTTTCTCGTAATTCGTGACGAAAAATCACAACCCTCGGAAACTAATATCGTAATACTAATTGAAAGGCGCAGCAAAACCTGGGTGTTCGACCAAGGCCCAGGAATTGCATTAGCAAATTCACATGCTTTCGGCGTCTCGTTTCCAATCAGGCAAAATGACCGGATTGGAACCGATTTTAATGAATTCGAAGTCTGGAGGTCAGAATCGAATTTGCGCCGAAGGCGACCAGATCTTTGTGGAAGCTACGCGTTAATTAGTAGAGATATTGAATCGGCTGATTGCTGAGTGGAAAAGAAATAAAACCACAATTGCAAACAGGATCGTAATTTAACTACCCGATCAATATTTCGGAAAGGCGGTATTTTAAAGGCGATGACTCGTATTTGGCGGAAAATGCCCGTGCCGGATAAGTTTGTGACCCTAAAAAATTCGGTGGCTTTTTCTCTCGGAAGGTCGATCAATTTATTTCGTAATAATTTATTTTATTCCAGGACAACAATTATCGCTTTTTTTCTTGTTTGTACCAGTTTGGCAGCCTTGTGTGTAACACAACCAAAACAAGTTTCCGAAACTGTGTCGACGGAAAAGTCCAGGAAGCACGAAGTAACGCAACATTTTCTGACAATTGAAAGCATACGATTGCGTTACATAGAAGCCGGCAAAGGCCAGGCTGTGGTTATGATTCATGGCAACGCCGGGGGAATCGAGGATTTTGAGTTTGGAGTTTTCGATTCTCTTTGCATCGATTACAGGGTAATGGCATTCGACCGTCCAGGACATGGCGCCAGCGGTCGTGCCAAAGGTAAACCGGCGACTGTTGAATATCAGGCTCAATTGTTACACGACACGCTTGCCGGCCTCGGGATCACAAGTCCAGTCCTGGTCGGGCATTCGTGGGGTGGCGCACTTGCTCTGGCTTATGCATTGAAATACCCGTCGGAAACTTCCGGCCTTATTTTGCTTGCTCCGGCTGCCTATCCGGATACCGAGACCAATGGGTTGTTGCGATCAATTGTTAAAACCCCGGTAATAGGCGATCTTGGATTGTTCTTTGGAAAGATAGCAGCCTTAAGAAGATGAGTAAACGATATTCAGAGATTCGCGTACCGGTGGTTATTGTCACGGGTGATGACGATCAGATTGTTTCGCCGCGCGAAAACGCCTACAGGTTAAAGTCTGATATAACCCAGTCGAAGCTTGTCGAGCTAAAAGACACAGGCCACGAAATACCTTTGACAAGACCCGAGTGTGTTCGCGAGGCCTTGCTGTCGATAGATATGCGTGAGACTGACAACGTGGCGAAAGAGAATTCGAGAATGCTGGAACTGGTAGCTGTAGGCAATTGAAGTATTTAAACTTCGTCATATTGCATAATCAAAGTGGGCGCCACCTGGTGGTCAGGGGGCGCCCACTAACATATTAGCGATGCGCAGGATTATTCATTCCCGTCATTCCCGCCCTTGAAGATTATCGAAGTTCCCTCATCGCTGCCTGTGATTACGGCCTTTCCATTCTCCCCTTCCATAATCGAAACTACCCCTCCAGGAATATTAACGGTTTTTGTCGGT
>WNFR01005970.1_pt1 | contig 12447 bp, 13 predicted proteins | sample 5400221 | NCBI WGS metagenome assembly WNFR01 (sample SAMN13153357, study PRJNA577476) | soil metagenome | isolation source: 40 cm soil under Madrone tree | place: USA:California | collected 2016-06-14 | reverse complement strand
GAAACATCGCCTGATGTTACGGTGCGGTCCCATGAGGTCAGTACCACCACGCGGTAGCGGGTGGGTTCTGAAATGGAATTGCAGCCCATTGCGCATGAACGCAACGGACCCACCCGCTACCGCATGGTGGTACTGACTTCATGGGACGGCTCGTTGAGCTAAGAGAACGCGCTCAAACTGCATAACTACCCGAAGGAGAAATATATGAACAAGCTTGAAGGAAAAATTGCACTCATTACTGGTGGTAACAGCGGCATCGGTTTGGCGACGGCGAAGCAGTTTGTGAATGAAGGCGCGTATGTCTTCATCACCGGACGCCGTGAAGCCGAGTTGGCTGCGGCCGTGAAGGAGATCGGAAGAAATGTAACCGGCGTGCAGGGGGACGTGTCGAACCTTGGCGATCTTGATCGCCTTTTCGCTCAAATCAAGCAGGAGAAGGGCAAGCTCGACGTTGTGTTCGCGAACGCCGGAGTTGCGAAGTATGCTCCCTTCGGCGAGATAACCGAGGAGTTCTATGACTCGATCTTCGATGTCAATGTGAAAGGCATGCTGTTCACGGTGCAGAAGGCGCTTCCGCTGTTGCCGGACGGCGCCTCGATCATACTAAATGCGTCGATCGTCGCGAGTAAAGGGTTGCCGGCGAATAGTGTCTATAGCGCCACCAAAGCCGCCGTGCGTTCGTTCGCGCGAACCTGGACCACCGACTTAAAGGAACGCCACATTCGCGTGAACGCGGTGAGTCCAGGCGCTACCGACACGCCCGGACTGAGTAACCTGCTGGCGTCCGCAGAAGTGGGCAAGGAACGTATGAAGATGATTTTCAACAGTGTTCCGCTCGGCAGGCTCGGCACACCGGATGAGATCGCGAAGGCCGTGGTCTTTCTCGCCTCCGATGACAGCAGCTACATCACTGGAACGGAATTGTTTGTGGATGGCGGCGTCGCACAAGTTTAGACTTAATCAATGGCAACGGTCATAACCGAAAGGAATACACTAATGGCGTTAATCGATGGACTTTTACAGGAACTCGAGCAGGAGGCAGTGACGACGCGGCGCGTCCTCGAGCGCGTGCCGGATGACAAGTTAGAGTGGCGACCGCACGAGAAGGCAAGAACGCTCGGAGAACTTGCGCTGCATGTAGCGATCGTTCCCGGCGCGGTCGCAAAACTTGTTAGCACCCAATCTACCGTTCAGCCCCCGCAATTCAGCGACCCTAAACCGAAGAGCGCTTCGGAGCTGATTCCGGCGCTCGACGAGAGCATTGCTAAAGCGAAAAAAGTGCTCGGTGGCATGGACGACGCGACGCTGATGTCGACCTGGCGCATGATGAATGGCGAACGTGAATTGATGGCCGTTCCGCGCGTCGCAATGTTGCGCTCGATCATGCTGAACCACTGGTACCACCACCGCGGGCAATTGTCGGTGTACGTGCGCGAGCTCGATGTGGCTATCCTCTCGATTTATGGCCCAAGCGCGGATGAGAATCCTTTTGCTTGACGCCGGAATGTTTCTGTCAACCAGTTGCCGTCAGGTTCCCGTGATCTCAGCGACCGTGCTGAACGCGTTGGCCAGACTGGCAGAAATGGGTAGCTTTGGGTCAAAAGTCATGGGCCACGTCAGCTCCGGCGGCAAATACGAAGCCGTACCGACGGACAACCGTTAGGCGAAAGTTGAGTTGATTGAGAAACCTCGATCATTTCAGGAGTAAAGAACTCATGAAAAATGAACCGCAAGAGCGAGAAGCAGCTGATTTCAAAGGGAGACGAATTCTGGTAACGGGTGGAACGAGGGGCATTGGCGAAGCCATTGTGAAGCGATTCATTCGCGGAGGTGGAAAGGTGATCGCCACTGCACGATCACTGCCTCCCGGCGCTTCGCCTGACAGTCTGGTCCAGGCAGACGTCAGTACGCGCGAGGGGATCGATCAGGTCGTCGAGGCGATAATGGATCGTCTAGGCGGTGTCGACGTCTTGATTCACAACGTAGGTGGTTCCGCGGCGCCAGGCGGCGGCGCGTTGGCCTTGTCCGATGGGGATTGGCAACAAGCGTTTGACATCAACCTGTTCGCGGCCGTCCGACTGGATCGCGCGTTCCTGCCATCAATGTTGAAGCAAGCGGCAGGGGTGATCATCCATATCTCGTCCATCCAGCGAACGCTCCCACTCTACGACGCCACACTGGCGTATGCAGCCGCAAAGGCAGCACTGACTAACTACAGCAAGGGTCTTTCAAAGGAGGTCTCTCCGAAGGGTATTCGCGTGAACACAGTTGCGCCCGGATATACTGAAACCGATGCCGCGGTTGGGATGGTCAACGAAAGCGCAGCGCGAACGGGCATCAGCACTGATGCCGCAAAGCAACGCATTATGGACTCACTTGGCGGCATCCCACTCGGCAGACCCAACCGACCAGAAGAAGTTGCCGAACTCGTTGCGTTCCTGGCGTCTGATCGAGCTTCTTCCATCACCGGAAGCGAGTTTGTCATCGATGGGGGAACAATACCTACGGTGTGAATACGGCGACGAAATGCTTGTAAGAGACGGTCCAACTTCTTACAAATGACCGATGTGCAGGAGATAGTTCATGAGGGAAAAACTCGAAGTTAAAAATTCGAGGGGTAAGTATCTCGGCCGCTGCTCACACGCCACCGCCTCATCCCAGTGCTAAATCAAATCGTGCGAAATACTCAGCGCTAATATTTGTGAGAATGAATCTTCATACTTTCATGAAAATGATCGAGAACGGCATCAGCGACCAGGCCCGGTGCTTCGCGGTGGGGGAAATGACCGACATTCTCCAGCACGACGCGGCGATAGTCGCCGGTAAAAAACCTTTCGAGTCCCTCTGATTCCTCAGGTGCGTCACAATAATCGGAGAGCCCCTGAATCATGAGGGTCGGTGTTCCTAAATATTCGACTTCACTGAGACGCTTTTGCAGCGCATCGTAGCGCGCATCCCAAGCTTCGTCTGGTAGCCAGCGGGCGCGGTAGGCGTTCAGCGTGATAGGTGCCCAATCGGGACTGTGGAAGCTTTCGGCAGTGCGTTGGAATTCCGCATCGTCGAACCACGCGAGCGGGTTCCCAGGCGGGCTCCACGTCTCCCACTGAATTCGCGCAAAGCTGATTGGATCCTTACGCACTGCCTCCGCTCCTGCATCTGTACACATGAACCACTGGTACCAGAAGCGTCTCGACTGTTCGAAGGATGGAACGCCGAATGTGCCGCGAGGTTGATAGGCCAGCGCCAGGGCGGCTATCGCGGTCACGCGTTCAGGAAAAAGTGCCGCCAATATGTACGCCACTCGCGCGCCCCAATCGTGTCCCAGCACGGCAAAGTTTTCCAGACTGAGGGCATCGGCGAGGTCGATCGCGTCCTGGGCCAGTGCCACGCCCGCGCCGACGCGAGGTGTTTCTTTTAACAGGAACTCGGTCGGACTTGAACCGCGAAGAAAGGGTGCGATTGTCCGATAACCGTCGGCGTGGAGACGTTGTGAGACCTCATTCCATCCACGGGGCGCATCCGGCCAGCCATGGAGCAAGAGCACTGGAAGGCCATCAGGTGGACCACCTTCTTCAAATGCAATCTCCAGGATGTCCGTGCGAATACGATTCATTGGCCGGGTCCGTCGTTATCCTAAAACTCTTTGAAGCGATAGCGAAAAGCTACTGCATCTCCGGGCCACAACCAAGCAGGGGACCGCACAATCCTTGCGATCGTTCAGAGTCCACATCCACTCTCTGTTTTTCTAGTTACTTTTAAGGACAAATGATTTACTCTAATGCTGATTCCCCCTTCAAGTTCTGATCGAAACTGCCAACCATGAGCGATCTTTGAAAGATCGCGCCAAGGAGGTAAGCATGCTGGGCAACCACCGATTGCTGGCTCGCTTTTTCCTTTCGCTGCTTGTTGTCTTTGTGACCTGGAGCGTTCTGTCAACGTTTGGCGCAATTGAGAGAGGGCCGAACAAGACTTCAGCGGCCGATGCCAAACTCGCCGACGGGTTGGCTGCGTGGAGCCAGGTCTATTCAGTTTTGACTTCGCCTCGCTGCATCAACTGTCACACCGCGACAAATTATCCGCAGCAAGGCGATGATCGCCATCGTCATTTCGCCAACGTCATCCGTGGTCCGGAAGGCAAAGGTGTGCCCGCACTGAACTGCGTAAGCTGTCACCAATCGGAGAATGCCGACAGTACCGGAGTACCCGGCGGACACAACTGGCACCTGGCGCCGCTTTCGATGAGATGGCAGGACCTGAACGATCAGCCATTGTCCAGCGCGGCGGTTTGTCGTGCTGTGACGGATCGTTCAAAGAACAACGGTCTTGATGGGCCCGGTTTGCTGAAACATCATGCAGAAGAGCCGCTGGTTCTTTGGGCGTGGAATCCGGGACGGCGACCAGACGGAACAGCGAGGGCATTGCCGCCACTCACCCATGCCCAGTTTGTCACCGCAACTCGCGCCTGGGTTGAGGCCGGCACTCCATGCCCGCGCACCAAATAGGAGGTTCACCATGGCAACTTATCAACTCAACGTCAACGGTCAGAACAAGCAGGTGAATGTCGATCCCTCCACGCCGCTGCTTTGGGTGTTACGCGAAGAGCTGAAGATGACCGGGACGAAATATGGTTGCGGCATCAGTGCCTGCGGCGCCTGTACGGTGCACGTTGCCGGCATAGCTACACGCTCATGCGTCGTGCCGGTGTCGCTGCTTGGTGATCGGCCGGTCGTTACGATTGAAGGCATCGGAACAGATCCCGTCGGCAAAGTAGTGCAGGACGCCTGGGTGGAAAAAGATGTAGTGCAGTGTGGTTACTGTCAGAGCGGACAGATCATGAGCGCGGTCGCGCTGCTTAAAGCCACGCCGAAACCTACAGATGTGAACATTGAGGAATCGATGGGTGGAAATCTTTGTCGCTGCGCAATCTACGTGCGCATTCGCGAGGCCATCAAGAGCGCGTCTCAACAACTGAAGTAAAGAGGAGGCGAACCATGAGAGTAGCCCTCAAAACTGAAAACGATCTGCATCTGAACCGGCGAAGCTTCCTGCGTGTCTCCACTACGGCCGCCGGCGGTTTGTTGATTTCTTTGTACCTCGATCTTCCTGCATTTGCGCACGAAGGAACCCAAGCGCCGCCGCCGAAAGTTTATCCTCCAGACGCGTTCGTTCACATCAGGCCTGACGGTAAGATCCTGATCACGGTAAATCGTCTCGAGTTTGGTCAGGGCGTACACACTTCGCTGCCGATGATCCTCGCCGATGAAATGGACGCCGATTGGTCGCAGGTGGTGGCTGAACTTGCGCCCGCAGCGGATGTCTATAAGGACCCTGTTTTCGGTATTCAGATGGTCGGTGGCTCGGGCTCTATCGCGCATTCGTTTCAGCAATACCGTGAGCTGGGGGCAAAGACGCGCGCGATGCTTATCGCTGCCGCTGCGGACCGTTGGCAGGTAAAGCTCGACCAGTGCCACACCGAAGCTAGTGTTGTATATGGTCCCGGGAATCGATCAGCTCGTTATGCCGAGCTCGCGGATGACGCTGCACGAAAACCAGTGCCGGTAAAAGTACGTCTCAAGAATCCGTCAGAGTTTCAGCTCATTGGCAAGCGAGTTCGGCGGTTGGATAGTCGAGCGAAGTGTGATGGCTCGCAAAAGTTTGGACTCGACCTGGATCTTCCCGGCATGAGGGTGGCAGTGGTGGCTCATCCGCCGGTCTTTGGCGGACGCGTCAAGAGTATCGTCGACAACGAGGCGCGCAGCATCGAAGGCGTACGCGACGTCTTCGAAATCCCGCTCGTCAAGGGCAGCGGTGTTGCGGTCGTCGCCGATAAATTCTGGAGCGCAAAGCAGGCGCGCGATCGACTAAAGATCGATTGGGATCTATCAGGACTTGAATATCCGGACAGTTCGCAGTTGTCGACCAGGTACAAAGAACTTGCTCGCACCACGGGCAACGTCGCCGTTGCCCGTGGTGATGACAAGGCGATGGCCGGGATTGCTGCTGCCAACCGGATTGTTGCTGAGTATGAGTTTCCGTACCTGGCGCACACGCCGATGGAGCCGCTCAACACCACCATCCGCTTTGATGGTGACCGGGCGGAGGCTTGGGTTCCTTCTCAGTTTCAAACGATGGATCAAATGGCGATCGCCCAGGTCCTCGGCCTAAAACCTGAACAGGTCACTTTCCATACTGAATTTGCCGGCGGCGGTTTTGGCAGGCGCGCAGTAATCGATTCACATGTGCAGCGGGAAGCGGCTGTGATTGCGAAGCGTTTCCGCGGCACTCCGGTAAAACTTATTTGGACTCGCGAAGATGATGTGCGCGGCGGTTACTACCGACCAATGCACGCGCATCGCGTTGAGATCGGCATCGGGCCTGATGGGCTGCCGGCAGCATGGCGCCACGTCATCGTTGGGCAATCGTTGGTTGCCGGGACCCCCTTTGCTGCCCTGATGATCAAGAACGGCGTCGATCACACAACTGTCGAGGGCACGGCTGATACCAGCTACAACATTCCGAATTTTCATGTTTCAGCACACAATCCAACAGTTAATGTGCCGGTGCTGTGGTGGCGCTCTGTAGGCAACACTCACACTGCGTTCGTGATGGAGACGCTGATTGACGAGTTAGCCACGAGGGCAAAGATCGATCCGATCGCCTATCGTCGTAAGCTCCTCAAACCTGATGCAAAGAAATTGCGTGGTGCGCTTGATCTGATGGACGAAAAGAGCGCTGTCTGGCGAAACAAGTTGCCAAAAGGACATGCGGTGGGCATCTCGTGTCACGAATGCTTTGGGACTGGTGTCGCGTGCGCCGTTGACGTTTCGATCGAAAACAAACGCCCAAAAATCCACCGAGTGACAATCGCCGTCGATCCGGGTATCGCGGTGAATCCGCTCACCGTTGAAAGCCAGTTTCAGGCAGGAGTGGCGTTTGGCGTAACGCAACTGATGGCGAAGGGAGCGATCACGCTGAAAGAGGGCCGCGTGGAACAGCGAAACTTCGACGGCTACACACCCCCTTACATCGTCGATGCGCCCGTGACTGTCGATGTTCACATTGTTCCCAGCACTGAAGCACCGACCGGTTGCGGCGAGCCTCCGGTGCCAGTGATCTCGCCCGCAGTAGTCAACGCTCTTACCAAGCTCACCGGAAGACGGTATCGAAATCTTCCGCTGGTGAGTATCTAGTAAGAGTCACGCTTAACTACAGATTATGCAGATTACCCATATTCAGAACAGAACCTGATAACGTTACGACGGACGGTCGCGTGGCGAACTATGCTCGGTACGACGGCGCGTTCCTCCCCCCGTTGACATCTACCTTCATACGAAGTATCTTGAGCTCAAGGTACTTAAAGGGTGAGCAAGCAAAAATCGCAATCATTGACTGGCGGCAGTGGAGTCCACGTTTTCCTGGTGTTGTGGAAGGCGGCGAGTGCGGTTCAGTCCTATGCCGAAAAAAGCATCCTGAAGCTGGAGATGTGCGGCAGCGATTTTGCTGTGCTCGAGGCCCTGCTGCACAAAGGGCCGCTTCCGGTTAACGAGATCGGAAAGAAAGTTCTGTTGACGAGCGGCTCAATCACAGTCGCCGTGGATCGCTTGGAGACGAAGGGGCTGGTGGAGCGGCGCGCGCATGGCACCGACCGGCGGGCAAGGGTAGTTCATTTGACGAAGGAAGGCAGAAAGCTGATCACACGCGCCTATGCCGAGCACGCCGCCGAAATGGAACGACTCGCGGCCGCCTCCCTGACCAGGGCGGAGCGCAAGACGCTCATCAATCTGTTGAAGAAGATTGGCTATGAGGCGGCGGCGGCGATTGCATTAGAGCAAGGTGAAGATGAGAGTACGGCGTGAGACTGTCCGACAGACTTCAGTTTGTCGCACATAAGCGATAATGAAGAGGAGATGTTATGTCGAGGGTGAGTGAAGCATTGAGAAAAGAGGAGACTGGCGCAACCCGCACGGTCGCGGGAATCGTGAACAGCATCGAGACTTTAGAAGGCGGCGGCTTTCTTGTTCGCCGTCCGTTCCCCAAAGCCTCGTTTTCGGATTTTGATCCGTTCCTGTTACTTGATGAGATGGGGCCAATGGAAGTAGCGCCCGGCGAGGCGAAAGGCGCGCCGGACCATCCGCATCGCGGATTCGAGACTGTGACCTACCTGCTGGCGGGGGACATGGAACACAAAGATTCTCGCGGACACGCCGGACACCTAAGACCGGGTGACGTGCAGTGGATGACTGCCGGGTCAGGTGTGATCCACGCAGAGATGCCGGCTAGAGAGTTCGCGAAAAACGGCGGGTTCATGCACGGATTTCAACTTTGGGTGAACCTGCCGCAGCGCGACAAGATGATGAAACCGCGCTACCAGGAGATTCCGAACTCACAAATTCCTAAAGCGACTTCGCCCGATGGCCTGGTGAACGTAAGTGTAATCGCAGGCGAAGCTATGGGCGCGAAAGCCGTGATAGAGACGCGCACGCCGATCATCTACCTGCATTACCGGATCAAGCGCGGAGGCGTGGCCGTCCAACAGGTGCCGGCCGCTTACAACGCCTTCGCTTACATCGTTGAGGGAAACGGGTTGTTTGGAGCAGAGGGCGAACGCGCTGGCGATGGGCAGATGGTTCTCTTCGCGCAGGACGGCGAAGAAGTAAGAATCGAAAACCCGGCGTACGCGAACGCTGAGCTCGAAGTGTTGCTAATCGCCGGAGCGCCGTTGAACGAACCAGTAGCACGCTACGGGCCCTTTGTGATGAACACGGAAACGGAAATCCAGCAGGCGATTGAAGATTACCAACAAGGTAGGATGGGCGCGATTAACTCTTGAATGATAGAGCGGTCCGCTACCGCCAAACAGAGACAAGGAATCGAAATGTTATCCAACAATAAAAAACTGATCGCCGTGATCGGTGCAACGGGACACCAGGGGGGCGGAGTCGTACGTGCGCTGCAAGCCCGCGGACAATTCAAGCTGCGCGCACTGACTCGCAATCCAGACAAGCAGCGCGAACTCGCAGAGGAAGTCGTTGAGGCAGATTTAGATCAGCCAGAAACCCTTAACGCTGCATTCGAAGGGGCACACGGCGTTTTCCTGGTGACCAATTTTTGGGCATACGGAGGCGCCGACGAGCTCAAGCAGGCCACAGCAGCGATACGCGCTGCGATGGATGCCGGCGTCAAACACTTTATCTGGTCCACGCTACCTGATGTAGAAGCCATCAGTGGCGGCAAGTTCAACGTTCCCCACTTTACTGGCAAAGCAAAGATCGATCAGGTAGTGCAGGAAGCCGGCTTTGCGAACCATACGTTCGTCATCGCGCCGTTCTACTACGGGAACCTTTCGGGAATGATGGCTCCTCAAGGGCAGGCTGACGGATCCGTGGGCTGGACGCTTCCGCTTGATCCAACTGTGCGGGTCATTCACATGGGCGACATTAACGAACTCGGCAACATCGTGGCCGGCGCATTCGCACACCCGGACGAGGCAGGCAATGGTCAGTATCTGCCGCTCGTCGGAGATTTCATGAGCTTTAATGAAATCGTTGAGACTCTAAATCGACAAGGGCATAACTTTTCATACAAGCAGGTCCCAAGGGAAAGCTTCGCTGGTTCCTTTCCTGGCGCAACCGAAATTGCCGAGACGTTCAGTTACTGGGAAGCTCATACCTATCTGGGTTCGGATTCGTCTGACCGAATTGCGCTCGCAAACAAAATAGCAGGGCGGCAACCGACCAGGTTTTCGACGTGGGCTCGACTGAATGTCCCGGTTAATACAACGGAAGCGTTACTTTTGCTTAAGAGCCAGAAATGAGAGGAAATATATGAGTGATCTAGCGAAATTTGCGATGGAGGCCCATGGAAGTCTCGATCGCTGGCGCGGCTAGGTATGATATTTGAGAATAGCGGTTTCAAAACTACCTCGGAAAGGAACGCAAAATGAAAATCTTAACTTTGATCGCACGTCTTCTACTTGGGCTAATCTTCTTTGTGCTTGGCCTCAATGGTTTTTTGAATTTCCTCAGCATGGGGCCTATGCCGACAGGATTGGCAGGACAATTTATCGGCGCACTGATACTGTCTCATTACTTTTGGATAGTCGCTGGGCTACAAGTCGTGGGCGGCGTCCTGTTGCTGGTGAATCGTTTCGTGCCGCTGGCGCTGGTACTTCTTGGACCAGTGATAGTGAACATTCTTTGTTATCACGCGTTCTTGAATCCAACAGGCATAGCATTGGCGCTTGTCGTTACAATCCTGTGGTTCATTGTTTTCTATGCGCAGCGCCAATACTTCTCCGGAATATTTGTGCAACGGACGTGATAAGTAACGAAGCTCAGAATTTCTGAAGTAGGTTTCCACGGAGAGTCAACGATGGCGAAATGGACTTTTGAACCTGGTCACACCGCAGCCGAGTTTCGTGCGCGGCACATGATGGTGACGTATGTCCGCGGACACTTCAAGAACGTTCATGGCACGCTCGAGTTTGATCCGGATAGTCCGCGCAACTCTTCGGTCGAAGTACAGATCGACACCAGCGGAATCTGGACGGGAGTGAAAGAGCGTGACGACCATCTGCGTAGCGCAGACTTTCTTGATGTGGAGCACCATCCCGAGATCACCTTTGCGGGCAATCAAGTTGAGGTCAAAGGCGAGCACGACTTTGCAGTCACAGGGGACCTGACGATTCGGGGAGTTACTCGCCCAGCTACGTTGAATGTCAGCTACCTGGGAGAGTGGCTGACGCCCTGGTGGGAGGATGGAGTCGATAAGGGACCACGAACGCGCGCGGGTTTCCTGGCGACCACTCAGATCAATCGTCAGGACTTTGGAGTCAGTTGGCAAGACACAATGGACCGCGGCGGGATTGTGGTCGGCAATGAAATCGATATCGCCATCGATGTCGAAGCGGTACTGGAAGACACGTGATGCTGCGTGCCTGTTTCGTTTTGCTTAAATAATGAGGGCGGCTGACCGGAGGAGTCTATGTTTGCAAGTGGAAGGATTTTGGTGGAGCAGAGGAGGGTCGAACTCCTGGCCTCCGCATTGCGAATCGGACTACCGGCAAAACGCTAAGTATTTGCCTTTTCAAGAGTTGCAGCCACCAAGAGAAATCAATGGTTTTCCCGTTCTTTCCCATTCCTTACCATCGCTTACACGTCACGTCCTGTTTTTTTTGGCCACGTATTGGCCATTTGAGTATTGGCTCTGAAAAAACCAACCGCGATAACACGGTGCTGAGATTAACCGATCGGCGATCCATGATCTGCTCCTACTACTTCAACAAGGAAACGACACCTAGTTGTTCCAACAAGGTCAGGTTGTCTTCGAGATGCCAATCTTCAACAATCTTTCCACCTCGAACACGCAGTATGTCGATGGCAAAGAACGTCACCGGCTTGCCGGTCGCAGGATGGCCCATGAACTCACCTTTGTGAGTGCCGGTGAAGAGAAGGCGCGCGGTGATTTTATCGCCGCTCACCAGCAGGTCTTTGATCGTGCAACGGAGATCGGGCAGGGCACTTCGAAAAGTCTGCGAAGCGTAAAGCAAGCCTTTGGGACCTTGAGGTCGTCCTTCCGGCAACGTATTGTCACGAAAATCATTGTCCACCGCCGCAGAGGCGTATTCTGCATTTCCTGTATCCCAAAAGGCATAAAACAAACGCGCTGTCTTAATCATTTGCGCAGCATTTGCCTGAGATAGCGATCGGTCAACCGTCATAGATTCAGGTTGCGGTAGCGGTGGAGTCTGCGCCTGAGCAACCGTTTGACTAAGAGTTATTAGGAGAAGGCCGCATATCGTTGACCCATGCCATGTGGAGTTCAGTTTCATCCATTCGCTCCCTAAGTCCCATTTGAATCAACAACGTTCATGCTTAGCGGAGGCCGCCGCTGCCGAAGATGATCTCTCCGGTGAGCCAACGGGCTTCGTCGGATGCGAGAAAAGCAGCGATCAACCCAATGTCTTCCGGCATGCCGGTTCGACCCAGAGGAGTCAGCGCTTTGATCTCGTTTGCGATTTGCTCGTAAGTCTCCATGGCGCGTGCGCCCTCGGTGTCGATTACGCCAGGGTTTATAGAATTCACCCGGATGTTCAGCGGACCCAGTTCCTTCGCGAGCACGCGGGTAATAGCGTCCACCGCGCTCTTCGTTGCTGCGTAGATCGACGATGCGGGAGGGGTTAGAGTGCTCGCGACCGAGCCGATATTGATGATGCAGCCGCCCTTCTCGCTAAATTGCTTTGCAGCACGTTTGGAAGTCAAAAGAAGTCCGAGCACATTCGTGTCGAACTGGCGATGAAACTCCGTTTCGTTTACGTCTTGTAAGGGCAGGTAGGAGAAGACGCCGGCATTGTTAACAAGGATGTCGACATTGCCGAGTTGCTTCTCTGCCTGGTTGAAGAACCGATCGATCTCTTCCGACGAGGTGACGCTTCCTTGCACAGGGATA
>WNFR01007456.1_pt1 | contig 12449 bp, 13 predicted proteins | sample 5400221 | NCBI WGS metagenome assembly WNFR01 (sample SAMN13153357, study PRJNA577476) | soil metagenome | isolation source: 40 cm soil under Madrone tree | place: USA:California | collected 2016-06-14 | reverse complement strand
GAGGCCGTGCTCGAGCGCCAGCCGGCCGTGCCCGGAGACGTGGTCGGCGTGCGTGTGCGTCTCGAGGACGGCCGTCAGCCGGACGCCGCGTCGCTCCGTCTCTTCGAGGTACTGCTCGATCCGGTATGCGGGGTCGATTACGACCGCAACGCCGGCGTGCTCGTCACCGACGAGGTAGGAGGCGCAGCCGAGATCGTCGTCGACGAACTGCTTGAACAGCACCGGTCGACGCTAGCACCGGACACGGCTATTTCTCTTGAAGTGAGCTCACCAGCCTGAGGGCGAACGAGGCGCTCCTTCCAGGGGCGGCCCTTCTCGCCCTCAGGCCTGCCCTCGCGTGAATGGAACCACGTGCACCAGCAACGAAACCCGCAGCCATTGTGCTTCTCGGTGAGGGCGGCGAACGCGTCCCACGTCGACGCATCGAGGGCCTTGATCGCGTACTCGCTCACGCAGAGGGAGCCGCGGAAGCGCCTGCACCGACCTCAATTTCCCGAAGCTTGAAGTACATGAGCGTCAGGGCGACGGCGAAGAACGGGCCGACAACCGCGCTCGCGATCGCGCCACCAATCCAATAGCGGAGGAACGATCCGAGGAACGAGAAAATCGATTGGATGATCCCCGAGGCGATACCGGTCAGGATTGCCGTGATCACGACAACGCCAAAGACCGTCCACCCGTGGCCGCGCACGAGCTCGCGCGAGCGTGAGAACGACTCCCCGACCCGCTTCCCCTCGAGGACGATGACCGGCACGATCAGGCACCACCAGGTCAAGAGGATCAGGCCGGGAACGATCAACAGCACCAGACCGACTGCGACTCCCAGGCCGGCGAGTATCCCCGCAACGATCAGGGTGCCGAGGTACGGGCGGACCCGCGCGAACACCTGTTCGATGGTCGTGTCGATCGTGCCGTCTCGAACATCGTCGACCGCGAAGACGAGCGCGCCCTGCAGCCAGAACGTACCGACGAGGGAGACGACCGTCGTGAGCAGCGCGAGCAGGAGCGCGATGGCCACGCCGTGCCCGAACAGCGTCGCGACGACTGCGTTGAGGAGGTTGACGATCAGGTAGACGATCACCGCTACCACGAAGAACCGCCTGAAGAACTTCGTGTAGAGCGACCACGATTCGCCGAGGATGCCGCCGACACTCATCGCGAAGACACTAAATCCGTGTGGCGCCAAGTCAAGAGAGCCGATGGTGCGGAGGAGTCGCCGTCTCGCACCATCGGCTCTCACCCCCTTTGGGGCGGCCGTGAGTTCTCTACTTGATCGTGACGATCAGGCGGAGGATGTTGTCGGGCCCGGTGGTGACGACGTTGACCGGCGAATCCCGCAGGCATTCGTCGCGCAATCCCCGAGGTATGCCTTGCCTGTCGCATGACATTGTGGGTCGATGAGTCGCCGCTGCCTTTACCACCGCCGAAGATGAACGGACTCACCGGTCTGCTTCCCGAGATCGCCCCCGGAACCTACGGCCACTTCGGCCCGATCAGGGCCCCGGCAAGCCCCCGGCAGGACGCTCCCAAACTCCTGAGGGGAATCCGTTTCGAGCCTCCTCCCGTACCCCTTTAGTCCGTAGCCGGCTCTCGATTGGCGGGCGAGAAGGGGGAAGGAATGGGGAGGCTTCTAGGAGCAATCCTTTGTCTGGCGACGCTGTTCACTGTGCTTGTGACGGGCGCTTTGGCTGGTAATCCGAGTCCGACCGGGACAGGTCAGCCGAGTCAGTCATGCCAGGATGGGAACGCCGGTCCGCCGGGCATCTTCAGCATGAACAACGGGTTTGCGAACACGGCGGTCAACGTTTACGCGAACCCGAAGACACTGCCGAACGGCAACGAGATCAACGCCAACGCCGTTTCGCAGTACGACGTCGCCTGCTACCAAGTGAGAACGCACTAGCGCCGCCGTCCGCGATGCGGCCCGCGTTGAAGCGGGTCGCATCGCGATGCTCCCCGCCCGTCGAAACGTCGGCTCGGCAGCGTTCCGGAACGACGCCGGAGGATTAGTCAGGAAGCGAGGGGGTCGGCTCGTGGAGTTCGCGCCGTAAATGCTCGGCTGACTAGACGCCAGGCGGTCGACCCGGAGGGTCGCGGCGCTGAATGGCGTGACGGAACTGGGCGACGAACAGTGGTGCGCAGACTGTCGTGAAGGCGAGTCCAAGCAGGAAGCCACCCACGTCGCCCTGTCGCAAGACGCCGGCGAGGCCCGCCAACCAGGCGACTGCAAAGCATCCGTAGAACACGAAGGCGCCCACGCGGCTAAAGCCCTCGAAAACGTACGTCCCGCTCTGCCGCACTCGGCGGGCCTTGCGGATGGCTTGAACGACCCAGACCAGGAACGCCGCCCAGAGCAGGAGCCAGCCGCCAAGGAAAACTGCCGCCGCGGGATTGCTGCTGCCGTGCCGCCAGAGAACGAGCGCGGCGAAGACAGCGCCAACCGCCCACGCGACCGTGAAGGCGAGCAGGAGCAGGAGCAGACCGACGCCCAACACCCGGCGCCGCCAGCCCGGGTGCAGCCAGCGAAGGAACGTCTCGTCTCCGACGATTAGCTGGGTCATCGGCTACATAGAGGGTAGGACGGCTCGCGCGCCGTGGCCTCGCCCGAAAGGGTGTCGTTGCCCCGTCGCCTGGGTCGTCAAGGGTTGCGCCGGCGGAAGCTCTCATGGAGTGCGCGCCCGCGTTCGGCAAGGCCATCCGAACTCGGGCGGTACCGGATCGCCGTGCGCAAGCTGTGCCCGCTACGTCTTCTTCCAGATGCCGAGAGGCGTCCCGACGGGAAGCGCGCCGACATGTCGCTTCCAACAGCGGCGACCACTTCGACGGACGACCCATCCCTGCTGACCTCCCTTCCTCGGCACAGACACCGAGTATCAGGACGTCAACGAAATCGGGTCAACTCCATGTCGTCTCTGAGACGGCCACGGAAGCGGGGATTCATCGGTCGCCTTCTCGTGCGCGCGCGTATCTCTCCCCCGAACTACTCGACGATTTGCATCTGTCACATCAACGGCTTGACTCGCCCCCGTCGCCTGCTGATGCTCGGGATCGTGAAGGGCGCGATACCGGCGTCGAGGGGTGAACAAAGGGGAGAGGACTTCGGGAGCTCGGCCGGGCTAATCGGCTGAAGTTCACCCAAAGCGGACGCGCGATTCAGTGGTGGGCTTCGGTGCAGGAAGTGGCCCACGGCTGATGAGCGGCGCGTCGGAACAACGAGAGGGCTTCGGAGATGGGAGTTCTAGGCGTTGCGTCGGCGGCGCTGTGTGGAGGCTGTCGCGGGGGTGAGGCTCTCAAGTTCTTCGAGGGCGCGGCCAGCTCCGCGCGCGACGGTGGTGAGTGGGTCGTCGGCGATTGTGACCGGGAGCCCGATCTCGCGCTGCAGGAGTTGGTCGAAGTCGCGTAGGAGTGCGCCGCCGCCGACGAGCATGAGGCCGCGGTCGGCGATGTCGGATGAGAGCTCGGGCGGGGTGTGCTCGAGCAGGAGTTTGACGGCATCGACGATGTGCGCAAGGGGCCGCTCGAGGGCGCGCTGTACTTGTGCGGCGCTGACGTGAGCGCGGCGTAGGAGGCCGGTGACGAGGTCGCGGCCGGCCACGTCTGTCGTCTCAGATGCGTCAGCGCCTGGGAGCGCGGCGCCGATCTCGATCTTTACTACCTCGGCTTGTTCTTGTCCGATAAGTAGGCGCTCGTCGTCTTGCAGGAGACGGATGATCGCGTCGTCGAGGTCGTAACCGCCGACGCGGACCGAATGCGAAGCGACGAGGCCGCCGAGGGCGGTGACGGCCATCTCCGAGGTGCCGCCGCCGACATCGACCACGAGTGATCCGGCCGCCTCAGCGACCGGTAGATCCGCGCCAATGGCGGCTGCAAGCGGTTCCTCGATCAGGTACGCGCGGGAAGCGCCCGCCGCCAAAGTGGCGTCCTCGACTGCGGAGCGCTCCACGCCTGTGATTCCACTGGGAATACAGACCATCACATCGGCGCGCGAGCGGTAGCCACTGATCACGCGGCGGATGAAGTGGCGCAGCATCTGCTCGGTCGTCTCGAAGTCGGCGATCACCCCATGTCGGAGCGGGCGGATGGCGCGAATGTGAGCCGGCGTACGACCGATCATGCGGCGTGCCTGCTCCCCGACAGCGTGCACCTCGCCGGTCCGATCGTCGACAGCCACGACCGATGGCTCGAACACGACTACGCCGCTTCCGCGCTGATAGACGACGGTGTTCGCCGTGCCCAGGTCGACCGCCAGCTGGCGCTCCGACCCTGGGCGACGCAATCTCTTCCGACCCCTACGAACCACTTGCCGCGCACCGTATCCGTCATCTCCGTCTGGTGGTGACGCGCGGAATAGTGAAGGGCGCGCTGGCGGCGTCGAGCGGTGAACAAAGGGGAGAGGACTTCGTTCGAACCGGGGAATGAGCCAGCGCTTACGACGGGTGTCCATCGGACAGCCAACGACGGAGGCCTTTGAGCTGGGTGTCGAAGCGTGCTCGCTGCCGCTTCGTGACGTAGGGGCGCGTGCTGACGTCGAGTGGCAGCACGACTCATCACGAAGAAGCACATAGATCGTCCTCCCGAAGGGCATCGAGTGGTGCGGCGAGCCGAGCCGAAAGCCCTCGATCTCTGCTCGTGTACTGACCGCGATGTAACCCCGCACCGCGCCGCGCACGACATGCTCGACGGCGGCGCCGACAGGGTGGCGTCCCTCCGTCTGCTGTGTCTGTCTCGACATCGATGATCCCCAAGACCGCGGCTGGTTCGTGAACGTCGAGAACACTCGTGATCCGGAAGGTTGACGCCGCGCCGGGCGAGAGTCCGCTCACACACTCATAGTTCAAGAATGTCGCTCGACCGCAGCCGCGAGGCTCTGTCGATGAGGGCCAAACCAGACGCGAACGAAACGCGCGGAAAGAGCGGGGAGTTTGGTTTGACAGGGTGCGGTCTGGTTGGCACGGTGCGAGGCGTAATCCGTTCCGATCCGAAGGGGGGTTCTTCGATGGCGGGGACGGTGACTGGGTCTCTGGTCCACCAGTTCGCTTCGATGAAGCCGACTGAGTTCGGGCCTGCGATCGAGCCGAAGTGGCAGCTGTGCGACCGCCTGGTCAAGGAGGTCAAGGCCGCGGTCGAGAAGCAGCATGTCTCGCCGCTTGACGGTGCCCGTGTGATCTCCTCGATCACCGCGACGCTGTTCGGCTACGACGAGTTCATCCTGCGCGAGATCTCGGCGGAGTCGCTGCTTGCGACCACGCCGACGACACGGCGCTAGGCAACTCGCCGGATGACAAGAGGGAGGAGCCGACTGCTCCTCCCTCTTTCCTTCCAGAAGCCTAGGCTCTTCGCCTCTTTGGAGGCACTCGTTCGCAAGCGCCCAGCGCTCCGGAATGACGCCATAGGATTGCGCCGTGCCGTTCACGCTCAGCAACATCAAGGAGGATCTGAACGACGTCGGTCCTAGGTTCGACGGGGCGCCGGACCTGGAGTTCCGCGCGGCCACCGAGGCGCTCGAGCTCGAGAAGTCTGCCCTGAGCTACCAGCGTGTCCCGCCCGGCTATCGCTTTCCCTACGGCCACACGCACATGAAACAAGAGGAGGTGTACGTAGTCCTGAGCGGGAGCGGGCGGATGAAAGTCGACGACGAGATCGTCGAGCTCAAAGAATGGGACGCGGTGCGCGTCCCGCCCGGCACGTGGCGAGGCTACGAGGCGGGGCCAGAGGGCCTCGAGATCCTCGTCATCGGCGCGCCCAACCTCGGCGAAGATCCGCGCGAAGACGTCGATGGCCAGCGCGACTGGTGGGCTGACTAGCGGAGTTGTCCGGACGTTTGATCGTCCCGTTCGCAGCGCAAGCCGGCGCTCGACATCGAAGCCGTGACCTCGACTGCGCCAGTGTTCGCAAGTGTCCCCCGAAGAGGTCGCTCCTGGCTACTTAAGCCAGGGCCGAAGGAGTCGGGTGATCTGATGGCAGCCTGTCGGATTCACGAGCCGGGAGCGAGTGCGCTTGTCAGCAATGACGATCAAGGTTGGCGTCTCTGTCACTCGAAAGCGCGTGGCGAGATCCGGCCGCTTGTCCACATCGACGCGCACGAGTTGGAAGGTTTCGTGGTTTCGTCGGTGCTGCAAGACCTGGGCGAGGTAGCTATCCGCTCGCCGCGATTTGCCGGATCGCGGTGAGTAGAACAATGCGAGCCTGACCGGCTCGGTTGGTTTGGTAGGGATCGCCGCCTGCTCGGTGACGGTCATCGAGGGTCGCCTCCGTCTTGTCGGGACGCCCGAAGCGGGTCCAGAGGACTCGCAGCTGTGGCGCTGTGCCCGTTCTTCGCCACGATCCAGTAGTGGTCGTTCCGCTCGATCACCTCCTCGACCTCGGGCCAGACGTGCTCGCTGTTGGGAGCGACGAAGAAGCGCGCTTGGTCGCGGCGAACCGCCTCGTACTCGTTCGCGGATAGCGTGATCCGCTCGACGCAGGCGTCGTTTGCGCACTCGCAGATCCACTCGCCCAGCGGGACGACGAGGCTGAAGCCCTCGTTTAGCTCCTTCACTCGTTCGTTGACCTCACGGAATAAGACGTGGTTTGTCGCCGCGCGCTCTTCGCGGTCGTGTGCATCTTCAGAGATAGCCATGGCGGACCCCACGATCGTCGGTGCGGGACTGCCGGGGTTCGACTCTCGAAGCGCTCCGCCGCTCGGCGGCGCAGTTCGTGAGAGATGGGAGGGCACCCAAAAGGTCGCGCCTCGGTCTGCTCACATTCTACGCTCGCAAGACCTGGCTCGCACTGAGCGCCCAGTTAGCGATCAAGCCCCAGCCGCGACGCTGCGCCAGCCTTCGGGAACGTCTCCGGAAGCCGGGTCGAATGGCAGCGTGAGTGGCTATTCGCCACCGCCTCCTCCTCGTGCGGAACATCTTCCAAGGCGTGGGCGTCTACGGGTTCGACGAACCTGCCAGGCGTGCTCCGTTCACCCGAGTGGGTGAGGCTTCGTCGGCAACTAAGCGACCCCGTTGCGGGCGGTCTTCTCGCTAGCCGTTTTGGACGTTATGGACTTTCATGATCATCGGCTCACCGGGATTCGCCCCGAGTTTGGTCAAGATCGGTATCAGCGTCTCGCCGAATTTCTCGAACTGCTCCTTCGACTCCCAGACGTCGAACACGGAGACTTGCCCATCGACCTCCATGGCGCAGTGAAACGTCCGGCCGGGAACCTGGCCGAAACCCGCGCCAGCCTGCTCGAGTTGGTTGTTCGCTTCGTCGTACTCGGTAGTTGAGAAGCCGGTTGGCTGGAAGTAGAGACCGAGCGCCATCGAATGCTCCTTTGTTGAAGACGAATGGCGCAATACCAACAGATCTCTTCGATCCTGGCAACTGAGATCACTACTTGCGTAGGCGGAACGAACGACGCATTCGCAGAACACCAACTCTCCCATGCGCGAGTGTTCGTAAGTGTCCCCCGAGTTACCGCTCCTCCACTCGAAAGAGGGCTTCCTTGTCTTTCGCGGCACCGAGTACGGTCGCATCATGTTGGGAATACGCCGGGGCGCAGTGAACACCGCCTCGCGGCCGTGGTCGATGCGATGGGTGCGGCCCGAAGCCGTGCGATCGCGGAAAGTGCGTGCCGTTAGGAGCCGCACGTTCCGGCGCCCATGACCGGCCGGGGCGGCAACAAGGGAAAGCGCCCCGGCCGGATTCTTGTCGGTGCTACGAGACGGAGCGGGGACGCACGCGGATCTTGCGCCCGAAGTGGGCGCCTGCCAGGAGCCCTCCGCTGAGCAGCACGAGCCCTAGCATCGCGGCGGCTCCGATGCCGAAGTCACCCCAGTCGAAGCCGTTGCCGGAGCCGGTCGGCTGCTCCACAACCTTTGTCGGCTGACTCGTCCGGTCGAGCCCGTACCGGCGGTTGAGAGCCTCACTGCGGGCGACGAGCGCAGCAAACTCCTGCGGTGCCATCCGGTTCGCGCCTGCCTGGTAGAGCTCCTTGAACTGCTGCGGCGAGAGGCGCGTGACCGCGTTCCCGTAAAGTTTGTTCAGCGCCTCGCTGCGGATCATCAGCGCCCGGTACTCGGGCTGGCTCATCCCGGCGGGCGTCGATGTCGCCGCCTGCGCGGAGGCGGCGAGAACGACGATGGCGCCGATAATGCCGAGGACGGCGCCGATCCTCAACGTGGTCTGCGAGATGTTCACTTCTTCCTCCTTCGTTCCGGCGACCGCCCCGTGCGGTCTTTGCACACAAGAGCCGACACGGCTAAAAAGAGGGCTAGTCAGGACCTAACAGGCCGCTAAAGAAAGGCCGGGAGGCGGATGGAGTTTCGGATCCTCGGGCCGCTCGAGGTCAGGGAAGAAGGCCGGGTCCTGAGGCTCGGCGGCCCGAAGCAGCGCGCCTTGCTCGCCTCCTTGCTGCTGCACGCCAACGAGGTCGTTTCCCGCGACCGGCTCATCGACGAGCTCTGGGGTGCCTCACCTCCCGACACCGCCCCGACGGCGCTCCAGGTGTACGTCTCCCAGCTGCGCAAGGCGCTCGGCCCGGATCTGATCGTGACGCAGCCCCCCGGCTACTTCATCCGGGTCGGCGACGGTGAGCTCGATCTCCATCGCTTCGAGCGGCTGGTGGCGACGTCGCGCGCGGAGGAGCCCGCCCAGGCCGCCCGGCTGCTCCAGAAAGGGCTGGCCCTGTGGAGCGGAGCGCCTCTGGCCGAGCTGGGCGACTCCTTCGCCCGCGCCGAGCGAGCGCGGCTGGAAGAGCAGCGGCTGGCGGCGCTTGAGCAGCGGATCGCGGCCGAGCTCGCGCTGGGGCGCCACGCGGAGCTGGTTCCCGAGCTCGAGGGGCTCGTGCGCGAGCAGCCACTGCGGGAACGTCTGCGCGGCCAGCAGATGCTGGCCCTCTATCGCTGCGGCCGCCAGGCAGATGCGCTCGAGGTCTACCGGACGGGCCGGCGGTTGCTGGACGAGGAGCTCGGGCTCAAGCCGGACGATGAGCTCCAACGCCTTGAGAGGGCCATCCTCAACCACGATCCTTCGCTCGAGTCGCCGGTAGTCCCCGGGGTCAAACGACCGTCTGTCGCGCAGCGTCGCCGAGCGTCGTCACATACTGAGGCGCAGGTTCCTCCCGACTCGGTCGCTGTGATCGACCTGCAGCGCTCCCGGGTCGTGGGCCACGTGCTCGTGGGCCGAAGGCCTGTCGCCCTCGCGATCGGGCACGGCTCGGTCTGGGTCGCCAACACAGACGATGGAACGGTCTCTCGCATCGATCCGGATCGCGGCGAAGTCATCAGGACGATCGGAATCGGAGCACCGGCGATAGACCTCGCTGTCGCCGCCGATGCGGTCTGGGTGGCCAACGGGAGCGACGGCACAGTCGCGCGCATCGATCCCAGCGCCGACGCCGTCGTCGAGACGATCGACCTGAGGGGCTCGAGCGAACTCGCCTGGAACCCGACCTACGCGGTCGCCGCCGATGACGAGTCCGTCTGGATCGCCGCGGGTCCTCACCATGTCCTCCGCATCGACCCGACGACGAACGAGCCCTCAGCGATCATCGACGTCGGCCATGTACCGGTAGGCGTGGCACTCGGCCAGGAAGCACTCTGGGTGGTGACGACCGCCGAGCGGGCCCTGCGCATCGAGCCGCACACGAACACAGCCACGACCGAGGTTCCCATCGGGGACCCCGTCGCGTTGACCGCCAGCAAGCAAGCTGTCTGGGTCTCTGACTCGCGAGGACAGGTCTGGCGCATCAACCCGGACACGGCGACTGTGATCCAGACGACCCCGGTTGGCAGAGGACTGGTGGGCCTGTGCGCGACGGATGGGGTGGTGTTCGCGGCCAACAACACCGATGGCACCGTCGTCCAGATCGATGCTCGGGACGGTCAGGTGGCAGGCCTCGTTCCGGTTGGGCACGCGCCGACGGACGTGGCCTCTCTGGACGGGACCGTCTGGGTGTCGATCCAGAGCGAGAGCGCTATGTGACCGAGCTCGCGATCGGGATCCTTCCAGCGACGATCTCGGCCCTGACGTCCTCGATCTCGGCCTTGAACGAGCGGGGCACGGCCGCGCTGATCGTGCCGAGACCGACACCGCCGTTCCGAAGGGAGAAGCGGGACGTGCGACCGGTCTCGAGCGTCCCGCGCGCGAGCTCCTCGATCGTGTCGAATACGGCTATGTCCAACCTCTTCACGGCGCTCGTCAGTATGTGCCGGCCCAGATGGGATTGGTCGACATCGACTCCGATCCCCCAGACTCCACCCTCGCTTGCCGCCTCCAGCACCCCGAGGCCGCAGACGCCGGCGACCTGGAACACGACTCGCGATCCCTTCGCGATCTGGCTCAGGGCAACCGACCTGCCTTTCACCGGGTCGACGAAGTCATCGGTATAGCTGTTCAACGTCGTGACGCAAGGATTGGCTCCTCTCGCGCCTGCCTGGTAGCCGGCGATCCACCGCTCGATCCGCGAGTCCCGCTCGCCGCCGACCGAGCTGATCACCTCCTCCCCGGGAGAGAGCGTCAGCACGAGCGCAGCCAAGTGACCGGCCAGATAACCGGCTTGCTCTTCCCTGAACACGAGGCCCACGACGTTCTTCGGGCGATGCGCCAAATCGTCGTGGGCGACGTCGATGATCGCGAACCTCGTTTCGGGAAACTCGGTGGCGACTCTGTCGATCGCGGCCGCTGCAGGGACAGCCATTCCGATGACGAGGTCGTACTTCTGCCGGGCGAGAAGTGAGAGGCTCGGGACGTAGCCTTCCTTCGGGGCTGGTGTCAACACTCGCCCTCTGACGCCCAACTCCCGGACGGCCCGTTCGAGCCCCAGATAGGCCCCACGGATATACGGGTTCTCGATGCCTGTCGGCTCGATGACGAGTCCGACTCTGAGCCGCCTTTCGCTCACCAAATCAACGCATACTCGCATGCGCGAGCGTTGCTCCTATGTCAAGGCGGGGCTCGCTTTCAGTGTCTGGAAGACGACGCGGACGAGCTGTCGTTTGAGGCGGCGGAGTGCTTCTCGTTTGCTCTTGCCTTCGCTGCGTTTGCGTTCGAGGTAGTCGCGTGCGGGTGCGTGGTAGCGGGCCTGGGTGATCGCGATCCGGTAGAGCGCCGCGTTGAGCTGGCGGTTGCCGCCGCGGTCGAGCCGGTGTCGTTGTGTGCGGCCTGAGCTCGCTTCCAGCGGCGCAACGCCACCGTGACGGGCGAGCTGCGCGTCTGTTTTGAAGCGGTCGACCGGTCCGATCTCGGCCAGCAGCTTCGCGGCGGTCACGGCCGCGCAACCGGGCAGCTCGAGCAGGGCCGGCGCGATCTCGGCCGTTCGTTGTTCGAGCTCCTGGTCGAGTGCGGCGATCGTGCGGTTGGGCTGGGCGATCGTCGAGACGAGCTCGCGCGCGAGCCGGACCTGCAGCTCCTTGTCCTGGCGGGCAAGCCAGCGGCGGACGCGTTCCAGGTGCGAGGCGCGGCCGAGCATCCGCAACGGGACCTCAAAGGTCGGATCGAGCTGGTGCAGATGCCAGCGCAACCGTTGCTGTGTGCGGCGGCGCTGGTCGACCAGGTCGTCGCGGTGATCGACGAGCAGCTTGAGCTCTCGGTAGACGCGCTCGTCCGGGCGCGGCCGACTCAGATCCGGCTCTCGCAAGGCGGCACGGGCGATCGCGAGCGCATCGATCGGGTCCGACTTGCCGCGTGTCCGGCCAGCGCGCCGTTCGGGCACGGTCAGTTTCGGCGGCACCCGCACCAGCTCTTCGCCGGCGCCGAGCAGCTGCCGTTCGAGCCAGCGCGTCAGCTGCCGGCAGTCCTCAACCGCCCACAGCCGCTCCGCGTCCAGCGCAGCGGCCCAGTCGAGCAGTTCGTCGCTGCCGACCGGTATCACTCTCTCTTCGAGCGGTCGTCCTGCCTCGTCGACGGCCACCGCGGTCACCGACTGCTTGTGTACGTCCAGTCCGATCACGATCATTGCTCTCGCCTCCAAGCCGTTGGGGGCGACCGACGAGCGGACAGACCTCAATCGAGGCCACAAGGCCACGCTCCTATCAGGTCACGCTCAACGGTCTCGGTCGGCGGCGGCGACACAACGCTGGACGGTCAGCCCTACGGGGCGACATTCGGAATCGAGTCAGCCGCCGCCGAACGAGTCTGCGCCAACAATCGGACGCCACCACAGCGACGAGAATGACATTGAGTTCGGGAATGTTCCCGAGCCGACAGTCTGCGCGAAGCGAGCCGCACTTACGACTTCGGCGCTTACGGCGCGCCCGCATAGACGCCAACTCCCAACTGCTCGCTCAAGCCGAGGTCGTCGCGATGGTTCCAGATCTCAACAACCTTCCCGTCAGGACCGAAGCGAAAGATATTCACGCCGGAGAACTCGGCCCGCCGCCGCGTCGGTGCAACTCCGGCCCAGGGACCGGTGTGCGTGCCTGATGCAGTCCACCGGGCAGCGACGAGGTCTCCCTCCGCCACGACGAGATCGATCC
>WNFR01005968.1_pt1 | contig 12453 bp, 13 predicted proteins | sample 5400221 | NCBI WGS metagenome assembly WNFR01 (sample SAMN13153357, study PRJNA577476) | soil metagenome | isolation source: 40 cm soil under Madrone tree | place: USA:California | collected 2016-06-14 | reverse complement strand
CAAACAATCCGGAATGGAATGGTCCGTTCGGGGCGCCAATTCCATAATATCCCTGCGTTGCATTATGAAATCGGGTCGGCTGGAGGACTATTGGGAATCCAGGGCCGCCTAATCTCCCCCACTTTTAGGACGCAGACCCGTTTACGACTCCTGCGGGTAAAAAAACTTACATGAAGCAGGAGGGCTTCATTCGCCTTTCGGGGACCCTATACAGTGTCGCAATGGAAAATTCGAATGCTGCTTCCGCACCCTGGAGGTGACGCGTTGAAGCGTTTCATCACATCTGATTCGTAGACCTCGCCGCGCCCCCGCCGGCGCTCGACATCATATCGATGCTGTTCCGGAGGTGAGCGAGGCGGTGAGCCCAGGCTAACATCTGACCGCCTCGCTGGCGCTCTAAAGTTATTATTTTGTCGGCGGGGCAAACATTGAATCGTCAAGATCGACATTGTTTTTCACTTCTTTGATTTTCATAAGCATGGTGACGCTACCTCTTACAAGGCGAATGCTAAATGCAACCTTAATTCCGTCAACATCGCGATAGTCGCTGAAATAAGCGATACTCTGCGTCTTCTCTCCCTTAGAGTCGCGATCAATCGTGTCGTGGCGGACTAGTAGATGCGTATGCACGTCGAAATAGATTCTCTCCGGCTCATCTTCCCCTACCGGTGTCGCCTCAATCACATACGCACTGCTGCCCTCCACCTCCTCGATATCTGTTACCTTCGCGTCGGCGAAGTGTTTCTTGAAATGCATATACTGGTAAAAATCCGAATTGCGTTTATCCGCTGCCTGCTTCTCCGGCGGAGAATACTTAAATCCATCTCTTGGATTCTGACTCCAGCCTCGCTCTCCATCGAATCCTGACCTGAATTCCCCCAGGCGCACAAGCTTCATCACTCCACAAGTCTGATTCGGCGCCCTGGAATAAGTTTCGAGTGTGCCGATATCAGTCATGGGAAGAACCTGAATGCTGCCCGTTCCGAGCTGAGTCTTGATTCGGATCCATGCCGCTCGTCCCCCAATGGCGTTGATGTAGCGCTCCACTAACGCCGCAGCTGTCGGCGTATGGTTGCGATCGTTTCTTTTAATTCCTGGTCTGTGCGCCGAGGACTGTGCGTGCAGAAGAGTATTTGATGCGCTGATAGCGATGAAGAGAGAAAGACCGAGGAATCGAGTCATAGTTGGTATGTGCCTTTAACTTTTCGTTCAGGTGGCATCGGATTGCAAGGTCAGGTTTAGTGATCGACAGCAAAATTGAGTACGGGGCCGAGACTGTATGTCGGATAAGCCTTTTCCGAGTATAACTTCCCTGCGTTTTCAAACGTTGAATCGGTTGCTGTCAGAGCTTTGGAAGTGTCACTCCATGTTGCCCCTGGTACTTCCCTCCCCTGTCCTTGTAGGAGGTTTCGCATACTTCGTCAGCTTCGAAGAATATGACCTGAGCAACGCCTTCGTTGGCATAGATTTTGGCGGGAAGCTGTGTCGTATTGAAGAACTCGAGTGTGACGTGGTCTTCCCATTCCGGTTCGAAAGGCGTGACATTTACGATGATGCCGCAGCGGGCTACTCTAAACCGCCCCCTCCCTCTGTGTCAATGTATGTGAGAGACATACGAAGAATGACTCAACCCTGAATCACTGCGATTAACATGTGAGCTGATAACGTTGCGTTAGGCTGCTGCGCAGACTTGCGAACAGGATGTCCGCGCTCCCAGGAGACGCTCCGCGTTTTTAATGTCACCCTCCAGCTCTCGCTGATGGATATTGCTTGAACATCTTCTCCACGGCTTTTCTGATCTTCTTCTCGGCTTTTTTCGCATCTTCTTCAAGGGCTTTCATAGCGCTTTCGTTGCTGCTCCTCTTGTCGAGCATGGTTTTGGCCGTCCCACGCCAAAGCAAGTTCCTGGTTGAATCATCAGAGAGGCAAACCACCAATGTCCCGACTTCAACGTCCCACATCTGACTTCTGACGCTGATGCCGCTTTTGGTCTGGCGCATCCAGTCTTTTGTGGTCTCCCAGTTGCTGGTGGAGACTTGTAGATCCCTGTCTATAGCGACGAAATACAGAGCGCTGAGATCACCGCCTTTCTCAACATGACGCAAGCCCCTGGCCGCCAGTTGCCCCCCGATGCTGGTTCTGATCTGCTGGTCAATGAGCGGATTCTTTGCCGGGACGCCGCTTGTCCATGAGTAAGTTTTGAACCGTGAGAAGTCAGTACCCTTGTCGAAATCCACGGCCACATCCTGTGCCCGTACAGATGGGACGCTCATCAGGATAAGAAAGAAAGACATAGCAAGTATGGACTTAATCACCGCATCCTCACATTGGAAGCATATAAAGCAGTCGAGACCCTCTCGCTGCAGAAATTTCACGCCGCGTCGCTGCTCCTCGAAGCGATCGAGTCGGCCCTATCGGTCTGCACTTGATCACGCAGACGATACTCGCTCCAGCTACCGCCAATCCCCTGTAGATCGCTTATTTCCGCTAAGGTCTGATCGTTCAGATCCGGGAACGTCCGCTTCGCTGAGCTTTCCAGCATCGTTAATTCCCTGCGAAGCAAGGGGGCACGCTGATCGGGTAATGTTTCGATCAGGTTCTCCAGCATTGCTCGCAGACGCCGCATTACTTGAATGCTGCCAGTGCCATATTGGCGCACTTCGGTGACGGCCATTCGAACAAAGTCTTCCCACTTCGGTGTGCGATAAACGAGACGCAATTGGCCCGTACTGTCTGTTTCCCAACCCTCGGCCAGATAGCGCCTGCCGACATCGCGAAGGAGATGATCAATCTGGTCGATCGCGAGAACGGCGGTAGTCGGATCGTTGACAGCCGGCGACAGAGCCTTGGACGCGATATCCACCATAATGCGAAAGGCAAACATTGGGTCTTGCTCAATGGTTCGTTCCTGGCCCAACGCCACTGAATTGCGCAGGGTGTCGCTCGCCACTTCATCTCCGCCCTCAACGATCCGGAACAAGGGGTCACCTGCCGCGACGAAGTCGCCCACCTCTGGGATTAACTCGATCTGACAATTCGACCGCTCAGCCAGCGATACCAATCCTTTCAGGTCGAACGCCAACATTACGCCGTCCGCAGCATTCAGGATGATACGTCCCGGTTGATCTTTGAAATCTTTGACCGGCCCAGGGGGGCCGGGATGATTTTCGTTGAGCCACCGCGGGTAAACAGTGCGTATGACCTTACGTCCCATCAGGGCAACGTTACGCAAAGCGGTGCTTGGTCGCAGTGTCTTGCCCATACTGTCGATAAAGTAAAGAAAAAGCGCAAGGTTCAAAAGAAAGCCATAGGCCGCTAAATAACTTGTCAGTAATGGCACGCCACCTTCGAGCCGAACTAAAAGGCCAACTGAAAACGTGAAGGTGAAAACAAAGGCCGCCAGCACGAATTTCCTCATCGGATTCCGGTAAATCATAGCAATAATCCGCGGCGTCAATTGCGCACTGGCCAGTTGCACAGCGACCAGAACGGCCGAGGAAACTAAAACCACCAAACTGAACATCGACGCGGCCACTGTACCTATGATGGCGCGCGCAGTTTCGCGACTGACGTTCATCTCCCAACCCTGGGCCCGCTCGTAACGGGTAAGGAGCGCGACTGTCACCAGTCCGGCAACGATGCTCAGCGCCGGGAAGAACCAGATCGAATTACGGATGTAAGACTGAACGCGAAATCGCAGAAGCCAACTCATTAGACACTCCCCTCATAACGAGTTTGTTTCCCGGTAGGATTGCGGTAATCCCCATCAGAAGGAGGATCCTTCATTTTCATGAATGTACTCGCGTTAAAGCTCCTGGGGCTTTCACCGTGATGTTTAACTCCTTTCGCAGTCACAGGATGTTCGTACCTAACTGAAGTTTACATCCGGGGAAAAGTGGCAGGTAACTGTCAATTTTGACAGGCTGTAAACAAGCGCCTCCTACGCTTGTCTTCATTGAAACCTCCTTTATGAGGGGGAAGTATCACATCTGCTATTTCACAGGCGGTGGATAATTCTTCAATAACTTTGCCATGGCCTTTTCCAGTCTCTTCTGATTCTTTTGGGGATCTTTGCTCGGATTCAGCGTCTTTGTAGCTTCGCCCCGCCAGATTTGCTTCTTCAGTGCCACGTCATAGAAGTCCAGGTCCAGATTGCCGACGTTGATAGTTGAGCTTGTGGCGGTCGTCGATTGCATACCTCCCCAGCCGCCCCAACCTCCCCAGCCCCAGGCGTCCCCTCCTGTACTAAAGGTGTTCCATTGTCGTTCCTGGTTGATCGCAAGCTGATAGGTAACATAAAGGTCCGCATTATCGCCGTCTGTTCTGGCCAACCCCTTCATGGACAGTTGCGCATCAATCGCCTGCTTGATCTGCCCATCAAGAATTTGATTGGGATACTGGACGCCCGGTACCTGAACCCATTTGTAGCTCTTATACTTTGAGAACTCGGTCCCCTGTAAGTAGTTGTAACGAACATCTTGCGCTGCGGCGACCGCGCAGCAAAGCAGGAGCGCGCAACCTGCCATTACAACTTGAAAGGGCCCGCCAATCTTTATTGACCTCATATCTACCTCCTTCTGGAATCCTGACAACGTAAACAAATTTTATCGCCATACAAATTGAGACGTAACTGTCAGTTTTGACAGATGGTGCAGGGGAAATTACGCAGAGGGTATCGTTATCCTCAACCGATTAGCCTTACATGGATACTCAAAAGTGACAGGTGACAGGTGACAGGTGACGAGTAGCTGTGCCCTAACTGCCGCTTTGTTGCCAAATCCGCGCATTGGATAAACGAACCGAAGCGGAAAACAACCTCAACACAGTTCCCAGGATTTTGTACAAGATTCGACTTGGATGGGCTTTTTCCTGTCACCTGTCACCGTTTACCTGTCACCTTTGTGTGACTTAGACCTGTAACTATTGACAGTTGTTGCGGGAATCGGGAAGCGAATATCATGCAGACTGCGCTGCTTCGCCCCTACATCAGAAGAGCGGAGCGTTACATGCGGCGCACCGCACGGATGAGGTTCCGCCGGGATTTCGCATACTCGGCTATTCAATCGGCTATTTCGGATCGTGAACTCTAGTCGTGACGATTGTGCCATCTGGCCAGAACATCGGGATGAAGATTCTATCGGCCCGTCCTGGGCTTGAGGGCGGGTTATGCTGGAGATTTGAATGATGAGAAATCAGGGCTATCCAGGACTGTGTCGCCTCGTCGTTATCGTTCTCCTTGCGTTAATTGGTTGTGCGTCTTCTGCTCAGGCTAAACGGAAGGATGACATTGTCATCTTCACAAATGGCGACCGACTCACGGGAGAAATAAAGGGGCTACAACGAGGTGAACTCGAATTCAAATCAGATTACATGGTGGATGCCGTACGCGTGGATTGGTCCATAGTGGAACGACTGCAGAGCAAAGACAGATACATCATCGTTCTAACAAACGGACAGTTATTTACAGACTTTCTCAGCCTGGCTCCGAACAGCGCCACGATCTCTGATAACTTCTCAATAGGTTCGGCGGTAAATGCGGTCTGGGTAAACAAGATGAAGGTGGTAAATATAACACCAGTACAACCAGGATTCTGGCGTCAGTTGGAAGGGACAATAAATTTCGGCTTCAGTTTCACCAGCGGTAATGATCAGTATGAAACAGAGCTCTTTGCATCTACAACGTATCGAAGACATGATCATTCTGTAACAGCCAATCTGGATTCAGTCTTTAGCGGCCAGCCTAAAGGCAGCAGCAGTGCCCGTAATGAATTCCGCCTTGAATATCGAAAGCAGTTGTCGCCTCATTTCTACGCCGGGGGACTTCTCGACTTGCTGTCGAGTGACCAGCAGAGCCTCGCCCTGCGAACTACTTTAGGAGGACTTGTTGGACGGAACATCCGACAAACCGAGCGAACCCGATTCTCCATTTTTGGCGGGCTCGCCGGCACTCGTGAGAATTATTCAGACGTTGTGGGTAGACCGCGAACGACTAATGCGGATGCTCTTACTGGTTTCGATTTCACCACTTTCCGTTTTACGACAACCGACATCAACTCGCGCTTTATCTTGTACCCGAGTCTCACGGTGCCGGGGCGCATGCGAATGCAGTTCACATCTGACCTGCATTTCAAGATCGCTGGAGACCTCCGCTGGGGCTTTCACATTTATGAAAACTTCGATAGCAAGCCACCTGTCAATGCAGAAAAGAATGATCTTGGACTCAGCACTTCGCTAGGGTGGAAATTCTAAAGCGGCCCAAAGCGCTTCGGATACGGACATCTGGAACCAGTGGCGGAAGACAAGACGGTCGCTGGTTGGACTGAAAATCGGCGGGTGGAGATCAGTTTGATGGTCAATAAGGGCATCGCCGTTCAAGTGGGCCAGGAGAAGGGATCTGCCCCCCTATAGTAAAGTGACTAAGGAGATGAGGGTATGCGAAAGATGCCTCTTATAGTAGTTCTGATGGCAACTGTCCTGTTTAGCTTGCAACAGAGTCGCTCAAGCACCGAACAGGAAAAGAGCCAGACAGCAGCCCTCGCTGGGGCCGATGTAATTACAGTGACGATTACGACCGGAGGCGGCCTATATGGGCCGGTGAAAAGTCAGTTCAAGGTCGGAGAAGTTATCCCCGTTGTTATTTCAATGACCAATACAGGGGATAAGCCGGCGAAGTACTGCTTGTCAACCTCGCTTTTCCAGAATCGCCCTCGGCTAAAAAGGGATGGGCAGCTCATACCCTATCTCACAAATCTGCCACAACAGACTGAACAAGAAGATCTGATCCTAAGATGTGAAAGGAGTGCGGCGAAGCAGTTACTTCAACTGCAGCCTAAACAAACGAAGGTGGTAGATTGGCTCACGTTCGGTCCGCAGGGTATTGCATGGTACGGGGCGCTTCCTGCTGGACATTACGAACTGGTTCTTCAACGCCGTCTCGAATGTTGTCAGGGACCAATGGCGGAGTCCAATAACGTAGCTTTTGAGGTTGTGCCATAAAACGCGAGCTATTGCCCCGCCACGGGAGTCCAGGTCTTGTCCGGGTTAAAGCGCTCTATTCTCCTGGCGATCTCGAGAGTGTTCGGGCCGAGGTCCTTTTGGTAGACCACTCCGTCGTAGCTGACCATGAAGGTCTTCACCCCGGTAACCCGATACTGCGCGGGAGCCGCGATGAGCGCGAAACCGCCAATCATCACTCCTTCGACGACGAAATTCATTTCTCCCAGTGGCGCGTCAGGACCCTGGCCTTTCAAAACCTTGAAATAGTAGCCGTGGAAAGGCTCTGTCTTGCTTCTATAGCCTCGCTCAATGGCGCGGGCAACATTCTCACCAACAGGACCACCCCAGGTCCCGTCAGCGTTTTGCCATGCAAGGCCGTCCTGCTTGCCCGGTGTGCTGATAATGTGTTGCGCATACTGGTTCACGCCATCGTGTTTCGTTAGTGCATATTCGTGCTGAGACTCGACGAAGCCGCGACAGATTTCGATAGCGTCCAGCTCATTCCTGCCGATGCGGCGGTTTAGGAGTTCCTGGCGCCCTGACTTTGCGTCAAAAACCCACCTACTGCCCTGCTTGACGATCGGCACCGGGAACGGCCAGTCCTCATTGCCCACCGTCAGGATTGCGCGGCGGGAAGACTTCGGATCCAGGGAAACGTTCATCTTCTCCCGTGCCTGCGCGGCAAACGCAATCGCTAACTCGCGTTCGCGAGCCGGTTCTCCCGTATGAATAATGTCCTTGCCGTCCGGGCCTAACATTGCCTCAAGAGCGGGCACGTCAAACTTCTCTGCCGCGTAAATAAGCGCTCCCGCAGCCTGCTCGGGTGTCGAGAATGACTTGAGCTTCACAGCAGAGGCCACCGTCGTTTTTGCCTTCGTTTGCGGCACACTACCGACCACAAGCGAACACGAAAAAGCAAGTATGCCAACTACGGACGAAAGCCTTGAGAGCTTTCGATTAAAAGTCGTCGAATTGATGCATGCTTTTAGGTTCATGATTGACTACCTCCGGCGGCCACCGCCGCCACCACGACCGCCACCGCCGCCACCACGACCGCCACCGCCGCCGCCGCCGCCTCCAAAGCCACCGCGCGAGCCTCCCATACTGGAAGCGCCCCTGCTGCTACTAGCGCGCGCGCTGGCCCCATTAAAGCCTCCGGAACCGCCCCCGAAGCCGCCCCGGCTTCCGGCCCCGGAACTGCTTGGAACGCTGCGATTGCCAACGCGATCTCCACCTCCGCCGCCGAAGGACCCGGTTCCACCGCCACGGTTTGCCCCACCTAAAGAACGATCACTTGCGCCTGTTCCGCCCCTGTTGGAAACACGCTCACCCGTATTGGCGCCACGCTGACCGGAAATACCGCTGCGGTCACCAACTCCGCTCGCGCGATTAGAAACGTTTCCTCGATCGCCCACTCCGCCGCGGTCTCCAACACCGCCCCTGTCACCAACTCCACCACGGTTTCCTACATCTCCACGGTCGCCAACACCTCCGCGATTGCCAACCCCGCCTCGGTCGCCTATCCCGCCACGGTTCGCGCTGCTGAGATTGCCGCCTTGCCGGCCGACCTGTTGTCGCGCCCCCGCCTGGCGGTTAGCCAATGAATCGCCACGCGCGGTGCCACCGAACCTGTTTGCCGTTGCACGGTCAGAATATGGGGCGCCTCCGCGATGCTGCGGATTGTGTTGCCATTTGTTACTCGTATTTCTTGCGGCAGTATTACCGACGCGATTGCCGCTGACGTTGTTGAAGCTGGCGTTGCGGTTGAAATTGTTGTTCCTGTTGATGTTAACGTCGCCGCCCCCCCAGCCGCAGCCCCAGCCCCAGCCGCCACCCCAGGCGGCGCCCATTGCAACACCGACGCCAAAAGAGATCGCGCTCGAAGCAATGACTGCTCCGGTGGAAACCGGAGGGTAGTAGATCGGCGGATACGGATAAACCGCCGGACCATAAACTACCGTCGGGTTATAGGACGGCACATACACGACCTCTGGCTGCGCTTGTTCAACTACAATCACGCTCTTGTGCTCTACAACCTGGGTCTCCACTTTCATTTGTTCGTTCGACTTCAAAGCTCCCGTTCCCTGTGCTTTTGAGCGCATTCGTTGCACTGCGTCCATCACGTCACTCTGCTGCGCGAGGAAAGCATTCCCCAGATCGGTCGTCCATTGAATGTCAACTGCCAACCGGTTCACCACGTCCGGCAGAGCTGCCATAGCCTGAATGCTTGGGTCCCAGGGTTCTTTCGAGACCGCGTCGACCAGCGCCTTGTCCTTGAGCCCCTTATGCTTTTCGAGCCACTGTTGAAGCTGAACAATCTCCAACGGGTAAGTGGACGCCACAAGCGTCTGGCTGAGCAGCGGATCGGGATATAGCGCGATTGGCGCAACGAGGGCATCAAGCTGGTCGATCGGGATCTTCACGGCTTCCTCCGAGGCCGGTTGCTGCTGATGCCATGCAAACACGAGCACATTCCCGGGCATGAGCAGTGTCGCGCATGTGACGATGACCAGGTATCGAATCATTTGTTGTGAACATCCTGCTTGAAAAATCTTTCGTTTCATCTCAACCTCCGCGATAAGTCGCCCTGTTAACCGATAGCCCCGCTCGGCTGAGTAAAACCCTGAAATGCGCTTAAGGCGCACGAGAGCTAGCAAAGTCAATAAAGGTGCGTCTTTTCCCAGTCCCGCACCTTTCGCCTGCCTTCGTCGAAAATTCGCTCGTAGTTTCCCTTGCGCACTTTCTCGCTCGCTTCCGGATTCAGAAGCTTCCACAGCGGTTCGTACTGGTAATAGACCTTCAGGTATTTCTCCTGGTTAGGAGGTGCGACTTCGTCCGTGCCGAACAGGAAACGATCTGGATAGCGGTTGATCATCTCCGCGGCATTCGACGTTGACTCCGGTGTGGCTACAACATATTTCGCGACCTCATCCCAGGAGATGTCGAAATAAACGTGGCTAAGACCCGGATCCTTGATGATATCTTCGACGATGGCGGCCTGCGACTTAACGGGGCGAATTATTCGACCGACGCCGATGTGCGCCCAGATGATGGTCGCGTTTGGGTGACGCTTAAACAGCGCCTTGATTTGAGTGGCATATGCAGGTTCAGCTCCAGCCTTCGCGAATGGTGTATCTACGTCATTGTGGATCAGCACAACCAGGCCAACCTCAGTGGCAAAGTCAACCAGCCGGTCCAGTGCCGGATCCTGAAGACTGGCCACCTCCCCGGCAATCTTTGCCGAGACGAACTCCTTGTGGATGCTGAATTCTCCAATTCCGGAAAACACTCCCGGAAATGTTCGCAATACGCGCCGAACGTGATCCGCGGCGTACATGTCGTTAGGATTGAACCCGGTAATCATGGGATCGAAGCGCGCCTGCTCTTCCTTTGAAAGAGATTTGTAGGCCATCGCGATACACGCGTCTGTGAACGAGTAGTAATACAGTGGAGCGTCAGTGTTCAGGTAGTAAGTTGGACCATGGTCAGCATCGACGCGATACGACCACTGCTGCTGAAGCGGAATGCCAAACAGGGCCACTCTTCCAACTTTATCTCCCATAATCTTCAGGAAGTCATGTATGTCAATACCTTCCTGAATGTAGTTCGTCAGGTGGAAGTGAGAGTCGTTGAAGAAGTACACACTCGATTGCGCCGCACCGGATTGCGTTTGAGCGTTAGCTTGAATTACAGGCGCGATTAGCGCAATGCAAAGAGCAACGACTTGCGCGAATCCTGAGTTCACTCTTCCGAAGTGCCGCCTGCTCACAACCCCCTCCTCAAAAAGCCAGCTCAAGGCTTGAGTGAAATACGCCGCCTCTGCCGCCTACCGCAAACGGAACGGATGAGTAGCCCACGGGAGAGTTGTGCAGGTATAGCCATTCGTTGTTCCACCGGACGACCTTGTTCTTCCAGGGGTACCAGTTCACCCCAACCCGAAGATCCCATGGTTTGCCAAATTTGCCATTTATTCTCGAATGGCCCACATAGGGCTGAAGTGTCTCTGGTATCACCATCGCCGAAGCCTGCAACTGGAAGCCGTGGTCGAAGAGCCTCGGGAGCCCCGCCGTGTTGGTACCGCGGAAGTTGTCGAGCCACCGCAAGTAGTATTCGCCTTCCAGCGAATAGCCTCGATACTTGAGCCCGCCATCGAAGGAGGCCATCCTGTACCTTACTTCGTCGATTGTGATGCCTCCCCGTAGTCTCCCAGCGGTTCCCACCAGATGCTGCCGGAAAAACGCAGATGCGTATCGATCTTGTTTGCAGAGATATTCAGGGTATTGAGACCGTTGCCGACGAACCCCAAATAATGTAGCCCTTTTAGCGGTTCTCCGTTCGCCCAGACACCCTGGGTGAAGCCGGGACGAAAGAAGTTGTCCGCCATACTCCTATCGATCGCCGCAAAAAATGGGAAGGTGTTAACCAGTGATCGACTGCCTGGAACCCCAGTGTAACCTGCAGTGACCGTAAGGGCCTTGTTGAATTGCCAGCCAATGTTCCCGGCTACCACGATCAAGGCGGCGCCGGTCGACGTCCAGACGGTGAGGCTATATCGCAGCCTCCGGTCGAAGACGTAGCCGCCCAGGATGAACATCGAGCGATTTACCGTGATATCGTTGCGTTTATGAACCTCGCGGACAACGCTGAGGTGGTCGGTGAAGGTATCTTTAGATGAAGTTGTATTGAGATATCGAAGCTGGGTATTGTTGTTGAACTTCAGCAGAAAAGGCACCTTAGCGTCATCGGGCGTTTGCCAGATTATGATTCCATCTCTATAACGATCGTCGTTTGTCTGTTTTGCGGAAACGGATGCCGGCTGTGCGGAATTGCTTGCTGAATCTTTCACCGCCTCTGGGGTCTTCAACGCGGCATTCGCTGCCGGCACCGAGGCATCTGCCGTTGTCGGCGGTACAATCGGCTGGCCGGCGGTCGACCCATCCGTTGCCGTGCCCCCATCAAGCCGCCGCTCCAACCGGGTAACTAACTCCAGCAGTGCCTTCTGCTGCTCCTCGATCTTACGAAGCTGCTCTCGCATGGCAGCGTTCTCTTTCTTCACGTCCGCGACTTCGCTCTCCAGGCCGCCTGGCTTGGATCCCTGAGCCTGCCCATATGCAGAAGCCACGAACAAGCTCACTGACGTCAATGCCAATGCGGCTGAGAGTATGCGAGATAGGCGGCGTATCAACACGGTTGACCTCCTTTTAGGAGAGTGAGTGTCGGAATTGCATCCGAACGACGCGTGGCGTCCAGGCCCTCTGTGGTCACATCTACGTGACTACCGTTGTGGCGGCACAGCGGTGCGGTGCTGGTTTCGATCTCGCTGCTGGCGATGGTTTCGGCGATGCTGCTTTTGACAGTGGCGGGTATGCTTAAAGCTACATTGAACGACACCGCGATGCGGGGCGATTGTCCCGCATAAGGGTGCACCCAGTGATAAAGCCAACTCGGGAAGACCAG
>WNFR01021285.1_pt1 | contig 12457 bp, 12 predicted proteins | sample 5400221 | NCBI WGS metagenome assembly WNFR01 (sample SAMN13153357, study PRJNA577476) | soil metagenome | isolation source: 40 cm soil under Madrone tree | place: USA:California | collected 2016-06-14 | reverse complement strand
TTCTAATTTCTTTGTACTTGCCGATCTTCTCGTTCTCGGCTTCAGGGACGGCAAGCTAAGGATTCATGGCCACCACTGAACATTCCAACGTAATCGCAGGCGCCACCTCCGCGGTCGACGAGCGTCAGGAGCGCGAGGTCGCGCGCAAGCTCGCCGAGCGCTACCGCTATGCCTTTATCGACCTGCGTGAGCAGCGCATCGACCCCGAACTGTTTCGCACCATCCCCGCGGACTTGATGTTCCGCTACAACTTCGTCCCGCTGGAGATCCACGGCAACGTCCTGTCCATCGCCGCCGCCGACCCCGGTCAAGTGCAGATGAGCGATGAGCTGCCGCTGTTGTTGGGCAAGAAGCTCGCCATCAAGGTAGCTACACCGCGCCAGATCGCCGATTTGCTCAAGCGCACCGAACAATCGCAGCGCGTTCTCGAGCAAGCCACCGAAGCCTTCACCTTGCAGGTGGCCAAGGAAGAAGAAGAAAGCGAAGAAACAATTTCCGGCGACCGCCTGACCCGTGACACCACCGTCAGTCCGGTCGTCCGCCTGGTGGAAACCATCATCTTCACCGCCCTCGAGCGCCGCGCCAGCGATATTCACATCGAGGCGCGCGACACCGAGGTCGCCGTGAAGTACCGCATCGACGGCGTTCTGCAGCACGCCATGCAGCCCATCGCCAAGGAGTGGCATTCCACGGTGCTCTCGCGCATCAAGGTGCTTAGCGATCTGGACATCGCCGAGCGCCGCGTCCCGCAGGACGGCCGTTTCCGCGTGAAGTATAAGGGCCGCTTCATCGACTTGCGCGTCTCCATCATGCCCGCAACCCACGGCGAAGACGCCGTGCTGCGCGTCTTGGACAAGGAAACGCTCTCGGAAAAATTTCAGAGCCTCAATTTGGACGTCGTGGGCTTTTCGCCGGAAGAAACGCGCCGCTTCCGCCGCTATATTCGCGAGCCCTACGGCATGGTGCTGGTTACCGGACCAACCGGCTCCGGCAAGACAACCACCCTGTACGCCGCCGTGAACGAAATCAAGTCCGACGAAGACAAAATCGTCACCATCGAAGATCCTGTCGAGTACATGCTTCGCGGCATCACGCAAATTCCCGTTAATGAGAAAAAGGGACTGACCTTCGCGCGCGGCTTGCGCTCCATCTTGCGCCACGACCCCGACAAGATCATGGTTGGCGAAATTCGCGACCAGGAAACCGCGCAGATCGCCATCCAGTCCGCGCTCACCGGCCACCTGGTTTTCACCACCGTGCACGCTAACAACGTTACCGACGTCATCGGCCGCTTCATCAATATGGGCGTCGAGCCATATAACTTTGTTTCCGCGCTCAATTGCATCATGGCCCAGCGCTTGGTGCGCGTGGTCTGCCCCAACTGCAAAAGACCCAAGAAATATTCTCCGCAGGAATTGACCGAAGCCGGCCTCGATCCCGCGGTGTGGTCGGCTGTCACGCTGGTTGAAGGCGCTGGCTGCCTGGAATGTTCCGGCACTGGATTTCACGGCCGCACGGCCATCTGCGAGCTCCTGGACCTTACCGACCGCATCCGCGAAATGATTGTGGATCGCCGGCCCACCTCGGAGATCAAGCGCATCGCCCGCGAGGAAGGCATGATCACGTTGCGCGAGAGCGGCTTGGCGAAAATCCGCTCGGGCATCACGACGTTGAAAGAAATCAACAAGGTGACCTTCGTTGAGTAGCATTGCCACACTTCGCCAGGAGCCGCGCGAAGGCGGCTTGTTCAGCCGGCTCGCGCGGTGGCTCGATGCCATGCCGCATCCGCATTTGGCCATCGAGTTTGCGCCAGATCGCGTGGCCGCCGCGCGCTGGAAGGGCAATTCGGTGGACGAGTTTACCGTGGAAGCTTTGCCGCCCGCCGCGCTGGTGCCTTCCGCGGTAGAGCCCAATGTGATCAACGCCAGCGCTTTGAAAAACGCCATGGCTAATATCGTCAGCCGCTTGCGCGCCAGGGACCAGGACGTCGCGCTGATCTTGCCGGACCCGGTTATTCGCGTCTTTGTGCAGCATTTTGATGAGTTTCCGCGCTCGCCGCAGGAAGCGATACCCATGCTGCGCTGGAAGCTGAAAAAGAGCATTCCCTTCGATGCCGACGAAACGGTGATTTCCTACATGCGCCAGCCCGCTCGCGCGCAGGGCGTGGACGTTGTCACCGCGCTGGCCCGCCTGCGCATTGTGCGCGAATACGAAGCCTTGGCCGAAGGCGCCAGCCTGTTCCCCGGCGTGATCCTGAGTTCGTCGCTGGCGGCGATTTCCTTGCTCGGCGACAAGAAAGCCACGCTGCTGGCACGCGTTTCCGGTGTGGCGCTGACCACCGTCGTCGTGCGCGGCGGCGTGCTCTGCGGCTTCCGTTGCACGGAGCTTCCCGTGCACAGCGGCGACATCACGCCAAAAATGCTCCTGGATGAGATTTATCCCGTGGCCGCGTATTACCAAGACACTTGGGGGGAAGGCATCGGTTCCGTGCGGGTGGCCGGCTTGGGTGCGCGGCTCCCGGATTTTGTTCCGCCGCTGGAATCCGAGTTTCACTGCGATGTAAGTTCGCTGTTGCATAGTGCGGTTTCCGACGGCCGGATTCCGCATGCTGCCCGGCCCCTGGCGGACCGCGAAGCCGATGGTTTGGTCGGCTGGATGATGCATCGAAACTGAAGCCTCGAATCCGGGCAGGGAATCCAGGAAAAGCAAAGTATGAAAGTTCGTTTAAACCTGGCGACAAATCCATTGCAGACCCACCGCAAGTTCCTCGCGGTTTCGGGCCTGATCGGCGCGTTTGCCGTCATTGTTTTCCTGGCCCTCGCCTGGCATGTTTATTCCGTGCGCAAATCGAATGAGGCGCTGCGCGTGCGAGCGGACGCCGTCCGCCAGGAGATGCTTGGCCTCATGCGCCAGCGTGACGAACTGGAGAATTTCTTCAAGGAAGACCGGAACGCCAAGCTCAACGAGCGCTCCACGTTCCTCAATTCCTTGATCGACGAGCAGAGCCTCAATTGGACGCAGATGTTCATGGACCTGGAGAAAATCCTGCCCACCGGCGTGCGTCTCGTCAGTATCGACCCAGCGCACGAAAAAGGCCAAGTGCAGGTGCGGTTGTCGGTCGGCGCCATCAGTGACGAAGCGAAACTCAAATTCTTTCGCGCCTTGGAAAATTCTCCGGCATTCAAGGACTTCCGGGAACTTAATGAGTCACCCTCGGAACCGCAGCAAGGCAGCGGCGGCGTGGACCGCCTGCAGATTCAACTCACCGTGGTGTATGCGAGGAGCTGATGCGCAGCGATTTCAAATTTAAAAAGCGCGTCATTGTGCTGCTGGTGGTGTTGCTCATCGCCGCCGACCTGGCCCTCGGCTTCTACAGTTGGAGCCTGGCGTCGGCGCAAAGCGCCAAGCAGGAACTCGCGTTGATGACGCGCAACCGCGACCTGCTGAAAAAAGATATCCAGCGCGCGCAGGAAATCCGCGGCCGCATCCCGGCGATTGAAAAGGATTGCGATGCATTCGAGCATTCGCTTTTCCCGGAGAGCGCCGGATATTCGACGGTCAGCGCCGAGCTGGGCGCGCTTGCCGCCAAATCCGGCCTCCGGCTGGGCAGCCGCTCTTTCAACCACAAACCCGTGAAAGGCCGCGACCTGACGGAACTGACCATCAACGCTCAAGTGATAGGCGACTATCGCGGCGTGGTGCGGTTTTTGAACGGTTTGCAGCGTTCCACGAACTTTTACGCGGTAGAGGGTCTCTCGGCGCGCTCTTCCGCCCAGGCGCAAGGTGTCAGGGCACCTTTGCAAGTGACCGTGCACATTAAAACCTACTTCCGGGCTGCGTGATGAATCCGAAGACCAAAATCGCCATGCTGCCCGTGCTGATGCTTATTGCGGCGGGAGTCTTCTATTACGACAGCAAGGGCCCGTCGTTCTCGCGTAGGGCATCGTCATTCAGCACAAGCCCGTACCTTCCGCTTCCCGTCGAGAATCCGGCGCTACAACGCTGGAAGCTGGACGCCAGCCGCCGCACCGAATACAAGAGCAGCGGGCGGGATTTGTTCAGTGAAACTCTGCCTGCGCCTCCTCCTAAGAAACCCGAGCCGCGTCCCGATCCCGTACCCCTGCCTCCGGTCGAGGCGCCCCCGCCGAGCCTGCCGGCCAACATGAAGTTCTTTGGCTATGGCACCGTGCCGAACGGCACATCGAAGCGCGCGTTCCTCAGCGATGGCGAAGAGGTCTATATTGTCGGCGAAGGGGACACCTTGCTCGGAAGATTTCGCATCCTAAGGATCGGCAACGCCAGCCTTGAATTCGAGGAAATGGGCTCGGGCAGGCGCAATTCCGCCTCGCTCGCGGAACAAGCGGCTCCGCCCGCGTGAGCATAGCCATGAGAAATCCCCACGGAAGAACAGCCATCGGACCGCAGCGCGGATTTGCGTTGATGATGGTTATGTTTTTGACCACCATTGTGCTTCTGGGTGCCATGGCCGCTGCTCCTTATATCCGGACGGAACGGCAACGCGAGAAAGATGAAGTATTGATCTGGCGCGGCAAGCAGTACGTCCGCGGCATCAAGCTCTATTACCGCAAGACCGGCCGCTTCCCAACGTCGGTAGATGACTTGACCAAGCCCAAGCTGGGCTCCTTGCGCTTCATGCGCCAGGCTTACGACGATCCCATGAACAAGGCAGACGGCTCCTGGAGGTTCATTTATGTTGGTCCCGGGGGCCAGCTCATTGGCAGCTTGAAGCCGCAGCAGTCATTCCAGATACCTGTCCAGCCCGGCGGGCTGGCAGGGGCCAACGCGCAGCAGACAGGTTTTGGCGCCTCGGGATTTGGGCAGCCGGCTCAGGGCCAGGCGCAGGGCCAATCGAACGCCCAGCACAGCGCCACGCCCGGTACGACAAATGCCGGGCAACCCGGATCAGGGGCGCAGGGCAGTAATGCCGTGTCCGCGGACGATGCCCCCAATGCAACGCCTTCTGGGTTGGTCTCGGATGCCCCGGTGATTGGCGGCAACATCATCGGAGTGGGCAGCAAGATCAACAAGCGCTCGATCATCGTCTACGACAAGGCCACGAATTACCGCCTCTTCGAGTTTATCTGGAATCCATCGAAAGACCTGGCCAACGCCCTGAACCAGCAAACGAACGCGCCGACTCGGAATCCCCAGGGAGCGGGGCCAGGACAAAGTGGATTCGGGCAAAGTGGATTCGGGCAACAGAATAATTCTCCGCTTACTCCGCCCGGCACACCAACGGCGGCGCCGCCTCCGGCTCAGAGTCCTCCGCAGCAATAAGAAGAATCAACTCCCGCGATTTCTCTTCTTCGAAAATTAAAACTGCGCTGCAGGTGTGATCGTGTTGCTGGTGGCAGCTACTGGCGCTCGTCGTGGAGTTTTGTCCGCGGGCGAAGGGCCGCTGGATTTGCGCTGCTGGTAGGTTTGCTGCACGCGGCGAATGTAGGAAACCGTCTCGGCAAATGGCGGCACGCGCTGCCCGTATTGCTGCACGCGTTCTGGGCCGGCGTTGTAAGCGGCCAGCGTGAGCGCAAGGTCGTTCTTGTAGAGCTGCAGAAGGTCGCTCAGGTAGCGCGTTCCGGCTTCGATATTTTCCTGCGGGTCGAAAATATTCTTCACCCCCAAGCGGGCAGCAGTCGCGGGAAGAAGCTGCATCAGTCCGCGCGCGTCGCGGCGCGAAATCGCTTTGGGGTCGAAGTTCGATTCCGCGGCGATCACGCTGGTGATCAAGTCGGCGTCTACGCTGTAGCGCTTGGCCGCCGCGCGAATCAAGTCGCCGAAAGGCTCTTGCGAAACCTCCACACGTGTCATGGGGGTGAAGATTTCCTCTGGCTCGATCGCCAAGACTTGCTCGACAGGCACCTCCGCAGTGCCGCCTTTCATTTGCAGACGGTATTTATCGCCGACGATCTGGTAGCCGGTTACCGCCAGGCGTTGCCCGCTGCGCAGCACGATGTATTCGGCGCGTATAGACGGGGCGGCGGATGCCAGAAAAAACACGCTCAAGGTCAAGTGCTTCAGCCGCACGGAGCTGCCTCCCGCAGAGCAAATTGTTCGATGGCCGCGGCTACTCCATTATGGTCGTTAGAGGCTGTTTCATGCCAGCCAAAATTTCTCAGCTCCGGAACGCAGTTTCCCATCACCACCGGAATGCCCGCGAAGAGGGCGGCTCCTTTGGAACACTGCGGATGAATGACGTCGATCATCGCGAAATCGCGGCTCTCGTAAACCGTGGAGGCAACTCCGAACTTCTCAGCTGCTGCCGCGCTTCGCAGGATCGCTTCGGCGTCGCGCATGGGCTGCACTTTGCCCGACAGCATCACTTGCAGCGGATCTTCCGTCAGGCAGCTTTCTAGCGGGACGGCTTGGCCGAGAAATTCCTTGTTGCGTGCGTAGTATGCGGAGCGGATTGGATCATCGGTGGCAATGATTTCGAGAATTACCTGGTTTTCGCGAGGCCGGTCGAACACCACGCCGCAGCCGTCGCGCCATGGCTTGGTGATTTCAAGAACGCGCGCGGCCGTTTCGCGTGGCAACAGGTGTCGCAGGTGCGTCTTGCCGTCTTCGGTGCGAATCAGCGCGCCGTTGCTGACGATCATGGTCAACGGCGAACCAATCTGCACCGCAATAGGCATAGCGAAATCGTAGCGCCGGCCGGTAACCAGCGCGACTTCAATCCCGCGCCGCGTGGCTTCCCCAATGGCCGCGCGGTTGGCCTCCGGCAGCGTCCACCGGCTGTCCAGCAGCGTTCCGTCAATATCGAGCGCAATGAGCCTTACAGCCATCCCGTAATTGTACCGTGGATTAGATGTGTTTTCGGGCCTCCGCGCTGTGCTGTGCCGCTCGGGAAGAGGCCAAAGCGGCTGTGCTAGACTTTTGAGTTCATGACTACGGCCACCAAAGTGATGGAGCTGGAATGCTCCGAATGCAGCAAGACATACGACGCCGCCGTCGAGCAGCATTTGTGCGTTTGCGGCAGGCCGCTGCTGGCTCGCTACGACCTGAAGCGTGCCGCGGCCACGCTCACATTGGAGAATTTATCGAAGCGGGTTCGAACACTGTGGCGCTACCGCGAGGTCCTGCCGCCCGGCGAGCCGGTAACGCTGGGCGAAGGCATGACGCCGCTGGTGCACGCGGCGCGGCTCGGCGCGTCCATGGGACTGCAGCGGCTCTACGTGAAGGACGAGGGCCTGAATCCGACGGGCTCGTTCAAGGCGCGCGGAATGACCGCGGCGGTGACGCGCGCAAAGCAGCTCGGCGCGAAGGCTCTCGCAGCGCCGACAGCAGGTAATGCCGGCGGAGCGCTGGCGGCTTACGCCGCGGCGGCGGGCATTCCTGCAGTGATTGTGATGCCGGCGGATACGCCCGCGGCGAATGTTATGGAATGCCAGGCGTTCGGCGCAAAAGTGGTGAAGCTGAACGGGCTAATTTCCGATTGCGGAAAATATGTGGCGGAGCGCAAGGACCGCGAAGGCTGGTACGACGTTTCGACGCTGAAAGAGCCGTATCGCGTCGAGGGCAAGAAGACCATGGGTTACGAACTGTGGGAACAGTTTGGCGGGAAATTGCCGGATGTGATTTTGTATCCCACGGGCGGCGGCGTGGGGCTGATTGGCATGTGCAAGGCATTCGATGAAATGCAGGAGATGGGCTGGATTGGCGCAGAGCGGCCGCGCATGGTCGCGGTGCAAGCGGAGGGATGCGCTCCCATCGTGAAAGCCTGGGAGGCTCATCGCGATTCCGCGGAGTTTTTTCCGAATGCTGCAACGATTGCATCCGGATTGCGCGTGCCTGGCCCGCTGGGAGACTTAATGATGCTGCGGATGCTGAGGCAGACGAAAGGCACAGCGCTGGCGGTGAGCGATGCGGAGATGCTGCAAGCGGGAAGGGAACTGGCCTCGCTCGAAGGAATTTTCGCCGCGCCAGAGGGCGCCGCAACCGTGATCGGCGCGCGCAAGCTTGGCGCCTCCGGGTGGATCCAGCCGGAGGAAACCGTGGTGCTCTTCAACACCGGCACCGGCTACAAGTACGCCGAAGCATGGCAGCGGGCGCTCCAGGCTTAGCATGGCGACACGCAGACTCTATTACGATGATTCGTATCAGCGCGAATTCAGCGCGGAGGTGCTGAGCTGCGAGCCGGAATTGCACGGGTCGACGCCGGCATGGGGCGTGGTGCTGGATTGCACGGCGCTGTATCCGACCTCGGGCGGGCAGCCGCATGATTTGGGCAAGCTGGGCGATGCCAACGTGCTCGATGTACGGGACGAGGGCGAGGACGTTGTTCATGTGGTTGATCGGGAAGTGCCGCTCGGCCCCGTGCAATGCTGTGTGGATTGGGCGCGGCGATTTGATCATATGCAGCAGCACACCGGTCAGCATCTCCTTTCTGCGATGTTTCAGGAGCGCTTTGGGCGGCCCACCGTTTCGTTTCACCTGGGGAGCGACTTTTGCACTATCGACCTGCGCGGGCCGGAGCCGACCGAGGAAATTCTGGAGGGCGCGGAGACCGCCTCAAACCAAGTTATTTCCGAAGATCGTCCTATTGCGATGCGCTACGGTACGGCGGAGGAGTTCGCGGAGCTCGGCGTGCGCAAGGACGTGCAGCGCAGCGGGATTTTGCGGGCGATCGAAATTGAAGGCGCGGACCTGCAGCCGTGCGGCGGAACGCATGTGAAGAGCACGGCGCAAATTGGAATCATCCTGGTGCGGCGCTGCACGAAGATGCGGCAGGACTGGCGCGTGGAATTTGTATGCGGCCGCCGCGCGTCGCGCGTGGCGCGGCATGACTTCCGGCTTTTGCAACGCGCTGCGGAGAATTTGGGCTGCGCGCCGGACGATGTGCCGGCTTCCGCGCAGCGCGCCATCAGCGAACGCGACTTGCATTTCAAGAATGTGCGAGCGCTGCTGCAGCGGCTTGCGGAAGCGGATGCCGCGGCAGCGCTGCAATCGGCAGAGAAAGACGGAAACGGAGTTCGCGTGGTCGCGCGCGTTTTTGGGGAAGAGAGTCAGCTGGAATATTTAAGCAATTTCGCGACGCAGCTCGCAAAAGCGGAGAAAGCGGTCGCGCTGCTGGGTAGATTCGCAGGCGGCCACTTGATTTTTGCGCAACACCCTTTGGCGGGGAAGGACATGAACGCGCTGCTGAAGCAAGTCCTTGTGCAATTCGCGGGCAAAGGCGGCGGGACGCGCAATTTCGCGCGCGGCAAATTGAACGATGCTGCGCAGGCCGAGAAGGCCTTGGCGTTAGCCGAGCGTCTGGTATCTCCCGGCTAGCTTCGCCGGATCGATGACCGGTCTAAAGACCGGCCACTACAGAGCGTGTCGGACAGTGATATTGTTCCTCGGCAGCGCTGCGAGGAACGAAATGAAAAGCAAGATGAGCCGCCGGGAAGCATTAAAGTTGGGAACCAATGCCGCTGTATCGGCGGCGATGACTCCGCTTTTTTCAACCAATTCAGCCGAAGCAAATTCAAGCGCCGTAAACACGCCGGGCCCATCGGAGGGTATCTGCTTTCTGCGCGCGGTGGATATGGCCAAGGCGATCCGCGAGAAGAAACTTTCCGCGCGCGAGGTGATGCAGGCGCACTTGAAGCAAATCGGCCGCGTGAATTCCAAGGTCAATGCGATCGTTACGCTGGTTGCGGAAGAGCAGTTGATGGCGCAAGCGGCGGCGGCGGACGAATCGCTGGCCAAGGGGAAATCGCTGGGGCCGCTGCACGGAATGCCGGTCGGCGCGAAGGATTTGCACGAGACGGCCGGGATTCGCACCACCTACGGCTCGCCATTGCATCGCGATTTTGTTCCAGATTTTGATTGCCGCGTGGTACAGCGCGAAAAAGCGGCAGGCGCGATCGTGATCGGCAAGACGAATGTGCCGGAGTTTGGTCTGGGGTCGCAAACGTTCAATCCGGTGTTTGGCGCAACGCGCAATCCCTACGATGTGAGCAAGACTTGCGGCGGCAGCACCGGCGGCGGCGTGGTGGCGCTGGCTTGCGGCATGGTTCCGCTGGCGGATGGCAGCGACATGGGCGGCTCGCTGCGCAATCCGCCGAATTTTTGCAATGTGGTGGGCATCCGGACGTCGCCGGGGCGCGTTCCCAACGTACCTACGAATCTGGGGTGGTTCACGCTTTCGGTTCCGGGGCCGGTGGCGCGCAATGTCACGGACTGCGCGTTTTTCCTCAGCGTTCTCGCCGGCTACGATCACCATTCGCCGATTTCCATCGAGCAATCGGGAGAACAGTTCGCGCGGCCGCTGGAGCGCAACTTCAAGGGCGTGCGCGTGGCGATGTTCAAGGATTTGGGGCTGCCGTGGGATGCGGAGGTAAGGAGCGCGGTCGCGGCGCAGGGCAAAATGTTTGAATCGCTCGGATGCATTGTGGAGGAGGCGGAGCCGGATTTAAGCGACGCAAATGAATGCTTCGTGGCTTGGCGGCACTGGTCGACGGAGCTGGCGTTTGGGGATTTGATCGCGAGGCACGGCGACCAGTTGAACGAGTACATTCACTGGCACGTTGAGGAAGGGCGCAAGCTTACGGGGCCGTATCTGGCGCGAGTGGAAGCCAAGCGCACGGCTTTATTCCAACGCATGGCGGCTTTCATGAACAAGTACGAGTTTTTCGTTCTGCCTGTGAATCAGGTGCTGCCCTTTGATGTGAATCTGCACTACCCGACGGAAATCGCGCGGACCAAGATGGAAAACTACATCGCGTGGATGAAATCGGCTTACTACATCTCCGCGGTGGGCAATCCGGCGATGTCCGTGCCGTGCGCGTTTTCGCAGGGTGGGCTGCCGATCGGGATACAGATTGTGGGGCGGCACCACGATGACTGGGGCGTGTTGCAGCTCGGATATGCCTTTGAGCAGGCTACGAACGTAGGCAGGCGTCGGCCGGGCGTTGTCTGAGGCGGCGGTGCCGGGGCCTATGCGGTCAAAGCGGCGACAAGACCGCCGCAGTCCAAGAAAGGCCCACTCCGCCTCGACCCCCCTCCCCCTATGTTTTTTCACAAGTGTTGATTCTAAAGGTAGTTAAAGTGCTTTGTTTTGATACACTTTTGCAAGTGTTGATTCTAAACGTAGTTAGTTGGGGATGAATTCAGAAGGTCGAAATAGCAACCTCAGAGGCTGACGCAGAGGCGCTGAGAACGCCGAGGAGCGCAGAGAGGAAACTCCGAAATCCTGGCCCACTGAAGCTACGGATTTATAACACAGAGGACACTGAGGGCAGAGCACCCTTCGAGACTCAGGGCAAGCAGAGATCACGGAGGGTTATTGGTGGGCTTCCTTGGCCGAGTGTGGAACGCGGCAGTGGCGGCCATCGACAAACGTGAACGAACACAAAGGGGAACGGCCCGTGGAGCGATTGGTGGACATGGAAGTCTCCAGAAAGAAAGATTAGATTTTGGGATTTCTGGGGGAGCCTCGCGGAGGCGAGGCGCACTTCTGAACGAGAAGAGTCTACCAGAACGATGATTGCCGTGTCAATACAAATTTAGGTGGTGGTTCAGTTTCTGTTTACGCGACTAACCCAGGAGTTAGCCCGATTTCTTCTCGATAGCATCAATAGCGGCAAACTTCCTGTCTACGTGCGATTGTGTGCGAGGACCACCTGAATGCAACACGCAACACTTCCCGGCAGGGACTCCGCATGTAGGACAGGTGACGGAGGATACTTGTTGGGGCGTCAGTTCGCTCTTTTTCATTCAGACAGAATGCGGTTACTGCCAGTAGCGAATCTATTCAATTCTGCACAATGCTTGCGCTCGGTCACATAAACGGCAATACCGAACTTGATGCATAACAATGTCGGCTGCTCGACCCGAGTAGACTTTGGTTGCTTGGCGACCAAGGCTAGGGGAAAGGAGCCGAACATGATCATTATAGGCGTAGATTATCACCCGAGCTTTCAGCAGATTGGTTTTATGGATCCGGTAAGCCGACTTAGCGGGAGTTTGAAGCTTGGGGCACCGCGCAACTTGCGAGCAGTTCATCATTCCGCCCTTCAAATGCAACTAATCCGTGCTTCCCACATCCAATAATAAGGAGTCTAAAGAAGAGGATGAGGTACCAAGATGAGCCCTCAAGGTAAAACGCCTTCCAATGGATGGATTGCCTTCTCTGAGGATGAGCAGCACCTTATTGCTTACGGCGCGACGTACGACGAGGTAGTAGCGAACGCTGAGAAGCAAGGTGTCGCTGATCTCGTGGTTGTGAAAGTGCCAGAAACTTTGGTTTATCGAGTATGTCAACGTTGAGGTATCCATGTAAAGTTTGGCCTGCCTCACATGATGCGGCCTTCCCAGATGCACACTCACAAATCACGACTCCTCCAGGACGCCGACCTCGCTAGACTTCTCCGTCCAACCTTCTTAGGAGATAAGGAGCTAAGTAGGGCCGCAGCTTGCGTTGCTGGTCCCGGGTTAGGAACTTGAAGCCTCT
>WNFR01005964.1_pt1 | contig 12458 bp, 8 predicted proteins | sample 5400221 | NCBI WGS metagenome assembly WNFR01 (sample SAMN13153357, study PRJNA577476) | soil metagenome | isolation source: 40 cm soil under Madrone tree | place: USA:California | collected 2016-06-14 | reverse complement strand
GCGCGTGTGTTTCTGCGCGCTGGCTCCGGCAAATTCACGGTGAACAAGCGAACCGTGGAGCAATATTTCCCCAACTTCGCATGGAAGCACGACGCCACCGAGCCGCTGAAGTTCACCAGCCTGGCCGACCAGGTGGACGTTGTGGTGACCGCGCATGGCGGCGGCGTCGGCGGGCAAGCCGGTGCGGTGCGCATGGGATTGTCGCGCGCGCTCGCGAAGTTCAATCCGGAGCTGCGGCCTTCGCTGCGCAAGAACGGTTTTCTGACGCGCGACTCCCGTATGAAGGAGCGCAAGAAGTACGGGCAGCAGGGCGCGCGCAAGCGCTTCCAGTTCACGAAGCGCTAGTTTGCTTCGCGGGTTTTGTAGCGCCCGCTTTCTTAAGCGGGCTTTGCAACGAGCTCCGTCCCGGTTTTGCCGGGACGAGATCACGGCCGGCAAGCTGCCGGCAAGAAGGCTGCTCTGCAGCGTATCGCCGATAACTCGATGCGCTGCCGCAAGCAGCTATCCTTAAAGGAGGAAACTTGGCAGTTGAAATTACGATGAAGGAGCTGCTGGAGGCCGGAGTTCACTTTGGCCACCAGACGCGCCGCTGGAACCCGAAGATGAAGGAATATATTTTCGGGGAGCGCAACGGCATTCACATTATCGATCTTCAGAAAACCCTCAAGATGTTCCGCGAAGCTAGCCGCTTCGTGAGCGAAATTTCCTCGCACGGCCGAACGGTGTTGTTTGTCGGCACCAAGCGGCAGGCGCAGGAAGCCGTGGCGGAAGAAGCCAAGAAGTGCGGCGCGTACTTTGTGAACCACCGCTGGCTGGGTGGCACGCTGACCAACTGGGCGACCCTGCAAAAATCCATCAAGCGGCTGAAGCTGCTGAAAGCCATGAACGAAGATGGCCGCATGGCCGAGCTTTCCAAGAAGGAAAGAGCGCGGTTGGACCGCGAAATGAAGCACTTGTATCAGAATCTTGAGGGCATCGAGAACATGGCGCAGCTTCCAGACGCGATGTTCGTGATCGACTCGAACGCAGAAGAGATTGCCGTAAAGGAAGCCCGGCGCATGGGAGTTCCGGTCGTTTCGGTGGTGGACACCAATTGCGACCCGGACGTGGTGGACTGGATCATTCCTGGGAACGACGACGCGTTGCGCGCGATTCGCCTGTTTACCTCAAAGATTTCAGAGTCGGTGCTGGAAGGCCACAACCTGTACCAGCAATCGCAAGTGGCGGACCAAAAGGCCGCGGCGGACCAGGCTCTGGTGGATGGCGTCGAATACGTCGACACCAGTGCGTACGAACAGTACGAGAAGCAAGAAGGCGATTTTGTGGAAGGCGAAGTTCCGGCGGAAGCGCCGGCGGAAGCCCCGGAAGCCGCGGAGACGACCGTCCCTCCGGACGAGGCGTCCAGGTAAGCAAACCGCGCTGGCATAGTTTTCAACGGCCCGGCGCTGCAGTCCAACTCAGGCGCTGGGCCGTTTTGCAAACAGGCGCATCTAACGTCTTTACGTGTCCCCGCTGTAGGGAGCGAGTAAGAGATTACATAAGCGAGAGAAAAGAATGAGTACACCACCACAAGCCATGCAAATACCCGCAAATCTCGTCAAGGAACTGCGCGAGCGCACCGGCGCAGGCTTCAGCGATTGCCGCGCGGCGCTGGTGGAATCGGCCGGCGATGTAGAAAAGGCCATCAACATCCTGCGCAAGAAGGGCCAGGCGGCTGCCGCGAAGAAAGCGCAGCGCGAGGCCAGCGAGGGTTTGGTGGGACACTACATTCACGCCGGCGGAAAAATCGGCGTGATCGTGGAAGTGAATTGCGAGTCTGACTTCGTGGCGCGCACTCCTGCGTTTCAGCAGTTGTGCCACGATATCGCCATGCACATCGCGGCGCTCGACCCGCGCTATTTGCGCCGCGAAGAAGTCACGCCGGAGATGCTGGAGAAGGAGCGCGACATCTATCGCGAGCAAGCGCGCGCGACCGGCAAATCCGAGCAGGTGGTGGAGAAAATCCTCACCGGCAAGATGGAGAAGTTCTACGAGGAGAATTGCCTCTACGAACAGCACTACATCAAGGACGAGTCAGTGACCATCGGCGAGATGATCACGCAAGCCGTCGCCAACTTGGGCGAGAACATTGCGGTGCGGCGCTTCGTGCGCTTCAAGGTTGGCGAAGTGAGCGGGGCCGCAGGTCCGACGGTGGAATCGGCATCAGCGTAATTGACTCCTGGAAGCGGGGTCAGAGCGTCCTGAATGCGGGACGCTCTTTTTTTGGAGTGCGGCGGCTTGCCGCCGCTTTGACGGTGTAGACCAGTTTACTGCTCGATCGCAAGAGCAAGTTCCCGGTGTGGCTGACTCCGTAAAAGCGCCGGCAAGACCGCCGCACTCCAAAAAGGGCCGCGCCGTTGTACGGTGGCTGGCATTGTTTGTTACAATTCCGACGGATTTTCGAGGGCATTCCGGAGAATCATGGCGAAGACGACAGCCGCGAAGCGGGCCTTGAGCAAAGCTGTGAAGAAAAGCGAGCCAGTCTATAGCCGCATCGTGTTGAAGCTTTCCGGCGAGTCGTTTCAAGGGCCGCAAGGCTTCGGGATTCACGGTGAAACCATTCAGGCCATCGCGCGGGAGTTGAAGGATGTGCACGCGCTCGGCGTGCAGATTGCCATCATGGTGGGCGGCGGAAACATTTTTCGGGGCGCACGGCAGAAGGGTTTTGAGATCGATCGCGCCACCGGGGACTACATGGGCATGCTGGCGACGGTGATCAACGCGCTCGCCTTGCAGGACGCGCTGGAGAAAGAGGCCGTGTACACCCGCGTGCTGAGCGCCATCGAGATGAAGCAGGTGGCCGAGCCGTTCATTCGCCGCCGCGCCCAGCGGCACCTGGAGAAGGGCCGCATCGTGATTTTTGCGGCGGGCACCGGAAATCCTTATTTTTCGACGGATACCGCGGCGGCGCTGCGCGCGATGGAAATCAAAGCGGACGTGATTTTGAAAGCCACGCGCGTGGACGGAATTTACGATGCCGATCCCGAGCAAGTGGCGGACGCGAAGTTTTTTCAGCAGATTACCTATCGCGATGTGCTGCACCAGGGGCTGAAGGTGATGGACTCGACGGCGATTTCGTTGTGCATGGACAACGGCATGCCGATCGTGGTGTTCAACATGAACACGCATGGGAATATCAAGCGCGTCGTGTTAGGGGAGCGCGTGGGATCGACAGTCACACCGGCGTAAAAAAGCTTTTAGCTATCAGCTGACAGTTTTCAGTTAAGAATGAAACGTATAGCGCGACGGAGCGACTCGGTTGACTACGATTCGCGCTTGGATCTTCGTGATCGAAAATCTCTTGCTGGAAACTGACGGCTGAAAGCTGACTACTGAGGAATCTATATGACGACGATTGCGACAACCAGGGACGCGATGGCGGCGGCCAAGACCCGCATGGAAAAGGCCGTCGATGATTTCCGCAAGGATTTGACGTCGCTGCGCACGGGGCGCGCGAATGCTTCGCTGCTCGATAGCATTCGCGTGGATTATCACGGCACGCCCATGCCGGTGAACCAGCTCGGGACGGTAACGACGCCCGACGCGACGATGATCGTGGTTTCGCCGTGGGATCCGAGCGCTGTGCCGCTGATCGACAAGGCCATTCGCACCTCCGACCTGGGGCTGAATCCGACCAATGATGGCAAAGTAGTGCGCGTGCCGATTCCTTCGCTGACCGAAGACCGCCGCAAAGATATCGTGAAGCAGTTGCACAAAGTGCTGGAAAACCACCGCACTGCGGTGCGCAACATTCGCCGCGATTTGAAGGAAGCCATCGAGAAGCTCGAGAAGGACAAGAAGATCAGCGAAGACGACAAGAAGCGCGCGCTGGACGAACTGGAGAAATTGTCGCAAGCGGAGACCAAGAAGATCGAAGATCTGAGCGCGCTCAAAGAAAAAGAGATCATGTCCATCAAGTGAGCTCGTCAGGCTCGCGTGTTGTCGGTTGCTGATCGTTCGTTGTCTCGAGTAGGCGCCCCCCCGCGACTGGAATAGGTGGCTCAAAGAGCCTTGGCTCTGGCCAGGGCGCACCTGTGGCTTCCGCTTCCGTTCCTGCGACCCCAGGGCTAAGCCTTTTCAACGGGTAGTCAGGCCCCCCTCCCCCTGTTTTTCATAAGTGTTGATTCTAAAGGGAGATAAAGTCCTTTGTTTTGATACACTTTTACAAGTGTTGATTCTAAAGGTGGTTATCTGGTGCTTGTTTCCCAGAACTTCTGAGCTGTAAACAGGGCGACCGGGCGAAACTCCAAGATTAAAAGATAACGCAGAGACGCCGAGAACGCGGAGGAGCGCAAACGCCCGGAGCCTCTAGATTTGGGTTGTAAGGGAGTCTCGCGGAAAGCGAGGCGCACTTCTGAACCAGTTAATTGTAGCAAAGCATGGATTGGCTTTCAAGCCAAATTCCAAAAAATGCGGGCGCCTAGCGCTGGGGAGGGCTCTGGCTTGGCCTTATAGATGGAGCGACGGCGGCGGGATTCGCCGAAGCCGCCGGCGTTGGTATGCCGGGGCCCTCGAGGATGAATTCCTGGGCTTCGTCATTTTGGACGGCGTGGACAAAAGCGTTGTAGTCGAGGGCGCGCCCGGCGGGAATTTCGCGCAGCAGGAAATTCAGGCGGCGGGCGGCGGTGACGGAGCTGCCGGTGGCTTGGTACTTCGACGCGAAGGTCGCGTAGTCGCGCGCAACCGACGTTCCAGTGGGCGTTCGAGCAACCGTTCCCGCGGGCAGATGCAAAGTCACGTGAGTCTCGACATCCAGAGGCGTGCCGAGGGCGATTGCCGACGCAGCCGCACCCGAAGGGGCTTTGCCTGGCGGGTCGGGTAACCCGACCTGCGGCAGCAGCGCCGGAATGCGCACCGGCTTTTGCGACCAATCGACAAATTTGGGCTGCGTGATTTGATATTCGACGCTAAACGGCTCTTTAGTCGCATACGGGTCCGAAGCCGAGACGTTCGTAATCTTCCCGCGGAAGCCATCGGAAAGCGCCAATAGTTGGGCGACTTCGTTCCACTTCTCTCTCGGGGCTTGGTGAAATGCGATCCGGAGGAGTAGTTCATTCTCGCCTCGGACCGTATAGTTAGCCCTAACCTTGAGTGTTCCCTCGTGGGACAGAGTCGCATCGACAGTAACTCTTTGAAAAGCGGCGAAAGGAAGCTCATCCGGAATCGTAGCCCACAAAGGATAGGAGCAGTCGGCCGTAGGAGCGTGAGTGCACAACGGAGGTTTGCGGAGCCACAGAGCTTGCTTGCCGCGAAGACCTGGGGAAAGAAGCCCGAATGGAGCTACTTCAAGACTTGGGTCACACCATGACCGAGATCCCCACATTGTCATGATGCGCGTAAACAGGGAAGGTCTGGGCAGTTGCGGTTGCAAATCCTGAGAAATTCCCGTGAGCCCGGCGTCTAACTGAAAATTCAGAGTTGCAGCCAGCGTAGCCAGCAGGACAAATTTATCCTCCGGGCTTCCGTAGCCGCTAGAGAGGACTTCCGCAGGCCGTCTCGCTTGGAAGCCACTTGCATCTAGAGGCAGGTCCACCGTAGCAATCTGCGCCGAGACGAAGCTATATAGGGCTTCTAGTCTCTCTCGGGGTTTCGTAACGGGTTTGGTTAGTGCCAGGGCCTTATCCGAGATACTTGGGTCTACTTGGAGTGAATTTTGAAACAGCTCGGCGAACCGCTCCGACAGCACTCCCCAAGCGGTGAACGAGCTTAGCGCGACGTCAGGACTCCGGTAAGGATCGATGTTGCTTTCCTGCTTTGGCTTTTCCGAGGTACTAGGGAGCGACACTTGCCAACTGTAAACGCTTCGGGTGATTCCGTTTTCAGCGATTTTCTGCCCGACAACAACGGGAGTCGCCGGATTGACGCGAACCTCGACGCGGTGAGGGGAGGCCGCGTCGCCCAAACATGAAGAGGGCAGGTCGATTTCGAAAATCTCTTTTGAGACGACGCCGGAGCGGTCGAAGGTGTGGTCGAGCCAGAAATCGGGTGCTAGCGGATGGTGGGATGTTGTGGTGACTACGCGATACTCGAGGATGTCGCCGGGGGCGAGGCCGAGTATGCGGACGGATTTGACGCGGACGTCCTGATAGGCGGGGGCGTTTACTACGGCGGGATTGGGCTGGTCGGAGACGGCGCTGGGAAGGATGTCGGCGGTGCCGCCGCTGGCATGCGTTATGCGCACTTGCGGGAATTCGATTTGCTGGAAGGAGCGGTTGTAGTCGAAGGACAGACGGGCGAACTGGCGGGCGCCGAGTTCATTGTTGATGCGCACGCGGGTGTGCACTTCCTTGCGGCTGTCGCCGGTGGCTTCAAAGCGCACGCGGGTTTCGAGCAGTTCGATCTGGGCGGGAAGCTCTGGCGTCTTCTCCGCAACTTCCGGCGATTTTGGTGCTGGCTTGACCGGAGGCGAAGCGGGTTCCTGGCAGCGCGCCGGCGATGCGCTGAAAGCGCCAAGTAAAATCAGACCGGCGATCAATCTCGGAAACAAAAAGTGGGGAAGTCGGGTCACCTGAGCCTCGTTGGGAGTGTAGGGCGCATCGAAAATCGGGTAAAGCGACGATTCACTCGACAGTTTCAGGAAAGAAACATCTCCGTGCGCTCCATTCTCTTACCTCCGTGTCCTCTGTGTTAAAGCTTTTGAAGTTTTTTCGCGGAGGCTGCGCAACTGAAACCGAAATTAGCCGCGCGCGTCTGACGTGTTAGGCTGTTGTGTGCGCTGCGGCGCGAGGGAGACGAACGGATGCGAAAGTTGCTGGCGAATGTCGGAATCTCGGTCCTGGGTCTGAGCCTGGCGTGTGTACCGCTGGCGGGGGCCGACGAGCGCTTCAAGGGTCCCGACGAGGATGGCACCAAGCCGGCGCTGACGAAAATCGCGGGCGAAGGGATGATGAACTCGCACGCCTTCCAATACCTCACCGAACTGAGCGACAACGTCGGCGCTCGTGTTACCGGCACACCCGAAGCGCAGAAAGCGATCGATTGGGGCGTCGCCAAGATGCGGGCCATTGGCCTGGAAAATGTGCACGCCGAAAAATGGCAGCTCTGGCGCGGCTGGAAGCGCGGCACCGCCGATGGCGAACTGCTGGCGCCGACGCAGCACAAGCTGCACGTTGACGCCATGGGATGGACAGGCTCCACGCCGGCGGGCGGCGTTGAAGGCGAAATCGTTCCCGTGAATTTGTTCGATCTCGATCAGGAGATGAAAGATCTGTCGCGGCTGAAAGGGAAAGTGGTGCTGGTCGTCGCCAAAGGCAATCCGAAGAAGGGCTTCGACATGATCTTCGTGCAGTTCGGCGATTTTCTGCGCGCCGCCGCGAAGGCAGGAGCGCTGGTGGTGATCGGCGGCCAGGGCGGCTCAAAGGCCAGCGGACTGAACCTGACGCACACGGGTATTCTCGGCTTCGACGCGGATTTCGCGATCCCTGTCGTTTCCATGACCGCGGAAGATCAAAGCCAACTCGAACGCTACGTGGACGCCGGACTGAAGCCGCGCGCAAGATTCAATATTCAAAACACATTCACGAATGGACCGGTGGAAAGCGCCAACGTGGTCGGCGAAATTCGCGGCCGGGAAAATCCCGAGCAGATTTTTGTGGTGGGCGCGCACCTCGATTCCTGGGATCTCGCCGAAGGGAGCACGGACAACGGAACGGGCTCGGCCAGCGTGCTGGGAGCGGCTGATGCGATCGTCCGTTCGGGAATGAAGCCGCGGCGCACGATTCGTTTCGTGCTCTTCACTGGGGAAGAGCAAGGGCTCGACGGCTCGTTGGCCTACATCAAGCAGCACAAAGCGGAGCTCGCAAATCATCTCGGCGATCTGGTGCTCGATGAAGGTCAGGGGCCGGTGAGCGAGTTCCAGTTGGGCGGCCGCGACGATCTAGTGATGAGCTTTCAGGCCTTCGCAAAATCGCTCGCCAATATTCGAGAGACCAAGGTCAACGAAAAAGTGGAATCCGGCACCGATACGCTCCCTTTCTCGATGGTCGGCCTTCCGGGCATCAACATGAATCAGGACTCGCCGGACTACAAGTACACACATCACTCTGCGGCGGATGCGCTGGAAGCGGTCAAACCGGATGTGCTAACGCAGAACGCGACGTTGATGGCGCTAACTGCTTACTGGATCGCCGACCGTCCGGATCGCTTTGCGGCGCCGTGGTCCGCGGAACGCACGGCAAAAATGCTGCGCGCGCAAGGTCAATACGACATCTTAAAGGCTTTTAACCTGTGGCCTTACGGGGATCTAGGGGGCGGCGAGAAACCCAAGGAGAATTAAGCGCGAGGGATCGCGAATGGCCTTTCCCATGCAAAGCATTGATTTGTATGGCGTTAAGTAGTATATTAGGTTGGGTTGGGCACGGCGGATGCCAAAACGTCGTTTTCCACAGTTTTTTTTCGGCGTTGTAGCGAACTGATTTGACAGACTAGGGTGTTTTCCTTATACTTCGTTGTTTGTCAGGGGTAAAGTTGGCCCTGTAGTAGTAGTTGGAAGGAATATCTTCGGTCCCGGAACATAGCAAGACGGAATGGGACAGAAGAGCGGCCGGAATGGGGCGCCAGCCCCGCAAAGCCGAGTAAGCCTCTCCGAGTCGAAGCCGGAAGCGGATTTCTGCCTTCTGGAATGCGTACGGAGTTCTTGCTTGAAGGTTTCTCCGGATTCGCAGTAGACCTTTCAGCCAAGCTGTGCGCTCTCGCGCAATTTTGTGTGCGCGCCTGCGGGAGCCGCGCCCTTCGCATCGCGAAGTTGCGATGTCCGGGGACAAAAATCCGCGCGCGATAGGTCGACCGCAGTAAGGTCGGATAGAAGAGGAAAACTGTGCCGACGTTTTCGCAATTAGTACGCATGGGCCGCGAGAAGGTCCAGGTAAAGACGAAGTCGCCTGCGCTGATGGGCTGCCCGGAAAAGCGCGGCGTGTGCATTCGCGTGTATACACAGACGCCGAAGAAGCCGAACTCCGCGCTGCGCAAGGTTGCGCGCGTGCGCTTGACGAACTCGGTCGAGGTGACCACGTACATTCCCGGCATCGGCCACAACTTGCAGGAGCACTCCATCGTGCTAGTGCGCGGCGGCCGCGTGAAGGATCTGCCGGGCGTGCGCTATCACATCGTGCGCGGAACGTTGGACGCCGCGGGCGTCGAGAATCGTAAGCAGGGACGCTCCAAATATGGAGCGAAGCGGCCGAAGGCGGCACAGAAGTAAAGAAGTAAGGGAATAACGAAGTAAAGAAATAGCGAAGCAAAGATTTAGGAGCGAGCGAGAAACATGCCACGTAAAGGAATTATCAGCCGGCGCGCGCAAGCCACCGACCCGGTCTACGACAGCGACCTGGTCGAGAAGTTCATCTGCTCGATGATGTGGGAAGGCAAGAAGTCCACCGCGCAACGCGTGTTTTACGGCGCCATGGACCAGGTGGCCAAGAAGAGCAATGACGATGCGCTGAAGATTTTCAAGAAGGCCGTCGAGAACGTGAAGCCGGTGCTGGAAGTGAAGACGCGTCGCGTGGGCGGCGCGAACTATCAGGTTCCCGTGGAAGTGAACCCGTTCCGGCGCCAGTCGCTGGCGATTCGCTGGCTGCTGCAGTATTCGCGCGAGCGTGCCGGCAAGACCATGGTCGACAAGCTCGCGGATGAGTTCATCGATGCGGCCAATGCGCGCGGCGGCGCGATCAAGAAGAAGGAAGACGTGCACCGCATGGCGGAAGCCAACAAGGCTTTCGCGCACTATCGCTGGTAAGTAGCGAAATACAGTAAAGGATTTTATTTAGGAAAATGGCCAGGGCATTCAAACTCGAAGATACCCGCAACATCGGGATCATGGCGCACATCGACGCCGGCAAGACGACGTCGACCGAGCGCATCCTGTTCTACACGGGTGTGACCTACAAGATCGGTTCCGTGGACGAAGGCACCGCGACCATGGACTGGATGGAGCAGGAGCGCGAGCGCGGCATCACGATCACCAGCGCGGCGACCACTGCGTCGTGGGATCGCTTCGAGAAAAAATATCGCGTTAACATTATCGATACGCCTGGCCACGTGGACTTCACCGTGGAAGTCGAGCGATCGCTGCGCGTGCTGGACGGCGCTGTCTGCGTGTTCGACTCCGTGGCCGGCGTGCAACCGCAGTCCGAAACCGTGTGGCGCCAGGCCGACAAGTACCGCGTTCCGCGCATTTGCTTTGTGAACAAGATGGACCGCATGGGCGCGGATTTCGATCATGTGATTCGCACCATCAAGCAGCGCCTCGGTGCGCGTCCGGTTCCTCTGCAATTCCCGCTCGGCCGCGAAGACAATTTCATCGGCATCATCGATTTCCTCGAGCAGAAGGTGGTTGTTTGGCTGGAAGAGACGCTCGGCGCGAAATATGAAATCTTCGAGGTTGAAAAGCTTTGGGACAAGGCTTTCGTCGATTCCCGGCCGGACGTGGCCGCGGCGCTCAAAGGCGCGGCAATCGACAAGAAATTTTACGAAGAACATCGCAATAAGGTCATCGAGTACATCGCCGAACACGATGATACGTTGGTGGACAAATATCTGAATGGCGAGACGCTGACGCTCGATGAAATGCGCAAGTCGATTCGCAAATCGACCCTGTCACTGAAGATCGTTCCGGTGCTGGCGGGCTCCGCGTTTAAGAACAAGGGCATTCAACCGCTGCTCGATGCGGTGGTCGATTACCTTCCGTCGCCTGTGGATGTGCCGCCGGTGGAGGGCACCAATCCGGATAACGACGAAACCGAATTGCGCCGCGCTGCCGATAACGAGCCGTTTTCCGCGCTGGCTTTCAAGATTATGTCCGACCCGTTCGTCGGACATGTCACCTACATTCGCGTCTATTCCGGTGTGCTGAAGTCCGGAAGTTATGTTTACAACCCGGCAAAGCGAACCCGCGAGCGCATCAGCCGCTTGCTGCAGATGCACGCCAACAAGCGCGAAGAGATCGAAGAAGTGTACGCCGGCGACATTTGCGCGTGCGTGGGCCTGAAGAGCGTAAACACTGGCGACACGTTGTGCGACGAGCAGAAGCAGGTCATTCTCGAAACCATCGATTTCCCGGCGCCGGTGATTTCTGTTGCCATCGAGCCCAAGACCAAGGCCGACCAGGACAAGCTGGGCGTAGCCATGCAGCGGCTCGCGCAAGAAGATCCGACGTTCCGTGTGTCGACAGAACCTGACACCGGCCAAACGCTGATCTCCGGAATGGGCGAGTTGCACCTGGAAATCATCGTCGACCGCATGCTGCGCGAGTACAACGTGCAGGCTAACGTCGGCCGTCCGCAGGTCGCGTATCGCGAGACGATCCGCAGAAAAGCGGAAGGCATCGGCAAGTACATCAAGCAGACCGGCGGCCGCGGCCAGTACGGCCATTGCGAAATCGTCCTGCATCCGCTGCCCAGCGCGACGCACGAAAACATGCACGAGATGTCCACCGACGAGCTCGACGCGTTGGCGAAAGAGATCGTTGGCGGTTCGGGCGGCAAGTGGCGTTTCGACAAGGATCATCGCTTCCTGTTTATCGACAAAATTGTTGGCGGCTCCATCCCGCGCGAATTTATCGCGCCAATCGAAGCCGGCATCCGCGAAGCTCTGGACAACGGGATTCTTGCGGGCTTCCCGATGGTCGACGTCGCTGTGGTTCTCGTCGATGGCAGCTACCACGACGTGGACAGCTCGGAAATGGCTTTCAAAATCGCGGGCTCCATGGCTTTCAAGGACGCCTGTGGGAAAGCAAAGCCGGTTTTGCTCGAGCCGATCATGAAGGTCGAAGTGGTCGTCCCGGAAGAATACATGCCGGCCGTCTTCGGAGACCTGAATGCGCGCCGCTCCGAAATTCAAGGAACGGAAAACCGCGCGGGCAGCAACGTCATTCGCGTGCAAGTTCCGTTGTCGCAGATGTTCGGATACGCCACGGATTTGCGCAGCCGGACACAGGGACGCGCCACGTTCACCATGCATTTTTCGCATTACGCGGAGGCGCCGACTTCGATTTCCCAAGAGGTCATCGAGAAGGCCACCGGCAAAGCGGCGAAGTAAGGGGTTTTTGTACAAAGTCTTAAACGAATTCGATTGAGGAGCGGAGAAACAGATGGCCAAGGAGAAATTCGAGCGCAGTAAGCCGCACGTGAACATTGGGACGATTGGTCACATTGACCATGGCAAGACCACGTTGACGGCGGCGATTACGAAGGTGTTGTCGAAGCACAACCCCAAGGTGCAGTTCCGCGCGTTTGACACGATTGACAACGCGCCGGAAGAGCGCGAGCGCGGCATCACGATTGCCGTTTCGCACGTGGAGTACGAAACGCCGAACCGCCACTACGCGCACATGGACTGCCCCGGGCATGCCGACTACATCAAGAACATGATCACCGGCGCGGCGCAGATGGACGGCGCGATTCTGGTTGTGGCCGCGACCGACG
>WNFR01005963.1_pt1 | contig 12458 bp, 16 predicted proteins | sample 5400221 | NCBI WGS metagenome assembly WNFR01 (sample SAMN13153357, study PRJNA577476) | soil metagenome | isolation source: 40 cm soil under Madrone tree | place: USA:California | collected 2016-06-14 | reverse complement strand
CTCGTGTTGCCACTCTGGATATAGGATTTTGGGTGATGCGAGATTTGGGGCTGTCATGATGGCCTCCTGCGCAATAGCTTTCATCATCTGCACAAGAAACCGTCACCAACAGACGCAGCGGAAAGGTGTGTATAGACATACTTATTCTATCAGTCTTCGCCTCTCTAGAGAGACCCGAGGCACTGATTGCAGGGAATAGGACTTACGAACCCCGTGTGCGTCACTTGTGAATGCCTTAAAACTAAGCTACCCTGCGCAGACCGGAAGCTCGCCTTGCGTGAGTCTTTTTGTGTTCGTAGAACGCCTCCACAGCCTCGTCGCGCACATCCTGCCATCGAAATAATTGGTGCAATTTTTTGCGTACGCTTTTGAACCTTCTACCGACCACGAAATAGTTTTCAGCAATAGTGAGCTGATATTTACGCTCCAATCTTTTGCAGTCGGGACACAACAGCGAGGGCTCCATGGCGGAGCATTTTAGCAAACCGATTCGATAGCTGGCGAAAATGGCCATCTCCAACAATGTCGCGGCACGCGGCTTCAGACGAAGTAGCGCATTCGCTGAGCAAGTCGGCTGTTCCGATTTTGTAACAAAATTGCAAACGTTTACTTTTCTCATTCTAGTTTGTTAATTTCAAGACTCGCATACTACGGGGGCCCTGAAAGGGCCAAGATGGATACATGCCTAGGTGCTGGTCTTTTTCTCCTGGGAGCCGGAGCGGGAGCACTCCTGACCGCGATACGGTACTCCGCACACATCGGCAAGCTTAGAGCCGAGATTGAATCAATCGCAAATTATCGGCAAGTTGAGCGCGAACGAAATCCGTTAAACGGAGCGGCCTGAACTCAGAAAAGTTCAGCCCAAAATAAGGATATCTGGCGCGGTACTCGAATCAGTTTCGAGATTCCCATACTGCTACCAGCCTGGATTGCGCAAATCCGTTTTTCAATCGTTGTCGTGCTAAGCCCATTTGAGGAGAACTAATGACGAGTTCTGGCGGCATGCACATTCTCCTTTTGACGGCAGATCCGTTGCTTGCCAGTGCCTTTACCGACGAATCCCGAGAGATTGGTATCGAGGCTCGATCCGTAGCCGATTTCGATAACTTCTCACAGCAGTTGAGTGATGCGAAATACGACGGTTTAGTTTTGGATTTTGACACGGTACCCGCCGCGATTCCAGTTCTCGGGAGCGTACGGAAGAGTCGCCCGAACAAAGACGCGGTGGTATTTGCGGTCGCGACTGGTGCCGACAGGCGAGACCGAGCACTTCAAGACGGCGCACACTTTCTGTTACAGCGGCCAATTGACAGCACAGAAATTAAGCGAACGTTACATACTGCCTATGATCTTATGCGCGGGGAGCGCAGACGCTACTTCCGATGTGCCGCTGAGTTGCCAGTTGTGTTGATGCTCACCGCTTCAAAGAACACTTTTCAATGCGTGACAATGAATATCAGCAGCAATGGCATGGCGGTGAAAACTCCAGTTCTGCTTCCGCTAAAACTTGCTGAGACGATGGACCTCGCCCTTCTGCTGCCGGAGACAGGTACAGTCCGTGGCACTGGAATCGTTATTTGGGACGATAAACACGGGAAATGCGGTCTCAAAGTGCAATGCAGTGGCCCTAAATGCGGAAGAGACTCGATTCCTGGCTGGACTCTCAGTTTGCCGTGATGAAGTAGAAATCCCCGATGTTTTCGAAGATTGTGGCTGCGGCTTCACCGTTAATCATGACGATGGTTCCGGGTTCCGTCGTTCCCTCGATTTCAACGATGCGTCCATGTTGAACAACCGTGATGATATGAAGAACAGGTGCAGGAGCTTCGGAAATGCGGAAGGATGCCGGGGGCGTACCTGCTCGCGTCCTGTTGATTGGATGCGGCTATAGCCTACTAACCGCCAAGGGGCGGGTGAGAAAACACAGACTCAGGGCCAGCGCCAGAACGGCAGCGCTGATCACGAACCAACGCGGCCAACATTTCTTGATTCTTGTGGGACAGAGAAGCATGAGCTTGGCACGGAATTGTGCTCATTAGAGTCTGAGCGGAGCGTCACGCAAGCTCAAGATGACCTCCGTAATAGCTCTAGTTCTTCTGGCACGAAGTCCTTGATGCTGTTCTGTTTCCGTGACAAAACCAAAATGCTCATGCCCAATGGCTCTCCTCGTGAGAAAGAGAGTATTGCCATGAAATCGTCTTCCAGTGTTCAACTGCACGCAACGGCTTTCCTCTATGACCACCTGAATGACTTTTCAGTTTGGATTCGCAAGCTAACTCCAGAACAGTTGGAGAATATCGCGAGAGTGATGATTGCGTGGCACGCCACCATCGGCGAACACGCTGACATAGCGCCGATAGATGAAGTCGAACGGCGAGAAGTTATTCGCGCCATCACTCTCAGTGGTGGGGACGTTATGAAAGCCGCAGGGGCGCTTAGGATGGGGAAAACGACGATCTATCGAAAATTGAGGCAGTGGGGCTATTCGGTTGAAAATCGCCTCTTAGTCCATCAGGCATCCGCACTAGCGAAGACACCGTTTACAAGGAGCGTCGCGATCATCAGCTCATTGAAATGAGACGACGCTGACCATGCCTCCGCCGAGAACGATAATGGAGTGGTGAACACCAGACACGACGCATCCGGGTTGGGGCTTCTGAATCAAATCTTCCAGATCCGCGATGAAAGACCCAAACAGCCTGGACCCGACGGAAGTGATAAATAGGGCCAAGCCCAAAATGAACGCTCCTTGGAAGGTATCAACACGACACTAACCATCTGGGACTCCCGCTTCCGGCTGAATGGACGGTGCTTCCGAACCCAAACGGCGAGATCCCGATCAGCCTCTTGTGGGTGAGCTGTCCAATCCCAATCCCGCTTCCGAGGTCAACAAGCAGTTGGCTTATCAGCTGAGCCATCGGTTCAACGATTCCTTTTCGTTCTACCAGAATGTCCGCGTCGCCTGGTACGAGAACCATTGGGACAAACTCCTCTAGCCGGCTTTCTTAGGAGACGACAAGCGGACGTTGTACCGCTATTCACTCTCCTACCAACAAGAATGGAGCAAGCTAGGAGTGAAGGGCCTGCCGGCCGATAATTGTGCCCACATCTGCCCAACTACTTGGGCGTTGATCTGAGTCCACCAGAAACTCGATTCCGTACAGATACAGAGCGCGATGGCGAACAGTCCCACAAACTTGAACCAGCGCCTGGCATCCGGGCGGAAGGAATTCGACCTGAATTTGGGACCCCAAGGGCAGATTTGCAATGGTAAAGAGGCACATGCCGACCTCGCTGAGATTGATGCCAAGAGCATCTACGTGGGCAGATCCAGTGAATACTTGCACGGAGGCGTTCAGCAATTGGCGCTCCCGGCGGCGCCTGTGTTGTTTGAAGTTGCGTCTGAGAATCATCCGTACACCAGTGAAGACAAGGTAGCGCAGTGATTCTCGTGGGCGAAGGTTACGGCGGTTCAGTTACGCGCGTCTTCAAACGCTGGAGCAATGGTGGCATCGTTACTTTCGACTACCGCGGAGCTTCAATAAAGAATCATTGAACGGCCGAGTTGCTGGAGTACGTCAAAAGGTCAGCCGGCCGAAGCGAATCATATCCGCTGCTCCCCGGCGAAGGATGGCGCAAGCGCAAAAGCAAGATGGGCAAAGGTGCGTAAGCCACCGCAATCGGCTCAGCAGGGAACACAGCCCGCTCGGACTCCAAGAAGCATTTGTGAAACGCGGCTCGTAAGAAGATTTCGGCAGCCCCAACGTGCTGGGTGGGCGAAGGTGAAGGCGCGGAAGAAGAGGTCTGGCCTACAGCCGCTGGCCCGCCGGGGAGATCGCGCCGCGGGCTTCTTCCAGTCGATTCCTAATTAGCCCGCGGAAGTCTGTAGGTTACAGAGACAGAACTGAGCGCCGCATGACGAGACGGTAGGTTTGGGTTCGATAAACAGGCGCTTGGCGTTAGGAAGAATTTCTTCAGAGAAAGCCATGCCGGAGGCGGGAGCCGGTTGCCGCGGCGATTCGTTCGAAATCGCGGCGGCACAAGATGCGGCGCCTGTGTTCCATTTGTTCTCGTTATATAAGCTTTCCACTGCGAAGGGATACCGGGAGGTCTTGGGTGTTTAGTCAAGATACCTCCCGGTTTTTGCAGCGCTGGGGGAAGCTTATTCGCTGGCTAGCTGTGACTCTAAGAATCCGTAGTTACGACGCAACAGAAATTGCACCTGTCCTGACCGCATATCGCACAAGATCAGCCCGATTATGTAGCTGAAGTTTTTCATAGATGCGAGCTCGATAAGTTTCGACCGTTTTAACGCTTAGATGAAGGTCCCGAGCGAGGTCTAGATTGGTGTAGCCTTCGACAAGGCCTTTAAAGACTTGTAGCTGGCGCGGGCTTAGAGCTTCGTCGCGCGGTTTCACTGACGGTTCACGTCTGGATAGCGCGATCGCATCAATGAGCCTGGAATCTAGAAAGTTTCTGTTACAGGCAGCCGAGCGAAGGGCATTCGTCAGTTCGTCATTGCTGGAGCGCTTTAGAACGTAACCCTTCACGCCGGACATCAGTATGGCGCGGACGAGGCGTGGGCTGTCATCAACCCCCAAAATCACAATTGCCGATCCCGCCACATTCTTTATTTCTGTTACCAGCCGAATGGCAGAATTTCCAGCTTCGGGCATATCCAAAAGAACCACGTTCGGCTTCTGCTTTTGGATAGCATCGCTTGCAATTTGCAATGTTCCTTCGGCTTCGCCGACGATTTCAATATCCGGTGAGGAAGGCAAGAGGTAACGTAGAGCCGCCAATACAATTTGATACTTGGAGACTAGGAAGACGCCGACCTTGGGATCTTTCCTGACTACAAGAGCCGAATTTTCAACCGAAGAAACCCCGTCCGACAAGAGCGCCTCTTATGCTCTGACATTCACAAACGAACAAGTCCTTACAAATTATCGGCTGGTGCATCCCGGCTCCAGAAAACTTTGTTGAACACAATACACGGAGCATTACGTCGGTCGACAATAATTATTCCTTGTTCGGATTTCGTAACAGATGGGCCAGCGAGCCACTTGAGAAAACTGCCATAGGGGAATTGCCTGACAGGCAAAATCTGACGTTCGGTTCTTTACTGTCCGTCAGTATCCCGATTTACATCTCTGCTTTCCGGATGCACTATCACGCAAGTGGTGCCACCAGCAGGTAGCTACTCTGACCCAGGATTGCTGGCAAGGCACTACGGAACAAACTCTTGGATCCACTCACCATCATCGGAATCTTCATGATCGGAGCATCGGGCGGGTATATCGTCACCCGTCTTCAATCTAGCCGATTCGTCCGAACTCGCACACCAGTATCTCGCGATGATCAGCTTCAATTGCGCCTGTCTATTGAATCATCCGTCTCATTACTGAGGAGTTCGGGAGCCCTGTTGCACTGTCGAACGATAAATGTGAGCCAAAAAGGAATGGCCGTCAGCAGCCCGTCTCCGTTGAAGGTGGACGAATCTGTAGAAATCGTCTTCGCACTGCCAAACAGCGAAGTGTTGGTACACGGCCGGGCAACCATAGTGTGGGACGAGGACGGCAAAAGCGGGCTTCGCTTTGAGCATATGAGTCCTGAAGTCCTAGATCGGCTGGAAGCCTGGCTCGGCTCCAATGTTTTGAACCGGCTTGATTCCAGAACTGTGAAACTCCCAGTCCTCGAAGGGGGCAAAGTCCCTCATGCCGTGGCATCTCCTTTTTGAACATGAGCACCGACAACATGGGCCGTAAGCGCAATTTGATTCTCGTATTCAGTGTGCTCTGCGTGCTTACCGGAATCGTGGTATGGATCCCGTTTCACTGGCATGGCAATACGAGGGCGGATCCGAGACCTCTTGCCGCCGACCAGCACGGGTCGAGGGCGGTAGATCAGGTTCACACGCCAGCTCTGGATGTTGAATCGATTGTTCAGCATGGTCACATCGTGGAAATCGTCGCCACCACTGAGCCGGGAAGCACTGTGATGATCAATGGAGAGAAAGCCGCCGTTGTTTTCGAGAGATCCGGCCTAAAGCACTTCGTAGGACCACTGCCCGACGGAGTCACGATGATTACGATTACTGTCCAAAACGACAGTGGGGGGGTGAACACAAAGGAATTGTCCGTGGTGTTGCCGTGATCTATTGGCAGCTCTGTGATGCGGAGATTGTCTTCGAATACCGGGTCAGTGACGCATCGGGAAAGGCGTTCGGCGCATGAAATGTTGTGTGGCCAAAATGGATAAACAGGACGCAAGCCAAATACGCCCAGGAGACGACGAGAGTGCCACCTTGCGGCAGATGCGAGTCGATGCGGCCGAAAGCTCTGGAAAAAAGTACGTGAATGCACGCCAGCCGTTGGGGAATGAAGAGGAGCCGAAGTAAGCAAAGGAAGTGACATGAAATCTATTCTGTTCTTGTTCCTGCTGTGCACTCCGGCATTTAGCCAACTGGCCGGACAATTGGACGAGCAGTTTCCCGAAGCGCCAGAGCCTATCAAGCCGATGCCCTACGGTGGCTGGGCGCACGACAAAGTCGGAGAACCTAAAGTGTCGTCACCATGGACTAGGAAATTCATCATCGCGCATTCGGTGGAACTAGCTGCCAACATCTTCGACATAGAAAGTTCTCAGCACAGCTTTGCCAGAGGCTGCGTCGAGGGCGGTTTCGACGGCGGCAGCGGCATTCATCGCCCATCACGCAAAGAGATGTATACCCAGGACATGATTAGCTTTGCCCTTCTCGGCACGCTCGACTTGATCATTCAGAGGTCGCATCCGCCGAAGGCGCTGAGATGGATGCCGTATGCGAATCCGGTATACGGGACAATCCAGCACATGATTGGTGGGCTGAAAGGCGTCGAGAGATGCTGGTAAGGCTTTGGACGGTCAACGAAACTGGCCAGTGGGATTGGAAACGATAGGCATGGAAAATGCTCTCGAATTGCACGCACTTCTTGTAACTCTTGACCCATGGCTGTTCGCAACCTTCACAGATGTCTCCCGCGAACTCGGTATTGAGACGCACAAGAGTGTGGACATTGGCGGCGTTCCAGAGCAGCTGCGTCGGGCAAAGTACGAAGCCCTGGTGCTCGATTTCGATACAGTCGCGGAAACACAGCTAATTGTCGCCAGCGTACGAGAGAGCAGTTCTAACAAGGATGCACTGGTCTTTGCGGTGGCGACGGGCTCCGCACACAGGCAACAAGCTCTAGATCAAGGCGCAACCTTCATTTTCGAACGACCGTTTGCAACCACAGAGATTAGACGGGCATTGTCTTCGACCTACGACAGGATGGCACGCGGCCGGAGGCGCTACTTTCGGTACGCTGCGGAACTTCCGGTGCTGTTGACTCTGCAAAGTTCTGGAATAGAGATAAGTTGTTCTACGATTAACATCAGCAGCAGCGGCATGGCGGTAGCTATACCATCTCCGTTGAATCCCGGCGAAATAGTTGATCTCGCCCTCACTTTCCCCGACTCGGGATTAACAGTCCGAGCCAGCGGTACGGTTGTTTGGGATGATAAGCACGGAAAAGCAGGCCTGTGCTTCCGTACCGGAATGCTAACCGAGATTGATGGTTGGCTCGATCGCCGTTTCTACAAAATTCTTCATGAACGGCGGCTAGCTCGGTTAGTGCGCCCGAGGTGATTGGATCGTGCTGTTCCTTTAAGGTTCGCGAAAACTATGCTAGACAGAAAGACTTTTGTTTCGATTTCGTAACAGGATTCCGGAGACTCGGCTATTGCTGACAAATCTATGACATTATGCTTCTCATACTTAGTACACACCAGCATTAGTACACATTAACCGTAGTAGCGTTGGGGAACTCTCCTATGAAGAATGTGTCCGGGGCCTCAGTGTTCCTGCTGGCTCAGAACCGGCTGCTCCGCGAAGCGCTTGCGCGAATCTTACAGAAGAAGACCGACATTTCCGTGGGAGGCTCATGTTCTTTGTCTCCAACCACCATGGATCAGATCATGGCCGCCGCGCCAGACGTGTTGGTCATGGATTCGTTTACAACCAATATTGCACAACTCGAGTTCCTTCGCGGGATTCAGCAGATAGTGCCCCAAATTAGGGTGGTCATGATTGGCATGGACGCGGAGGTGCAGCACTTTTTGTACGCTATCCGTGAAGGCGCGATGGGATACGTGCTGAAAGACGCATCGGCGTTCGAGGTTGTGGGCGCCGTGCGCGCGGTTGCAAATGGCGATGCCGTTTGTCCTCCGCAATTGTGCAATTTTCTGTTTCAATTTGTTGCTCGGCAGACCCAAGTGCCGAATTTCCAGGTGCTGAGCCACCTCGGTTTGACCAATCGACAGCAGCAGTTGGTGGGACTGATTTCTCGTGGTTTTACTAATAAGGAGATTGCGGTAGAACTTAGACTTGCGGAGCAAACGGTCCGAAACCACGTACATCGTATGCTGCGCAAAGTTGGAGCTAGCCATCGATTGGCGGTTGTGGAAATGTGTCGCATGCAGGGAATGCCGGTTTAGTTTCGACGAGCAGCCCGGTTTAGCTGGTCTTTCACTTCGTCATTCTTCCATTTTTCCGTGATCCTCGTACTACGCGTGTGGATCGGTGCACCAGAGGCGGTGCAGCGCGTGAAACTGTTGGTACAAGCTTGGTACTGGATCAACTGAACTTGGTATTAGCCAGCTCGACCGTACCAATCCTTTGTACCGGTTAATCCTGTTTCCGGAAGGACAGATTTGAGCCTTATCTTCCGGTTGAAATCACCACATAATTGTGCAACTCGCGTGCCTGTGCTTGGAGTGTGCCATGAAAAAAATCCGAGTGTTGGTGGCCAACCAGCCACGGCTCATGCGGGAACTAGTTCTCGCAACCATTTCTGATCAGCCTGATATTGAAGTTTTGGGGGAAGTAGCCGAGGACTCCAAAATTGCGCAGGCGGTCGCCGATTTGCACCCTCACTTCGTCATCATCGCGCTGGACAGGCTGGACGAGCGGCCGGCGATTTGCGTTTACCTGTTAGAGCATCATCCTCTGGTAAAGGTCTTAGCAGTGGCCCCAGAGCAGAACAGCAGCGTGTTTTTCTGGTCGGATATTCGCTCGACCGCGATCGAGAGCTCGGAAGAGGGAATTCTGAACGCGATTCGCGGCAAGACCAACCCGCGCTACGAACGGATTATTTAGCGATCTGGTGAAATCTCAAGCCGGATTTTGAAGTTGTAAGCAAGTCTAAGAAAGAGAATCGTCAGGGCTATCTCACCCGCGCCCGGCTGTAAGTGAGGTGGCGAAGCTATAGATAGGGTCTTAAGAAGTTCAGCCTTATGGTGACCGCGGCGCTCTTATTGGAAGTGACCAACTTGGAACGACAACCGGTCCATTGGTACGCGATCTACACCTGCTCTCGCCACGAAAAGGTAGTGGCTAAAGGCCTCGCACTACGGGAGATTGAAGCGTTTCTTCCTCTCTACCGGACCTGGCACCGCTGGAAAGATCGTCGCAAACAGGTTGAGCTGGCGTTGTTCCCGAGTTACGTATTCGTGAGAATTGCGGACCATCAGCAGCTTCGCGTACTGCAAGTTCCTGGGGTGCTGAGTCTGGTCAGCTTTCACGGAAAGCCAGCGCCCCTCCCGGAGAGAGAAATAGATACTCTTCGCAGCGGACTTGAAAACCACTTGAATGCGGAACCCCACAGCTATTTGCGAGTGGGACAACGGGTGCGCGTTGTACGAGGTCCAATGGCTGGAGCCGAAGGCATCATTTTGCGCAAGAAGGAAAAAATTCGAGTGGTGATTTCGATTGACGTGTTGATGCGTTCGATTGCCGTCGAAATAGATGGGGCAGACCTGGAACAGTTGCCTCCGACACTGGCGTGAATCGTAGCCGGAATCTCGTGAACAGCATTCCGTATTTCAAAAGAAGCAAGCAGGAATCGAGGCCGCATGCCTAGACCGAATTTCTTCTCCTCAGCATTTCACCTGATTCTGGTCCTTGCCTGCGCTGCGGCATTGCAGCGGGCTGCGGTGGCTCAAAGCAATGTTGGTCCGACCGGCGGGTCTGAACCGAATAAGTCTCGCGCTGAACGAGAAGCAGAGGAGAGAGTTTTCCTGTCGCCTGACAAGATCATCGAATTGCTTCGTCAGGAACCGGGCCTGCTATTGCAGGTAAAAAAGATGCTGGTCCGCAAAGCCTACGAGCAGGGCCGCATTCTCGATGCTGATGATTTAACGGACGAAGCACTGTTTCAGCTCTTGCGCGAAGATCACAACCTTTGCGTTTTGGCTACACGCGAAATCGAGGACCGCTCGTATGTGAGCGTGAAGCCCACTAGGGAAGAAGTTGAACGCCAGCGGGAGTTGGACGCAAGATTTGGCGTGGCCCACGCTGCTGCAACTACGCCGGACGCGTATTGGGTGAAGCAGGACCATGAGCCGTATGTTGTTCCGGGCGAGGGGACGCAGCGCGGTGGGACCGCTCCTACATCGCCAGCCGGACCACGGACCCTTCCGGCGGTTGACAACCCTGCGCGTCAGGTGGATGTAGCGAGCCTACCCGAGAACCAGGCTGTGTACGACCGAATGGGCGTCGATTCCGGCGCAGCTATGGATTCCAGCCTGATGACTCGCATCACTCCGGATCAACTCCCCAGCTTCCTTAATGCGAGTTCGTCCTCCGCTTCGAATGTCGCGCTGCTCGGCGGAGCAGCGGCGGGCGCTCGTTCTGGCGCTCCGCAAATGCCGGGCTTTGGCAGCTCCGCGGGAGTCCCAAGTCCCGGCATGAGTTCTGCCATCACAGGTCGGCGGCCTGTCAGCGACTCAGATCTTTCTGGGCGAACAGCGGATCTAAACCTGCAGGCCAGGCTCGAAATGCCGCGTCGGCACGGTACCTCTGTCCAGGATTTGAACCTGGATCGCCCGCAGATTCGTCACCGAGCCAATCCTTACGCGAACATTCCGTCGCTTTACGACCTTTACTTACAGGTCTCACAGCGTCCCGCAGTGCTAGAGCATTTCGGGAAGAGCATTTTCCGGAACGGCATTGGCAACGCCGACAAGCTGCCGATGGATCTCCCGGCTGGTCCTGACTACGTCCTAGGCCCAGGCGACGGGGTGAGTATCGATATTTGGGGCGGAGTGGCGCAACGGCTGCAACGGGTGGTTGATCCGTCCGGTCGCCTGGCCTTGCCCGAAGTGGGTACGGTGGAAGTTTCGGGACGGACCTTGGGCGATGTCCAGCGCATGATACAGGCAGCGTTGCGCACCCAGTTTCATGATGCTGAGGCCGATGTTTCCCTTGCAAGGATAAGGAGCGTGCGAGTTTACGTCGTGGGAGAAGTTGAAAATCCGGGGCCGTACGACATCAGTTCGCTATCCACTCCGCTGAATGCTTTGTATGCCGCAGGCGGACCCACGTCACGCGGCTCTTTGCGGCACCTGAGACTGTATCGCGGCAAGAACCTAATACAGGAGGTCGACGCTTACGATCTACTGTTGCACGGGGTTCACAACGATTTGGCCAGGATTCAGTCAGGAGACACGATCCAAGTCCCACCGGTGGGTTCGGAAGTGATAGTAGAGGGTATGGTAAGTCACCCAGCGATTTACGAACTCGGCGATGAGAAGAGCCTGGCTGAAACTCTTGAACTCGCTGGCGGCGTGCTGCCATCAGGAACCTTCAGGCACATTGAAGTGGAACGCGTGGTTGCGCACCAAAGCCACACGATGATGCAGATCGACATCCCTGAAGGCAATGACGAGCAGGCGGTGAATAGAGCTCTCGATAATTTCAAAGTTCAAGACGGGGACAAGATCCGGATTTCCCCTATCCTGCCGTATTCCGAAAAAACCGTATATCTCGATGGTCACGTTTTTCATCCCGGCAAGTATGCGTATCGCGAGGGAATGAAGCTGACCGATTTGATTCACTCCGCCGGTGATCTGCTTCCCGAACCATATCGCCGGCATGCCGAAATCATTCGTCTGGAAGCTCCGGACTACACCCCGGTCGTGCTCGCCTTCAATCTCGGCGATGCCCTGGTAGGCAAGGAAAAGGACTTGGCGTTAAAGCCTTTCGACACGGTGCGAGTGTTTGGCCGCTATGATTTCGAAGATTGGCCGGTGGTCACGGTGAGCGGAGAGGTGCGGGACCCGGGCGACCACATCACCAACGGCGCGACGCGTTTACGCGACGCCGTCTATCTCGCAGGCGGCATCAGTCCTGACGCACAACTGGACGACGCGCAGGTCTTCCGCCGAACCGATGCTGGCAAGCTCAAAGTGATCAGCGTCAATTTGAAAAAAGCTCTCGCAGATGATCCCAAAGACAACGTTCTGCTCGAGCCAAAAGACCGCATCTTTATTCATCGGAACCTGGGGAAGGTGGATCCGTCGACAGTTGTGATCCAGGGAGAGGTTGGTCGGCCGGGCAAATACCCACTAGGCGAGGACATGACTGCCGCGGATCTGGTGCG
>WNFR01014680.1_pt1 | contig 12459 bp, 11 predicted proteins | sample 5400221 | NCBI WGS metagenome assembly WNFR01 (sample SAMN13153357, study PRJNA577476) | soil metagenome | isolation source: 40 cm soil under Madrone tree | place: USA:California | collected 2016-06-14 | reverse complement strand
TGATCGCCGATGCGCTGGTGGACGCGCGGCGGTCAGCGCGCCGGCTTCGCCGCTTTGAGCAGGCGCCGGATCATCCGGTGCTGCCCACTTTGCCAGAAACAGAATATTTCAAAGGCGTCTTGCTCGAAATGATGCCGGGACGCTGACGCGAAATCTCCAAAATTCCAAGCTCCAAACCCCAAAGAAGCTCCAATCATCAAATCCCAAAGGAGCTCCACCACGCGTCTTGAGTATTGGAGCTTGGTGATTCCTTGGTGCTTGGAGCTTGGGGTTTGGAACTCAAACGCCAACAGGAGCTGATTGAAAAACAAAAGCGCGAACTCGAGGAGTTGAGCCGTCGTCAGGAAGAGCTGGAGCGCGGCCGCACGGAAATGACCGACAAACTGACGCGCTCGCTGGTTGTGCTCGAGCGCGAAACGTACAACGCGCAAAAGCGGCTCGAGCAGCTTCGCGCGACCCGGGAAAGTTTCGGGCAGCATTTGGAATTAATTGAAGCCATCGATCCAAAAAACTGGGATCCAGCTGATTTGCACAAGGAATTGAGCCGGGCGTTGAGCACGGTGGATGACGCACGCACGGAGTACGCCGAACAGCGCAGCCGGCTGCAAGCGAGCGACCAGAACGCCGGTGAAGCATCGCTGCCCGACGCAGTAGGCGATAGTTACAGTGTCAACGGCGGACGCTCATTTTCTCAGTGGTTGCAAATCGGCATCGCGCTCACTTTGCCGTTGATCATTTTTGGCGTAATTGCTCTTGCTGTTTTCTTCTGGATGGCCAGCCGGTGATGGCGATGTTTAGTCGTTCGCCTAAATCGACTCCGCCACTTCGCCGCAGGCAGGAAGAATTAATTAGTCGGGAGGCGGAGCTGCGCGAAAGGGTCGAACAACTTGAGCGCATGATCTCGAATACATCTCGGATCACGGCGGACACACCTCGACCGCGGCGAGAGGAGGGGCGCACAAAAACCACTACCTCCGACAAGCGATTCCATGTCTCGGTGGCGCTGCCAGACGAACGTTACTCCAATGAAAGCGGGAGCATTCGACGGCCACGTTCGCTGCGCAAGGAACGACGGGAGGGGCGGATCGTTTTTCTCGTCCTGGTGATCGCGTTGGCGGTGGCGGTCATCTGGTTAGCGAGCCATCTGCATTTTTAATCGAGACAATCATGCCCAAAGCTTCGGATCTCGATGTTGCGTACGTCGCCAGGCTGGCCCGGCTAAATCTGACCGAGGCGGAGACCGCGCTTTTTCAGAAGCAGCTGGGTGACGTTTTGAAATATGCCGACAAGCTGCGCGAAGTGGACGTCAGCCATGTGGAGGCTGCCGCGCATGCGGTTCCGATTTTCAATGTCTTTCGCGAGGACGAGGCGCGCGATTGGTTCAGGGCGGAGCAGGCGCTAAGCAACGCCCCCCGCCAGGCAAACGGCCTTTTCATCGTCACGAAAGTTGTGGAATGACGGAAAAAGATTTGCCGGCGCTGAACATCGCCGATCTGCAATCTCTTTTGCGTCGCCGGGAAGTCTCGCCCCGCGAAGTGCTCGACGCCTTGCGAGCGCGCATTGAAGATGTCGATGGAGAGGTCGACGCCTATCTCTCAACTAATTTTGAAGCTGCCACAAAGGAAGCGGAGAAAGCGAATGTCGATCTTCCTCTGGGCGGCGTGCCGATCGCGATTAAAGACATCATCAGCGTAGCAGGCGAGCCCTGCACGTGCGCGTCGAAGATTTTGCGCGGTTATCGCGCGCTTTATGACGCGACCGTGATTCAAAAATTGCGCGCCGCCGGAGCAATTCCATTTGGCAAAACCAATATGGACGAATTCGCCATGGGTTCGTCCACGGAAAATTCCGGCGTTAAGTTGACACGAAATCCGTGGGACTTGTCGCGCGTGCCGGGCGGTTCCAGCGGCGGTTCGGCTGCGGCAGTTGCCGCAGACGCAGCGTTCGGCGCGCTGGGTACCGATACCGGTGGCTCAATTCGGCAACCGGCCGCGCTTTCGGGGATCGTGGGTTTTAAACCTAGCTATGGCCGAGTTTCACGATTCGGTCTGGTCGCGTTCGCTTCGTCGCTCGATCAAGCTGGGCCTTTGACAAAAACCGTCCGCGATGCGGCGCTTATTATGAACGCGATTGCCGGTCATGATCCGCAAGACTCGACCTGTCTTAACGAACCGGTGCCTGATTACACGGCGGCACTGGGTCGCGATTTGCGTGGCGTCCGGTTGGGCCTGCCCAAGGAGTACATGATCGAAGGAATTGAACCGCAGGTAAAATCCGCGATCGATGTTGCGATTGCACAACTCGAAACACTCGGCGCAGAGATTGTCGATGTTTCTTTGCCGCAGACTGATTATGCCATCGCTGTTTATTACATCCTGGCCACGGCCGAGGCTTCGGCAAACCTGGCGCGCTTTGATGGCGTTCGCTACGGACATAGGGCGGAAAACCCAAAAGATTTGCTCGATCATTACGGCCGCACCCGCGAGGAAGGTTTCGGCCCGGAAGTGAAACGGCGCATCATTCTCGGCACTTACGTTTTGAGTTCCGGTTACTACGACGCTTATTATTTGCGCGCGCAAAAAGTCCGCGAGCTGATCCGCCAGGATTTTGCCAAGGCGTTCGAGAAAGTGGACGTGTTGATTTCGCCGACTTCCCCGGTGCCTACGTTCAAACTCGGCGAACGCATGGACGATCCGTTGCAAATGTATCTTGCGGATATCTTCACCAGCCCCGCGAATCTCGCCGGAATTTGTGGAATCAGTGTGCCGTGCGGCTTCGCCGAGACCGATGGCCATCGCTTGCCTGTTGGTTTGCAGTTGTTAGGAAAAGCCTTTGATGAGGGGCGCATTTTGCAAATCGCGCACGCCTACGAGCAAAGCACGGACTGGCACAAGGCGCGTTCGCCGATCGCCGCGAGCATGCGAGACGTGTGAACGATTCGGCGAAATCGATCTGGGCTGCGCTCGATCGCCGGTTAAATAGCCCGGCCGGCTTTCGCGGCCTGGTGTCGATTTTTATCGTGCTGCACTGCGGACATGGTGGTCGGAAGCCGCTATGTTAAAGGCTGGAGCCGACGACGGGATTCGAACCCGTGACCTGCGGTTTACGAAACCGCTGCTCTACCAGCTGAGCTACGTCGGCATTAGACCCGGGTAAAATAGCCAATACAAAATCGACAATTTCATCTATTATATCACCTGTTTGCATCCTCTGACTTTGGCAATAATGAGCGCAGAGCGATCAACATAAGGCTGGGAAACATCAAATGATCAAACCTCGGTTCGCTTTTGTCCATCGGACACGTATCTCGCATTGTTTAAATCGAGCGGCAAGCACATCCGCGAAAGGCTGAGGGCTCCTGGTCTCTGAGTATGGAAAAGATCGCCATCATCGGCCTTGGCTACATCGGTTTGCCGCTGTCTCTGCAATTTGCGCGCAGTGGAACGATGGTAACAGGGATCGACATCGACCCGGAAAAGGTCGAGGCGCTGAACGCGGGAAAAACCTACATCAAACATGTCCCCGGTCCGGCAATTCAGAAAGTGTTAACGTCCGGAAGATTCACTGCATCTACGGATTTCGACCGCGTCAGGGAAGTTGAAGCGGTTATCGTCTGTGTACCAACGCCGTTGACGAAAACGCGCGAGCCCGATCTGTCGTACGTTCTGGATACCGGGCGAGCGATTGCACCGCATCTTCGGCGCGGAACGGTTGTCGTTTTGGAATCAACTACCTATCCCGGTACGACTGACGAAGATTTTCGCGCCGTTCTCGAGCAAGGATCGGGGATGAAAGCAGGTGAAAGCTTCCACCTCGCGTTTTCACCGGAGCGGGAAGATCCCGGGAACCCAGAGAGCAAAGTGGCAAAAATTCCGAAGATTGTGGGCGGATACACTCCCGGATGCCTCGAGAAAGCCGTCGCGCTCTACTCGCGAGCTGTGGAGACCGTTGTACCCGTCTCATCGTGCAAGACGGCGGAGGCAACCAAGCTACTCGAAAACATTTTCCGGAGCGTGAACATCGCCCTCGTGAACGAACTGAAGGTCATCTATGCCGCCATGGGCATCGACATCTGGGAAGTGATTGAAGCGGCAAAGACAAAACCGTTCGGCTTCATGCCGTTTTATCCCGGACCCGGCTGGGGCGGGCACTGCATCCCGATCGATCCCTTTTATCTGACGTGGAGAGCGCGACAGTTTGGGAGACACACACGCTTTATCGAGCTGGCCGGCGAGATTAACGCTGCCATGCCCGATTACGTGGTTAATCGCTTAATCGAAGCCCTCAACGCGAAGCAAAAGCCGGTCAGCGGATCGAGGATTTTACTCATTGGTGTCGCTTACAAGGCTGACGTCGACGACATCCGGGAATCGCCCGCTTTCGCTCTGCTCGACAGGATAAAATCGCTTGGCGGCGAGGTTGAATTTTACGACCCGTACGTACCCGAGATCGGTCCCACACGCGAACATGCCAACTGGCAGGGCAAACGTTCGATTCAATGGAACGAGCAGACCATCCGCAGTTTTGATGCTGCCGTCATCGTCACGGCGCATTCCAATGTGAATTACGAGCAACTTGTGAAGTGGGTGAAGTGCATCGTCGATACGAGAAACGCCCTTGCGCGGATGCCGGCCAGCTTGACGAGCGACAAAGATTCGAGGCTTCCTGAAAATAGAACGCGCGTTTGCTCATGTCACATAAGAAGAGACGGATTCTCGTTTTCCGAATCGGACAGCTTGGCGACACGATTATTGCGCTGCCGGCGATGCGAGCAATAAGAAGTCATTTCCCGAGCGCCCACCTCACACTCCTTTCCGATTGTCATCCCGGCGAACCTTATGTGCTGGCCTCCGATTTATTGTGCGAAGCGGGATTATTTAACGAATTTCTATCTTATCCGATTCACACGAATAGAGTCTCGAGGCTATGGTCGATGGTGTTCCTCTTGGCCCTGATTCGGAGCAAGAGATTTGATACGCTGGTGTATCTGGCGCCGACAGCCCGTTCAAAACACCAAATCAATCGCGACCGGAAGTTTTTTCGCCTGGCCGGAATCAAGCATTTTATCGGTATGAAAAGATTCGCTGTATTGCCGGAAAAAATTCCGGGTAAACCAATGGTGCGGGTCAAATCGGAAGCGGATTTGCTCCTCGCCCGGCTTGAGGCGGATGACATCCCGGTTCCAGCACCGGGCGCAGCTCGTGCCGAGCTCCGGTTGGGGACCGCGGAAGAAATGGAAGTTGCCTGCTGGCTCGATCAGTTGCCCTCGGATGATGGGCGCCCATGGATCGGCGTGGGCCCCGGTTCGAAAATGCCCGCCAAACGGTGGCCGGAAGACCGATTTCGCGAGGTGGTCAGAGAATTGATTGAAGAGTTTGAGATTTGGCCGGTTGTATTTGGCGGCGCGGGGGATGCACCGCTTGGGCGACGCCTAATCTCTGGCTGGGGCCGCGGTTTCAACGCGGCGGGGGCGCTCTCGCTGCGCGGCTCTGCTGCCGCCCTTCAGCGCTGTTTGTTCCTGCTCACCAACGATACCGGCACAATGCATTTGGGGGCGGCCGTAGGTGTACAGTGCGTAGCGCTTTTTTCTTCTCGCGCGGCGCCGGGATTATGGAATCCACTGGGTGCAAATCACATATTGTTTCGCTCCGATATTGAGTGCGAAGGCTGTGGCCTGACGGAGTGTCTCCAGTACCACAACGAATGTTTACGGCGCATTTCGGCGGCAGATGTGCTAGAGACTTGCCGGGAAATTCTTTCGCCGAGAAACGTTGGCGCTCGAGAACCGGAAATGTTTTGAATTGCGGCGTTTCATTTTCTGGATGGCGCCAAATACCAGAGGATACAATGTCTTATTTCCGTTTGCCTGACACTTCAAAACCACGGCTGCTCCGCTTTCCTTTGTGGGTCAGCATGTGGCTGGTGGCTTTGTTTACTTGCGCAGATTGTGGGATATCGGCAAGCGGAGAAAAACCGGCCCAGGAATTGGCAAAATTCGCTTTACGCGATTATCTGGGGCGGGAGTGGCAGAACGAGCTGATGTTCTTCAAAGTCGATGCCGCCTTAGTCGGGCGTAAAGACGCCGTGCTGATGGATGCGAACGGACGGGAGATTCCTTATCAATGGTCAACTGAAGATAACGGCAGCATTGCTTTCTTCGCATCGGTTCCAAAATTCACACGGGTTGAATACAAACTCGTTCGAGGGACACCCAAAACGGCGCCAAACTTGAAGGTCACACAACAACCGGACTCGGTGGAGATGGTCAACGATAAAACGGGAATTCGAGTTTACCGGAATTCCGAAGCGCTGCAGCGCGGTCCAATTGCTGGGGTGAAGCTGATTTCTGGAAAATGGGTTGGTTCCGGACAACTCACCTGGCCTGGACCACCGATGGATTTCAAGACCACAGTTTTGACAGATGGTCCGCTTTTTGCCGATGTAGAATCGGCTTATACGTCTTCTACTGGCGATTTTTGGAAACTCCGGTTCCGCATCATTGCAGGCGAGCCTGTTATTTTAGTAGACGAAGAATTCAGCGGACCGGCGCAGGCTTATTACCAGTTTAATGCAGTTAAAGACTTTGGACCTGATTCTTTGCTTTGGCGCACGGGACCAACCGCGACCACGAATCTGTGGAAAAATTTGACTGGCGAGCATGCTTTCACTCTCGAACCGTGGTTGAGATGGGGGAGCCCCATGCACGGAACCTGGCTGGCTTTTTATCGTGATGACAGTCCGGACCTGCTGACCATAGGTGCGCGAGATCCTTCGAACTGGGTTGAGCCAGGAAAGACCACATGGAAGTACGCGATTGATGTGAGAAACGATCAAACGATGCGCTTTCAATTGCGCGGTTTTAAGCGCAATTGGATGGTCATCGCGTTGTCCAAAAAAGATGCGCTCCAAACGCAGAGTGATTCGGCTCCTTTGCCGCAACAGTATGTAATCAAGCACAGCGATTTACCTCTGAATCGAGTCAAGGATTTCACCCTGGAGTGGTCCGGCCAGGTCGAGCACCCGCGCCTGTTAGCCACAAAAAGCGAAATACAGGAATTCAAAGCTAATTTTAAGGTCGATACAAAGCGCTTAAACGCACTGCGGCGAAACGATCCGAACGTAGCCCTGCTAGATGATTACATCGCTTACGCATTGGCTACCGAGGACGCCGAGTTCAAACGCCGCTTGGCGAGGTTTGCTTTAATCCAGCTTCAATCCGCGGTGGACCTCTACGTCCGTGAGACGAAGTTCCCGACGCAGGGATCAGATCCACCACGGCATTACGATCAAGTGACGGTAGCCGTGAACGCAATTGATGCGGTGCTGCGACCGGATGTTCTTTCGTCCGCCGAACTCCAGCTCGCCCGGTCGCAACTTGCTTTTCTTGCATACACTCTGGCCAATCCATCCGTCTTATCGCCAGAGCGCGGATTTAATGCCAATCCGAACATGACGACTACTACCAGGTGCCTGTTGGGAATGATTGCATGTCTCATACCTGAACATCCCAAGGCGAAGGATTGGGCTGAGCTGGGCATTCGCGAAATGGCGAAGGAACTGGAAAAATGGACCGGGCCGAATGGCGGTTGGTTGGAAGCGCCGCACTACATGACGGTTTCAATGGATGCGATCATCCCCTTCGCCATTGCGCTCCGGCAGACCACATTCGCCGATCAGGATTGGACGCTTCATCCGAAGTTGCGAGATGCGATACGCTGGCTGGCATCCATATCCACTCCTCCCGATCCACGACTGGCGGGCCAACGCCACATGCCTGAGATCGGAAATACCTACCTCGGTGAACGCACCTGCCTGGCGGGTTGGCTGGCGCGTTTATGGAAGGAAAAGGATCCCGAATTCGCGAAGCAGATGCAATGGGCCTGGAAGGAACAAGGTTTCTTTAGACAGCCCGGGATCGGAGGGGCTTATCCCAGCGCCACGGGTTATTCATGGCTAATGTTCGATTACTCCATTCCCGCGCAGCCTCCGCACTGGCAGAGTGAATGGTTTCCCGAATGCGGCGTGGTGATGCACGCTCACTTTCCCAGTGACTGTGAAACTTATCTGTACCTGATCGCGGGAAAATTGCACGATCACTATGACTATGACGAAGGTTCGTTTATTCTGTGGGGCAAAGGCAAACCATTGTGCGAAGACTTTGGCTATTACGGCCGGGCGCCAGCCTCCGATCACAACCGAGTAGATAGAGGGAAGCAGGACAAAGGCGCCGCGGAGATCAAGGAAACCGCCAATGGCGCGCAAGCGGATTACCTGCGCAGTGACCTGGCTGGCTGGCAGCGGCAGATTCTTTTCGTGAAAGACCAGGATTGTTCGGGACCAAACTATTTCGTTGTTCGCGACACGCTGAATAACGACGACCCGGCGGATTGGCGGCTCTGGTTAGCGACGGATGTACCACCTTCCACAAACAGCTCGGAACCAATCCGCGTTCAAGGCCGCTTTGGCGTCGATTTGGTCGTTTATTTTCTTGAAACTTCCGATGGCGCGTTGTCCGCGGAGGCCTTGACGCGAAAAAACGGCGCCTCCGGGTTCAAGGATCGAATGGCCAATCAACGCTCCCTGCACCTGAAACTTAAGCCTCACTCCACCGTGATCGCGGTGCTCTATCCCATTCTTCACGGTCAACCCACTCCGCGTTTCACCCGATTAGCGAACGGCGCCGGCGTCAAAATTGAAAGCTCCTTCGGCACCGACTATGCGTTTCTTGGACTTGACCCTTTTGAGTTTAAACAGGACTTAGTCGCTTTCCGCGGCCGAAGCGGCGCCATTCAGGTCCGCCCGGCAGGAGCACAGATGACGCTCACGACCGAAGGAGAGATGCAATTTCAAAACCACACCCTGGTGAACGAAGGGAACAAGGTAAAAACGGATCGGACTGGAAGTTAGATGTCAGCAACTTTGAGTCTCAATTTAATCTTTATTTTTCGATGAACGACGCTGTCATCAGAGTCGAAAATCTGAGCAAAAAATATCGCATCAAACATGACGATGAGACAGCGGTACCGCGGTACTCGGCCTTGCGCGACGTGATCGCCAGCAAGTTCACGGGACTGTTCGAAAATCGAAAATCGAAAATCAAAAGTCGAAAATCGATCGAGGACTTCTGGGCCTTGAAGGAAGTTTCATTCGAAGTTCGGCAGGGCGAAGTTATCGGCATTATCGGTCGAAACGGAGCTGGAAAGACCACGCTCCTGAAAATTCTGAGCCGGATTACCGAGCCCACCGAGGGAAGAGTGCGTATCAAGGGACGAGTGGCAAGCTTGCTGGAGGTGGGCACGGGTTTTCATCCAGAACTGACTGGGCGTGAAAACATATTCCTGAATGGTGCCATTCTCGGAATGAGCAGAGCTGAAATCAAAAGGAAGTTCGATGAGATTGTCGCTTTTGCGGAGACCGAAAAATTTCTGGATACTCCGGTGAAACGGTATTCGAGCGGCATGTATTTGCGTTTGGCCTTCGCCGTGGCGGCACATCTGGAGCCGGAGATTCTAATCGTCGATGAAGTCCTTGCCGTAGGGGACGCGCAGTTCCAGCAAAAGTGTCTAGGTAAGATGCAAAATGTCGCCCTCAATGAAGGGCGCACTGTATTATTTGTTAGCCACAACATGGGTGCGATCCGAGATCTGTGCTCGACGGTTGAACTCTTAGAGAATGGACGAATCGAAATGAGAGGAGCACCGGGAGAAGTCATTGCGCATTTTTTACGCAGCGGCGCCAGCCGCGCCGAGATCCGTTGGGCGAACGGTAATATGCCAGGTGATGAGACGATCAAGCTGCACATGGTGCGAATTACCGACACCGAAGGGCGCAGTATTCACACGGTCGACGCAAGGAGCGGATTTGTCGTTGAAATGGAATACGAGATTTTCAGGAAGGTGCGTGGCTTGGAAATCGGCTTTCGCCTTTCTGCCGTCGATGGCACACCAATACTTACGACAGATGACACACCGTCAGATTGCGCTGGCTCCGTCAGATTGCCAGGTCGCTACCTGTCTCGTTGCCAAATGCCTGCGGGCTTGTTGAGTTCTCAGACTTATTGTTTTTCCTTCGGTGCCCATGAACCAAATGTCCGTCTTCATTATTTAGTCGAGGCGGCATTGGAACTTGGAGTATCTCAAACGCTTACTGGAGGAGGAAACGACCCGAGGTGGGGGGTCATCTGTCCAACGCTTCCGTGGAGCGTGTCGAAAATGAAATGATCGCTCTGGGATCGCGGAAATTGCCAAGAGTGAAGTTTGGTTCAACATGACAGCCAAGCAGTTCGCACAAGGAATAATAAATAGATGCCGAAGCCTGGGGCAATCTTGCCGCAACGTTCTTGCGGCTGTCCGTTACGGCGCGGATTGGACTATTTCGGATGGAAACATCCGGCGACTTTGCCGTGACGTCCTGGCGGCGTTCACGACTCTGGTAGTGCGCACGAATGTTAGACGGTGGAAAACAGTGGCGCGGGACAACGAGCCTATTTGGGATGAGCGAAATCGAATCATCGCGACTTTCATTCCAGAGGCCAGTTCAGTCGTTGATTTGGGAGCGGGAGCGCAAACACTAAAGTGTTACTTGAAGAGCGGGTGTGAGTATCAACCTTGCGACATCGTCAAGAGTTCTCCTGATGTCATTGTCTGCGATTTCAATTCCGGAATTTATCCGAGGTTGTCGCGAAGATACGACTATGTTGTTTGCAGCGGAGTCTTTGAATATATCCGTGATCCCTCTCATTTCCTTTCAAACATCCGCCAGTACGGCAAGCGAATCATTCTCTCCTACATGCCTGCAGGCCCTTGGACTTTTTCAATCGGTTCTTCACCTCCTTGTTTTACGAGTCTAGCTATTGGTACTTTCTATCGTCTTGCCGGTGGTTGGGTGAACCATCTAACAAGTCAACAACTTGAGGCCCTCTTCTCAACGAGCGGACTGGATTGGAAATTGATATGTCGTCAGGACAATAGCGGAACAATTTACGAATTGAAAAGTACGCAGTCCGGCTCCGGATTCTGATCTTCTCTGACATGCACAGCTCAAGACCTATACCAGTCCAATCTACGCGACAGGCGAGAATCGACGCAAAACGCGTTGGAGGGATTGCTACGATCACGTTAGATCTCGACGGCACTAAGTCCGCTCAACTCTGCTAATTTAATCTTAATTTTTCGATGAACGACGCAGTGATCAAACTCGAAAATCTAGGGAAGAAGTACCGTATTAAACAGGGTAGTGCAACGGTGCAGTCGTACGTTGCCTTGCGCGACGTGATCGCCAGCAAGTTCACGGGACTGTTCGAAAATCGAAAATCGAAAATCAAAAGTCGAAAATCGGTCGAGGATTTCTGGGCGCTGCGAAACATATCATTCGAAGTGCCCCAGGGCGAAGTTATCGGGATTATCGGCCGAAACGGAGCTGGGAAAACCACCCTCTTGAAAATCCTAAGCCGGATTACCGAGCCCACCGAGGGAAGGGTACGCATCAAGGGACGAGTGGCAAGCTTGCTGGAGGTGGGCACAGGTTTTCATCCAGAACTTACTGGGCGTGAAAATATATTCCTGAATGGTGCCATTCTCGGAATGACCAGAACTGAAATCAAAAGGAAGTTCGATGAGATTGTCGCCTTTGCTGAGGTTGAAAAATTCCTGGACACACCAGTGAAACGTTACAGCAGCGGCATGTATGTGCGTCTGGCGTTTGCCGTGGCCGCGCATCTGGATCCCGATATTTTGATTGTGGACGAGGTTTTGGCCGTGGGGGATGCAGCATTTCAAAAAAAGTGTATTCGCAAAATGGGTGACGTAACTTCGGCCGGAATCAGCACCGTCCTGCTGGTGAGCCACAACATGGCTGTAATTCGGACTCTTTGCCGTAAAGGCGTCTGTTTGGATCGGGGCCGGATCATCCAAGTTGGGAACGCGGATGAAGTGGCCCAGGCGTATTTGAACAGCCTTGCCACTGTCAGCGAAACGGAACTTGCCTTGCGGAAAGATCGACAAGGCTCGGGCGAGATTCGCTTTACGACCGTGCGCTACATGGTGAATAACTCCGTTGCAACTGAGACCGTGGCAACCGGAGACAAAGTATCCGTGGTGCTCGAGTTCGAATGCCGCGAGAGAATTCCCCGGCTATCCTTTGTTTGTTCCTTCTATGATGCGAACGGTATGTGCGTGCTGACCTGCGACAGCTGCAGCAGCAGTCCGTTAACAGAGACCATTGATGCGAGTGGCGCAGCCTTGTGCGAGTTCGAACGTTTCCCATTGATCCCGGGTAGCTATCGGTTAAATGTCGCGGCCAGGGATAGTTCGAATAAGGTGGTTGATGTGGTGGAGGGCGCTGCGACTATCGAAGTCACGGACGGAGATTTCTACCGGACGGGTCATCCTCCGCGATTCTGGGCGGCCAGGGTGCTGACTCCCCACAAATGGCGCATTTTGCATTGAGCTGTGCTATAAG
>WNFR01012193.1_pt1 | contig 12459 bp, 10 predicted proteins | sample 5400221 | NCBI WGS metagenome assembly WNFR01 (sample SAMN13153357, study PRJNA577476) | soil metagenome | isolation source: 40 cm soil under Madrone tree | place: USA:California | collected 2016-06-14 | reverse complement strand
GCCCCTCTGGACTCGGAATAGCAGCAACGCGGGTGCCATCGGGAGAAAGCTCAAACGGCCAACCGTCCGCCTTCCAATCAAGGTCAAAGCGGGCAAGCTCTGGACCGCGTCCATGCACAGGGTCGAGGGTCGAGACCGTCATCTGCTTGCGATCGTCGGCCGGCTCCGCAATTACACACAAGTCAGACGGAGGCTTTGCGCAGGTGAGTGCGCTCGAAGGCTTCGCACCATATAGCTCCTCCGGAGATCCGCCGGCGATCGGGACACGCATGACTGGTTCTGGCGTTGTGATCGGCCACTTCAAATAGAGAACCCACTTTCCATCGGGAGTCAGTTGAGTGTATCGGCCGAACCCTCCGGTCGCGAGCCGTTCAGCCGTGTCCGCCTCCAACGACTGCTTGTATAGCGCACCAGAGCCAGTGCGATTCGACTCGAAGAAGATTGCCTTGCTATCAGGCGTCCAATCCAGCGCCTCGTCCGAACCCTCACTCCGAGGAAAGCGCCTGGGCCTGAGAATTCGTGTTCCATCCGCAGCCAAATCAGCCAGGTACGACGTAAGGTGGCTTTCCCATGCCAGAAATACGAGACGCTTGCCATCCGCGGTGACACCCGCGGTGGAACCCGTGGTGGCCATGCAGAAACCCGACCAGTTCGTGAGGCGCTTCGGTTTTTCGATGACTTTGCCGGTGCGAAAGTCAAATCGCATGATCCAGAAGTTACAGGTGGGAAGAATGGCTTCGGGTTCATCCCTGGCCCAGATCGTTCGACCATCTGGCAACCACGAAACGTCACGGACTTTCGCTGCTTCGGAAGCTGAGAGCGGGGATAGAGTTGTGGGAGGTCCTCCTTTCAGGTCGCGGCTTACGAGTGTGTCGCCGGACTTGTCAGTCCGCTGGTAAAGGACTCGTTGCCCATCGGGCGACCAGCTGAGATTGAAGACGGAGCCGTCTTCGTCGGCTTCAAAGAGCTTCCGCGCGTGCTCCCCGTCGGGGTCCATCAGCCAAATTTCGCGCGGGCCACGTCTTCCCATATTTGTTCCAAAAGAGATTGCGGAGCCATCCGGCGAAACGGAATATGCACCCGCATTGTCGCGCAGCTTACGCGGCACTTCGCCGAGCACTGAAACCATCCAAATGCTGGCGCCCCCTGGATTCCAATCATCGGTGCTTTGCAACGGGGGATGAGCATCGGCGAGAAATCTGGCGCCGTCGGGGAACCAGGGACCAACCCCCCACCCGACACCTTCACTCGTGAGTCCCGCCGGCTCAGGGACGGCACGGATCTCGCCAGTTGCAATGAGCTTGATGTACATCCCCTTGGCGTCCGCGTATGCCAGATACTTGCCATCGGGTGAAATCGTCCCACTGGTCACGCGGTTGTCGGCGGAATTACTGGTGAGTTGCCGTAGCTTTAGATCGGGCGCTGCATTAGAGGAAGACGACTGACGGTTGGCGATCCAGAAAATCGCGCCTGCCACGAACAATGCAGCAACACCTGCCGCCATCTTTCGCCACCTGGTGCCCAGGAGTCTTGGCTCCACTTTTCGTCGCAAGCTCTCCAGATCTACGCGAATTTCCGCCGCAGTCTGATAACGCGATTCGCGGTCCTTTTCCAGCGCCTTCTTGATGATCTCTTCGAGCTTAGTGGGCAGTTCGGGATTCAGTTGCCGCACTGGCGTCGGCGTGTGGCTGAGGATGGCATCGTGCAGTATGGGCGCGGTCTCTCCAGTGAATGCGCGCTGTCCCGCCGCCATTTCGTAGAGCACGAGACCCAAGGAAAACAGGTCCGTGCGCGCGTCCACCTTCTCGCCCCGCACCTGCTCGGGCGACATGTAACCCGCCGTTCCCATCGCCACTCCGGTTCGGCTGAGCAACAGGTCTAATCCTGGTTTGAGCGCGGTTTCTCCCGGGTCGCCAGGCACGCCGTCAGCTCGGTGCTCGCGTCCCGGGTAATCTTCGGCGGCGGTGAGCACAGGGATGAGCTTCGCCAACCCGAAATCCAGAATCTTGGCCTGGCCTTGGGTTGTCACGAAGACATTTGCAGGTTTGATGTCGCGATGGATGATCCCCTTGTGATGGGCCGCTTCCAACCCCTCCGTGATTTGCACGCTGAGATCGAGCAATCTCTCCAGCGGCAGAGGTGCCGTCCTGGTTTTGGCTGCAGAGATCAACTCGCGCAGCGTCTCGCCCTCCAACAATTCCATGACAATGAAAGGCTGCCCCTCGTGCTCTTCAATCCCGTAAATAGTGCAGATGTTCGGATGGTTCAGCGCTGAGGCCGCCCGCGCTTCCTGCTCAAAGCGGTGGAGAGTTAGCGGGTCGCTTGCCGTTTCTTCAGGAAGAAACTTCAGGGCGACGCGGCGGCCGAGCTTGAGGTCTTCGGCCTTAAACACCACGCCCATGCCCCCGCCTCCGAGCACTTCGAGCACTCGATAGCGAGACACTTTCTTACCAATCAGATTTCCGACCGCGGCAGTTCCGTTTCGTGTGCCCTCAGCTTCCGTCGGCCCTGCGGCCTGTGGCTCTCCTTGCACCAACTCCACCGGAAACTTCCAGCGGTAGCCACGTCTGGCCAGGGTTTCAACGTACTTAGGGGCTTCGACTGGATCGCCTAGCGCCTGACGCAGTCTTTGCATGGCGGCATTGATACTGTGATCGAACTCTACGACTGTGTCGTTGGGCCAGAGCTTCTTACGGATGTCTTCTCGCAGCACTAGCTCGCCGGGCTTTTCCAGCAGCAGGGCAAGAATCTTGATGGACTGCTCCGGCAGCCCAGTGCTAACGCCGTCCTTCCGCAGCTCACGTGCCCGGAGATCGAGCTCAAAGATGCCAAAGCGAACGAGATTAGGGACAAGATTGAGATCCACGGCGGCTTCAGTGGGTGAGTTTATCACTACACCGGACGAGTTCGACGCGCCTTCATCGTCTTCATCAGACGCGCGCTTGCTGAAACAAGAGTCATCTGCTCAGCAGGTTAGCGGTATGACATCTATGCGATACAAATGTGAGACCCAGTGCATTGATCTTCTCGCGTGTCTCGTCGAAAGTGGCCCCTGCAAGTAGGCGATTCGGCGCTCAGCGGTTCGAACTCCCTAAAGCTCACACAGAAGTTAAAGGACAATCTTATGAAATCACGCACACGGATGTGGATAAATGTAGTGTATCTGTTCGCCACGCTGGCCATACCGGTTGGCATGCCAGCGCAAGACAACCAATCACCAGATCACAAGCACCATCAATACAAGCTTATCGACATCGGAACACTAGGTGGGCCCGCAAGCTATTACTCCGCAGCCGGATTTGGTAGCCAAGTCCTTAACGATCAAGGAACGGTCGCAGGCTATGGGGACACCTCTATGCCGGATCCATACGCTCCAAACTGTTGGGATGAAGACTGCTATCTCGGTCGTGCATTTCGATGGCAGAAGGGCGTCTTGACCGACCTGGGCGCACTTCCCGGAGGCTACAACAGCGCCGTGAGCGCGATTAACGCACGCGGGTGGATCGCTGGCTTCTCACAAAACGGCGTGATTGACCCAGTAACAACTCTTCCGGCGACACATGCAGTGCTCTGGAAGAACCGCAAGCCGATTGATCTCGGAACACTGGGCGGATATGTCAGTAACGGGGTCTACGTTAATGACGGTGGGCAGGTAGTCGGCTTTTCTACGCTCAATACGGACCCTGATCCCTTCTCCCTCTTTGGTGCATCGGTTCACGCGTTCCTGTGGCAGGGCGGAGTTATGCAGGACATAGGTACTTTGGGTGGTCCCGATTCGGTCCCTACCGCTGGCGGTATAAACCAGCGCAACGGGCTGATAGCTGGAGCCTCTTACATCAACTCGACCCCGAACCCGGGGACCGGGATTCCCACCGTGGACCCATTCCTGTGGAAGAACGGTACCATGACGGATCTCGGGACCCTGGGGGGCACCATCGGAAGCGCCTCTCTGGCGAACAACCGGGGCCAGGTTGCCGGTGTATCGGATCTTGCTGGCGACTTAATATCCCACCCATTTCTTTGGAAGCACGGTGTGATGAGCGACCTCGGTACGTTGGGAGGCGATAACGGAACTCCAGCCGGGCTCAATGATGCCGGCGCAGTTGTCGGCTGGGCGGACCTGCCAGGGTCCCAGACGTTTGGCGCATTTCTCTGGAAGCGTGGCGTGATGAGATACCTCGGTACGATTGGCAGCGATCCCTGCAGCAGGGCCCGCGCCATTAACTCGCATGGCCAAGTCGTCGGCAGTACGTCCGACTGTACTTTCGCTCTGCATGCATTTCTGTGGGAAAAAGGTGGACCGATGGTCGACTTGAACCAACTGGTGCAATCGAGCTCGGGTTTTCAAGTGTTGATCGCTGACAACATCAACGAGCGCGGAGAAATTGCCGGAACTGGGGTGCCCGCTGGCTGCGACAATATTGATACTTGCGGGCATGTATTCCTGATGATCCCATGCGACGAAAATCATCGTGGCGAGTGCGCAGACACCTCGATGATCGAAGTATCCAGCCCACAGGCTAGCGCCGCGGCTGCGGCGTACCCGGCAACAATGAAGCAAGGCAGGGAATCACCACTTCGCGCAATTGATCAGTTACGCAACCGGCTGATGCCGCGCTATCACATTCCAAACGGGGCAAAGCCGTCAAAGTAATCTCAACCGAACACGACAGAATCGTGGCCAATGCCGATTCCACGGCGAAGGCCACGATTCGTGAGCACTCCGCTGAGCTGCATGGTCTCCCCTAGAAAACAGTGAGCCGCGACTCACCACCACAGCACGACGAAAACAGGAGAGTTATGAGATACGAAAAATTGCTGTGCGCAACTGGGACGACATTGGCGGTGCTGCTGGCAGTCTTGGCAATTGGGCCGGCACTCGCCGCGCAGGAACACAAATCAAAGCACTCCCATTACACGCTCGTGGTTTTGGATACGTTCGGCGGTCCGCACAGTAGTTTTAACTCTGGCGGCAACATTATCAACCGCAGGGGGACAGCCGTTGGGTATGCAAGCACTTCGACCCCTGATCCCGCATGTCTCGATTTCCCCTATTGCTTTGTTTTCCACGCGGGCAAGTATGAGAACGGTGTGTTTTCTGACCTCGGTTCGCTTCCGGGTGGCGCCAACAGTAGCCTCCCCAATGCGGTCAATTCTTCGGGCGTAGCCGTTGGATTGTCTGGGAACGGCTTGATTGATCCAGTGACTGGACTTCCAGCGTTCGTCGCCACTGTCTGGAAAAACAGTAGGGTCATTGATCTTGGAACGTTCGGCGGAAGTTTCAGCATGGCAGACGCGATCAGTGACCGTAATCAGGTAGTAGGCATCGCGGAGAACAACATCCCGGATCCCTTCGACTTCGGGGGCCTTGCGGGTCTTCCTTCGCCCACTCAATGGCGTGCGACTCTGTGGCAGGACGGAAGGATGCTGGATCTGGGCACCCTGGGGGAGGGGACCGAGTCCGCAGCGACGTCTGTAAATAACCGTGGCCAGATCGTTGGAGCTTCCTTTACGAACTCAGTCGTCAACCCCAGCACGGGGTTTCCAACCTTAGCTCCATTCCTCTGGGAAAACGGTGGAATGAGAAATCTCGGCACCCTCGGAGGCACGTTTGGAACCCCGAGTGGCCTGAACAATCGGGGACAGGTTGTGGGCACCTCTAACTTGCCAGGGGACCAAAACCACCGCCCCTTCCTTTGGGAGCGGGGACGGCTGCGCAACCTCGGCGGGCTCGGTGGGTCATTCGGAGCCGCAAACTCGATAAACGAGAACGGTGAGGTTATTGGTTGGTCTGCTACTGCTAACGATGAGGCCCTTGACGGGTTTCTCTGGCGCAACGGTGTAATGACCGATCTCGGGAGCGTAGCCGGCGATGGGTGTAGTAATGCGAATGGCATCAATTTAAGGGGTCAGGTCGTAGGCGAGTCTTTTTCCTGCTCAGAAGATGCGCACCACGCGTTTCTCTGGGAGAATGGCGGCCCGGCGATCGACCTGAACATCTTTGTTCCGCCTGGCTCTGACCTGCAACTAAGCGAGGCCCAGTTCATTGGAGAGGGAGGAGAGATCGCTGGTGCTGCGCTCCTCGCCAACGGTGACTTTCATGCTTTCCTCTTGATCCCGAACGACAAAGATGAGGCCGCCAACTCTGAGAGCGCTACTCCGACAACCGAAGCTGATGTGGCCACCGTGAAGCAAGCGCCAACGCAAGTCGCCCATGGGAAGCTGACACCGCAAAAATTGGCTGCGCTACGCGCCCGATTCGCTCATCGCAATCGAGGATTTGGAGCCATGCTGTCAAAATAATCTCAACAGAACTCAACAGAGTCGTGGCCAACGCCGATCCTACGCTGAAGGCCACGATTCTTCTTCAATCCGCCGTACCCCATCGTCTTCAAGAAAACGGTGAGCCACAATTCACCGTGATTGAGGCTGTCAGCATGGACGGAAATCACGAAAGTGATCCTCCGATCTTTGGCGGGTACAGTTGTGCACCGCACCATCCGGGTTCTGGGTGCACATGAACAAAAAACACCCGTCTCTACTCCACAGCCAAAGCACACTGCCCGTTCGGCAGCAGAAGTCGCCGCGCGATGGAGGGCGAGGGAGCACCATGGCGACAGGACAGTTGCTGCGAATTGACGCCTGTCCTTTGGCTGTCCAATAAGGATTTCCTAACGCTCCTTACAAGGTTTTTCGAGGGCCACCCGCGTCTTGTAAGTTGTTGAAATTACTATTCCCTCTGCTCACAACCCAAAGGTCGGTGGTTCAAATCCACCCCCCACAACCAAACTCAAGCTCCACGCTATCAGTGTTTGAATCAGGTTGAGCGAGCTGCAAACCGGTTGCAACTCGCTCCCATTAGCTCCCATTCATCTCAGGTGTCGTTACGCTGCCTGACCAGAGCCACGTGAATTTGAAAGTATCATTTCCACAACCTTGCTGTTCGCGGCATGTTTTTGCACCGAAATGGCCTGGGTATAGACGTTCATTGTGCTTTGGATGGTCGAGTGCCGCAGTAGTTCCTGCTGCACCTTGATATCGGTGCCAACGCTACGCAACATGGTTGAGTAGGTATGCCGGAAGGTATGCCAGCCGATCTTTCCAACGCCCGCTCGCACAGCTGCTGGCTTCAATTGACGATGAAGAATGCTCTCCTGCCAACGCGGTCGGCCTGTCGCGTTGGCGAACACAAAATCTTCTTGGTTGGTATAGGAACTACGGTTGCGTAGTTCCTGCAGAGGTGCCATAAGCCGGGTATCAACAGGAAGTGGGCGGAAGGATGCCTCGGTCTTGGTGTCACCGAACCTCCCATGAACAACGCTTCGCTGGACCATGACGCTGAAATTTTCCCAGTCGAAGTCACCCCACTGCAGGCCCATGATCTCGCTCACCCGCAGGCCGAGGCAGGCCGCAATCAAAACCATAGTGTGGTATGGCTGGGATAATTGCTCGAGCAACAGGCGAATCTGCTCCGCCGTCAGCACACGAGGTATCCCCCTGCGCCCACCGCGCTGGCGCACCAAATCGATTGGATTGGTATCGGTCAGTTCCCATCGCCGTGCGCATTGATAGAGAAGGTGAAGCAGACTTCGAATATGGATCTTGCTTTTCGGAGCCAGCTGAAGCGATCGTAACCACTGTTCGACCGGAACTGGCTTGAGGTCGGATCCATTGATTTAGTACGGACAAATACGACCGCTGTGTTGAGTAACGCAGCTCAGGCAGTTCCTGCTCAATGTAGCGGTCCGCGAGTGCGCGGATTGTTGTCGGCATGGGAAATCGGTGCTTCAGGTTAAGTCGGTGCCGAAATGGCTCGATAGCGCGTAGAGCATCTGCTCTAGTGGGGTACTGTTCAATCGTACCAATCGTCCTTGCGCGCCTCTCGCGGTGCCCTTCTTTGATAGTTTCATAAAAGCGAAACTGCCAGGTGTCTTCGCCCCGGCTACGTCTCATTCTTGTAAGGCATCCGTATTGATATCTTTGTTGTGAACTCATGGTTTTCCTCCGGAAGGTATTTGCGTCGCAGTACCAATAGGAGTTCTCTCACGGACTGGCCAGACCCCCGATAGGGTGCATTCCTGGCAGCAGTCACTGGGCGGTAACGACCAGAAACCTGTCGCTTGATGATCGGGTTTCAAAGGGAGTGCAGTTGGCCAATTTGGCAGAAGACACTCATCGGGAGCGCGGCCCGAGGCAAAGCATTGACTGCCAATGCCTTGTGACGAGGATCGTTGGGCCTACTACAGAACGACGCGCGCTCGGATCCCCTAGTCCGCCTGTTGCGAGAAGGTCTCGATGGCTTCGTCGAAGGCTTCCCGCCGCGCAATGCTGTGAGAAAACCCGGCGTAGTTACGCCTGGGGAAAGTCTTCGAAATTGTTGCCACGAGGTTCAACTTCCATCTGAGTTAGTTTGTTGTCGCAGAGGAGGAACTCTCTGTGACCCATCTACGCCAGATCATGCTTGAGGAACTACGGCGCCGCAACTACGCCGAGTCCACCATCGACGCTTACATTCACACGGTTGAGCATTTCAGTCGGCACTTCCATCGTTCACCCGATCAGCTTGGCCCCCAGCATATTCGCCAGTATCAGGCCGCGTTGTTCACGCGCTGGAAGCTGGCCCCGAACACCGTAACGCAGCGCTTGGCCGCTTTGCGCTTCTTCTATGTACAGGTGTTGAAGCGCAGCTGGAGCGTCGCCGAGACACCGTATCCGAAGAAGGTTCTGCACTTGCCGCAGGTGCTCAGCCAGGACGAAGTGGCGCGTCTGATCGACGCGGCAGAGTTTCCCTTTCATCGCATTCTGCTGATGACCCTCTATGCCACGGGCGCACGTCGCGCAGAAGTGGCGCACCTGAAGATCAGCGGCATCGACAGCCAACGCATGGTCATTCATATCCGGGGAGGCAAGGGACGCAAGGACCGCGATGTCATGCTCAGTCCCAAGCTGCTCGATGCACTTCGTGTCTACTGGCGCGGACTGAAACGCAAGCCCACCGATTGGCTGTTCCCCGGCAACCGATGGCATACGGCGAGTCATCCGGTCTCCACCAAGGTTCTCTGGAGCGCCTGTCAGCCAGCCGCTGAACGCGCCGGTCTTGAGCACAAGCGCGTCCATCCCCATACCCTGCGCCACTGCTTTGCCACTCATCTGCTCGAAGCCGGTGCTGACCTGCGCACCATCCAGATGCTGCTGGGACATCGCGACCTTGAGGAGACGACGATCTATCTGCATCTCTCCCGGCGACATCTCAGCGCCACCGGTAGTCCGCTGGATGCACTCCCGATCCGAGGAGAGGGGGAGTCGACACAGAGCGCATGAACCGGCCTCCTCTGGAGGTGGCCGATATCGTTCGTTGCGCAGGACAGTCCTTCATTGAGCGCAGTCGCAAGTGGATCAACGGACAACACGGCAACGGGCTACGCTACTGCCACTCTGCTTTCGGTTGCTCCAGCCATCCGATCAGCCAGCAGCAGACCCCTCTTCGCCCGCGCTGCCCATTCACTCGCCGTGGCAATGCCGCTTTGCGGCGGAACCATGCATGTTGTCGAGCGCCTCTCTGCCGCCCAACTCCTCCTCCAATCTCCGCCTCATCTCTTCCGGTGCGCCGCTTGAATCCACATCTCCAGCCTCGAATCTCGCTCCTGCTTCGGCGCGCACACTGGTTCTATGTCTCGCATTCCTCAGAATGTAGTATGGTGGTGCGCTCCAGACTCTCCGACGTGCCGGTCTACGACCATTCTCTCTGTCACCAGCAACTGAAACGGAAGCGCACCGACAGCAAGAGACACCTCGCAAACGACAACGACCGCCTCATCGAGAAACAAACCCCATAGCCCCCGGGGCGGCTTCCTTCAAGTCGCTGTATCTGAAGCGCCCCTACACATCGTCTCAACTCCCAGCTCTTCACTAAGTAATCGCCACCGCCATTTGTAAACACTAGCTGACTTCCCAGCGGAGGGTCACGCACCTCTGCGCGAGGTGTTCGGTACCTTCAATACCGCCTCAAACCCCAGTAAAATAACGCCCTTTGGAGTGGGTGCGACAATTTGCCTCTGCCCGCTTGAAATTTCTCGGAATTTCCTGAAATCTGTCGAATGGGCCGCGCCTCATCCGTCATACACTCAGGAGCGCACAGGCGCTCACAATTGTTCCCAAGGAGAAAAGGTGATGCAATTCGCCTTGCTGATCTTTGAATCACCAGAAGCTTTTGCGGCACGGAATGGGGACGAAAATGATCCCTACCTCGGTGCGTGGCGGGCGTACTACAAAGCGCTCGTCGAGGCCGACATCTACGTCGGTGGCAATCCACTGCAACCCCCGGAGACGGGGACCACGGTGCGACTGAGGGATGGAAAGCGGCGTGTACAGGATGGCCCCTTTGCGGATACCAAGGAGCAACTGGGAGGATTCACAATCCTAGAGCTTCCCTCGCTTGACGCGGCCCTCGAATGGGCAGCGCGATGCCCGGCGGCCGCGATCGGCGCTGTGGAGGTCCGTCCCGTGTCGCCTGAATACCTGCGTCGAGTTACTGGATGAGTGGAAACGCACAAGAGAGCACTCACCGGAGCACTCATCGGACGATCGAACGTGTGGCTCGCGAGTCCTACGGTCGCCTGGTGGCGTACCTTTCCTCGCACACTCGCGACGTGGGGAGCGCGGAGGATGCCCTCAGTAATGCGCTAGTAGCAGCGCTCGAAACCTGGCCGCAAGACGGCGTGCCACAAAATCCAGAGGCGTGGCTGCTGACGGCGGCGCGCCGCTCTTTTATCGATCTTGTGCGTCATCGGCAAGTAGCCGAGGCCAGCGAGCCTACGCTCGCGCTCCTCAGAGAGGAATCCAAGGAGATGACTTTGTCGCCGGAATTTCCAGATGAACGATTGAAACTGCTGTTTGTGTGCGCCCATCCGGCAATTGATCCAGCGATGCACACGCCGCTCATGCTCCAGACCGTTCTCGGTCTGGATGCCGCGCGCATTGCCCACGCATTTCTGATTTCGCCCACGACGATGGGGCAGCGCCTGGTGCGTGCCAAGACGAAGATCCGCGACGGCGGTATTCGATTTGAAATCCCGCAGGAGCGTGAATTGCCGCAGCGGCTGGACGCGGTGTTGGAAGCGATTTACGCCGCCTTCGGCATTGGCTGGGATGACATGGCCGGTGTGGACCAACGCGGACGCGATCTCGCCGAGGAGGCGATCTGGCTTGCACGAGTGCTTCTGGAGTTGATGCCCAAGGAAGCAGAGGTTCACGGTCTGTTGGCTCTCATGCTCCATTGCGAAGCCCGCCGGGCGGCACGGCGGGCGCCGGACGGCCGCTACGTCCCTCTGTCGGAGCAGGATTGCCAGAAGTGGTCTCGGCCCTTAATGGAAGAGGCGGAGCGACATCTCGGCGAAGCTTCGAGTCGCGGTCGCACGGGCCGGTTTCAACTCGAAGCCGCGATTCAATCGGTACATGCCGAGCGGGCGCGGAGCGGCAAGATCCAGTGGAACGCGATCATGATGTTCTATGAAAAGCTGATCCGGATATCGCCCACGCTCGGCACACGAACTGGATACGCCGCGGCCGTAGCCGAAGCGAAGGGAGCCGAAGCAGCGTTGGCAGCGTTGGATGCGATCGCCCCGGACGATGTCTCCGCCTATCAACCTTATTGGGCGGTTCGCGCTCACGTGTTGCAACAGCTAAGGAAAACACCTGAAGCCTTGGATGCCTTCGACCGGGCGATTGGTCTGACCGAGGATCCCGCAGTGAGGCAGTTTCTGCTCCAAAGGCGAGGCTAATTTTTTTTATTTTTCCTGTCGAAATACCCCCCACCCCCCACCCTACCCGTCATCCCAATAGAGGCAGCTTAACGGTCAAGTTGGCCGCCGAGGAGGTAAACAATGTGCCCATTCTGTTTGGCAACCATGGGATTAGTCGTCGCCGGGGCGGTTTCTACCGGCGGTCTGGCAGCGTTGGCTGTGAAAGTTTCTCGCAAGAAGAACGGATCAGAAGAAATCGACCCAAATCTGAATAACAAGGAGAAATGAAAAATGTCGACGAACAAGGAGCAGTCGAAAGAGCATCTCGCGATGAACAAACCACCGATCGTGTCGCAGCAGGAGTGGGAGGCTGCGCGGCAGCAACTTCTTGTGAAAGAGAAGGCCTTGACCCACTCTCGTGATGCGCTGGCCGCCGAACGCCGACGGATGCCGTGGATGGTGGTGGAGAAGAACTACGAGTTCGACGGGCCGAACGGGAAGGTAAGCCTGCTCGACTTGTTCGAGGGTCGCAGGCAGTTGATTATTTATCGCGCCTTCTTCGAGCCAGGGGTATTCGGCTGGCCCGAGCACGCCTGCCGAGGCTGCTCGCTGGGCGCCGACCAGGTCACCAACTTGGCCCATGTGAACGCCCGCGACACTACCCTTGTCTACGCCTCACGCGCGCCGCAGGCAGACATCGCGCGCCTGAAGGCGCGGA
>WNFR01006069.1_pt1 | contig 12459 bp, 7 predicted proteins | sample 5400221 | NCBI WGS metagenome assembly WNFR01 (sample SAMN13153357, study PRJNA577476) | soil metagenome | isolation source: 40 cm soil under Madrone tree | place: USA:California | collected 2016-06-14 | reverse complement strand
CGCAACCGCTTGTTCGTGACCGGAAAGAACTGGCCGAAGCTGTTTGAAATTCGACTACACAAGACCGGCGGCGGTCCGTGACGCGGGATCGATGACACGGATCATGTGACGGGATAGCCCCAGCGCTCGAGCCAGGGCGTCAGGATGGGCAACGAAGATCGCTACCTCTTTTGAGCCGACTCCGCCATCATCCCGTGTATCACCGAGAACGCGTCACTCCTTGCCCGGACGGTGCCGACATAGACATCCCGGTTCTTGAAATCGATGGACAGCGAGGCGACCGTACCTAGCACATCCATGCCGATTATCATGGCGGGTTGGTCTTGCATTCCCCAGACGTCGAATATATGAAACTCGCCGAACACCATGGCGACATCGGTGATCCGCAACGAGTCGATGACGATCGGCGGCACGATTTGGATCTCGCCGGATTCGGTGTCCTGGGTCGCCCCGTAAACCGTCGTCATCACGGCCAAGACCCCGTGGGTCCGCCGCGCGTGCAGTGCATCGCGCAGCGCCAGATTCCCCAGCGTGCGCTCGGCCCCGGTATCGATGACCGCACGCACCGGGACCCCACCGATCCGAGTATCCAGGGTCATCAGACCCCCGGCCAGACGCACGGCGTGGACCTTCATCGAATTGGCGCGCATCGCGGTCTCGACGCTTCGGGAAATGGTGACGCGATTGCGTTGGAAATCGATGAGCAGACTCTTCTCGGTGATGGCCGCCGCGCCCAGAATTCCGTCTGCCCCGGCCATCACCGACGCCCAGACCACGGGCAGCACGGTGCTCTCGATCGTCAGTTCGCCGGCCTGCAGCCGGTCGATCGTCACGAAGGACACCTGGGCCGTGCCGGTGATGCCGTCAAGGATGATCGAAGGCACCTCGGCGGGTTTGAGACCGAGCTCGCGCACAAGTCCGGGCGAAATCGTCGAATGGTTGGCGCCGGTATCGACGATGAATCGGAAGGGCCCACGGCCGTTGATCATCACCGGAACGACGACCCGCCCGATGTGGTCACGCGTCGTCGGCGACGCGAACAGCAGCGCCTCGCTCCCGAGAGGCGCGATCGGTCCCGGCTCCACCCCTTCGGGCCGCACGGTATCCAGCGGTGCTGTGGTCGGCGAGGCTTCGGCAGGGAGGCATCCCCCGAGCAGCACCCCCAGCAAGCACACATTGCTCCATCGGTGGTGGGATGAAGGCGCCATATTGCATCGGGTATTATACACCCAATACTTACCGCGATCCCCGCGATCCGCAGTTCCGAGAAGCCCAAACACCGTGAACGCAACATCGATCACAGAGCCCGAGGCACGTGCCTTGGCGGACGCCATTAACCAGGTCTCTAACAGCCAGGCGCCCGCGGAGGCACTGAAGCTCGTCGAAATGGCCCTGGCCCGCGCCCCCCACCAACCCATCGTCCTCAACGCGGCGGGCGGCCACATGTTTCGAACAGGCAATGCCGCGCGTGCCCGCGAACTGTACGAACGGGCGCTGGTGAGCGACGGGAAGTCCAAAGTGCTCTGGGCCAACCTCGCTGCGGCGTGTCGCGCTCTGCAGGACGTCAAGGCGGAGCGCGAAGCGCTCGAAAAGGCGCTCGCCCTCGAGCCGTATTACTTACTTGCCTTGCTGCAGAAAGGCGACCTCATGGAACGGCTGGGCAAGCCCAAGGCGGCGGCAATGGTCTACGAGGGCGCGCTCGCTGCAGCGATGCGTGCCCCCATCCCGCAACAACTGAGTTCCGCACTGGCGCACGCTCGGGATGCCGTGCTCGCAAACCATCGCGACCTGGAGACATTCCTGGATCAGGAAGTTGCGCCGATGGTGCATCAGCATGCCGCGGCGGACCAACATCGTTACAACGCCTGCCGCGACGTTATCCTCGGCAAGCGCCGTGTGTATACGAGTGAACCGAAAAGCATGCTCTTCCCGTATCTGCCGGCCATCGAATTCTTCCGTCGCGAGGACTTCCCCTGGCTGGATGCTCTCGAAGAAGCAACTGACGATATCGCCGCCGAAGCCTCGTCGGTGTTGGCCACCGACCGCGCGGGCTTTGCCCCCTATGTCGACTTCCCTCCGGGTACGCCGATCAACCAATGGGCACCGCTCAACCGCTCAATGGACTGGAGCACCTACACTCTCTGGCACGACGGAAATCCGGTCGAGGACCATATCGCCAAGTGCCCAAAGACCGCAGCGGTGCTGGAACGCTTGCCGTTGTGTGATGTCCCTGGTTACGCACCTGGCGCCTACTTTTCAGTGCTCCGGCCCCGTACACGGCTTCCGGCTCATACCGGGACGACCAACACACGCTCCATCGTTCACCTCCCCCTGGTCATTCCCGAGCGGTGTGGATTTCGGGTTGGCTCGCAGATGCGTGTCTGGCGGAGAGGCGAAGCCTGGGTATTCGACGACACGATCGAACATGAGGCGTGGAACGACAGCGACGAGACGAGAATCGTCTTGATCTGCGACATTTGGAACCCGTTTCTGACGGCGGCGGAGCGCGATCTCGTGCGTGCGTTGACCATAGGTGTGGGCCGCTACTACGGCGCGGACGCGCCGCAGTTGGGATCTCGATGAGTTGGTTTCGGTACCGCAGGGTGTTGATCCTAGTCGCGCCGATATGCCTGCCGGCGTTCGGCGGAACCGAGGCGCTCAGCGATGGCTTACGTCGTTGCGCCCGCGAGAGCGAGCAGACACAACGGCTCGCGTGCTTCGATGCTCTCGCAAGCTCGCTGCCGAAGATCGAGGCCGATCAGTTTGGCATGACTGCCGATGTTGCGCAGAAACACAGACCGGGCGCCTTCCGCCCAGAACTGCACGAGGCGCTCACGGGGAAGATCGTCGCCTTGCGCGAGGGAGCCCAGGGTCTGTTGATATTCACGCTCGACAATGGCCAGGCATGGGTTCAAGTCGAATCCCGCCCGGGCATTCGCTTTGCCGTGGGGGATGCCGTTCGCTTGGAGCACGGAGCAATGAGCTCGCTCTGGCTCACGGCTGACCACGAACGCAAGACCCGCGTCAAGCGAATCAGCTAACCCCTACGCTGCCAGCGGTGTAAGGGCCGCGACGAGTTCAGCCACGACGGACCGCCAATTCCGCCTTCGCGATTGTCTGAACAGGCGCATCGTTGGGTACCACGGGTTATCGCTGCGATCGCGGAGCCATCGCCATTCAGCGACAGCGGGAAGAGCGATCCACGTTGGTCGCGCGAGTGCTCCGGCGAGGTGCGCCACGGAGGTATCGGTGCTGATGACGAGATCGAGGCTCGCCATGACCGCCGCGGTATCGAGAAACGCATCCGGCCCGTGATCAAGCTCCGAGCCCAAGTCGAGCACACGGTCACGGAAGGCGACATCACCTAGCTGCTCCGATCCCGGTCCTTTCTGAAGTGAAACGAGGCTGACGCCGGGGACCTGCGCCAGCGGCGCGAGCTCCGCGAGCGGTATCGAACGCCCCCGCGCCCACATCAGCTGCTCGACGACGGGATTGCCCTGCCAGCAGATCCCAACGCGCAATCCGGGAATTGCCTGCAGCCGAGCGGCCCATCTCGCCGCGCGTTCTGGATCCGCCCTCAGGTAAGGCACGCCGGCCGGAATCGTGGCCAGATCGGTGCCCAATGCCAGCGGCAGGCTGAGTAACGGACAGTGATAGTCCACCAATGGAATCCGCTCGCCGCGAGCGATGACCTGAACCGTGTCCGGCAGCGACCGCATCAGAGCCTTGAGCGATGCCGTGACCTCGAAGACGATGTTGATTCCCTGCGACGCAAGCAGCGGCAAGTAGCGGCAGAAATGGATTGCATCGCCCAGGCCCTGTTCTGCGTGCACGAGAATCGTTTTGCCGAGCAGCGATTCCCGGCCGTACCAGCGTGGCACGTCGAAGTCGCGCGTTGGAACGGCCAGCGTCGGTTCCTGAAATCGCGCCTCATAGAGTGGCCACCCCTCCTTGAACCCCCCCACCGTGAGATGGACAAAAGCTAGCGCAAAGCTCGCAGCCGGGTCGGCGGGCTTGCGCGACAGTGCTCGTCGAAAACTCCCCATGGCTTCGTAGTAGCGGCCGAGGGCCCTCTGTACGAGACCAAGGTTGTTGTAAGTGTCGGCTGGTACCCCGTTCAGCGCCACCGCTCTTTGAAAGGTGATGAGCGCTTCCTCCAGCCGATCGAGTTCTACTAGAGCGGCGCCGCGATTGTTCAGCACATCTGGAAGATCTGACTGGATTGCCAAAGCACGGTCGAAACTTGCCAGGGCCTCCTCGTAACGTTTCAGTCGCAGCAATGCGACCCCATATTGAATATGCGCCTCAGCGTCGCGCGGCAATTGTTCAATCGCTCCCTGCAGCGGTATGAGCGCCTCGGCGTTGCGATGCAGGGCCACCAGCGCAGCGCCCCGGCCGATCATGTCCGGTGCATGCTCACCACGAATGGCGAGCAGTTCGTCGTAGTCGCGCAAGGCCTCGATATGCCGGCCGAGCAGCGAGTACGCCACAGCGCGATTGTGCAGCGTCTCCGCGTAGCCCGGCTCGATGGCGAGTGCAAGTGTGTAACTCTGCAGGGCCTCAGCTAGGCGTCCGAGTTCCTTGAGGGTGTTGCCCCGGTTGTTGTGCAGCGCCGCGTGATGCGGCTGCAACGCGAGGGCGCGATTGAAGCTCTGGAGCGCGCGCTCATGGTCGCCAAGGCGGGCGGCAAGCATGGCGTGATTGTGAAGTGCGGCTGCGAGGCTGGGCTCGAGGGCAATCGCTTGCTCAAAGCACACCAGTGCATCCCCGGCACGCCCGACCGCGTCCAACGCCACGCCAAGGTCCGCGTGTGCCGCGGCGTCTCGGGGAGCGAGGCGTACCGCCTGGCTGTAGTTCGCCAGCGCCTCCTGCCGCCGTCCGAGCGCCGCAAGCGCGGACCCTCGCGTACGGTATCCACCGGGAAGGGATTGATCCAGCGCAAGCGCACGATCACAGCAGCGCAGCGCCTCCTCTTCCCGTCCGAGCGCGCGCAGTGCTTGGGCGAGGTTCAGGAGAACGGTTGGACGGTCGGGCTTGAGTTCCAGCGAACGCGCCAGGAGTCGGGCGCCGTCCAGATGATTTCCGAGCTGTCCGAGCGCGACGCCGAGAAGTTGCGTCAGATCTGGATCTTCGGGGGTCCGGCGCAGCAAATTCTCATATGCCGCCACCGCCTCGCGAAGGCGCCCTGCGCGATGGTCGCGTACGGCCGACTCCAGCTCGCGGCGTTTGGTTGGGTCGATGGCGCTCATGCCTCAGTATCCAATACTTTTGCCCGTCGCTGCCACTCGGGTCATACTTGGTTTGTGCTCTCCTCCGATCCCGAAGTGCTGCTGGATCTTGCACGGCAGGACCTGGCAAGCGGCCAGCTTGCAGCCGCAGAGGCGAAATGCCTGCAGGTACTCGGTCCACGCCACCATCACCTAGGCGCGCTGGAGGTGCTCGGGGAGATCCTCCTTTCTCAAGGGCGACATGACGACGCGATACGAGTCTTCAATTCGCTCACGCTGATGCAGCCGACGGTCGCCAGACATTGGCAAAATCTTGGCACCGTCCTGCGCCCGACCCGGCGCTACGCGCAAGCCCTTGCGGCATTCGAGCGCGCGTTGCAGCTCGCTCCGCCATCGGCAGGCCTGCTGTACAACTTGGGCGCGTTGCAAATGGACCGTTTTGACTACCAGGCGGGCCACCTCGCGCTGCGTGACGCCGTGGCAATTGCGCCGCGCGACGCAAGGATTCGTTTGACCTTCGCACAGTGTTGTTACGATCTCGGGCGGCGCGAGGAAGCCCTGGCCGCCGTGGAAGACTGGGAAACTCTCGAAGGACTGACCGTCGAACTCACCGTACCGATTGCCCTTCTTCTCGTTGTGGCGGGAGCACAGCACCAGGCACAGGCGGCAGTGCAGCGGCTGCTGGCGAATCCTCCGCAGAAGGGGCGCGCGGCGGTAGGCTTTGCGTTCATCCTTGAACGGCTGCATCGCCTCGACGAGGCGGGTGCGGTCATGGAGCGCCTCGAGCTCAATGATCGGAGTCTCGACGCAGATCCCGAGAGGCTGCTGATGTCCGCCGTGTTGGCCGACAGGGCTGGGCAGCACGAGGAAGCCTACCGGCACCTGAGCTTGGCGCTGAAGAACCAGCAGGAATTCGTGCACCGGTACAATCTCCTCTACCCGCTTGCCAAGGCTTGTGACGCGCTTGGGCGCTACGACGAAGCGTACGCCGCGGCCGAAGAAGCCCACCGCTCGCAGCAGACATTTCTCGAAGTCGTGAGGGGCAAGTCGTCCGAAGAGGACTCACAGCTGTGGTCGCTCACTGCGAACGGATGCGACCTGGCGGATATCGCGGCCTTGGAAGGCGTCGGGCCCGCAATGGAAGACAGTCCGATCTTCATCGTGGGCTTTCCGCGCTCGGGGACGACACTGCTCGAGCAGGTGCTGGATGCACATCCCCTGCTCCAGTCCATGGACGAGCAGCCATTTTTGCTGAGAGCCGTCGTTGAAGTCACGAATCGCGGTATCCATTATCCCGCCGAGCTCAATAAGCTGACGCAGGAAGCCCTCGATGACATCCGCGCTCACTACTGGGACGGCGCGCGAGAAAGGGCGCGTCTGCTTCCAGGACGGCGACTGGTGGACAAGAACCCGCTGAACATGATCTTGCTGCCATTGATTCGACGGTTGTTTCCCAATGCACGCATCATTCTCACCATCCGTCATCCTTGCGACACCGTGCTGAGCTGCTTTCTGCAGCATTTCCGCTCGGATCTAGCGCTCCTGTGCCGTGATCTGACTACTCTGGCCAAGACTTACTCCCGCGCCTTCGGTTTCTGGTATTCGCAATGGCCCCTGTCGCGCCCGTTTAGCTGCGAGTTGCGATACGAACGGCTCGCCGCGAACTTCGCGATGGAGGTCGAAAAGCTCAGCGTGTTTCTGGAGTTGCCCTGGCACGAGGCCATGCTGGCCCCCGGGGAGCATGCCCGCGCCAAAGGATTCATCGGCACGCCGAGCTACGCTCAGGTCATCGAGCCGGTCAGTAACCGATCCGTGGGCCGATGGAAGCACTACGAGCGGCACTTCAGGGAAGACGTGCTGACCATCCTAGAGCCCTGGATCGAGCGCTGGGGCTATTCTCTCACATAATCACTACATCGGATCCATACCGGATCGCTGGGCGCGTGTCGTCATCTCCTTGCCCTGCAGCTCGTCCTGGAGAATTCGCCCTGAGGTCTTGCATATTTTCGTTTCGAAACGCGTACCCAAGGGACGCTCGCGGCAGCAAACATCCCGTCGGGTAGGGGGTGAGCAGTGAGTGCGCCCTGCCGGGCGCAAAAAGACGGCGGGTTCGCGCCCGCCGTCCTAGTCGTCGCAAAAGCTCCTTGACCGGAGCTCTTAGAAGTCGACCGTCACGCTGAGGTAGAGGAACCGGCCGGCTGTGTCGTACAGCGACGGATACGTGTTGCTCTCGGCGTAGTTCGAGTTGCCGCCCGAGTTGACGGTGTCGATGAGCGGCGGATCCTTGTCGAGGACGTTATTGACGCCGGCGCGCACGGTGACCTTGTTCCACGCATACGATGCACGCAAGTCGAGGTAGCTGATCGTCGGAATGTTGGAGTCTACCGGCGGACCGGCGAGGGCAATAGTCGCTGCCCCCACGTAATCCGGATTCCCCGGATCGGTGAGTGTATTTTTGCCCTTGCCGAAGAAACGCCACGTCGCGCCGACACCGACGCCGGTCAGAGGCGTATCCCAATCCAGGGCAAGCCGGTGCCGCCATTTCGGGGTCACGGGCGCGCAGGTGGATCCGAACCGGCCGGCGCAGTCGAAGGCCGCATTCGCACCCGGTGTGGTGAGCAGCTTCAACAGATACGTGCCATCCATCCGTGAGCGCAGCTTGCCCATGCTTCCCATATCGAACCGGTAAGCCAAGGACACGTCGACCGACTTGTTCTCGAGTCCAGAGAGGTTCACGAGCGGATCGACCGTGTAGCCCTGAGGGCTCGCCCACAGCGTTCCATTCGGGTCTCGGTGGATCGCCTGGCACCAGCTGCTGGCCGCATCGCCGCTGGCGATACAGTTCGCCTGGATTATATTGGGGCCATATGACGTGATGACGCCCGTCATCTTGATGTCTGTGTAATCAAGCGTCGCACTGAGCCCTGGCACGAAGGACGGCGTGAATACCAGGCCGACGGCCGTGGTCTTGCCTTCTTCCGGCCTCAGGGCCAAGTTCCCGCCCTGCTGGCCGTTGTACTGCCCGGCAGCTGACGTCAACAAAGGCGATCCATACTGAGCGGGGTTCAAGCCCGTGAGCGCGCACTGCGCAGCTGTGTACTTGGTTCCAGGCGCGCAAAGATCCCCACCGGAATCGAGCGCGACATACGCGCTCTTGTAGGTCTCGCCGAGGTTGGGCACCCGCACGGCCTTGTTGTAGCTCGCCCGCAGCCGAACATCCCCGACTGGCGCCCACTCGATACCGAACTTGTAGGTGCTCGTATTGAAGCCGCCCGAGTAGCTCGAGTAGCGGTAGCCGGCTTCGAGATCAAGCGTCTTCACGAACGGTAGATTACTCACGAGAGGCATACGCGCCTCGGTAAAACCTTCCCAGACGTGGTAGCCCGCCACGAACCCCGTGGTCGGAGAACCGATACCCGACAGGTCGCCCGAGACGAATTCCTGGTCCGGTCGGAATGCGGTCGTCTCGCGACGGTATTCGCTACCGAACACGACCTTCAGACCCTCATCCGCGGTGGGCAGCTTGACGCCCGCATGCGTCAGGTCCCCGCTCACGAACGCCGTCAAGATGTCCTCCTGCGATTCGCCCGCAACCTCCGAAGGCACGGAGAAGTACGCCGTCGACTTCGGATCAACACCCAGCGACGGATTGAAGATGTTCCAGGGCACGCAACCCGTCGGGCGGCCTTGGCAAATGATTTGCCCTGAGACCGGATCCAGCACCGCGAGCAAGGCATTTTGCATCAGCGCCGAGGACGTATCGTTCTGGTGGGTGTCGGTGAAGCGAGTTCCGCCGTAGGACATGGACGCATCGTAGTTCCAGTCCGGGACCAGCTCGCCGCGCACCCCGAATACGCCGCGATACGTCGTATGTGCGTATTGGTCCTCGCGCGGGCCGCCCTCGATATTGCGACGCCCCATGTTGAGCTGAGCTAGCCCCGTCGCAGCGTTGTAATGCTGGGCCACGGTCGAGGTTGGGCTGCAGATCTTGCTGTACTCGTCGGTCGTGAGGTAAGGGTTCATCCCGGCGTTGCCGTAAGCGCCGACACCGCAATTGACATTGTAGTTCCCGTCTCGAAAGCCCGTCACCGGATCGTTGGCGAAGCCGCTGCCGATAAACGCGCCCGCCGCAGCGTAGTTGCCGCGCGTTTCGTCGTCCATGAACATGAACTCGGTGTAGGCCTCGACGTGGTCATTGAACTTCAGATGTCCGAAGAATCCCGCCGTGTAGCGCTCGTCGATGCGCTGCAGATAGTGTGTGGCCGCGTAGTTGTATCGCTGGTAGCGGTGGCCGACCAACGTGCCGGCCGGAGCGCCTGCCGCTGCACTCCCGTCTGAGACTTGAAAAGCACCGCCTGAGCCGAAAATGACGGCCGGCGCCGAGTTGCTCGAGCCGCCGCACACGTACGGAGCGAATGACCCGTAGCTCGTGAGATCATGCCCGTTGTCCAGCACGCAGGCTGAGTGATCGCGATGATCGGCCGTGATGGGCGAATTTCGGCGATACCCGAGATAGCCTTCGAAATTACCCGCGCCGTCCGCGAAATTGTGCCCCATGACGAGGGTCAAGTCTTTGTTTTCACCGTCCCAGTTGGTACCGCTGACAGTTGGGAAATTGCGCTTTGCCAGCAGCGGGTTGAACCAACCCTCATGGTTGGAGTGGTTGTAGATGCCGGCGTTGACATCCAGGCGCACACCCTCGAAATGGTCGTTCATGATGAAGTTCACGACGCCCGCCACGGCGTCCGCGCCGTACGTCGATGATGCGCCACCCGTGAGCACATCCACGCGCTCGACCAGAGCAACTGGAACCTGATTGATATCCGCGGCGGAGCCGTAGCCCAGATTCGTGGAAGCAGGCGCACCAGCGCCGGGATCACCACCCATCAGACGCCGGCCGTTGACCAGCACCAGAGTGCGTTGTACACCGAGTCCGCGGAGGTTGATGGTCGCGACACCGGTCGAACCCATCGACAAGCCCGATCCTTGGTCGGCAACAACCTGCGGCAAACTGTTGAGCAGATCCTCGATCTTGGTCACGCCCGTGGATTTTATTTCCTCAGAGGTGATCGCGGTCACGGGACTGATGGCATCTAGATTCGGCGTCGCAATGCGTGATCCAGTCACGACGACTTCTTCCAAGAGAGGAGACGGCGCGGCGGTGTTCGCCGCAGCGACCTGCGCCTGCGCCATCGATGAATGAGTCATGGCTCCCGCCGCTAAGGCTCCGCCGCCGAAGAGCGCCATGCGCACGAATCGCCTGAGAATGAGATTGTGTTCGATTGGCATTGGTGTTTTGCTCCCCTAAACATAGATAGTGGGAAATTCGCAAAATTCACAATGCACATCCTGTGCAGATATGTGTCAAGCCAGCGACAAGTTCTGTCAGTACCCGTGAGTATACGATTTTCTGCAGCCACAACAACACAATAAAGGGACAGACATTCCGTCGCCTATACGTGTTGCTACTTTGCAACAATTCCGCGGCGCACAAGGACTTGAAAGAGACGCAGATCAAGGTCGGCGACATTTCCTACGGGAGCCGGTAAGCAGCCGCCACGAGCGTGCCGATCTGCTCCCCCATCCGGGCACCCACCTCCGTCGAGTACCGGTAGTGCACGCCGTCATAGATGCGAGCCTCGGATACTTCGCGCTCCAGATCCTCGGGGCGTGTCCACCGGCGAGTCACGCCGGGGGCGGTATTACTGGTCGTGCTCAAGGTCGGCAACGCATCATGACCGGCCTCGATGCGAATGACAGTGGCGACGATCGCGGCAATCAGGCAGTGCGCACACGGATACTCTGGCTGGACGGGCGTGGTGATCATCGGCACCCACTCGGGATCGCGCTCGGTCGCCGCGTTGTCATCCCGGTCTCCGTTGCGGATGGCGGTGATCGGTCTCCAGAACTGGTAGTGGTATTTGGCCTCGAACACGGCAATCTCGCCGTCGTTCATTGCGGTGGTCACGGCGGCATAGAGCCGCGCGTTGCGCGTCACTTCCCGCCCGGAGGCGGCGGCGACGGAGTGCACCACGCCCATATGGACGTCGGGCAGTGCAGTGGCCCAAAAGCGCGCAATCTCGGTTTGCTCCGCCGTGCGTACCGTGCTCGTCGCAGAACCGATGGCTTTTATCTCGTTGTAGTCTCGTGCCCATAGCGCGCTCTTGAGCGCCGTCGGAGGTCCTGGACGAAACTGTGCGGCGCTCGTGAGGATCCAAGGCCGGTGTTGTGCGACCGCGTATCCGAGCGGAAATACCGTCGGAACATACACGCCCGGCGCCGTCAGCGGGCGGTAGGGTTCGATCTTCCCGATGTCGTCGGTGTGTTTTGCGAGCTCGTCCGCCGCCGCGCGCCCGCCAATATCGACGCCGCGCATTCGCGCCTGGTCATCCGCGATCGTCCCGAGTACCTGCCCGTAAACAGCCTCGATGCGCGCCTGCAGCGCGGGCGCCTCATGAAGAAGCACAGCGCGGCTCGCGGCGGCGATGGCCGCATCGATCGAGGCACCCTCCGCCGGTCCGAGGTCGAGGCGGTCATGCGGAAAGCGCCCCGTGATCGCGTTCACCGCCTCGTACACTGCATTTTGGACCAGCGCCATGGTCCGAATCGTATTAGGACCATCCGTCGCGATCTCCGTGGTCCTGTCCGCCCAATCGGCGACCGTATCAGCGCGCGCGCCGAGCGCAACCGACAAAAGAGCGATGCCACAGCAGCAAATGGACAACCTCATGAATTCCCCCTCCCCGCTTTTTCGACGCCGCCCTGTGTGGACGCACGCACTCAGCGTCATGTACCCATTTTTGTCCGCCTTCAACAAGCGAATGATTCTTGCCGCGGCTGCCATTCTACCCGGCATGTCCGCCCTCGCGCAGCAGCAGGCACCCGCAGTAGCGGCCGAGCCCCTGCAGGAGATCATCGTCACGGGTTCGCGCATCGCCGCACCGAACGAGGTGAGCACCGGTCCCATACAGGTCCTCGATTCGAACTACCTGAAGGTAACCGGTAAGAGCGATGTCACCGACTTCATTTCTCAGCTGCCGCAGGTCTTCACCAACGACTTGGGCCAGGATCTTGGCAACGGTACGTCCGGCCTGACGACCGCCGGCGGCGTCGCCACCGCCGACTTACGGGGACTCGGCCCCGCTCGCACGTTGGTACTCGTCGATGGCCGGCGTCTTGGAGTCGGTTCTCCGAACACGGCCATCGCCCAGCCGGGCCCCGACCTCGACCA
>WNFR01005961.1_pt1 | contig 12460 bp, 8 predicted proteins | sample 5400221 | NCBI WGS metagenome assembly WNFR01 (sample SAMN13153357, study PRJNA577476) | soil metagenome | isolation source: 40 cm soil under Madrone tree | place: USA:California | collected 2016-06-14 | reverse complement strand
TTGATGCAGCGGACACCGCTGCTCTGCGGCTGGATGAGCGTGGCCATGTTCTCGTCGCTAGGCTTGCCGGGCCTGAATGGATTCATCGGCGAGTTTTTGATCTTCAAAAGCTCATTTGCCATGTCAGCGGTGTTCACGGGCATTGCTGTGATTGGCCTTCTAGTCACAGCCATTGTTTTCATGCGAGCGATGCAATCTCTCTTCAGCGGACCGCTGGCAGAAAGTTGCAGCGCGTTGCCGGATCTTTTGCGGGGCGAACAACTCATCGTGGTTCCTGTGGCGCTGCTCATGTTTGCCATTGGCATCGCGCCGCAATTCGTGTTCAACATTTTCAACACCACTGTCGTTCAAATGGCGCGGCTGCTTGGCTGAGATTCACTACGAATGAACAAGAAGATCATTCCCGTCGACCGGGCCATGCAATCGATCCACTGGGTTCGCGGCCAGAAAGTGCTGCTCGATTCCGAACTAGGCACATTTTACGGCGTTCCCAGCGAGGTGTTGAATCACGCCGTAAAGTGCAGTCGGGCCCGTGCACGCGCATGATCGCCTGGACGATCTACGTGACATTCGGCGGCGCGGTGCTGTCGCTGTTTCTAACGCGCGCGTTTGCTCGCTGGATTGCGTTGCTGACAACAATCGCAGGCTTGGCTATCTGCCTCGTCACATTCGTCCGCACTCCAATTGCGGATCTGGCGCACTTTACAACGATTGTGCGCGTTCCGTGGGTACCGGCGCTGGGGATGAACTACCATCTGGCGATTGATGGCGTCACCTTGACGATGGTTCTCGTCACCGGCATCTCGGCAGTGAGCACGGTGCTGTTTTCGTGGGATGTCAAAGACCGACAGAACGAATTCTTTTTTTGGTTGCTGCTGGTCGTGGCCGGGTGCTACGGCGTCTTTCTCAGCGCTGATTTGTTCTTGTTGTTCCTATTCTACGAGCTGGTGATTGTGCCGAAATATTTTCTCATCGCCATCTTCGGCTCGACCAACAAGGAATACGGCGCGATGAAGCTCACGCTGTATTCCTTTTTAGGCGGTATTTTCGTATTTATGGGAATCCTTGTTGCGTATGTAAGTGCAGGCTCGCTGGATCTGAATGAGCTCGCGCGGTTCCCATTTTCACCGCAACTGCAATCGTGGGCATTTCCAGTGTTATTTCTCGGTTTTGCCGTCCTCGCGGGTATCTGGCCCCTGCACACATGGGCGCCAACCGGTCACGCGGCTGCGCCGACTGCGGGCTCGATGTTGCTCGCGGGGATCGTGATGAAGCTCGGTTCTTACGCCGGTCTGCGGGTTGCGATGAATTGTTTCCCACAAGGATTCCACATGTGGAGCAAATGGATCGCTGTGCTGGCAGTGGTTGGTATTGTGTATGCAGCGGCCGTGGCCCTTCGCCAAAGTGATCTGAAATTTATAATCGGCTATTCGAGCGTGAGCCACATGGGTTTCGTGCTACTCGGTTTTGCCACGGCCAACGCGCTGGGTGTTTCCGGCGCGGTACTGCAAATGTTTTCGCATGGCGTCATCGCAGCCCTCTTGTTCGCGGTGGCAGGTCGGATGATCTATCGACGCACCCATACGCGCGAGCTCGACGCTCTCGCGGCAATGAATCTGAGTCGGGCACTGCCGTTCGCGGCGTTTACGTTTGTAGTCGCGTCGGCCGCGTCGATCGGCATCCCGGGTTGCAGCGGGTTCGCAGCTGAGATCACCATTCTCATCGGCGCGTGGAAAACCTATCCGCTTGCTGTCTGGATTGCCGGCGCAGGCATGGTGCTGGTCGCTGCGTTCACATTACGCGCGTTAAAGGAATCGTTCTTCGGTGAGATAGGCGCCGAAGGCGACATTAGAAAAGCCACAGCGATTACAACTTTGAATCGGGAGGAGTTCAATCCTATCACGGTCGCGGAGAAAATCGGCGCTTGTATGCTGATGGTCGCAACGCTTGCCATCGGCGTTTATCCGAAACTGCTGCTCGATCGCATTGTGCCCGCTGTCGAAGCAATGAGGTTCTTGAGATGAGAACAAATTCTCCGGTTCAACGGTTTAACGCTTCAAAGCTTTAACGCTTCCACGATGTCTTACCTGGAGCTTCTCAAATTGGCTTCGCCCGAAGCTGTCGTAGTTCTCACCGCGCTGGTTGTGCTTTCGATTGGCCTATTGGCCAGGCGGCCAGCTGCGGCCTGCGGATTCGCCGCTGCACTTGGAATTCTGATTGCAATCGGCGCAGTTCTGCTCTTGCCGCGGAACGCGACCCTGTTCGGCGGAATGCTGGTGATCACGCCGTTGAACTCGCTTTTCAAGATCATTTGCCTCGCGCTTGCATTTTTCACGGTGCTCTTCGCGCAGGCAGAAAGGGCGTCGCGGCATCCGGGCGAATATCTGGCCCTTGTTCTTCTGGCGGCGGTCGGCCTGATGTTGCTCGTCGGCAGTGAAGAATTGCTGATGATCTTCATCGGCCTCGAATTGCTGGGCCTGTCGCTTTACGTGATGGCAGCATTCGATAAAGCGGATGTGCGATCGGCGGAAGCCGGTCTGAAATATTTTCTGTTCGGGAGTACGTCAAGCGCATTCACGCTTTTCGGAATCAGCCTGCTCTACGGTATGACGGGAACAACCGGTCTCGCCCCGATTGCAACGAAATTGGCGAGCATGTCCCTGCAGCCATTGCTTGCAGTCGCAATCGTTATGACACTTGTCGGCTTCGCGTTCAAGATCGCTGCGGCGCCGTTTCATCTGTGGGCACCCGATGCATATCAAGGTGCGCCTGTTCCGAGCGCTGCCTTCATCGCTTCCGGTTCGAAAGTTGCCTCATTTGTTGTCCTGGGAAAGATCGTGCTGGTCGGGTTTGCCCCAGTGCACGGCAGCGCCGGATGGCATGCGATGGCGGCGGGCTGGTCGCCTGTACTCGCGGCGCTTGCAGCGCTATCGATTGTAATCGGCAACCTGCTGGCACTGGCACAATCGAACGTGCGCAGATTACTTGCCTACTCAGCGGTCGCACATGCGGGATACACATTGATCGGATTCGTCGCCGGCGATCGCGATGCCTTTTCCGCAGCTTTGTTCTACATCACCGTTTACGCCGTGACGCTTGTCGGTGCATTCGGCGTGGTCGGCGTGGTACGCCGCGAAACCGGCGGCGACGATTACGCTAATTTCTCCGGGCTCGTTTCCCGTTCGCCATTGCTCGCCGGTTGTATGGCGATTTTTATGTTATCGCTTGCGGGTATCCCGCCGTTGGCCGGATTTTTTGGAAAATTCTATCTGTTCAGCGCGGCGCTGCATGCAGGCGGAAATCAAGGGCTTCTTTGGCTTGTCGCATTGGGTCTCGTTGGTAGTTTCGTCTCGCTCTATTATTACCTTCTCGTGTTGAAAGCGATTTTTGTTGATGAACCGTCAACCGCAGCCGCGCCATCTGTCGATCGCATCGGCATACTTTCTGATATTGTGCAGCAAGCTACGGTTAGTCTGCTTGCCGCAGCAGTTGTTCTGCTCGGCGTCATGCCCAACGTCCTTGCATCCCAGATTCTGGCCGCGACTCCGTAGGTTATTTCAAAAAAATTGCAATTAACACTTGACTGGCGCGCTGTAAGTTTTGCATCAAAAACAAGAACCCCAATGCGAAGTTGGTGATGTGAAGATGAGCAGCATCAGCGAGTTCATTGAGCGTAATTACCGGCATTTCAACGCAGCCGTGCTCAAAGACGCAGCCGACGCTTACATCGCGCATCTCGATCGTGGCGGAAAAATGATGATCACGCTCGCGGGCGCGATGAGCACCGCTGAATTGGGCGTTTCGCTGGCCGAAATGATTCGTCGCGACAAGGTGCACGCGATTACCTGCACCGGCGCGAACATGGAAGAAGACCTCTTCAACCTCGTCGCGCGCAGCGAATACGAACGCATTCCCAATTATCGAGAGCTCAATGCGCAACAAGAGCAGGAGCTGCTCCTACGGCATCTCAATCGTGTCACTGATACCTGTATTCCGGAGGAGGAAGCGATGCGACGAATCGAGCATGCCGTGCTCGACGAGTGGATGGCTGCCTCAGAGAGCAAACAGAGAAAGTTTCCTCACGAGTTCCTTTACAAGATCTTGCGCGAATGCCGCCTCAAACGGTTTTATGAGATCGACCCTGCCGATAGTTGGATGATCGCCGCTGCGTACAAGGATCTTCCACTGTTCGTGCCTGGCTGGGAAGACTCAACCCTCGGCAACATTTACGCCGCCCGCTGCATCACCGGCACGATTAGCGACGTGCTGACGATCCGTTCTGGGATCGAATACATGATCGACCTCGCGGCGTGGTATCGCCGGGTATCGAAGGATGCGTCGGTCGGCTTTTTCCAAATCGGCGGGGGCATTGCAGGCGATTTCCCCATTTGCGTTGTGCCGATGCTAAACCAGGACGTGGTCAGCACGCCCGTGCCGGAATGGGGTTATTTTTGCCAGATCAGTGATTCCACCACCAGCTTCGGTTCATACTCCGGCGCGGTGCCCAACGAGAAGATCACGTGGGGAAAATTGAGTGTCGATACCCCGCGATTCATCATCGAATCGGACGCCACGATTGTAGCACCGCTGATTTTTGCGAAAGTCCTTGGCTGGTGATCGGTTGCCCGGCGCGGCTATTGCCAATGGCCTGGGACCCATACCCAACCATTGTAACGAGGCACCCAGTGGCCTTCCACCCAAACTGCGGTTGGTCTTGGGCGCACTACCCAGGTTCCCGGCGTCCACACATACGTGGTTCCCGTCCATCGCCAGTAGCCGGTTGTCCAGACGTACCCCGGTCCCGGTGCGACTGTCTGAGCCTCAACGCGCACTTGCGGCGGCGGCCGGGCCACCACGACCTCTCGCGCGGGGCCCGTCGTGGTGACTTGCCGTGTCGTCGTTGTCGTAGTCACTGTGGTTGGTTCCTCTGCACAACCGGCCAAACCTAGAACCGCCAGCGCCGATAGGTAAAAACTTATTCTCATGGTTATCCTCCATTAGGAATTCGTTTTGTGTCGTTCCGTCGGCTTTGTCAGGAGTCAATCTCCCTACTGTCATAGCGTCACGCCGACTTTGGACGATGATATGGAATGCTATACGTCGTGGCCACGCCGATCGGTAACCTGGCGGACATCACGTTGCGCGCTCTCGAGGTCCTGAAAAACGTCGATGTTGTCGCGGCGGAAGATACGCGGCGTTCGGGCTTGTTGTTAAAGCATGTCGGAATCCAAAAACCTTTTGTCAGCTACCACCAGCATAATGAAGCGGCGCGTACCGCGGAGCTAATCGAGCGCCTCGCCCGTGGCGACAACATTGCGCTGATTACCGACGCGGGCACTCCCGCGCTGTCCGACCCCGGGCTGCGACTGATTCGCGGATGCATCAATCGCGACCTGCCGTTCACGATCATTCCCGGGCCATCTTCGATCCTGACCGCTTTGCTCGGGTCCGGATTTGCGACTGAGAAATTTTCGTTCCGTGGATTTCTTCCGGTGAAAAGCAGCCAACGCGAGCGTGAATTGCGTGTAGCGGCTGAACGCGAAGAAACTACAATATTTTTTGAATCGCCTTATCGGCTGGTGAAAACGCTTGCCGCTTGCCTCGACACCATGCCAGAGCGCCAACTTTGCGTTGCACGCGAACTAACAAAGAAATTCGAGGAATTCCGTCGTGGCACCGCTACCGAACTGCTGGCACATTATCAAGCACATCGCCCAAGAGGCGAAATCGTGCTCATGGTCTCTGGGCCATAGAAGTTTCGCCTGTCTCCGACGAATAAAGGAGACAGGCGCCCGTCCAATTCTACCATCGAAATTCAACCGGAACCGATGCGATCCGACATTACCTCCACCGAAAGCTTCAACACTTGGTGGCATCCTGCCGGGTTCATCGTTTTTCCCCACCTGCACAACGCGATGGCTGAACCGAATCGGAGCCGTTGCCCTGGTCTTCAGACTTTCGCGAGCAGATGGCGTGGCTTCTGCGATTATCAATTGATGACCCGCCTGCCGCGCTTCCTTGCACCTTTGCTGGCGGGACTCGGCGTCACGCTTGTGCAACTTGCAATGGCAGTGTGCCTGCTGGCTCCAGAGGAGCCCGTGACAGAGCGTTACTCCACACTGATCCAACACGATAGTTATTGGTTTGTGAACATCATTGATCGTGGCTACCAGACCATTGTGCCGCCGATCGATCATAAGGTGATGGAGATCTCGAATGTGGCGTTTTTCCCGGCGTATCCTGCAATCGCTGCGTTCCTTCGGCGTGTATTCAACATCGGCACTGGCACCGCGCTGTTGGTCACAGCGCAGTTCGCCGCGTGGGGTTTTTGGACTTATTTCTTTCTGTTCTGCAGACGTTGGAAGCTTCCCCAGGCACTCAGGTCTTGTGGGGCGCTCCTGATCCTCGCAAACCCGGCAGCGTTCTTTCTGGTTTCTGCCTACTCGGAGTCGCTCTTTCTGATGGCCCTCCTGGGTTTCATCTATTGGAGCACCGCTAAGGGCCCTGCGGCGAAAGCTCTCGCAGCAATTCACGGAATGGTAATGTCCGCTGCCCGAATTGTTGGAATCGTGTGCGCTGCCTTTCCGGCAGTCCGGTCGGTTTTTCGAACCGGATGGCGCGGTTTGCTCAAGCCCCTGAACTGGATTCGAGAGAATAGGGGAGCCATCGGATTGACGTTTGTCGCAGCGAGCGGCGCGGTGCCGTTCTTCGCTTATTGCCAACTACGATGGGGCCACTGGGACCTTTACATGCTCACGCAGGCGGCTGGCTGGGGCATCGTGCCCGATTACCTTGCGTTGTTTAGACCCGAAAGTTATCGCTGGCCCGTTCCTGCACTGAACAATCCCACAGAAGCGAGCCAGTTGTCCATGACACTCGGGGCCGTGCTTCTTGTTCTTGTTGGATTTTGCGAATTGATTCCAGCCATTCGGCGCCGTGCCGGCATGCCAGTGCGGGTCGGGATCTATTTCTGTGCGACCGCGATTTATTATCTCTCCGTTAGCGGAGTCGCCTGCGTGGAGATGGAAAGTATGCTGCGTTACGCGTTCGGCGCGTATGCTTTGATCGTACTGGCATTCTTGAATTTTCTGGGTCAATTTCGCACGCCGCCGGTATGGGTGCGGGCATTAGGGACCGCGGCAGTAGCGTTGATCTCCGCTGCGGGGCTGTGCGTACAGGGCTGGTACGTCTGGAATTTTACCCGGGGCAACTGGGTCGCGTAAGCAGAACATGAAAACAAAGGTCGTTGTAATCGGTGCAGGCCCGGCAGGTCTTACGGCCGGCTATTTGCTTTCGAAAAACGACGTCGATGTCGTCGTCGTGGAAGCCGATCCCGTTTATGTGGGGGGCATTTCACGCACGGCAACTTACAAGGGCTTTCATTTTGACATCGGCGGCCACCGTTTCTTTTCAAAATCCAAAGCAGTCGAAGACTTGTGGACCGAGATTTTGCCTAACGACATGCTGACGCGACCGCGCTCGTCGCGTATTTTTTACGGAGGCAAATTTTTTTCGTATCCTCTGAAACCGGTTGAAGCGCTGCTGAAGCTGGGCGTCTTCAAATCGATTCTGTGCATTCTTTCCTGGCTAAAAGCGCGTTTGTTCCGGATGCGAAACCCGCGGAATTTCGAAGAATGGGTGACGAATCAATTCGGCAAACGGCTATTCAATACGTTCTTCAAAAGTTACACCGAAAAAGTGTGGGGGATGAGCTGCAAGGAAATTTCCGCTGACTGGGCGGCGCAACGGATCAGAGGTCTTTCGTTAGGTAGCGCAATCAAGAACGCTCTGATCCCGCAGCACTACAATGGTGACCGGAGCAAAGTCATCAAAACCTTGATCAATTCTTTCCGTTATCCGCGACGCGGTCCCGGCATGATGTGGGAGGCGTGTGCGCAAAAGATGACAGGCCTGGGCGGAAAACTGGAGATGGGCTGTAGAGTCACGCGCTGTTCCTACGACGACTCGTCCGGTCAATGGAACGTTGAGTACAAGAACGGCAACGGAGATTTGCGGACAATAGAAGCCGAACACATCATTTCATCGGCGCCAATGCGGGAGCTGGTCTGCGGTTTGACACCGGTCGTGAGCGAACGAACCGGGCGCGCAGCCCAGAGCCTCAAGTATCGCGATTTCCTGACCGTGATGTTGATCCTGAGAGATCGAGAGATGTTCGATGATAACTGGATTTACATTCACGATCCGAGCGTGAAGGTCGGCCGGATCCAGAACTTCCGTTCCTGGTCGCCCGAAATGGTGCCCGACGCCGACAAGGTCTGTTACGGCCTCGAGTACTTCTGTTTCGAACACGACGGTCTCTGGGTCTCAACCGACAAGGACTTGATCGAACTCGCAAAGCGTGAGCTCATTCAGATCGGCCTGGCCAAAGAAGGCGATTTCATCGATGGCTGTGTTGTTCGTCAGAAGAAAGCCTACCCTGTTTACGATGACAACTATGCGCGCCACGTCGCGACCATTCGCGAAGAACTGGAGACGCGCTACCCAAACCTGCACCTGGTTGGTCGTAACGGCATGCACAAGTACAACAATCAGGATCACGCGATGATGACAGCAATGTTGTGCGCGGAAAATATTCTGGCTGACGCGAAGCTTTACGATCTGTGGCAGGTCAACAGCGATGCGGAATATCACGAAGCGGGGGCCGCGCCAGCAGAGGAAGCAAATGGGTCCGCCCTGCGCCTTGTCCCAACCCGCGTTGTTGCCGCGCCTGAACTGGCGCCTGAAGGGTAGCGCGGTCAAAGCGCGAGCGTAGGCTAACCGTTCTCAAATTCTTCCACTGGCGGGCAGGAGCAGAAGAGATTGCGATCGCCATAAACGTTGTCGATGCGAGCGACAGCGGGCCAGAATTTGTGTTCGCGGGTCCATGAAGCTGGGAAGGCGGCTTGTTCGCGCGTGTACGGGTGGTTCCAGTTATTCGATGCGACTTTGCGCGCAGTGTGCGGCGCGTTCTTAAGCAGATTGTTTTGTTGATCCTGCTTTCCGTTGGCGATGGCTTTCATCTCCGTGTGAATGGAGATCATCGCATCGCAGAAACGATCGAGCTCGTGCTTCGGTTCGCTCTCGGTTGGTTCGATCATCATCGTCCCGCCAACCGGCCACGAAACAGTCGGCGCGTGAAAGCCGTAATCCATCAAGCGTTTTGCCACGTCTTCGACTTCAATGCCTGCGCTTTTCCACTGACGCAGATCGATAATGCATTCGTGCGCGACTAGCCCGTGTTTGCCTTTAAACAGAACTGGAAAGTGCGGGTCGAGCCGTTTGGCGATATAATTTGCGTTTAGAATAGCGACTTCGCTTGCTCGTTTTAATCCCTCCGCGCCCATCATCCGGATATACATCCACGTAATGGTCAGAATGCTGGCGCTGCCCCAGGGCGCGGCTGCGACTGGACCTACACCATTGCCGATTGCCGCTTGAAACTTGCTCGCTTCCCTTGCTCGCTCGCCGCTGCCCGCCCCGGCTTTGCCTTCTGTCTCGGCGATCCCTCGCCTCGGCTGCCGATTAATTGAAAACCGTGCCGGTAGAAATTTAACCAAATGCTTGGCCACGCCGATCGGTCCCACGCCAGGCCCCCCGCCGCCGTGGGGAATACAAAAAGTCTTGTGCAGGTTTAAATGGCAAACATCGGCGCCATAGTCGCCGGGACGGCAAAGACCGACTTGCGCATTCAAGTTCGCGCCGTCCATGTAAACCTGGCCGCCATGCGCGTGAACGATGTCGCAGATTTCGCGAATCGTCGGCTCGAAGACGCCGTGCGTTGAAGGATAAGTCACCATGAGCGCGGCGAGATCGCGTGCGTGTTCGTCTGCTTTAGCGCGCAGATCGGCCAGATCGATGTCGCCATCTTTCAAACATGAAACCGAGACAACTTTAAACCCGGCCATTACCGCACTGGCGGGATTTGTGCCGTGTGCCGATGTCGGGATCAGACAGATATTGCGACGCGCTTCGTCGCGCGACGCGTGATATGCGCGGATGGCCAGCAAACCTGCGTATTCACCTTGCGATCCGGCGTTCGGTTGCAGTGAAATCGCTGCGAACCCCGTGATTTCTGCGAGCCAGTCTTCCAGTTGCCGAAAAATTTCCAGGTAGCCTGCCGCCTGCTCGACCGGGGCGAGCGGATGCAATTTGGAAATCTCGGGCCACGAGATTGGAAACATTTCGGCAGTTGCATTGAGCTTCATGGTGCATGACCCGAGTGGAATCATTGATGTCGTGAGCGACAGATCGCGCGATTCGAGCTTCTTCAAATAACGCAGCATTTCTGTCTCGGTGTCGTGCGTATTGAAGATCGAATGGGTGAGAAACTCGGAAGTCCGAACCGCGAACTGCGGTATGCGGATTGGGGGTTCGGCAATGTCGTCATCGTCGAAATCGCGCACTGTCGTGCCGCGAAAGACGGACATCAGAAGTTCGATATCGCGTGGCGTTGTCGTTTCGTCGAATGAAATGCCGACTGCCCGTGGACCGAGCGCACGCAGGTTGCAATCCGCTTTCGCCGCGTGTTGCAAAATGACCTCGCTGGACTCGACTTCCACCCGGGTCGTGTCGAAAAAATGTTCATGCGCAATCGTGTACCCAATCGCGCGCAGAGCATCTGCAAACCGACTCGTTAGCCGGTGAACCCGCTCGGCGATCGCGCGTAGTCCTTTTGGACCGTGATAAACCGCATACATGGACGCTATGACCGCGAGAAGGACCTCTGCCGTGCAAATGTTGCTTGTGGCTTTGTCGCGGCGGATGTGCTGCTCTCGTGTTTGCAATGCAAGTCGATATGCGGGGCGACCTTCAGCGTCATGCGATACCCCCACGAGTCGGCCGGGCATGTGGCGCTTGTATCGATCGCGCGTGGCGAAGTAAGCCGCGTGTGGTCCGCCGAATCCCAGGGGCACTCCAAAGCGTTGTGTATTCCCGACGGCAACGTCGGCGCCGAATTCGCCCGGCGGTTTGATTAAGGTGAGGGCAAGAATTTCCGCTGCGACAACAACCAGAGCGCCGGCATCGTGGGCCTGCCGGACGAACTCGGAGTAATCATCGATGGCGCCATCGGTCGCCGGATATTGTACGAGCGCGCCGAAAACTGGGCTGTCGAATTTGAATCGCGAATAATCGCCAATTTTAATCTCGATCCCGAGTGGCTTCGCGCGTGTTTGAACAACGGCAATTGTTTGAGGATGACAATTATCGGCGACAAAAAATGCTTTCCTGCGACCGGGGTCAGCGCCCCCGGCTACGGCCTGACAAAGCGCCATCGCTTCAGCTGCGGCCGTCGCTTCGTCCAGCATCGATGCATTGGCAATGTCGAGCGCCGTCAGATCCATGATCATTTGCTGGAAATTTAGCAGTGCTTCGAGCCGTCCCTGTGCGATTTCCGCTTGATAAGGCGTGTAAGCGGTGTACCACCCGGGATTCTCCAGGATGTTTCGCTGAATGACGGGCGGTGTGATGCAGTCGTAGTAGCCAGCCCCGATGAACGAGCGCGCGATCTTGTTCTTCTGTGCAATCACCCGTAGCTCAGCCAGCGCTTCGCCTTCCGATTTTGCTCCCGGCAAATTCAGTTGCCCATCGAGACGAATGTCCTTCGGAACCGTGGCGTCGATGAGCGCACAGAGACTATCGAAACCCACGTCCCGCAACATCGCGCGAACTTCTTCCTCGTTCGGCCCGATGTGTCTGCGCGCGAACGAATCAATGTCGAAAATTGGTTCGCGCATTTGCATCGGAAAAGACTACGGAGCGCGACACACGCTTCAACTCTCGAGCGCTGCTTGCGCCGCAGCTAAGCGCGCGATGGGAATTCGGAACGGACTGCAACTGACGTACTCGAGACCGAGACGGTGACAGAATTTTACGCTGTTTGGTTCGCCGCCGTGCTCGCCGCAAATTCCCAGTTTGATGTCCGGACGCGTTTTGCGACCAAGCTCGCAAGTAATCTCCATCAAACGTCCAACACCCTTCTGATCGATTGTTGCGAATGGATTTGAACCGATGATGTCTAGTTCGGCGTAAGCGGGGAGGAAACTACCGGAATCGTCCCGGCTCATTCCCAGCGTCGTCTGTGTCAGATCGTTCGTGCCGAAGCTGAAGAACTCAGCGTCGCGCGCGATCTGGTTGGCCAGCAGCGCGGCTCGCGGAATCTCGATCATGGTTCCAACGAGATATTTGAATTTCATTTCCCGCTCCCTTGCAACCTCGTCAGCCACGCGCCGCACAATGTCGATTTGCAGCTTTAACTCGCGCGGGAATCCCACCAGCGGAATCATGATTTCAGGGCGGACCTTGATGCCTTTGGCTTGCACTTCCGCAGCCGCTTCAAAGATGGCACGGGCCTGCATTTCGGAAATCTCGGGAAACGTGATCCCAAGACGGCAACCGCGATGACCCAGCATCGGATTAAATTCGTGCAACTCATGCACGCGGCGCGAAATTTGTTCAACTG
>WNFR01005959.1_pt1 | contig 12460 bp, 8 predicted proteins | sample 5400221 | NCBI WGS metagenome assembly WNFR01 (sample SAMN13153357, study PRJNA577476) | soil metagenome | isolation source: 40 cm soil under Madrone tree | place: USA:California | collected 2016-06-14 | reverse complement strand
CAAGCCAGTAGCGGGCGTCATGATTGCGCTGATCCCGAATCAACCACAAAACGACCCATTTCAATTTCGCCGTGATCAGAGCGACAGCGATGGCAGCTTCACGCTGCAGGAGGTTCCTCCGGGCCGATACATGTTGGTAGCTATCGAAAATGGATGGAGCCAGGAATGGGCGGATCCCGCGGTGTTCAAACAGTGGCTCAGTGGTGGCAAGGCGATCCAGGTCGCTTCCCACGGAAAATATACCGTCGAAATCCAAGTGCAGTGAGACTCGAACGACTTTCGAGTTAGAGATACGTAAAGGAGTCCCTCATGCCTCGGGCAAAAACACGTGCCCGTCCATCAATTTCCTGGCCGTGCGCCCGACAACCACTTCGCCAAGGCGGAAATTTTCTTTTTCACCGGTCGTGCTGATTCCGACGGACATGATTCCTGAAGGATGGCCGATTCTTACCGTTGAAGACGACGGGCGGCACAGCGCGCGCACGACCGATCCCGGTATTTTTGAAGCCGCGGCCGTGGGGATAGCCGCCGTAATTGCGAACGCCTTGTGCATGCGGCCCATGGCCATTACGCGCGCTATGAGATCAATACTGTCTGCAGCTACTTGCTGTCCCTGTAAAGTCTGAAACGCAGCGGGCGCCGCCACGAAGGCAATTTTGGGATTCGTTCTGTAGCGTTGAAAAGCCTCTCGCCAGTTGCCGCACATTCCGAGACGCTCACTGATTTTGGCGCGAATTTCTTCCAGCATTGCCAGAACATCCGCGCGCGATTCGATTTCCGCAGGCAATTCGTCTCCGCGAAGCCCGATCTGCTTCGCGCTCACAAATCCAGCGAGATTGCCCGCGTCCACGATCGATACATCGACCGTTTGTCCGCTCTCCATTTCAATTTTGTCGATCACGTTTCCGCTGGGAAGCAATTTCCCGGTGATCGCCCCGCCGGGATCGACGAAATGCATTTTAATTTCCGCGCCCGTGCCTGGGACGCCGTTGATCTTATATGTGCCTTGCGTAACCACGCGGCCATCACGCACGGGTACGTCGGCAACAATCATCTTTTTTGTATTGGTATTAAAGATTCTTACCGAGGTCACAGGATCGACGGCGGCGACCAAACCTTTATCGATTGCGAAAGGTCCCACGGCCGAAGAAATGTTTCCGCAATTTCCCGCCATGTCGACAAAAGGCTCCGTGATGCTGACCTGACCGAACGTATATTCCACATCCACGCCGGGCATGTTCGATGCGCGAATGATGGCCGTCTTGCTCGTTAAAGGATCGGCGCCGCCCATGCCGTCCACCTGGCGGATGTCGGGGCTACCAAACGCTCGAAGGAGAAACTCGGTACGCTGCTGCATGTCAGCGGGAAGATCCGAATCCAGAAAAAAGAGAGCCTTGCTCGTGCCTCCGCGCATGATCGTGCACGGAATGGAAGATTCTTTTACCGCAGGCATGCGAATCGGCCTCCTCGACCGCCTCACGCTAGCCATCAATTATATTCTATAGCTGACCGCCGAAAAACCCGGATGCCCGCCCAAAATCGGGCGGCCGCTGCAGCCCGCCTCTTCCAGAGGCGATGGTCTGCTTGCTAACGGCGACAAAAAACACCGCGTCTAAAGACGCGGGCTACAACAGTGAATGTCATTAATGATGTACATCACAAAACTAATGCCCAACGTGCTTCTGCGGCTGGCGCTGCTCAACCTCATATCGAAGCAGCGCGAGCGTCCGGTAAACGAAGTGCACAAATTTTCCGTACGGCGCGGTGATGAATAATGCCGCAATGAGCGCCAAATGCAGAACGAGCATGCTTCCCATCGCGGCTGTCGTGCGAAAAATCAGCGTGAGCATGCCTGTCAACGCAGTAAGGCCAAGGGTAACGAGAAAAACGTAATCCATCCCGACCGCGCGGCTGCTTTCCGGCTCCCGATCGCTACGCAATTTAAACCAGATCAAACCGGAGGTCCCAACGATCAGCGCCACGCCGCCCATGGTTCCGAAAATGACGGGCGCGCTCGTGACGGGGTAGGGAGGAAGGCGGTGAAAAACATCCTGGTAGATGAACGCCAGGGTGGTCGCCACGAAATCAGAAAGAAGCCCCCAGGAAGTGAGCGAGTGGTAGATGCGGCGAACGGACGAAGGCCGCTCGTCCGGATAAAAACATCCAGGACCTCCGCCTTGCAGATATCGCAGCCCAAGTGCTGCGATCAATGTTGAGAATAACGCCTTAAAGCCTCCGGGCTCGCGCAACACGCTTTGCGTTTCCGCCCAGAAACGTGCGCCGCCGCGTATCCACACTGCGATCGCATAGAAAAACAAAATCAGTCCGCCGATTACCATCGCGATGTAAGGGACCACTTCATAGAACGCGCCGGGAGCGAGGTGGATCGCGAAGAGACTTTCACCCGGAATGAAAAGAAGTGAGAGAACTATCACGACTGCGGCTACAACGGCGGCCAGCGCAACTGTGATGCCGCGTTTCTTGAACGCGCGCGCCAAAAATCCCGGCCAGCTCCAGCGCTCGTAGGTTTCGATGCGCGCCTCGGCCAGAATTTTAGGAATATTAATGGCAAATTCGTGCGGCGGAGTGAACATGCAGGCGTAATAGCAGGCGCGGCAATCGTGGCAAAGGTTCGAGAGGTAGAAAACATCGCCCTGCTTAAAGTCCCGCCGCGTCTCAATGGCGCGAAAAACGGGGCAGTAGCCTTCGCAGTACCGGCACGCATTACAAATAACTAACTGGCGGTTAGCTTCCTCGAAAATATCAAGTTCCGGCATTCGCCGCCGCCTCTCTGCCCGCGAGTTCGCCGAATACTGAACCGATCGTTAAACCAAATCCGCCCAGGTAGCCCTTCGTCAGAATATTTCCGGACATGATTTCTCCGGCGGCGTACACATTTGCAAACGGTCGTCCACTTTCATCAATGACGCGCGCTTTTTCATCCACGGTCACTCCCATGTAAGTGAACGTGATCCCCGGCCGCAGTGGAAGCCCGTAAAACGGCGGACGATCGACGGGAATTGCCCAATTACTTTTTGGAGGAGTGAGGCCGCGCGTGCAAACTCCATCCAGAATCTCGATGCGAAACTCGGTGTTGGCAACGGTCGCGCGATTGTATTCCGCAAGTGTTTCCGCGAACACTTTGGCGTCGAGTCCCAGAGCTGACCCTAACGCTTCATGCGTATCGGCCTGGTACGGCTTGAACATCGGTGGCAGAAAGCGGTCGATCGTTTTAGAATCCACAATGCTAAATGCCAATTGCCCCGGTTGCCCCGCGATCAATCCTCCCCAGATGGCATATCGTTTTGGCCAGATATTCTCTCCCTCGTCATAAAAACGGCGACCCTGTTGATTGACGACGATTCCAAACGGAATCGCGTCCAGCCGCGTCACGATTCCGCCATCGAATTTCGGCGAGCGCGCATCCACCGCAATGGCGTGAAATCCTTTCGGGTCGCCAATCGCTTTCGCTCCTTTTTTCAGCAGAGTCGCCAGCAGCATTCCGTCGTTGTAAGGAGTGCCGCGAATAATGAAATTGTCGGCCGCGTCTCCCCAGTGTTTCTTGAGCCATTCGATATTCGCTTCGTATCCTCCGGCGGCGACAACAACCGCGCGGCCGCGAATGAATTCTTCGGCGTCTCCGTTGCTGAGCCGCACGCCATCGAACCGCCCATTTTCGATGACCAGATCTTCAATCATCGCGTCGTATCGAATGCAAATTCCCATGCGGCGCGCCGTTTGATAATACGTATTCAGAAGAGCTTTCCCTCCTCCGAGGAACCAGCGATTGGTGCGCCCGAGATGCAGAGTTCCTGCGAGAGGTTGTTGCCAACTCACGCCGTGCGCGCTCATCCAGGCAGGAAGTTTGCTTGATTCGTGCACCGCGAGTTTCGCCAAATCGATATTCGCGGGCCCGCCGGTTACGCCGATGAGGTCTTCGAGATGCTCCTGCTCCGAATAAGGTCCCGAGAAAAACTGATCGGCGGCCGCGTGAGAGCAACGGATATTTCTGGTATGGCGCGTGTTTCCGCCGCGCATGTGTTCGGGAGCGCGCTCAAGCAGCAACACACGCGATACGACGTGGCGCGCAGCTAACGCCGCGCACAAAGCGGCGTTGCCGCCTCCAATCACAATAACGTCGTACTCCTGCATCTAAAATTCCTTCCGAAGAAAAATTCTTGTAGAAAAAGTGCCGGGCGCAACGCGCCGAACGCTGGAAACGCCTGCAATGTTTTAACCCGCCGAATGCTCTTCGTCAAACCGTCGGTGCTGACCTATAATGCGCGAAAGCTTGCATCCATTTGCGGAGACCCAGTTACGGAGACCGATTTAGGGAGAACTATTTACGGAGACTCTGATGCGTGAACAGCGTTGGCTGCGAATTCTTCCCTTCGCCACAGTGACGTACGCTATTTCCTTCATCAATCGTGCCAACGTATCGCAAGCGCTGCCTTCCATGAGCCGGGAATTGCACATGAATTCCACGCAGGGCGGAATGATCGTGGGCGCTTTCTTTTGGGGCTATCTCGCGCTGCAGGTTCCGGGCGGGTATCTGGCGACTCGCTGGAGCACCAAATGGTTTGTCAGCATCTTGCTCGTGGCCTGGGGAGCCGCGGCGGTGGGCTGCGGTCTCGTACATAGTTGGCAGGAGATGTGGGCCATGCGGTTTCTGCTGGGCATTTCGGAAAGCGGAATGTACGCCTCGACGTTAGTGCTGCTCTCTCACTGGTTTCCGCGCAAAGAGCGGGCGCGCGCGAACTCCCTGTTTTCCATTGCTATTCCGATTTCCTTAATCGTATCCGCGCCGCTTTCCGGTTGGCTGCTTGATCGCTGGAACTGGCGCATGATGCTGATTGTGGAGGGACTGTTTCCATTGCTGTGGGTTCTGGTCTGGGTTTTGTGCATTTATGATTATCCGCGCCAGGCTCCGTGGATTTCGACGGAGGAGCGCGAGCATCTGGAAGAGCAATTGCGACTGGATGTCGCGGCGCGTGAACCAGCCAACCGCGAATATTTTGTGCGAGCCCTGTTTGCTCCGCAGGTGTTACTGCTGACCATGATCAAGCTGCTGATGCTCAGCGGCCAGCTGGGGTATTTATTCTGGCTTCCGAGCGCGATTGAAAAGGCAAAAACGACGAGTCACTTCATCACGTCGCTGCTCTACATGATTCCGTTCATCGTAGGCGCCCTGTCCCTGGTTCTTATTTCGCACAGTTCGGACAAGAGAAATGAACGCCGCGGGCACGTAGCATTCGCGATGGCCATCGGCGGCCTGGCTCTTTTGGGGGGAGTTCTCACGAACGAGTCGTCGCCGATATTTTCCTACGGCATGGTTTGTCTGGCCGCGATAGGAGCGTTCGCGCCGCTGGGACCGTTCTGGGCGATTCCCACCGAAGTATTCTCCAGAAAAATGGCCGGATCGGTCGTGGGATTCATCAACGGCATCGGCAACCTGGGCGGATTTTTAGGTCCTCTCCTGGTAGGGTATCTGAACAAGCGCACAGGGAGCTTCTCTTTGGGGTTCGCCATGCTGGGGGCATTCATGCTGATCGGCGCAGCGCTGACGTTTGGATTAACTCCCCGGCCGGAAGTGGCGCCGCCGCGAGCGCTCACGGAACAAGCGTAGCGCGCATTTCCCCAGACGACGTTGCTAGGCAAAATGGAAAATACGACGCGCGCAGGAGCTTCGTAGCGCGGGCGTCTCGCCCGCGGTTTTGTTTCCTGCGCTGAGAAAATCGCCGGCGAGACGCCGGCGCCACAATACGTGCCGTCCAATTTCCGCCAATAAAAAATAATGGGGAAGGGTGATTGCCCTTCCCCATCGTTGTATTTGCGCTTCTTCGAGCCACAGTCAGTTACTTCAGATCAGGCTGATTAGGTACGGCGGTCATCACGGGAGAGGCCAGAATATAATTGTGATAGCTCTCCATCATCTGCCAAAGCCCCGACGCATTAGGAGCAAGCACGCGGCTGGACCAATATGACTTGTCGCCGTAAGTGGGCTGGCAGGAGACCATTACAACCGCATCGCCGAAGTCCCAGGTGCGGATCCACAAAGCCGGCGCTGCGCCAACCTTCGGAGCGTTAGGATTCGTTGCCTTGCGCTTGTTCATCCCGACAATTCGATCCGCTTTAGAGGGTGACGCGCCGCCATAGGTGCTCACGACGCGCTGGTCCATGTTGTCGGCCACATGCTTTTCCCAATTTTCCTGGCTGGACTCCTGCTCCTGCCATTCATCGAGCGAAGCTTTTTCACCGGGCGTCAAAGGCTTGTACGGGACGGCTTTGCACGGGTTGTTGCAGGGAATCTCGTAGGTAGGCTCGACGGTTTGGAAATCGCGCTTGGGAATTGCGGCGATCTCGGTCATGTGCAGCAGCTTCCATCCTGTTGGACGTTTCACCCAAAAGCGCGCGGAGTATTTGTTTCCCTGACTCCATTGGATCCAGACAACGCTTTTTCCGTATTTGTGTTCGATAATTTTAGTGTCATCGCCCGCGGGAACCAGCGGCTTAAGTCCTGCGCGGAGTGCATCCGGCTTGGCCCACATGATGCCTTCAGAATCGATCCAGCTGAAATCCGGATCGAGCCATTTGTTGGCGGCAAGTTTGTCACCCTTGGCAAGCGCCGCATCCGCAGCTTTATCCGCAGTGATGACTGCATCATCGGCCGCAGCCGCCGGCGGGCAAGCCAGCGTGACCGTCAAACCAGCCCACGCCATCCCCATGACGAGAGCGTTCCTGACCATACGATTCATAATTCCTCCCTGAACTTTAAAGTACTTCGGCGCAATTCTAGAACGTCACGCGGAATGTAGCAACAATGGGAATAGACGCCCCCATTGCTTTCAGAGACATGTCTGGCCGCGGTGATTTCCCCGTACTAAATATCAATAATTTATTTTATTAATCGATCATACCGAGGCATAAGTTTCGATCGTAATGGTGCCGGCGGTGAGACTCGAACTCACGACCTAGGGATTATGAGACCCTCGCTCTACCCCTGAGCTACGCCGGCGCAAAACAATTGTCACACATGTTAAGGAGCCAGTCGGAAGACTGTCAAGCAAAGACACGGGATCATCGCTGCTCGTGCAGCGTCGAATGACTTCGCCATGACTTCGGCCGATGCAGGAGGCGATATCAAACTGCCCAAACAGGCTATCCCGATCTCATTGAGAAGATAGGCCTTTAGTACACGTTCGAGTAGTACTACCGTACCGTTGACCCCGCCCTCCCTAAATCTTACCCTGCAGATGGACAATTTGAAAGTTACTAGTCCGTATTGGCCGGGAAAGTCCGCCCAACGGGCTATTGTCCAGGGGAGTTTACTGTTTAGACACAACACGATTTCTGTTCCATTTTGAACAGGAATCCATATAATGCCTCCGGGTTAGTTTCCTCACTCGGAGGTTCCTATGTCAAAGTGGCTCTCGGTAGTCGCTTTGGTGTTACTTGTTTTGTGTGGAGCGATGGGGTTGCGAAATCTGACAGCAGCGAATGCTGCGACAGTTTCCGCACTCAATAGCTCATCCCCTGCAATCTGGGCGAATGGTCCAGGTCCGATTCCACCGGCACCGCCAGCAGGCGGCGGTCACATCTGGTCGAACGGTCCAGGTCCCATTCCTCCGCCGCCACCTCCAGGTGGCCATGTAAGGTCAAATGGTCCAGGTCCGATTCCCCCGGCACCACCAGCAGGTGGCGGCCACGTCTGGGCGAATGGTCCTGGCCCGATTCCACCGGCACCGCCAGCAGGCGGTGGTCACATAAGGTCGAACGGTCCAGGTCCGATTCCTCCGGCGCCGCCAGCAGGTGGTGGTCACTAGTCGTATAGTTTTTTGCTAGTGGGAGACTGGACCCAGGCTGAGGTGATTTAGCATTATGGGTCCAGTCGACTACGTACTGCTACTGGCAGACCTCATCGTGGAGGTGTGCTGTGTGGTGTGTCTTCTCAAGAGACGAGCTTTCTCCCAATACTTCACGATTGTCCTTTACCTCTGCGCCTCGATCGCGGTTGGAATTGGCCGTTACGGGATAATAGCGGCTGCGGGATACAGCTCGGCTGCCTACCTCTACTTCTTTTATTATTCGGATGCAGTATTAACAATATGCTTGTATTTCGTTTTGATGAGTCTTTATTCCCATGTGTTTTCGGAAATGGGAATAAGCAAGTTCGTGCGTGGGGGCGCGATGCTGTTGCTCGCGGGCACCGCTGGAATCTCCTACCACATGGTCGCGACATCCACGGACAAGCTGATTACTCATTTCGTTTTTGAGCTTTCTCAGAACCTTTATTTCGTGGGTGTTCTGCTCACCTATTTGCTCTGGGGCGCGATGATGAAATTGCGGGAGAACAGGACGCGTCTAATGCAGCTGGTCCTGGCGATGGGTGTGTATTTCAGCGCGTTTGCAGGCAGCTATGCGCTGGGCAACCTTTATCAAGACATGCCTATATGGCACTACATTTGCCATTTAATGGTCATATTTTTGCCGCTCTCCTGGGCCTATACGTTTATGAAGGTGCCTGAAGAAGCGCGCATGGGAACGGCGACGGTGCTGGCGCCCAATCGATGATCGCAATATTAATATTCGTGATCTCGGCCTTGACGCTGCTGCAGTTCTTCGTCTCGTATTGTCATTCCCTGATTGCAGAGTCTCGCGCGTACGTGCTGTCCGACCAGGGGCGCGAGATTGCCGGCGTCACGGGCCGTACGATTCGAGGGGATCAGTTCCGACGCCTTGTCCAGTTGATCGCGCTTTGTCCGGAGCCTGGTGGCGACAGTAGTCACGTTCGTGCTGTGTCCACGTATTATGGAATGTTGGGATTAGTCCGCACGCTATTCGGGTGGATGGAACCGGCGCTTGCTCAATGGATTGAATCGGAGCGCGGTGGTTGCGCGTACGTGGCGGCCGTGACCCTCGATCGACGGATCGCCTACAATCGAGTCCTCATGGCGCGGCAGATGAGTACGCAGCTCTAGTCCGGAATTACCGTTCGCATTTCGCACACGTCTCTCTCCACACGCAGTGTCCTCGATTGTGCCTCGCACGCCGCTACTGTTACCATGAACAAGAGGAATCCACTCAGAAAATCGTTTCCAATGGGACGTACGCTTCAAATGCGCGTTTTAGATACCGTCGAACGGCATTCGATGATTCGTTCGGGAGATCGCATTGGCGTAGCCGTTTCAGGCGGCCCGGATTCCGTGGCGCTTCTGCGGCTGCTCGCGGAGTTGCGACCACAACTCGGAATCCAGCTTTTTGTTTTGCATTTTCACCATCAGCTTCGCGGCGCCGACGCCGACGAAGACGAATTGTTCGTCGCCCGGTTGGCACGCGAACTTGGTTTTGATTTTGTGGCGGACCGCGCCGATGTGGCCGGCGAAGCGCGGCGCAATGGATGGAATCTGGAAGATGCCGGACGCCGCCTGCGCTATGAGTTTTTCGCTTCCGTTGCTTCTTCGCAGGCTCTGAAGCGCGTTGCCGTGGCGCACACTGCGGATGACCAGGCTGAAACAGTGTTAGCTCACCTGCTTCGCGGCACGGGCCTCGCCGGGCTTGCCGGAATCTATCCGGTGGCTGGCTCAATCATTCGTCCTTTGCTGGATATTGGACGGGAAGAACTTCGCGAATATCTTTTGACTCTGAAACAACCCTGGCGCGAGGACCCCACGAACTTGGATACCTCCCGCACACGCGCGCGAATTCGCCACAAACTGCTTCCGCTTTTACAGCGGGAATTCGAGCCCGCAACGGTCGCACATCTGGCACGCATGGCCGGTCTTGCGCGCGAGGAGGAAATGTTTTGGCATGCGCTGGAAGATGAGCGATTCACTGCGCTCACTTCGCGCGAACCCTCAGGCGGGCTCTCGCTTTCTGTCGCGGATTTATTGTCCCCGATTCCGTCTTTCCCGGCAGTCAGTGATGAGACCGCGGTCCTCGGGGGATCCGATGTCACGCCGGCGCTCGCTCTCACTCGACGTCTGGTGCGGCGAATTTTTCTTGAGTTGCGTGGGAGCCGCCAACAATTGACGGCGCGTCATGTCGAGGATGTACTCCATCTGGCCACGAAATCGCAGAGTGGCTCGCGGATCGAGCTTCCGGGCGTGCTCGTGGAGCGACGGTTCGACCGGCTGGTGTTTTCGTGCGCTACTGCGGACGGGCGACCTGGAAAAAATGGCAAAGAGGATCTGGCAGGGTTCCAATTTGAATATACCATCGCTCATCCGGGCTCATCGGAATCTACGCATATTGTCGTCCCAGAAATCCACCGCCAGTTCACTTTGAAAGTCATTGACTGGCCATCGGGGTCGCGCGAAACTAGCAGGTGGCGTGACACGCTCGACTTGCACAGGCTCTCGTGGCCATTGATCCTCCGAAATTGGCGTCCTGGTGACTCCTATCGCCCTCACCGGCGACTTCGCGTTCGTAAGCTCAAGCGAATGTTACTGGAATCTCGGGTACCAAAACACGATCGCACGAGCTGGCCGGTATTGACCAGTGCGGGATCATTGATTTGGGCCCTGGGTTTTCCAATCGCGGATGAATTTGCCGCTGGCTCCGGCACACGGGCGGGGGTTGTCATTGTTGAGGACGAATGCTGAAGGCCTTGTGGTCCTCGCCACGCGCTGCGATTTGAATGTATTAATTTGCTGGAGTAAAATTGGATTACTTTGGCACCGTTGTTGCATCTAACTATTTAGCAGGGTATGGCCCGGCCGAAATCTAACGCCGGATTCGTGATTTTGCCCTATATTTTCCATGCGGCGCGACCAGGGCCGCGCAAAAGTTGCAGGGGCCGGTAAGATCCGGCAGGTGAGGTGGCTGTGAACCCGAGTTCGACATTAAAAACAATCATGTTTTGGTTGTTCATCGTTATGCTGGGCGTCCTCCTTTGGACGCTGGTATCGAAGAGCGGCCAGTCCACGCGCGAGAAGGAACCTAGCTACAGCGAATTCATGGCGGAAGTGGACCGCGGCAACATCAAGGAAGTTGAGCTTTACCTCTCGCCCACCAGTTACGAAATCCAGGGCGAAAAGCGCGAGCCCGCCGAGAAGTTCCGCGTAACGATCTTCAAAGAAGCTGCTCCTGACCTGGTCAAGACTTTGCGCGACAAAAATGTCCTGATCAACGTGAAGGAAGTAAACCGGGCGGATTGGGTCAGCGTTTTGTTCAGCGCGGCGCCTGTCTTGTTGCTCGTGGCCTTCTGGATCTTCATGATGCGGCAAATGCAGGCCGGGGGGAACAAGGCGCTGAGTTTCGGCAAATCGCGCGCCCGGCTCCTCACGGCGCAGCAGAAGAAAGCCACTTTCAAGGACGTTGCCGGTACGGATGAAGCCAAAGAAGAGCTGCAGGAAATCATTGAATTCCTGAAGGATCCGCAAAAATTCCAGAAGCTGGGCGGGCGCATTCCGAAAGGCGTCCTGCTCGTCGGGCCTCCAGGCACGGGCAAAACCTTGCTGGCGCGCGCGATTGCGGGCGAAGCCAACGTTCCGTTCTTCTCCATATCCGGCTCTGACTTCGTGGAAATGTTTGTAGGCGTTGGCGCAAGCCGCGTCCGCGATCTATTCGAACAGGGCAAGAAAAATGCTCCCTGCATTATTTTCATCGACGAAATCGACGCTGTCGGACGCCACCGTGGAGCAGGCCTGGGCGGCGGACATGACGAGCGTGAGCAAACTCTGAACGCGCTGCTGGTTGAAATGGACGGCTTTGAATCGAATGAGGGCGTAATCCTGATCGCAGCGACGAACCGCCCTGATGTGCTCGATCCAGCGCTGCTGCGGCCTGGCCGTTTCGATCGCCGTGTCGTCGTGCCTCGTCCGGACATCAAGGGCCGGGAAGAAATTCTCCGCGTGCACACGCGGAAGGTGCCTTTGGCCGAGGACGTGGATCTTTCGGTGATTGCCCGCGGCACGCCCGGCTTTTCCGGTGCCGATTTGGCGAATCTTGTAAACGAAGCCGCACTCTGGGCCGCGCGCCAGAGCCGCAAACTGGTGTTAATGATCGATTTCGAAATGTCCAAGGACAAAGTCCTGATGGGCGTTGAGCGCAAATCCATGATTCTTTCAGAAGAAGAGAAACGCAACACCGCTTATCACGAGGCTGGCCACGCGCTGGTCGCCGCGATGACTCCGGGGACCGACCCGTTACACAAGGTCACCATCATCCCGCGCGGCATGGCGCTCGGTTTGACGATGCAGCTTCCCATCGACGATAAGCACACCTATACGAAAACGTATCTCGAAGGAACGCTCATCGTTCTGATGGGTGGCCGCTCGGCCGAGGAAATTTTCCTGGGACACATTACGACGGGCGCAGGCAATGACATTGAACGCGCCACGGAAATTGCCCGCAAGATGGTTTGTGACTGGGGTATGAGTGCTCTCGGGCCGCTGGCGTTCGGCAAGAAGGAAGAGGCTATCTTCCTGGGCCGCGAGATCGCGCAGCATCGAGACTACTC
>WNFR01013593.1_pt1 | contig 12461 bp, 11 predicted proteins | sample 5400221 | NCBI WGS metagenome assembly WNFR01 (sample SAMN13153357, study PRJNA577476) | soil metagenome | isolation source: 40 cm soil under Madrone tree | place: USA:California | collected 2016-06-14 | reverse complement strand
GCCGTGCGCGAGCAGTGCGAAGCCTTCGACGCGAGGACAAGGCGTCGGGCACACAGCTGATCCAGGAGCTGGTCGAGCAGGGCCTTCACGCCGTCACCCGCTACCAGCCGCAGTTCGACAAGGTCATGCGCATGCACGCGCAGACCGCGATGATCGAAAACGGCTTTGTCCACCTGCCCAACGCGGCGGCATGGCTCGCCGAATACCTCCACGAGCTGACGATCTTCCCCAACGGCAAGCACGACGACCAAGTCGATTCGACCGCGCAGATGCTCGACTGGTTCAAGCAGGCCGGCCGCGAGCCGGGCGGCTTCTACCACTATTATAGAACGCTCGCCGAAGAGCTTCGCGACTCGCCGACGGTCAGGCCCGCACCATTATCGCCGAGGTTCGGCCCCCGTCGGTGGTGACCAAGCGCCGGAAACTCGATCGCATGGTCGAGGCATACCGAGGCGGCGGCGGTTTTCGTTCTGAAGGCATTGTCGTAGAATACGGCAACAGTATCGCCTGCAACGGGAAGCCCAAGGGAGGGTAAACGATGCCACACTCGGTGTATGTCTGCCTGCAAGACGAGGACAAGATCGTGGCCTTTGCCATGGATGCCGACACCGGCCAGCTCACGCCGCGGGCCGAGGTGCCGGCCGTGGGCGGGCCGTCGGTGATGGCGCTCAGCCCTGACCAGCGCACGCTCTATGTCGGGCATCGCACCCAGCCGACAATCTCGAGTTTCCGGATCGACCCAAATAGCGGCGGGCTGACATTGCTGGAGACAGTCGCACCGGCGCACGCGCCCACGTTTCTGGCCCCCGACCGCACCGGCAGGTATTTGCTGTGCGCCTATTATCAAGGCAGCGGCGCGGCGGTGCATCCCGTCGCAGCGGACGGCGCGGTCGGCGCCCCGCCCCTCGACGAGCTGGCCACGGCCCCCGGCGCGCACGCCATAGCGACGGACCCCTCCAACCGGTTCGCCTTCGTGCCGCACATCGCCCGCCTCAATGACAACGTCTTGGAGCCTCCGAAGGAGAACCCTGGCCCCAATATGATCTTGCAATTCAGGTTCGATGCGCAAACCGGCCATCTCACCCCCAATTCGCCGTTCCGGGTCGAGCCGACGGAACGCCTTGGCCCGCGCCACTACTGCTTCCATCCCACTCAGGATCTTGTCTATTTCTCCAACGAGCAGGGCTGCAGCGTCACCGGCTATCGTCTGGACCGTGCGACCGGCACCCTCGCCGCCGTGCAAACAGTCACGACCCTGCCTGACGGGTACACCGCACGGAACACCTGTTCCCAGGTTCACATCACGGCTTCGGGGCGATTCCTGTATGTGGCCAACCGAGGCCACAACAGCATCGCGGGGTTCGCCGTCGACACCGTCACCGGGCATTTGACGGCCATCGGGCATGCGTCGACCGAAGCGGTCCCCAGCGCATTCAGTCTCGACCCAGCGGGCCATTTCGTCTTCGCCGCCGGCACGGCGTCCGGCCGACTGGCTTCCTACCGCATCAACGGCGAGACGGGCGCGCTCGCGCCCTTGGCGATCTATGCCGTGGGCCAGCGGCCTGCGGCGGTGCTGGCAACACGGCTCGGTGACTAGGATATTTCGGGATACCTGCTTATGTCGCGCTGGCCATGAACAGGTATCCCGAACATACCCCATATCGGTCACACGAGGTTTACGCTCTGGCTCGGCTCACCCTATGCCATTGCGCGTCGAGGTATGGCTGAGAGGGCCGCGGCCAGTGTGGCGCGGCCGCAGCAGTCTCCCTCCGGTCGCTATATGCGACCGAGGGCGAGCAGAACGATAATGATGACAAGCAGCAGACCGAGCCCACCACTTGGGTAGTATCCCCAACCGCCGCTGTATCCCCATCTCGGCAGCGCGCCGATCAACAGGAGGATCAAAATGATCAGCAGGATCGTACCAAGCATAACAGCACCCTAGATATTTGCCATCGCCACCCCTATAAACCAAGGCGACAATATCTAAGTTCCGTGCTATTTACCGGGAAACCCTTAACTCTTCGCGCCAGCGGCTACCAGCGGCGGATCGGCCCGCAATCGACGTGGACGAAGTCCGAGCGGGGGTAGTAACCGACGCCACCGCATTGCAGGCTCAGCGCCGCGTCGCGGACTTGCCCCAGGTTACGGCTCTCGGTCCGCAGATCGACGGCCATCCCTTTGATGTGATAGCTGTGTTTCGCCACTCCCTCGTGACGTAGGTACATCGTCATGTTGGTGGCCGGCGAGCGATAACCGCTGACCACCAGGAAGGGATCGTTGGTGTCGAGGCGTTCGCGCATCATCCCGAGGACATCGAGAACCCCGGCGTCCATGGGACGCATCTCGTCAGAATGGTGATCCCGCAAGATCCAGTTGATGTCCCTCACCGCCTCACGAATATAGTGGCCGTCGGCCCAGTAGACGGTCCGCAGCCATTCACCCGTGTGGGTGTTGTAGAGCGATATCGATCGCGGAGCATACGAAATGGCCGGAGCCGGGTTGACGAGACCAACCACAGTAACGGCCGCCGCGGCGCCGAGGAATCGGCGGCGGTTCAGCAAAGAAGACGGTTGCACTGGCTACTCCCCCACATTCCCCGGGAGACGCCATACCATCTGAAAACTGATGGAACAAGCCGGAAACCGTCGAAATCAACCAATCCGCTGGCGATTTGCCGTTCGTTTTTGAGCAACGGTTGAGCTAGGATGTCGCTTAATCACCCTTTCCGCTGACCAGCGGCGGATCCTTGAGCGATAGGCTGCTGTTGCCAGCCCGTCAGATGGTGCCAAATCTCTTCATCCCGCTCGTACGGGTCGGCGCGGAACTGTATTGAGCCATCCGATTCGACGTAAGCGGTTTGATATACAATGAAAATCGGCATTGGCGCTGGCAGTGCCCGCCGATTCGTGTGCCCGGACGCGATTCCCTTGTCTATCGCCTCGACGGGCTGCCCGAGCAAGAGCACGGCGAGCGCGCGGGGGTTCTCTACGCGCACGCAGCCATGGCTCATCATACGTGCGGCTGACTGGAACAGCGACTTGGTCGGCGTATCGTGCAGATAAACGTCATATCGATCGTTCATCTCGAATTTCAGCCGGCCCAGGGCGCTGTACGGCCCGGCCTCCTGCTGGATCGACCCGTTGCTGCGAAATCTCATGTGATGGCTGCTGAGATAACCCGGATCGGCCGCCAGTTTCGGCGAGATTTCCTGCTGCGCGATCGAACGGGGAATATTCCAAGGAGGATTGAAGAGGAGATCGTTGATCGTCGATTGAAGCTCGGGGGTTTGCTTGTCGAGCTCGCCGACCACGACGCGCGTCGTGAACACCGGGCGGTCGTCGCGGAAAAGCTGAAGCCGTGCAATCGCCGCATTCACCACGACCCGATCCTGCGGCATATGCCGCGGCAGCCACCGAAGCCGCTCGAGATTGACGACGAGCTGCCGTGCGCGCCGCTCTGCGATCGCCGCTTTTTCCGCGGATCCGCGCTCGGGTTTGTTTCGCGCAGCGGGGATTCCTGCGGCGATTGTCCGATATTCCGCATAGGCCCGGCGCAACGCTCTGTATTCGGATGAGAAGGGAGCGAGCCCCTCGATCGCCTTTGCCGGATCGCGGTCGGCAATCGCTGCATCCAGCACAGCGACGACATCAACCGGTTCCGGCGTCAGATCCTCGTCGTCGGTACGATCCTCGATCGGCATCGCGCCTCGCGACAACGCATCGGCGTAGGAGAGGAATGCGTCGGACAACAGCAGATCCCGTTCGACCGGCAGCAGCGTCGAGCCACGCTCGCCAAGCGCGGCGCTGTGGAACAACCCCGGGTCGAGACCATGATCGCCGGCGCGCAATACGGCGTCTCGAAGGCGGGAGGCTTCTTCGGGGCGACTGTCCCAGACCGTCCGATACCCGTGTGCGATATAGAACCGCCGCAGCAGCGCGCCATGCATTCGTTCGCCGGCTACCGCAAGCTTACCTGGCGCGTCGAGGCGCGCTTTGAGTTCGATATTGCCGAGAAAGGGGGGGGTATCTGCGGGTCGCGTGTCGGAGCCGGGCGCCGCGGCGATGGCCTCCGAATCTGACTGTTCGCAGACGGCAACGGGCGACAAGGCGAGACCGCAGAAAGCCAGGGCGAGCCCAATCACGCCCCTCGTCAGCGACCAGCTTTTTCCGGGCCCGACGGTGATACAAAAAAACACGAAACCTCGCTTGCGCGGAAATCCGCAATGACGGGAGTCACACCGCGGGCTAAAACATTTGACGCGGCCGCGGCTCCGGCGGAGACGACACCCTGTCGGTCTTAGCGCTTCCCAAGTGCGCGCACAATCGGAAGGCGAACGATTAACCTTTCTGAGCGACAACTGCCCCGGTTCGTATCACACGGTGAGTCGCTCTACATTTTCTGTGTGGGCGAACGCCGCACGGAGGAAAAGCGTGCCGGATTCGCGGACTGACCGTTCGGGCGACGAAGAGCGCACCCCACTTGGAGTGCTGCGGGAGGTCTTCGGCTTCGACACCTTCCGAGGTCAGCAACTCGCGATCATCGAGCATGCGGTCGCGGGCGGCGATGCCGTCGTGCTGATGCCGACCGGCGGGGGCAAATCGGTCTGCTACCAGGTGCCGGCACTGCTGCGCCCCGGCCTGGGCGTAGTCGTTTCCCCATTGATCGCGCTGATGAAAGACCAAGTGGACGCACTCCGGCAGGCAGGGGTGCGGGCCGCGGCGCTGAACTCGCGTCTCTCGCCCCGCGAGGCTGCCGAAATCGAGCGTGGCGTGCGCGATGCCGCTCTCGACCTGCTTTATGTGTCCCCCGAGCGATTGGTCACGCCACGGTGCCTGGAGCTTCTCTCCGGCGTCCGCCTCGCCCTTTTTGCCGTGGACGAGGCGCATTGCATCTCACAATGGGGTCACGATTTCCGTCCCGAATACCAACAGCTCTCGATCCTCAAGGAGCGCTTTTCCGGGGTCCCGTTGTTGGCCCTCACCGCAACCGCGGACGAGCCGACCCGGCGCGACATCGTTGCCCAGCTCCGGTTGGGGCAGGCGCGGATCTTCGCCGCCGGCTATGACCGGCCCAACCTGTTCTACCGGGTTATCCCCAAGCGCAATCCGCTGGAGCAATTGTGGACGTTTCTTTCCGAGGAGCATCCGGGCGATGCCGGCATCATCTATTGTTTCACCCGGCGGGCGGTCGACGAGACAGCTTCCTGGCTGAGGGCGCGCGGGCGCGATGCTCTCCCTTATCATGCCGGTCTCGATGCCGCGACACGCGAGCGTCACCAGGAACGCTTTCTCAGGGAGGAAGGCGTCGTGATCGTCGCGACCATCGCCTTCGGCATGGGGATCGACAAGCCCAATGTCCGCTTCGTAGCCCATCTCGATGCCCCAAAGAACCTCGAAGCCTATTACCAGGAGACGGGACGCGCCGGGCGCGACGGGCTCCCGGCCGATGCCTGGATGACCTACGGAATGGCCGATGTGACGAACTTGCTGCGGCTTCTCGATACCGGCGAAGCGAGCGACCGGCAGCGTCGGATCGAGCGGCAGAAGATCGAGGCGCTGATCGGCTATTGCGAAGCGGTCTCCTGCCGGCGGCAGGTCCTGCTCGGCTATTTCGGGGAGGCCGAGCATCCACCCTGCGGGAACTGCGACAATTGTCGCGCGCCTGTCCCGAGCTGGGACGGCACGATCGCCGCCCAGAAGGCGCTCTCCGCGATGTACCGTACCGGGCAGCGTTTCGGCACACGTCACCTCGTGGATGTTCTGCTCGGCGCCGAAACCGAACGCATCGTCAGGCTGGGACACAATCGGCTGAAGACTTTTGGGGTCGGCGCCGAGCTCGACCGCCGCGGTTGGCTTTCCGTATTCCGCCAGCTGGTAGCGCAGGGTTTGGTTCTGCCGGACGTGGCCGGTCACGGGGGTCTCTCGCTCGCGCCGGGCGCGGCCGAAATTCTGCGCGGTACCAAGACTGTTCGCTTTCGCCTCGAGGCGCGTGCCGGCGAGCGGCGGAGCTCCAGGCCCGATCGCAAAGCTGGGCCGGCGATGGCCGGGCTCGACCCCGCCGCTCGCCCATTATGGGACGCGCTGCGCGCCTGGCGTCTCGAAGAGGCGCGACGGCAAGAGCTTCCACCTTACGTCATCTTTCACGATACGACACTGATCGAGGTGGCACGCCGCCGCCCGAGCTCGCTCGCGGCGCTGGCGGAAATTCCAGGAATCGGACGCAGCAAGCTCGAGCGTTACGGCGGCGCGGTCATCGGCATATTGGCCGGGAGCGTGGCTCACTCCAGTGGCTCCGCATCGGCCTACGCTCGGGATCCGGGGCGCGCGGACATGGCAGCACCGGGAGAGACCGATTCCGAGGGAGATACACCGTCCTAGGCTTTTGACTCCCTGCCGGCTCGCGCGACCACCAGGCTCTTCTGCGGGCGAAGTCCTGTTGCAATCCGAGGTGATCCATGGTGTCTTCGGAAACTGTTGTCTCACCGGTGAGACGATGTCCGCTAAGTTCGGCGTTTGGTGGTGCGGTCCAGGTGTGGCCGCCGCTTTTGTTCTTGGGCTCCTTTGGGCATCGCCGAGCGCTCAGGAAGCGCAGTTCTTTCGGATAGGTGCTGCCGCGACCTCGGGCACTTTCTTCGAGGTCGGGGGTGTGATCGCGAGCGCCATTTCAAAACCGGCCGGCTCACCGCCTTGCGAGCATGGGGGCAATTGCGGCGTCCCGGGCCTTGTCGCGGTGACACAGGCGACGCAGGGCTCTGTCGAGAACCTCCGTATGGTTACTGCCGGGCAGATCGAATCCGGAATCGCCCAATCCGACATCGTGAGCTGGGCCTATGCCGGCACCGGTATCTTCGCCGGTGACGGGCCGATGAAGCAACTGCGGGCGATCGCAAATCTGTTCCCGGAAAATGTGCAGGTGGTTGTTCACGGAGACAGCGCAATCCGAACTCTCGCCGATCTCAGGGGAAAGCACATCTCGTTGGGTCAGATGGGATCGGGAACGCTTGCCGACGCTCGCGTCGTGCTTGCCGCTGCCGGACTTACCGAGAAAGACATGACCGCCGAGTACCTGCGCCCCGGCGTCGCCGCCGCAAACGTCAAGGATGGCACGCTCGACGGGTTTTTCTTGATCGGCGGCCTGCCCGTTCCGGCAATCCGTGAGCTTGCGGCAACGACGCCGATACGCCTCATCCCGATCGATGACGACGCGCTCTCGAGGATGACGGAAAGTTCGAGCTCGTACCGTCGCTCGGTGATACCGGCTGGAACCTATCCGGGGGTCAACACGGAGACACCGTCGATCGGTTTCAACGCACTTTGGATAGTGTCCGCCGAAGCCTCCGACGATCTGATCTACGCCATCACCAAAGCGTTGTGGAATGAGGCTACCCGGCGCCTCCTCGAGGCTCACAACCAGATAGGGAAACAAGTTCGGGTCGAGGATGCGCTCGAGGGTCTAGCTCTACCGCTGCATCCCGGGGCGAAGCGGTTCTACCGAGAGGCTGGCCTCCCCGTCGAGGATGATGCGCCCCTCGGTAAGGGCGATTAAGTTCTGACGATCGAGAGCGCTCCCGTATGCCCAGCCAAGGAAAACCAATGAATATACGCCTCATCGAATCTCGAGGAGCGGTATGACCTTTGCGGAGCGGTTGCGCGATTATTTCACCCCGCGCGAGGTGGTCGACACATCACCCACGGTGTCCGACGAGGTGAAGTGCACGACGTGCTACATGTGCGCTTGCCGCTGCGGGATCAAAGTGCATCTCAAGGACGGTGGCATACGCTACATCGAGGGCAACCGCGATCACCCGGTAAACCGCGGCGTGATCTGCGGTCCGCGCCACAGACCCGAAAAAGCTCGCCTTTTTCACCGGCCGTGATCAGAGCCAGTCGTTGACCGGGTATTGGGCGGCGCAGTTCGGGACCCCTAACTTTGCCGCTCATGGCGGCTTCTGCTCGGTCAATATGGCGGCTGCCGGAATGTATACTTTAGGTGGCAGCTTTTGGGAGTTCGGCGAGCCCGATTGGGCGCGCACCCGGTTTTTCATGATGTTCGGCGTCGCCGAAGATCACGATTCGAACCCGATCAAGATCGCGCTGTCGGGCCTGCGCCGCCGCGGCGCCAAATTCGTTTCGGTCAATCCGGTGCGCACCGGCTATTCTGCAATCGCGGACGAATGGATTGGGATCAGGCCGGGAACGGATGGGCTTTTCGTGCTCGCCCTGATCCACGAGCTTCTCAAGGCCGATCGGATCGATCTCGATTACCTTGGCCGCTACACTAATGCGGGCTGGCTGGTGATCCAGGCACCGGGCGCGGCTGATGATGGTCTCTTCGCGCGCAACGAAGCCGGCGAGCCGCTCGTCCTCGATCCGTCGGGGTCGCTCACCGGCGGTATGGCGGCAGGAGTCTCGGCTCGTCTGGTGGGCGACGCGGTGCTGCCCGATGGTCGGCGCGCCGTCCCCGTCTTCCAGCTCGTGGCGGAGCGTTATCTCGATCCCAGCTATGCGCCCGAAGCAGTCGCCGAAACCTGCGGCATCCCTGCGACAACCATTCGCCGGCTAGCCGGCGAGATGGCCCACGCCGCCTTCGAGGAGGAAATCGAGCTCGCGGTGCCGTGGACGGACTGGGCCGGCCGACAGCACGAAACGATGCGCGGGCGGCCGGTCTCGCTGCACGCGATGCGCGGGATTTCCGCCCATTCGAACGGGTTCCAGACCTGCCGCGCCCTGTATCTGCTGCAGATTCTCCTCGGCACGATCGATGTGCCGGGCGGATGGCGCTATAAATCGCCACATCCGAAGCCGGCTCCGCCCGGGCCGAGGCCCGCCGGCAGGCCCGAGCAGGTCGCCCCGGGTAAATCGTTGCCCGGAGTGCCGCTCGGATACCCACTCTCGCCCGAGGATCTGATCATCGACGCGGCCGGCCGGCCCTTCCGCATCGACAAAGCCTTCTCCTGGGACGCCCCGATCGCCGCGCACGGCATGATGCAGATGGTCATAGCCAATGCCTGGAAGGGCGACCCCTACTCGATTGACACCCTCTTTATGTACATGTCCAACATGGCGTGGAACTCGGCGATGAACACGGCCGAGACGATGCGGATGTTGACCGACAAGGATCCCGGGACGGGTGGTTACCGGATCCCGCGGATCATCTATTCAGATGCCTATTACTCCGAAACGGTCGCCTATGCCGACCTCGTTCTGCCCGACACTACCTATCTCGAACGCTGGGACTGTATATCGCTGCTCGACCGTCCGATCGGCAGCGTCGAAGGGCCCGCCGACGCGATCAGACAGCCAATCGTCGCGCCGGACCGTGATGTGCGCCCGTTTCAGGACCTGCTGATCGAAATCGGGACCCGGCTCGGTGGCGCGGCGCCGAGGGCGAGAATTCGGGACGAGGCGCGCCGAACCCGCAACAGCTCGAGCGTTATGTTGCGAATGGCTGCTTTTGGAAGCATCAGCTGCCCGACGACCAGCTCTACTTCAAGCACGCCAACAAGGCCTACCTCGAAACCGCGGTCACGATGGGGCTGATCGATAACGCCGACCCGATCGTGCTGCAACTCTATGTCGAGCCATTGCAACGCTTCCGCCTCGCGGCCTGCGGACATGGCAGGGTGCTGCCGCCAGAGACCCACCGTGAACGCATCGCGACCTATTTCGACCCTCTGCCGTTCTGGTACATGCCGTTCGAAGAGGCACAGATCGATCGCAGTACCTTCCCGCTGCACGCGCTGACCCAGCGCCCTATGCAGATGTACCATTCCTGGCACTCGCAAAACGCGTGGCTGCGGCAGATCCTCGGCAACAACCGGCTGTTCGTAAGCCGGGCCGCCGGACGAGCTCTCGGCTTGGGCGATGAGGACTGGGTCTGGCTGTCCAGCCATCACGGCCGGATCCGCGTCCCGATCAAGCTGATGGATGGGGTCAATCCTGATACGGTGTGGACCTGGAATGCGATCGGCAAGCGCGCGGGCGCCTGGAACCTCGATCCCGATGCGCCTGAGTTCCGCAAAGGCTTCCTGCTCAACCATCTGATCTCGGAGCTGTTGCCGCCGGACGGCGGCTATCATCATGCCAATGCAGACCCGATCACCGGCCAAGCCGCCTGGTACGATCTGCGGGTGCGGATCGACCCGGTCGCGCTGGGCGAAGCCGGTATGACCGCGCCCTCGTTCAGGATACTCGAACACCCCGCATCGCTCAGCCGTCCGCCTGGAATATTGCGCTACTTCGCGGGTACCGATCGCGAAGGATCATCGCCCAAAGGATCATCGCTGTGACATCGCTGCCCGAAACGCGGCCGGGCCAGAAGCAGCTCGGGCTGGTGATCGATCTCGATATTTGCGTCGGCTGCCACGCCTGCGCGACAGCTTGCAAGGAATGGAACGCGAGCGGCCATATGGGTCCGCTGCCCGATTTCAACCCTTATGGCGATAGTGCCTGGGGCGTCTGGTTCAACCGCATCCACTCCTTCGAGGAAGGGGACGGCGAGGGGGCGAGGACGGTTCATTTCCCCAAATCCTGTCTGCATTGCGAGGAACCGGCCTGCGTCACCGTGTGCCCGACCGGCGCCTCTTACAAGCGCGCCGAGGACGGCATCGTGCTGGTCAACGAAGCGATCTGCATCGGCTGTAAACTCTGCTCCTGGGCCTGCCCCTACGGCGCCCGCGAGTTCGACGCCGACGAAGGAGTGATGAAGAAGTGCACTTTGTGCATCGACCGGATCTACAATGAGCACCTTGACCCTGAGGATCGGCAGCCGGCCTGCGTTATGGTCTGCCCGGTCAGTGCCCGCCATTTTGGCGATCTAGGCGATCCCCAATCCCATGTTTCGGAGATGGTGGCGCGCCGTGGCGGCGGCGATCTGATGCCCGAGCTCGGCTACAAGCCGGTCAACAAATATCTGCCGCCGAGATCGGGGCGGATGGCGCCGAGCCCGCCTGTTGCTTGCGAAGCCACGCCCGTCGATTCCGCCTCCCCAGCCGACCGGCTGCTACGCTGGGTAGACCGGTTCCTGTCGCGGTGACGGGATTTGACCTCCGAGGGCATTGATGCATCCGGCGCTCTCGATTGTCTTCTTCACAACCGCGTCGGGTGCGGGTTTTGCGCTCTTGGCGCTGCTGGGGCTCGGTGCGCCGCTCGGTCTGTTGCCCCCGAGCGCAAGCTTCGGCTTTGCCGCGCTCGCAGTCGCGGCTCTGCTCGCCGCCGGCGGGCTCGCCTCATCGGTCCTTCATCTCGGCCGGCCGGAGCGGGCCTGGCGCGCCTTCTCGCAATGGCGGTCGTCTTGGTTGTCGCGCGAAGGGGTGTTTTCCGTCCTGACCTTTCTTCCGGCCGCAATCTTTGGCATCGGCTGGGTTTTCTTCGGAGCGACCGGCGGGTTCATCGGCTTGTGCGGAATTGCTGCCGCGGCGCTCGCAGCAGCGACGGTTTATTGTACTGGCATGATCTATGCCTCGCTGAAGCCAATTCATCAATGGCACAACCGTTGGGTAGTGCCGAACTATTTCGCGCTCGGTTTGATGAGCGGGTTCCTCGTTCTCGATTTCCTCGTCCGCTTATGGGCGCCGAGCCCATTAGGCGTTGCGCTCTTGACGTTGATCGTCGTGCTCATAGCCTGGTGGACCAAGGAACAGTATTGGCGCTTCATAGACACCACGTCGGCGCGAAGCACTGTCAGCACCGCGACCCTGCTCGGTGGCCGGGGTAAGGTGCGCATGCTCGAGCCGCCGCATACCGAAGAGAATTATCTGCTCAAGGAGATGGGCTTCCGCATCGCGCGCAAGCATCAGGGGCGTCTGCGCCGTGTCGCCCGGCTTGCCGGCTTCGCGGTGCCTGCCCTCCTCAGCTTGCTCGCCCTGCTCTTCGGCGGTCTCATCGGCGGGATCGCAGCGGGGCTCGCCCTCACCATCGCGGCCCTCGGCGTCGTGGTCGAACGTTGGCTGTTTTTCGCCGAAGCGAAACATACGGTGACGCTATATTACGGGGCGGACGCGGTTTGAGCCCGCTTGGCGGACTGCACAGGTTTTGGGTTTGGCACGTCTGGAGGGCGTGGGGTGGGCCCTTGTCTGGGGCGTCTTGCCTGAGGTGCCGGCTGGCTTGGCCGGGGCAAGGTGTTTGGCAAATTTTTGTCGGCCCCGCTCTGGACAAGGTGGAGCGGGGTTCTTAGCTCGAAGCCTCGCTGCTCCCCTTTCGGCGGTTGGGCTCTGGCTCTTCCACGAGAATGATGTGTGACATGCCGCGCAGGCGGCGTGGAGCGCGCATCTCGCCAGAGGCCGGGTTCGGGTCTGCCGGTCGGTTTGTCGGTGCCGGGTGAGATCGGGTGTTGACGCGGGGATCGGGTGGGCCTATAAGCGCGGCCCCTCGGTGGTGTGGGGCCTTGTGGTCTGCGAACCGGCGGGGGCGTGTTGTTTGAGATTGTGGAGAAGAGGGAAGGGATGCGCGGACGGCGGC
>WNFR01009349.1_pt1 | contig 12461 bp, 10 predicted proteins | sample 5400221 | NCBI WGS metagenome assembly WNFR01 (sample SAMN13153357, study PRJNA577476) | soil metagenome | isolation source: 40 cm soil under Madrone tree | place: USA:California | collected 2016-06-14 | reverse complement strand
CGATACCTCTGTCTACGCTTCAAGCTGCATCTCGCGATGTCGCCTGCAAGACTCAAGGCCAGGATGGATTCGCTACTCTCCTTTCCCGTAGGGCTCTTTCATCCCCTACAACATGCCGGTTTATCCCGGCGCTCTCCGTGTGGCCGACCACTCGTCCGTAACCAGTCTTCGCTTCTACCTAGTGTCCTACTGTTTGTCACCATTCTGATAATCTACATGGGCCTCGACGGAGGCGACTGCGGAAGGTGTCCATTCCAAATCAAGTCCCTTACAGAACTTTGGGGTGCATGGCTCTCTCTGTACTCTGCTTGTTCTTCACTTCCTCTTTGAATTTGTCGGCAGCTTCGGACTTGGGCCGAATCTCAGGCAAGATTCTCGATCCCCAAGGTGTTGCCGTAGCAGGAGTGCATCTGAGACTCATTGATTCCGCAGGAAGCTTAGTTCGTGAGGCGATCAGCGATACCAATGGAAATTTTACTCTGGACGGTATCCACGGTGGCGAATATCAACTGAGGGGAGAGTCGGATGCCTTTGTTTCGCTGACCGTGGATGTTTCCTTGGATGCGGCCCAACAGAAAGTGATCAATTTGCAATTTCAGCAGCTAGTCTCGGTCCTGCAGGCCATCACGGTGGTGGCTTCTGCCCCGTCGTTGCTATCCCCCGATCCAGCCCAAACGGTGGTGATCCATGACCAAGTGTTGGACGCTAATCCTGCGCGACCCGGGGCCCCGATTTCCATTCCTGGTCTCCCCATAGAAACGGCATCGGGTGGAATCAAAGCGCCACAATATTTTGCTCCTGGCGTCGCCGGCGATCATGGCGAGCCTATCGCCCAATTCTTCCAAATCGGCAATTTCCTCTTTCCCAACAATCTTCCGGCGAATGCCCACGGTAACGGCTACTCCGATCCGAATGTCCTGATTCCGCCTGTGATTGAAGGCGTGACTGTAGACGGCGGTGCTTTTAACGCTCGGGAAGACAACCATTCGACTATACAGAGCGGTGATGTTATGAATTCCAGCGCCAGCGAAAATTGCGTTCATCGCCGCTGACCCGTCCACTAACGGAGCAGGTCCCAAGCGAGTGGAGCCGTCCAGAAAGGTGACTACGCCAGTCAACTCTCCAACGTTGCCGGGACCGGGTGCGACATTCGCAGTGATGGTTATGCTTTCGTCGACGTTGGGTTCAGGAGCGGATACTCTGGTCACGCTGACCAGGCCGGTAGTAATTGCGCCGAAAAGTCCGTCCCGCACGTTGCTGAATTCCGAGGTGAAGAACAGGGTGTCGGGGTCCGCAAATCCGTCGGCCCGAAAGGCGAGACCGTGGAGGCCGACGTCGGTTATGTCCTTGCCGTCGCCATCCGTGAGCTTGCCTACCAAGCGTCCTGAAGCGGGGTCGAACGCGTTGATAATTCCATCGCCTATGTTGCCGATCAGAATGTCGTTGCTGAATGGGCCAAAGTTAGCGCTGGCCTGGGCGATTCCCCACGGCGCATTCAAAGCGCCGCCAGTTGCAAATCGCCGGACGAAATTGCCATCCATATCGAAAATGCTGACGACGCCGTTTCCTGCTCCAATCACCGGATCGTGCTTGGCGGCATCTTGCACCGCGTATGTTACGAAGACTTGTCTTCCAATGACTTGAATGCCGAAAGGTGCGAATTCCAAGGGGAGATTTGGATCCGTAAACGAACCCGGAAGGGCCACTGGGGCAAATCCGGGAATAAAGGTGTCGATGAATCCACCGTGAAAATCGGTGACCGCCAGCGCCGGTTGAGTTAACGAAGAGTTCAGAATCGCCACACCTTTGTAGACCGCGTTTCTCCCAGCATTGTTGACTTCCAGCGTCGCCTGCGGCGGAAGATCGCCTTGAGCGTCTGGTCCCCAGGTGAAAATCGTTCCTTGATCGGTTACCAGGATGAAAGGCTTCACCAACGATGCGCTGCCAAAGAAAGAGTTCTGATCGGCAACAATGCCAGTAGGAGTGTCGAACCCGGTTCCAGCCGAATTGGGAACGGTGAAACTGCCGGGGCGTACGCCCAGCCCGCTGGCGTCATGAACAGTCACCCGCCCGACATTATTCTCGGCCAGGAAGAATGGCTGGCCGGGAAGAAACGCAATCCCCCATGGATCGGCCAAGCCCGGCGTAACATTGTTGGCGACGTTCGAAAGGTTCGAAGCAAGATTGGCCTGTCGGTAAGCGATCGTCTGCGCGGTGACGATGTCCGCGGCCAACAAAAATCCGAATAGAAAAAAAGCGACGAAATAAACAGCAACTCTGCGTTTCACTGTAAATCTCCTTCTAACAGGCACAAATATTCCGGCGACCCGGCCGGGCCGAACTGAAATCTGAAACTCGGAATTCCTAATCCGAAGGCAACTCGAAAGAGCCCGCCTTAAGCCGCGGCGACATCCGCCTCGCGTGCCACGCACCGCTCTTCTTGCAATAGTCGACGCAGTTGTTTGCGGGCTTTGTGAAGTTGCGATTTTGAACAACCGGTCGAGCATCCCAAACGCTGCGCGATCTCGTGGTGTTCGTATCCAAGCACGTCGTACAGCAAGAAAAAACGTTTGTATCCGGAAGGCAGCTTACGAATCGCGCGCCTCAAGTTAAGCCGGTCGATCGCACCAAACATCGAAGTGTCGCTGGCACCGAATTCGCGTGGAGCTTCGTTATCCGAGCCAGGATGGTCCAAGTCTTCGAGCAAAACTTCGGTTCGCTTTCTCCGACGTAGACGCATCAACACAATGTTTACAGTCACCCTATGCATCCAAGTTGAGAACCCTGACTCGCCGCGGAACGTCCCGATCTTTCGAAAGACCTGCAAGAATGTTTGCTGCGTCAAATCTTCGGCTTCGGCCGGATTCCTAATCATCCGCAAGCACAGGCTGTATACGTGTCGGCAATGCGCTTTGTAGAGGTATTCGAACGCTCCAGCATCGCCGCGCCGCGCGCGCGCTATGGCTTCCCCTTCACTCCTCTCGACTGTCGTGGGCCCTGTAAGTGTGTCTTTCATGTTCATTCACCTATTGATTGCGCAACATCTCCCTGTGTCCGCTTCGACTTACCTCTTGGTCCTCTGGTTTACGTCATGTGGCGTGATGCGAATTCGAGCTTGCAAAGAACGGTAGGCAATGAAGTTGAAATTGGTTGTTGAGAGAGGGCGATTACTGTGACGTCCTCTCTCACCACAGGCGCTGATACAGCGCGGCGTGTATGTGCTCTTCTACTGCGTGCAAAATGCGCGGAAAGAATTCTGCAGGGCTTGAACACTGGAGAATCCCAGTGCGGAGGCAGCTGAGTTAACGCCGCCGAACTGTTCAGCCAAGCCGGAAAGGGTGACGTCGTGGCAGTCTTCTGCTCCGGGCGTGCCGGCAGACTCCAACTTCGCCCCGCTCAAGGAAAAGGTCATGTTGAACGCAGGTGCGGGATTGCCGCCAATGATGTCCGCCCCGATGCGCAGCCAGTCAGGCGAAAGTTTGGAGTTGCGGATCCACGCTTGCAGGTCTCCGGCAATGGCTTGCCCCGGTGCGACGATCGGTTTGGGTGCCGAGAGGAACAGGAAGTCTCCGCCGTTCACTTGCGCTTCCGGGCGGAAAAAGTAGTGCCCGGCAGGCAAAACGATCGGGCTGGTGAAGATAACAGTGATCTCAACTTCCGCTCCGGTCACTGCGGGTTCACCTTGCTTAGGGCTGATGTTGTTCACAACCGTTTGCTGGGCGGCGAGGGTCGGATTCAAAAGCTCTGTCGAGAAGCGTAGTGTGTGGTTATTGCCATTCCGCGTCGCGGAATCGATTTCCACGTCGGAGGGGGAGTTCAGCCGGGTGGGAACCTGCGGTGTGTGATTAGCGACCGAATCCTCCGGGAAACGGTGATAGATCTCGATCTCCACGTTGGAAATGTTCGCCAAAGACGTGGTGACCAGACCGGTGATGGTAGCTCCGGTGAGCACCGTGGTCTGGCTCAGAACAAAGTCATCCGCGGTCTCCGTCTCCAGTTTGTTGACGCTCGCCGGGCGCGACAACGCTCCCAACTTGCCGTCAGTGTTTCCGGTATTTACCAGCACTTGTGTTTCTTGTGCTGCAGCGCCTGCCGAAAAGAACATCGCCGCCAAAACTAAGAACGCTCCAAATAACTTCTCATTGCGGTAATTTCGCACTTCATGCTCCCTATTTTTTCTCTTAGATTTTTTCAAATCTTCCGATTACTACCTTGCGAAACGCCTTTTTGTCCCAACCCGGGAACAGTTCCCTGGACTCGCGCGCGAAGAGCACCGGCGTCAGTACGACTTCGCGCGCGACTCGGATTCTCACAACCGCACGGGTGAACTGCTTATTCGCCCGCGCGATAAAAGAAATAGTCGGCGGTGTACGGCACGAGCAGTTGACGACCAATGTCGCTCGTGGCTAAGCAGCTAGTCGCGGGATTAGAGGGAGCCGATCCGCCCTTCGTATTCAGGCGTTGGACAAAGGTGGTTTTGGACAGGATTTTTCCGCCTGTTGGCCCGTCTTCCGTTCCGATTGCTGTCAGCAGCAGGCAGGCAATCGAGCCCGTATTCGGGCAACTCTGATCCGTGCCTGCAACAACGGTTGTCGCGGGGGTTGCACTTGCCCACACTTTGCTGCTGTCGAAAGAGCTCTGCCAAGTTGCGTTGCCGAAGGCCACCGGTTGCGGCGCCTTGGGATCGTCGTTGTGGCTCAGGAAATGGGTGATGATCTGAATTGGCTCTCCGAAGAAAGTCGCGAAAAGCGTGGCTTCAGGTCGCGCGCCGTTGACGGTCCAGGAAACGGTTCCGTCCTTGGGCAGGCAGACATAGCCCTGAGAACCAAACGCGTGGCCCGCCAAAAACAGATGGTTTCCCACTGGCGGAGTAATGTTGCTGGGGGTCACTGGGTTCGGAATCGGGGTGAAATTAATCTGCTCCTTGTCGTCGTCGTGGGCTTTTTCTTGCGCGAAGACGGCGCCGGAAATAACTAGAACAGCGAGTACCGCCAGTGACCAGCGAATGATGCGAGCGGCTACGCCGCCATGGAACTTCTTACTGCGATTGTTGTTCACTTCTTTTTTCTCCTTATTTTTCGTCTTGGAGCGGCCGTACCGCTGCTCCTTTTGCAACATAAACCGTGTTGCTCAGCCGACTCGTGACGTCCGCGTGCTTTTTCGGTCCGATTCTGGTGACCATGTGGTGCGAAAAAGTTGAGTGCGTATTATTTTCATGACGAGTTCCTTTCCTGACGGGGATTCTTCTTGGATGGGACCTGCTCCATTTTGTTGCTGACTCGGGTCTTGTCGACTGAAGTTTTTGCTAGGTCAAACCGCTGGCCCAGAAACTTCATCAGCTCCTCGGCGGAACGGAATCGGAGTTCCCTGCCAGAATCAACTTCTTCCACCGAGCCTTCGAATCGGCCCTCACTCGGTTTCGTTTCCGGTCCTAGTTGGACTACAAATGCTCCGCGCATAATGTCGAGAGTAGGCGAACAAAGATGTTAAGGTGTGACCTGACGGTGACGCCGTCGGTCCAATTTTGGTGACGTGAACCGTAGATATGGACGGCGTGGGCCTCCCCGGAGGCAGAAAAAAAGGGCGAGGCCCGCTGGGCCTCGCCTTTGTAACAGCAACGCGATACTTACTTTCCGTCGTCGCCAGAAACACTGGGTTGTTACAGGTTGCCGGCACACCTGCGATTTGGCCTGCAAAGTGAGCGTCGCCATGCACGTTGAGCGAGGCAGCTGCTGTGTCGAGAACGGTTGCCGTCGTGGTGCCCGCATTACACACAAGCGTGCCGGTCACCGCAGTTACCGGTCCCGGAGTTCCGCTCGAATTGCTGGCATTGAGGACCAGTCCGTCGACGTCAAAGAACGCGGCTCCGTTCGAAAGATTCGCCTGTGCGCGACCGCTACGGACGGACCACGGGCCCGCTCCGGCGCGGATGCCTGCTACCGGGTTATCGACGCCCGGTGCAGTAATCACACCAACGATGCTTCTCCAGCGAACGACCGAATCGTCGTTATCAAATGCAAATACCGAAGTTGCGCACAGTAAAGTGAGTACTCCAAGTAATGTCTTCTTCTGTTTTGTCCTCTTAATTGAGATACCATCTCTGGCTTGGTCGGCCTACCGATTACGATGGCAGCGTAAAGGGTGAGCAGAAGGCTGACATGACCTCCAGGTGACGATTCCGGTCCAATTTTGGTGACGTGAGGCCAAATAGGCTGACGAGAATCCAATTCCGCCGCGTCTAGGCCTGGGACGGGCTTCGGCTATCATCTTTAATGTAAAGTTCATGTTAATGGCGTAAACTCTCGGAAACCCCTTGCCTGATCTGAGAAGCGAACCGGCGCCGCACAATGAAACAATTCCATTCCTTCCGGCTCGACACCGTGAACCACTGCTTGTGGAACGGGGAAGATCGTGTGTCGCTCACCCCAAAGGCTTTTGATGTACTGCGCTACCTTGTCGAGCATGCGGATCGGCTCGTAACACAGGATGAAATACTCGAGGCCCTTTGGCCGGAAACGTATGTAAACCCCGAGGTCATCAAGAAATACGTCCTGGAAATCAGGAAGGCCTTGGGTGATCGTCACGATACACCTGAATTTATTGAAACATTTCCGCGGAGGGGATATCAGTTCGTAGCTACGGTGACTGAAGTGAGCCCTGGAACCCTCTCAGACGCGAGCCTCAACGGCACCCGGAAAATGGTCGGTCGCGAAGCCGCCATGGCTCAATTGGACGGCTACCTCAATCGAGCCCTGAAAGCTCAGCGGCAGATTATCTTCATCACTGGAGAGGCCGGAGTCGGAAAGACAACCCTGGTTGATGAGTTTCATAAGGCAGCTACCCGCCAACCCAATCTACGAGTAGTTCGCGGACAGTGCGTGGAAGGCTTCGGCGGCAAAGAAGCCTACTACCCTGTGTTGGAGGCGCTCGGCCAATGGGTTCGTGATTCGGGCGGCGGGTCCGTGGTTCATACACTGGCGAAGCAAGCCCCCACCTGGCTGATTCAGTTCCCTTCGCTCGTAAAGTCCGACCAACGAGAGGCGCTGCAAAAAGAAATCCTCGGAGCTACGCGCGAGCGAATGGTACGTGAAATCTGTGAAGCATTGGAATCATTGACAGCGCAAGATTCGCTCGTACTTATCCTGGAAGACCTGCATTGGGTTGATCCGTCCACTCTGGATTTTATCTCCGCACTGGCACGCCGACGCGGGCCAGCGAAGTTGCTGTTGTTGGCAACGTATCGCCCCGCTGATGTCATCATTTCGGGGAGTCCTTTGAAAGCACTAAAGCAGGATTTGGTGCTCCACGATCTAGGTCACGAAATCAGCCTTGAAAGGCTTGAGGAGTCAGATGTCTCCGAATACATCGCCATCAAGTTTGTTCCCGGGGACTTTCCTTCCGGATTTGCGAACCTGATCTACCGGCGGTCCGGCGGCAACCCGCTTTTCATGGTAACCATCCTCCAGGACATGGTGAAGAAGAGACTGATTGCACAAGCCGATGGGAGATGGACACTGGGCGTGGCACTCGCAGATGTTGAGCCGAGTGTCCCGGAGACGCTGGATCAGCTGATCGAGATGCAATTCCAGCAGCTCAGTTCTCTAGAGCAGTGCATTCTGAGAAGCGCCAGCGTTGCGGGAGAGCGTTTCTCCGTATGGGCGATTAGCACCACGGCCGAATTCGAAAGTGGCAGCATTGACGAAGCTTGCGAGGGACTCGCGGACAGGCTGCAATTTATAAAGGCTGCGGGAATTCACAAGTTGGCGAATGGTCAAATTTCCGCGCACTATGATTTCCGGCATTCGCTTTATCGGGAAGTACTGTATCGGCGGCTCTCCGAAATTACGCGCTCGAAATTACACCTGCTATTGGCACAGAGGCTCAAGGCGTTTTGCGATCCCTGCGAGCAAGAATTGGCGACCGAACTTGCCTTGCACTTCGAAGGAGGCCGCGACTACGAGCAAGCCGTCAATTATTTACTGGTTGCGGCGGACAATGCGGTTGGGCGATTCGCCTACCGTGATTGCATCGAGATACTGCAGCACGCGCACGACTTAGTGCTGAAGCTTCCTCTTACAGTTCGAGCCGAAATTGAGGTTCGCATCCTTGTGTCTATCGGACATGCACATTTCGCGCTGGGTGCTCTGGTTGACTCCGCCCAGACGTATGCAGCCGCGGCGGCACGCGCCCGGCAAGCTGGTCTCAAGGCGGCTCAGATGCACGCGTTAACCTGCGCGATGTATCCGCTGGGCTTTATTCGTCCCGCAGAAGGTGTCGCGGCATTGGATGAGGCCGTAGAAATCAGCGTGAGCTGCAACGATCCCACGCGTTTGGCGCTCACCCAAATGCTGGCTTCAGGGTTCCGACTGGTGTTTGATTCCTGGAGCGAAGCACAGGCTGAATTGTGCAAGTCCGCTTACGAAACTTTGCTCCGTCTATCTCCAACAGAGTTGCATCCCTATCAGCGGATCGTGTATGCACATATTTTAATGCTCAATGGCAGGTACGCTGAGGCATTGGATCTCTGCGACCGCAGCGTTTCTGAAGCCAGCTCGCTCGGCGTGGGCCAGGTAATGAACTTTCTGGCGCACTTTGGCGCGCTGAGCGCAAACCTGATCATTTTTCTCCGCATCGGACAATTTGGAAAAGTGTTGCAGATTACCAACGCTGGCAGAACGTCACCGGATCAGAACTTGTCGCTATATTGGCTGCTAACCCTTCGCGAAGCCATGCTTCGGGCAAACGTTTTTGACTTCGAGGGTGCCAGGCAGATTTGCCGCGCGGCTCGTAATGTCAGGGGAGGAGAATTTCCCGACGCGCAATACCTCGCGATTGACGAGATCGCCGCCGGCAACATCGCGCTCCAGCAAGGCAAACACTCTGAAGCAGTTGAACATTTCATGCGCATACAAGATCTTGATGAGCACACAAAATTCTTCATGCACTGGGAGTGGAGGATGACGGCGCAGCTCGAATTGAGCAATGCCTGGCTTCTCTCCGAGAACGTCGCAAAAGCGCGCACTGCAGCCGACGGCGTTCTAAAGTCCGCGCTGGCCACCAGCGATCCGCATCTCCAGGCGCTCGCCTGGGATCTGCAGGCGCGAGTGGCCTTGGCCGAAAATGATTTGCAGGGTGCCCGCGCCTCGATTGAGCGTGCCTTCGCAATTATCGACTGCTCCGAAGTCCAGGCGGCCTGGCAAGTCTATGCCACGGCCTGGCAGTTGTACCAACGCGTAAAGGAACACAAAACGGCGGAAATAAATCGCGAGCGCGCGGAAACCTGCATACTCAAAATCGCCAATTCTTTCTTGTCTGATGAACCTCTTCGCGCAACTTTCCTCGCCGCAACTCCCGTCCGCCGAATCCTGTGCAAAAAAGTCGTGAACAAGCCTAGTAGTAAGCATGGACTAAGGCGCGTCGCGGCACCTTGAACACACTCAGCGACTCTGGCTTCGGCGCGGCGATAACTCCGTGAAACTTAGTGATAACAGTGCTGATCACAAAGCCTTCGGCTGTCAACCGGAAGGCTTGGCGCTGATCCAAACTCTAGCCAGCGGTTTTCCAAACCGCCGCCGAGCACAACTGTTGCTAGAATCAAGTCTGAGTGACATCGGGTGATGAATTCAGAAGAATCGTTTAACAAGAGGTTGCAAATAGCACACCCGCTTAGGAGCAGTGCGACTTAGCCTCGGTCAATGCCCGTCGCTCGAAACCAGACGTAGCACAGATGGCTACGAACCCAATTCAGCAAATTCTTGAAACTGAACCCCTCGGTGAGACAAATGGCAAATTCTTGAAACTGAACCCCTCGGTGAGACAAATGTGTCTAATACACCTTCACTTGGGAGGCGAAAAAGCTGAGAAACTCCCAAGTCCACACTCGGATCGCGTCAGCTAAGTGCCAAAAAACGTCACTATCGGTCCCCTAGGAACCGCCGGGTGTTCTGCCCGCGCAGCCTCGTCCTCGAATCCTTCCGGGGACCGATAACGCAAAGCTGAATGCAACCGGCATCGGTTGTAATATTCCTCGATGAATTGCTCCAGTCCTCGATGCAAGTCTTCGAAGTCGCGGTACGCGCTGGCGTAAATCTCTTCGCGCTTGAGAGTTTTCAGAAAACTCTCGCAGGTGGCATTGTCGTATGGATTCGCCGGCCTACTCATGCTCGGCAGCATCCGATGATCGAAGAGCTTTTGGATGTACTGTCCGCAGGCATACTGCACGCCCTGATCGGAGTGGTGCACGACTCCGGGCGGCGGTTGTCGATTCGCAATTGCCCGTTCTAACGCGTGCAGCGGAAGCTTGGTCTGCAAAGTTCGGCCCAACGCCCAGCCAATCACTTTGCGAGAAAAACCGTCAAGCATCACCGCCAGGTAAACAAACTCTCTCTTAAGGCGGATGTAGGTTATATCAGCGATCCACAGTTGATTCGGGGCCGACACGTTCATTCGGGCGGCTAAGTTTAGATAAATTTCTGTGCCGCGAACCTTGTCCTCGGGCAAATGCCGCTCGTGGTGAAACGCCAGGAGATTGTCTTCGCGCATAATTCGCGCTATCCGCTTGTGATTTACAATCATCCCGCGCGCCTGTAGTTCTGCGGTCACCCGTCTGTATCCATACCGCCACCGATGTTCCAAGACGACATCCTGCACGGCCGATTGGAGGTTTACCTCCTCCTCAGCAGGCCATCCAGCACGCAGATAGCGATAGAATCCGACGCGACTCACTTCGGCCAATTGGCACATTCGCTCGATGCTCAAACCGCCTTGCACCGGCATCCTCGTCCTTATTTCGTCGTAGATGCCTCGCCGCCAGCGGCAAACCTCTGGCGGTGTCGAGCCCTTACTCTTTGCAAGGCACGTCTGAAAAAATCCACCTCGATTGTTTTGTTGGCCAGCATTCGCTTGAGTTTGAGAATCTGCTTGCGCAAGCACACTTCCCGGTAAAGCCCAGGCTGTGGATGCGCGTGCAGCCATCTGTCACGCCAGTAGTAAAGCAGGTGGCGAGCTACGCCCAGTTCTCGCGAAAGCCTGGTGATGTTGTCACATGCGTTCATTCGTTCAACCGCTTGTTGCTTGAATTCCGTGCTATACCGCTCACGCTTTTTTCGTTCCACTTTGCAGCTCCTTTCCTGCAAAGTGTCTAATACAGAGATGTATCACTCCAGGGGTTCACTCCAACTGAATTCGCAGTTGTTTCTCCTCGATTTCTGGGAAGTCAGTCGTTTTCATTGTCCGATTACCGCTTAATCGGGACTTGACCCGTTGCTGGTCGCCTCTTCGCCGATTGGATCGGACTAGGCGCTCGCCCTCAGCGGCCACTCGAGGCGCTCCAAAAACCAGGGTGAAAATCCAAAGATGAAGAGCCATAATTGTGCACCGTGAGAACGCGATTGGTGTTCCTTCTCTTTACTTTTGTTTTGTCGACCCCAGTGGGAAGGTCTCAGGTTGACCTGACTCGATCTTCTAAAATCGAAACGATCGCTGGTGGGGAAACGACAACAGGCAATGAGTTCAGCCTGTTCTCCGTTTCAGGGCTAGTCGCGGATTCACGGGGCAATATCTACTTTTCGATCCAAGCCAAAAGCCAGGTCTTTCGCCTGGCATTGAGTGGCCAGGTCACCATATTCGCGGGCAATGGAACACGTGAGAAGCAGATCGACGGAGTCCTCGCAGCGGACTCACCCCTGCCCGATCCTCGAAGCCTCGCTGTAGATCGCGCAAGCAATGTGTACATCGTTTGTGGGAATGGCTTAGTCCGGGTAGATGGAAAGACCCAAGTTCTCTCTACTGTGTTCGAGACACCGCTTGCTCAACCGGGGTCGTTTCGCCAGGCGAAGGAACCACACATGAGCAGCAGATGGAAGCCATCGTCGCCGTGGTTGGGGAGAAGGGTTAAGCAAGGATTTCGTGGATATCCTGCCGCAACTATCGCGTTTTATGGCCCTACCGCAGAACTGGCGACCAAAGTCGTCGTTGGAATCTTCAAGCAAGAACACGGAGACGCTGATACTCTCGAAAAATGGTTTTCGCAGAATTCAGATATACGATCGAATGACAACGTCGCAGAAGAACTAGTCGCATTCATAAAGTCGCACGAGGTCAAGTCTGTCGTCGTTACTGATGGCATCATTGGCTGTCCCCACGAAGAGGGTATCGACTACCCTGAGGGCAAATCCTGTCCCGAGTGCCCGTATTGGGCTTGCCGCGACCGCTGGACGCGGGAGCGAATCCAATAAATTAGCGGAAGAGCTTAACGGTCATACAGCGAGCGCCTGCGTTCCTGCCAAGGCCTCCGGCGATGGTACTAGGCCGGACTTGATTGGTTCTATAAAGGTAGAAGTCAAGAAAAAACACTTCTCCGCTGGCTGGACGTTTTCTTGCTTCGCAGCCCACCTGATTGAGCAGGATCTGTTCTGACCCTCCGCACCAGGTGCTCGGTTGCTGGCCAATGTGGCCCAGCG
>WNFR01005955.1_pt1 | contig 12464 bp, 8 predicted proteins | sample 5400221 | NCBI WGS metagenome assembly WNFR01 (sample SAMN13153357, study PRJNA577476) | soil metagenome | isolation source: 40 cm soil under Madrone tree | place: USA:California | collected 2016-06-14 | reverse complement strand
ATCCTGAACACGCGCCATGTATCGGTGTGGGTAAACTCGTCCGGCCTTGGACTCTCGAGCAGTTGTTCGTCTTGGGTTGTTCCTGGAGGTCGATTGCTCTCGTGGTTCGTGTTATCCATGTTTGGCTCGTTGTCTGTAGCTTAGGCTGGATCGCTCAAATCCCCATGATGCTGTAACCGCAATCGACGTGGATCACCTCACCGGTGATTCCCGAAGAAAGGGAGCTACACAGAAATGCGGCAGTGTTTCCGACCTCGCGTGCTGCGACGTTTCGTCTGAGTGGCGCACGCTCAGCATGATGCTTCAACATCGTGCTGAAATCAGAGACGCCGCGGGCGGAAAGCGTTTGAATCGGCCCGGCGCTTATCGCGTTAATGCGTATGTTGCGTGGGCCAAGATCGTTTGCGAGGTAACGAGTGCTGGCTTCGAGTGCGGCTTTTGCTACACCCATCACGTTGTAACCCGCAACTACTTTTTCAGCGCCGTAGTAAGACATAGTAACGATACTGCCGCCTTCAGTCATCAAAGGCGTCGCGGCTCGGGCCAGCTGGGGCAGGGAATAGGCACTAATTTCAAGGGCCGTGAGAAAGGCCTCGCGAGTTGTATCGAGATACTCGCCACCAAGAGCTTCTCGTGGTGCGTAAGCGATACTGTGGATCAAGAAGTCGAGTCGACCAAACTCCTGCCCGACACGCCGGAAAGTTTCATCAACCTCTTCTTGCTTCGTCACGTCGCACGGTAGCAGCAGTGATTCGGGCATCGCCTCGTTCGTCAATTCTTCGACATTTTCTTTCAGCCGATCACCTTGATAAGTGAAAGCCAGACGTGCGCCGGCTTCATGCAACGCAAGCGCAGTGGCCCAGGCGATGGAGCGTTTGTTGGCAACTCCGAAAATGATCCCGTATTTGTCTTTTAGCATATCCTTTTGCCCAGTATCCGAGGTCCCATTGTGCAATTGATTATCTAAACGAGTTTGGACTTTGGACCTGAAACCTTGAACCGTTCTTAGGCTGCCGCGCTTTCCGGTGCATTCATTAGTTGTTTGTACTCACCGCTTTCCACCCATTCAAGAATCTCAGCTACCCGCCAAACTGGAAATGGGTGGCTCAGGCCTGAAGTGATAACATCGGCCCAAAAACGATCGAGAGCTTTCTCGTCGTAGTTCTTCTGAAAGTCCCGCGCCTGGACCAGAAACTGTTCGTAGTCGACTCTTGAAGCAAAGGTGCCCCCACTCAACTTCATCATTGTCCGGCCGATTACGTTGGCATCCTGAGTAACCAGCAACGCCGCGCGATCACACGAGAGTTCAGCGCGACGGGCCCAGGCTAGCAAAGCGGCACGCATACTCATTGTGAGTAATTCTTTGACGATAAAGGTCAGCGGTGAAGCAAGCACGGCACTCTTTGCTAGAAACTCAATCAGGCGGGCAGCGGTCAGGTAGAGCACGTGTTCAGCGTGAATGTGGCCGACTTCATGTGCAACTACCGCCAATACTTCTTCGTCGCTCAGCCGTTCAATCAACTGGGAGTAGAGCACGATTACCGGTCTCTCCACCCCTCCGGTAAAGGCATTTACAATGGGATTCTGTTGCACAAAGAGTTCGGGCATGTCCACGCCTAAAGTGGTGCAAGCTATTTGAAGCTTGGCATAAAGATCGGGACATTGTTGGGGAGTGACCTTGACCGCGCTCGCCGTGAAGATTACGCGAATTGCCGATTCGCCGGTGACCGCCAGGAGTTTTTTTAGGGCCGAATCGATTCCCGGTATCGCCCGCAGGGCCGCAAGCGCGCGCTTGTCGTCAGGGTGTATATACTGGTCCTTGTCCAGGTCGGCAAACTTTTTGTGGGGCGCATCGGACAGTGGCAAACGACAGCGACCACAGCGCGCGTCGCCACTGTCAGTGCGAAGTTGATTCCGCTGGCCGCAGTAACGGCAGCGAATAAATCCGTTCAAATCTAGTGCGGTAGTGTCGTTATTATCGGCCATGATTTAGACCTCAAACTAACATTTATTGGGCGCATCGATGATACCACGGAGGGTCAGTGGTCCGTAGTCAGTTGTCAATGGTTTGTACTTTGAGCTTTGTACTTAGAACTTTGTGCTTTGTTCTTGTGGCCGCCGACTCTTGAGAAGAAAAATGACCAAAGACAGAGGAACAAAGTACAAAGTACAAAGTACAAAGGTCAAAGTACAAAACAACTACCTACTGACTACTGACTACTGGCAAATTAATGTTTGAAGTGACGAATACCGGTGAAAACCATCGCGAGACCATGCTCGTTGGCGGCGGCGATGACCTCTTCATCACGCACGGAACCGCCAGGCTGTATTACGGCAGAAATTCCATGCTTGGCGGCTTCATCGATGCCATCACGGAACGGGAAGAAAGCGTCGGACGCGAGTACCGAACCTTCGAGTGGCAACAGCGCTCGCATGGCGCCGAGTTTGACTGAATCAACGCGTGACATCTGTCCTGCGCCGACTCCCACAGTCTGATCTTTGCGTGCGTATACGATGGCGTTTGATTTCGTGTGTTTGCAGACAGTCCAAGCGAACAACAAAGCGCGAATCTCTTCTTCCGTAGGCTGTCTGGCAGTAACGACCTTGAGATCTTCTCGTTTGAGTTTATGCGTGTCCTTCGTTTGCACCAGCCTGCCGCCACTGATCTGTTTGTACTCAAGGCTTTCTGCTCGCGTAGTCGACGCGCGTAAGACGCGCAGGTTCTTCTTCGTGCTCAAGACTGCGACTGCCGTTTCCGCGTAATCCGGCGCAATGATGACTTCAGTGAAGATTTCGATCACGGCACCTGCGGCAGCCTCATCGACGGAATGATTGAAAGCGACAATGCCTCCGAAAGCTGACACGGGGTCCGTAGCAAGTGCCTTGCGGTATGCCAGCTCCGCATTGTCTCCAATTGCAACGCCCGCGGGATTTGTGTGCTTGATGATGGCACAGGCGTTCTCTTCAAAGTCGCAGACGAGTTGCCAGGCAGCATCTGCGTCGACGTAGTTGTTGAAGGACATTTCTTTACCGGAAAGTAACTGCGCATTGGCGACACCGTGACGCGAGGCGGTCTGATAGAGGCGCGCCATTTGATGAGGATTCTCGCCATACCTTAGATTCGCGATCTTGCTTATTGTCCCCTCGGCGCTGCTCGGTAGGTCGCCTCTGAAAGTTTCTGTCGAGAACTCCGGGGCATCGACGTTAGCTCTCTCTGCAGAAGAACCTATGCTGCCGAAAAAGATTCTTCCATTGGCGGATTGTTTCTGGTCCAGGGATTTCAGGTAAGCAAAAATAATCGCGTCATATGTCGCGGTGCGCATAAAGGCTAGTTCAGCGAGTCTGCGCCTGGTAGAGCGCATTACTGCGCCCCCGTTACCGTTAAGTTCTTCAACAATTGCGTTGTAATCGTCTGGTGAAGTAATTACCGCAAGTTCTTCCCAATTCTTCGCTGCCGACCGAATCATCGCCGGTCCGCCGATGTCGATCTGCTCGATAGCTTCCTCAAGCGTAACTCCCTCCCGCTTGATTGTTTGTTCAAAGGGATAAAGGTTAACAACCACCATATCGATTGGCTCGATACCGTGTGCTTGCATCGCCGCCACGTGCTCGGCATTGTCACGTAAAGCGAGTAAGGCGCCGTGTATCCGCGGATGAAGCGTCTTAACTCTTCCATCCATCATCTCGGGAAAACCGGTAACATCCGAAACATCACGCACGTCTATCCCCGCTTCGCGCAAGATTTTTGCGGTACCACCGGTACTAATGATTTCGACTCCGAAGTCTCTCAGCGCTCTCGCGAACTCGATAATGCCGCTTTTGTCGGAAACGCTTATCAGCGCTCTTTTGATTTTATGAAGTCCGCTGTCAGCTTGGGTCATGTCTTGTTTCCATAGAAGAATGAAATAAGTGAACAGAGTATTCTCAACTACTTCGGAGATTTGAGAGTAGTACGCGGATCCAATCTTACAGAAAAATGATGGGTCCTGGCGTTGCCATGCTGCGCCACGGAAAAGGCGAGCCCTGATCGCGCGATGCTAATCGAGACCCTATGCGGCCGCCCGTCATGGGCACTTTCGGCTACATAAAAGCCAACTACATATTGGCTTTTGAGGTCTTCTTCAATTGCCCGAAAGATTGGTTCGAGATCCTGGTTCTTTGTTGGCTCGAGCGCAGCGCGTGAGTCGCCGACCAGAAAGTACTTGCCACCAGTCTTTTCAGCCAACTCGCGAAACCCGCTCGCCGGCCGGCGCACTTGGAGACGGCCATCGCGAGGTTCAAAGAGAGGAATCTGAATCATATAGAAAGAAACATTCTTGGCCTGCGCGTCGGCAATGACGCTGCTCGGTTTCGTAGTACTGGCGTTATCCAGCCCGTCACTAATAAGAATAACGATGCGTCGCTCTGCAGGATCGCGGACAGCATCGCCGAAACTGTGAACGGCTGCAGCAGCAGCATCGAAGATCGCGGTATGGCTGTTTGTGGCGGGTGAAAAGTTGAAGGCGGCACGCGCCGCGTCGCTGTCATTCGCAAAAGTAACGATGGTCTTAGGTCGTTCAGCAAAACGAATCACCGCAACGCGGGATGCTTTGCCGAAACGCTCAAATAATGCCAGTGCCGCATCTCGCTGTTGAGAGATGATTTCACGCAAGCTTCCTGACTGGTCCAGCGCAAAAACCATGGCCACTCGATCGGCGCCCGCCGCAAAATATAGCGACGTGGTAATCCGGTCAGCGTCTTTGAGTTGAAAATCGCTTACGGTCAAGCCAGTAACGGCATGCCGGTTTTTATCTGTGACCCGAATAGGAAAAACGGACAAGTCCGTGCTAACGCGGACCACATCATCGTCAGAAGATTCCTGGGCACGGGCACCCAACGGACAGAATGCGATTAGGAGGAGCAAGGATCTGAAAATCAGTTCGATTGGACTAACGCGCCAAACAAGGCGCGGAGCGCTCGAGGTGAACAGATGTGTTTTGAGCGCTACGGAAGGTACGAGCATGCAGCCGTTCGGCTAGACGAAAAACCGACCGAAAAGCAGAATGCTCAGAATCACGATGATCGTGATTACAATAATCTTGACCAGGCTCACGACTAGTTCCTCAATGTTTTTGGGGGGCCAAGAGCGGAATCAGTTGGCGTTTAAACAAGCCATATTCTAGAAGCGCCAATCGTAACCTGTCAATCAAGAACGTTGGCGTTTGAGTCTTCCGCCCCGCCCCGGACTCTTCCGGCCATCTTATGGAGGAGTACGACTCCTTTTTAATTCAGGTTCCAACTGCTTTTTGTAGAGGCGAGCGTGAGACACCACGGCGCAAGGCCGTGGCATCTCTGAGAGTTCCGCGGCTTTTGTAGCGGCGAACGTGAGACACCACGGCGCAAGGCCGTGGCATCTCTGAGAGTTCCGGGGCTTTTGTAGCGGCGAGCGTGAGACTCCACGGCGCAAGGCCGTGGCATCTCTGGAGGGTTCCGCGGCTTTTGTAGCGGCGAGCGTGAGACTCCACGGCGCAAGGCCGTGGCATCTCTCCGTGAACTAAAACGTCACGCCGATTTGACCCTGAAAAGTACGTGGCGCAACGAAGTGAGTGCCGCTAAAGGTGGACTGAAAGTTATAAAGGGCCTCCTTGTTAGTCAAGTTAATGACTGTGAACCGCAACGTCATTTTCGTTCGCTCGGTGCGCAAAAGATTGTCTGTCCCAACACTGAGATCGAAAAGATGACGAGGTGCGATGCGGGGTGGATTCGTGTCGTCATTTTCCGTTCCGTCCGCTGGAATTCGAACCCGCAAAGCCCCCCGATTTGAGTCTGCACAGGACGTAATCGGCTGGTCTAGCGTTGCGAATACGCTCCCGCAGAAGAGTCCGATCTGAGCCTGATGGTCCCCGTTGAACGTTAATGCGGTGTCGAAATCAGGCACTGCACCCGATACTAAACCGCTGTCGTACCGCCAAGTGAAAGCGACATAAGGAGCGAGTCTCTTCCAATGCTCGAACTGATATTGGACCTGGGTCGTTTGTTGAAATGCTTGATCGTGGTCAATGCGGAAAACGCCGCTTGGCAAATCAGAATTGAAGAACAGCCCGCCGCTTTCTGGCGGAAAGTAGCGTGCACGCGTGTGGCCGGCAACCATAAAGGCCGACAGTCCTTTGTAGTTCGTTAGGTTGAGGCGTGCACTAACCCCATCAATCTTTGATTTTTGCCATGAAATCGGGAACACGACCGAAGTGTTGAAAAGAACATTGAAATCGTAAGCGTTGGTGGTACGTTTATTGAAGTAATCTCCGTCAAGAATGAAATGCTTTCCCAATGACTGCTGGAACCCGAAGTTGAACTGATTGCGACGGCCTGGCAGCAAGGGATTATTGCTGGTGTCGCCCAGAATGCCGTTGGCTAACCCGCCTGCACCCGTCGCACTCGAGAGAATCAGATTCTCGTTGTACGGAGTTTCAAAATTGCGCGTGTAAGAACCGCGCAAGACTGTGTTCGTCCGTTTGACGAGATAAGAGATGCCGACACGCGGTTGCAGCAATCTGTCGTGCGTAATCCCGTTATAGTTATCAAAGCGCAGGCCCAACATCACCGTTGCATTTCCTATTGTCACGTTGTCCTGAGCAAAGAGTGCTTCCTGCTTGATGTCAGTGCGACCGTGAAAGCCAAAGGGAGATCCTCCGCGCGTTAGATCAAAGGGTAAAAGACCAGGTAAGAAGCCCTCACTTTCCGGGTCATTGAAATTCGGATCGGTGATGCCGAACTGGAAGCCTTCGTTTAGAAACGTGTGCGAGAACTGCACACCAAACTTGGCATTGTGTCTTCCCTTCACGTAAGACACATCCGCCTTGACGCCAACGTTGTTCAATCGACGCGACTCACTGAAAGTTATTGGCTGATCCGAAAACGGATTCGGACTTCCGAAATACTTGACATTGTCGAGTCTGTAATAAGGGTTAATCGTCAGTACTGTTGTGGGGCTGAAGATATGCACGTAGCCGGGCGCAATATTAATGGTGTGAACCAACTGTCGCTGGTCTTGCCCAAGAGCCTGCTGGTCAAACTCATTCGGGGTCTGAAAGTTGTTGCGCGCTAAGAAAAGATTCAGATGGAAGGTGTCCTTGGAATTTGGACTGTAATCAAGGCGGTCAAATATACTCCCGGCCGTCCCGCGATCATGCAATACCGTGAACTCCGGCGCGTCGAGAAACCGTCCCGAGCGTTCGAAGTTGAAAGCCACGAAGTTCCCTCCTTTGGCATTGCCATATGCCAGCGCCGCATCTTGATGAGTCGTTCCGAATGTACCGTAAAGAGTATTGAAACTTCCGCTCGGTTTTTTCTGATTGAGGCCTGAACGAGTGATAGCGTTAATAACGAGACTCGTCTTGTCTCCATACTCCGCCGGGACGGCACCCGTGACCACTTCCATTGATTGAATGATGTTTACCGGGATCTGCGTGGAAAAGAACTTGCTCTGCTGGTCCGAAATTGGCTGGTTGTCGAGCGAAATATTGGATTCGAAGTGATCGCCCAGCGGATGAAATCCTCCGTTCGAGTCCGCCGCGACGCCGGGAGCCGACAGCGTAACTGCTGTACTCAGGCCACTGCCCGGATCACGTACTGGCAACCGATCTATTAGAGTCTTGTCAACATCGACGTGTGCCGAAGGAACATTTTCCAATACCTCAGCCGCGCCGGTTATTGTTACGGTTTCCGTGGCCGCGCCCACAGTTAACGCTAACTTCAACATGATTGGCACTGAGGTGCGCACGTTCACGTTCTGGGTAGCTGGGCTGAAGCCATTCGCTGAAATGCTGATCTGGTAACTGTTCGGCGGCACATTGTCGAAACGAAATGTACCGTCCTGGTTGGTTACCGCAGAACGCGTGTAGCCGGTAATCGGGTTAGCGATTGTCACATTAGCATTTGGTACCGAAGCGTTGTTGGGATCCACTACTGTGCCCGCAACAGTTCCCGCGCCCAACGCTTGCGCCCTCACAGGCGCTATTGAAATAGAAATGAGAGCAATGAGCACAGTAAGGCGGAGTGCTTTCTTATGGAGAGTCGTTACCATGATGATGACTTACCTTTCTCTGGATGTGTAATTGCGATTCAATTACGTAAGTTGTTTTCCTACTCTTGAGCAGGGGTGGCTACGTAAAAAGAATGGTCGCAAGGCTCACAACGCCAAGAGCGCAGTGACGATGCGAAGAGTTACTACAACAGAGAAGTAGGAGGAGCGCGGCCTTTTCGTGGCGCGCTAGTTTTGGAGTGGCAACCGACTAAGTTGGTGTTTAAGAATTGCGTCCTTACGTGAACCGGAGTATCTGTTTGCCGGAACGTAATGAGCGTGGTGGAGAAGTTCTGATGTAGCTGACAGATAAGACAGTCGCTGCACCCAATCTGGCCGCCGGCAAGATTGTTTGCCAGCTCGGGATCGATTATTGAAGCGGCACTATTCTCCGAAGGGAGAATACGTCCGTGGCGGTGAGCTGCCTCGACAGTCGTGCCATATAAGATGAAAACAACCAACAGCAGTGTAAGCGCACGCGAAAACGAAGCGCTCTGGGTCCTGAATCTGCTGGTTAGTATGCTGGTCACTGTCTGAATTGCTGTGCTAAAGTCGGCTTTTCTATGGTCCTGATTGTACTCACAACAAGTTTCAAAAGGCAATCTTGGGCTATTTCAGCATTATTCCTAGCGGGTCATTCCTATTGATGCTTCTGTCGGCCAGAAAGACTGCATGCAAAAAGCTGCTGCGAATCCTGAGTTTCGTTATATTTCTGTGTGCGATCTTCTCAGCGGTGCAAGGGCAGGCCTTAAAGGCCCGAGTAACAGTATCCTCCTCATTTCCCGCTGAGATCAGAATTTTTGCCGAATCGTCCAGTCCGATGAGTTCATGGTCTTTCCGGAATGCCTATGCTGGCGTCCTGGGTCTCGGAGATCGCATTGAACGGTTTGACGCCCCTGATCGGCTTGGAGAAATGATGCGGGTACACAAGATTGCCGCGGGCGAATATCGTGCTGAGAACAAGGTCGCAAAGTTTAGTTACACCATAAGGCTCCCGCCGCCGTCCCGTGCGAGTGAGATGTCCCACGCGTCATGGCTCGCAGGGGAATCCGGTTTCTTGATGCTGGCGGATCTTCTGCCTCAAGTGGAAGAAGCAACTGCGAACCAGGGCGTCTTGCTTGAATTCGAACTTCCCACAGGATGGTCAGTAGGGTCGTCACTACTAGCGAGCGAAAGGGATCAGTATCTGGTGATGGAACCGGATAAGGCAGTCTTTTTCGTCAGTCGTTCTTTGCGCAAGACAGTAAAGACTGTAGACGCAATGAAGACTCAGTTATTAGCGAGCGGCGAGTGGGCCTTCGCGGATGCGGATGTTTTGAATGCGGCAACCTCGGTGCTCAAAAAATATTTTGAGCTCACGGGATTTAGACTACGGGAATCGGCAGTTGTGATGCTGGCGCCACTTCCAGCCTCCGCGGGTAACGATCAATGGAGAGCAGAAACAAGGGGCGCCACGGTCATGTTGCTGTTGAATCCTCGAGTCAACCGTAAAAATTGGGTTGCGCAGCTCGCAGTGATTTTCACGCACGAGATCTTTCATCTGTGGGTGCCAAACTCGCTCTCGCTGGAGGGAGATTATGACTGGTTCTTCGAGGGCTTTACGCTGTACGAAGCTTTGCTAACCGCGCTAGATTTGAAGCTGATTACCTTTCAGGGATTTCTCGATACGATCGGCCGCGTTTACGACTCGTACCTGTCTTATCCAGATAATCAGTCACTCATTGAAGCCTCAGAACAGCGTTGGACTAGTTCCTTTCCTCTTGTTTACGACAAGGGTATGTTGGTAGCTTTTATGTACGACTTAACCGCCAGGCGCGAGTCGAACAGCAAGAATTCACTTGCGGATCGCTACCGGCTGCTGTTCAACTTGCACGCAGAGCGCGCAAATTCAAATGAAGTCATAATCAACCTCTTGCGCACTTCGCCCGCGACGAACGACTTCCCCAAGGCTTATATTGAAAGCAGGGCCAGCATAAAACTCGAACGATTCTTGCCGGCTTTTGGGCTTGAGGTTGACGCCAGTGGTCTAAGCACGCATCTGACTGTTAACAAGCAACTGAGTGAAGAGCAGCATAGACTATTGAGGTCGCTTGGTTACAGACACTAGGATGCTATTGGTTGTTGAGGGTAGAATTATAGGGCAAATTATGCGCGCGATAAAAACCATCTTCATATGTACGTTGCCGCTGCTGTTGCTTGGCTGTAATACACTGGCGTCGAAAAACAGCACCGGTGTAGTAGTAGCGCGGCGAGCACAGATTCGGAGTTCTACGGCGGTAGTTGCCGCTGACTTGTTGCAGGTTAACCGCGGAGATCAAGTTGATATCCTGGACTCGACCGATGTCCCGGACCCCAATGACAACACGAAGAAAGAACGGTGGCTAAGGGTCAAAGGCCATGATGAAGAAGCGACTGAGGGGTGGATAGAGTCGCGCAACGTGATGCCGGAAGAAGTCGTGGCAGCATCGAAAAAGATAGCGGCGGAAGACAATGGCATTCCAGCACAGGCCACGGGACAGCTCCGGGCTAGTTCTAATCTGCGGCTTAGCCCGGATCGCACTGGGAATGAGAACATCATGATGCGGCTCGACAGTGGCTCCACTTTTGACATTGTCGGTTGGAAGCGCGTGCCGAAACCGAAATCGTCCGAGGCGATCGAAAGCGACATAGCGCCAAAAGCCGGCAGCGCCCAGCAGGGAAATTCCAGGAGTAATAAACAGAACGACGAGAATCCCGAGCCTGAGGAGACAAACGAGCTTTGGTATAAAGTTAGACTACCTTCTTCAACTTCACCGGCCCCAGCAGGTTGGATCTATGGAAAACAGGTTGAACTGTCAGTGCCTAGCGATATTATTTTTTATCGCACCGGCCGAGAGTTTGTTGCGTGGCAGAGACTTGAAGGCGAGTCGAGCAGTTTAGAGACCTCCGGAAAGAAGGATGTCGGCAAGGAAGGAAGGCCGGGTAGCTGGGTAATCCTGGAAAAGAGCAGTTCGGACCAGCCGCATACGCTTGACGAGCCAGACTTCGATCGCATTTACGTACTTGGTTATGACAAACGCGATCAGGAACACTACACCGCCTATCGTAGTCCCGACTTGAAAGGGTTTCTACCTTGCCGGGTCCAGGGGAGCGGAGAGAACAAGACCTTCACTATTCGAGTGCAAGATGACAGCGGTCAAATGAAAGATATTCAATACGGTCTATTCAAAGATGCGAGAGGATACTTGAAAGTGAATGCTCCAACCCTGGCGAGTAAAGAGAAGAAAAGACGATGATATTTGATAGGACCTGGAAGCGATGCAATCTCTCGATGAATTGTTAAGTGAGTGTGAGACCCTGCACGGACATATGTGTGCAGGCCAACTCCTTGGCGCTCGTATGGCGGTCCTGGGCTGCCAGCTTACCGGGGTAGATGATCCACGCGGCACAGATCGCAAGAAAATAATTGTATGGGTGGAGATTGATCGTTGCATGGCTGATGCGGTGAGTGCGGTAACGGGTGTTCGCCTGGGGAAGAGGAGCCTCAAGTACGTGGACTACGGCAAGGTGGCCGCGACATTCCTGAACACCGAAACTCACAAGGCTGTGCGAATCGTCGCGCTGGAGACTTCGCGGCGGCTCGCGGATGAGCGTTATCCAAGTGTTCAAAACAAGCGTGAGCGTCAGTTTCGAGCCTACCGAGAAGCGTCTGATGATGAATTATTCAAAGTTGAAAGCGTGAGAATAGAGCTCAGTGATTTTGATGTTCCGGGTAGTCCTCGAGGCCGAACGATCTGTTCGTCATGCGGTGAAGGGATTAACGACGGACGCGAGATTGCTCGGGAAGACGGGGGCTGTTTGTGCCGGCCATGTGCTTCAGGTGCTTATTATTTGCGGCTTGGACTTTGATTGACGGGCAACGTCATTTTGGGGGTTGCCTCTAATTCCGGACCTGAAGAAACAGTCTGACGCTATCATTTGAGACAGTTTGTGATGCGAACGGTATTCAGTGGTGTCCTAATTTTGTAGGGGCGTCCCTCCGTGGGCGCCCATTCTGCTGACTTGTCACTCAAGAAAGGTCGCCCACGGAGGGACGCCCCTACAAATTGGGACACGTACCCGGTATTCAGGGTGGTTGACAAGTAGTAGAATGTACATATAATGCGCTTTCCTCTTTTTGTAAGGGGTGGCGGGGGTTAAGGCGAAGGACTCTAAAAAGTACCGCTTTTCTCGTGGAAGACTCTTTGAGAATGCGGTGCTTTGGGGACTCCGGAAATAACATTGGTAAAATGTTATTGTCGCCTTGACAGAGTTAGGTCTGTTGTTTAATATCCCCGTTTGCTTGAGACGAGTTTAGGTCGTCCGTAAGGCAATCCAAATACAATTTGGAATCGATGTTTGAAAACTAGATAGAGCGTGTCCGTCT
>WNFR01005953.1_pt1 | contig 12464 bp, 12 predicted proteins | sample 5400221 | NCBI WGS metagenome assembly WNFR01 (sample SAMN13153357, study PRJNA577476) | soil metagenome | isolation source: 40 cm soil under Madrone tree | place: USA:California | collected 2016-06-14 | reverse complement strand
GTATTTGCTGGCGCAGGCGACTGCCCAGGATTTGCGAGGGCCCACATGCCAGCCACCGGAAGCGCTTTGCTCTCCGAAACTTTGCTTGAGTCATCGAGCGCGTTCAGAATCACCGAAAGAGTGCGGTTGGCCTGCGCAGAGAACTGAAAGAAGTCGGAGGAACCGTATCCGCTCAGCATGCCCGCCCAGCTTCCCGAGGCGGGTACCTGCGCCGGAGCGGCATAACTCGTAGTTCCATACCATTGTGGTTTCTGAATCGCGCTGCCCTGCATCAGGCTGTCATGCGCGATATCTCCACCTGGAGTGACAGTGATAAGCACAGGTTGTGCCGAGCCTGAAGGCTGAACCTGACCAGCGGAGCCATACGGACCAGCATTCGTCGACCACAACGAATCAACTGCCTCAACCGAAAGCTGATATTGCGCGCTGCTTGCGCCGTTTGGAATCTGTAAGCCCGCAAGATCAAAGAAGCCTTCGAGCGTCGTATCGTCAGAACCGAAGCGACCGAAGTCCTGCCCGGTGCTATCGGTGTAACCCGTAACTGGATTGCCTTCATTGCCGGAAAAAACGAAGCCGGAGATCGAGCTTGCCACCACCGTACCCGAGGGCTGTCGTGTCGCCGGATCGATCCAACGGGCCACCACATTTACGCCTTGCATTGGTTGAGCTGCAAGCCCGCTCGCATCGGTAAAGAAGACGTTGCCGTGAATTCGTGCGGTGACCTGCGAGAAAATTTGCTTTCCCGGAAAGTTCGACTGGTTCTGCGAAGTGACCGGATAAAGACGGGACAGTGCGGCCTGGTCGTCGATCTTGGGCTGCGAAGGATCGACTGCGCCGTTGTTCGAATAGCAGATCGAGACCGGCACACATGATCTGGGATCAATCTGGTGCATTAACGGAAAACCCGCAAAGTCTCCAGCTACGGGTGATGGATTGCGGGTGATCACATTCAGGTTGGCCTGCGACCAGTCAAGGCCCAGCACTCGCCCGATGAGTCGCACCAAGTGGTATTGCAGATCCGGCAATTGTGAAGAATTCTGCGCGCAATTTCCATTCATGATGATCAATGCATGCAGGAACTGCGCGTTCGTGGCCAGATTATCAATGCCGCCGAATACTGAATTGCCTGCACAGTAAATTGAGTTACTGGCTCCCGATCCAAGCAGAGCGTCGGTTACAGAGCCGTCCTGGTCATAAACAATCCCGACTGGATTACTGGTTGCGCTCGGCAGAATGTCGGCCGGCATGTTGAGCGCACCATTTATTAGAGTGACATTGGCGCCGCTGACGTCTTCAGCGAGATGTCCGGCCTGAACGGCTGAAAGCGCCGCAGTGGGAATTGAAGTCCAGAGCCCGAATGCGTTTGCTACGAATGAATCGGCTTTTGCGCCGAGGAGAATCGGACTTAGATCGCCCTGGTCGGTGTAGTAGTTGATTGCGCCTTGCGGCCAGGTTAACGGCGTGCTCTTCACACTGGGATCGAAGTAGCTGATACCAGCCACATATGCAGGACCTCCCGCACGAGCCAGCGCACTGAGGGCGATGATTATCGCCGGAACAAGTAAAACCCGCAGCATGGAATTCTCTCTCACTCTATTCCCTCGCACTCCGCCGGATCGCCGCCGCGAAAGTCCTTACACCAATTGTTCTCGCCGACTTCCCTTCGTCGTCGCTCAGAGCCACGCGCCCCGCGCGATCTATCGAGAGTCGCCCCAGTCTGCCTCCGACAGGGCTCGTCAGTCCCAGTCTGCTTGGCGGATATAGAAAAAGAATTACGTGCTCGCCGGGGTGGTATTGTTCGCCGGTCTGCCACAATCCGCCCCATTCGCGGACTTGAATCACCTGCCCGCGATGGACACCACGAATTGCTTCTTGTACCCGAAATGTGATCTGAGTAGTCGCTGGCATGTTTGCTGCGTCAGCGCTGTGGTGTTTCACGCTTAGGACAGTGCCAGAAAAAATCATCCCTGAATTGCGGACGATTCGCACCAAGCCAGGCAATCGGATTGTCGAATGTGAAGCCCCCAGGGCGCTTCCCGTTGAGGTTGCCAGAAGAAGCAGAACTAAGCCATGTGAGCGCACGCAAACCTCGCAGGACGGAGGCCAGCGCTCTGACGGGAGCAGCCAGATATTACAGACGTATTGTTTCCAGAACTGTGACGCCTGTCACAGCACAAATGTGACGTATGAACATTGTCGATGGACCAAAATAGAAAACGGAGGAAGGAACAAGAGATTTGTGTCGAATCTATTCCTGCTTCAAAAAAATCTTCTGCGCCGACAAATGGGCACCCGTCAACAACAACAACCCTGACAAAAACGCCCAGAACATCATGCTGACCGACAGCGCAAATGGCCCATAGACTTCCTGAAAGTCCAACCTCGGCAGCAACAAAATATAGGAATATTTCAGGATCTCCGATAGCAAGCCCATGATGATCGCCGCCGGCAGCACGGCCCGGGCCGGCACTTTCCCATGCGGCAGCAGCCAGTAGATCAGAAAGAAAATTGCCATACTGGTGATCGTGGCGAACACCTTTGCGGTCATGAATCCTAGCACTCGCACCAGAAAAATGTCATGTCCAAAGGCCAGCATGCGCAGCAGGTACACGTTCCCGGCGCTCAAAGCAATCGAGATCAATGCCAGAATTCCGCAGGCGACAGCCAGTCCGAGTGAAATGAGTTGGTTCCCAATATAGGAGCGATTATTCGGAAATCGCCACACCCGGTTCAGCGCGACCTCCAGCGGCATGAAAACTCCGGTGGATGTGATCAACAGCATCACGAATGAAAACACCTGCACCCGGTTTCGTGCGGTCACAAGCGCGCCGAGGTTGCGAATCACAAATTCCTGTCCAGCGGGTAGATAGTCGCGCAGCAGTTCAACAATCACGCGATACATCGCTGGCGAGTGAAACACTCGCGTGACGAGATCCATCAGCAGTAGAACGAACGGGAAGAACGACAGAATCGCATTCGCCGCCACCGAAAATGCAAATGTGTGCACCTCGGTGTGAAGCAAATATTTGAGCGTAGATGCTGAAAGTCGGTAGTAATACCGCGCTCGAGGCCATCGGTAACTTCGGTTGTCCTGCAGTTTCGGATCGGCACCGGGAATTATGCTAGTCAGAGGCACACTTCTGCAATCTTATCAAAGACTTGCAGTCTGCCAGCGGTGCTCGGCCGCCCTCGCCAGGGGTCCTCATTGCTGTTCCGCAAGTTGAATCGTTTTAATTGCTGTAAATTTCTCTTGCCATAAACGTATGTTCCTGAATAATATCTGTTGCTTGCTGCCCAAGCTTCAGGGCAGTAAGAAAGAATTCGGGTTGATGTTTTGTGTCACGTCGTCGAAACCCGCTGCTTCGTTGGCTCTGAGTTGTCCCGGGAAATGCTTTCTGGGATGATGCAGGGCTTTTTGGTTGTTGGGCTGACTCGCCGCCGCCAAGCATTTACCCGATGTAACCGCTCCTGCTCTTTGAGGGGGGATGTTGAGGCGCCAAGCTTCGCGAAGAGCTGAGAGCAAATCTACCGAGGCGAAAGGAGTACTTTTGTGAGAGAGAAGGGTACAGTAAAGTGGTTCAACGGGGCAAAAGGATATGGTTTTATCCAACGGTCCACAGGTGAAGATGTTTTCGTTCACTTCTCCGCCATCCAGGAAAACGGGTATCGCACTCTGAACGAGGGCGAAACCGTCGAGTTCGATCTGCTGAAAGGACCGAAAGGTTTTCAGGCAGCCAACGTCAGCCGCGGCTAATTCCCCCACCCTAAACACGCGAAAACGGCGTGTCTTGGGATCCCGGACAACGGCCCCGCTCCGCTTGCAGACCCTTCCAGGAAGCTGGAAGGGTTTCATTGTTTCTGTTTGAATTTGCTATCCCGATTCTTGAATTTTAAGTTAGTGATTGTTGAGCCTTCCCGGTTGTGAGGTCAAAGGGCTACGAGGATTCATCACGGGACTGTCGGGTGCAACTAGCTCCCTTGCTTCAACTCCACCAGCACTTGCCGGGCAATTTCCTTGAGAGTCTCGAAGACTCCCTGGCCTTGAAACGCAATTGCTTCGAGTACCGGCTCGTTCTTGCGGCGGAGCTCCTGGCTCAGAGTCTCCACGGGCAGGATGTTCGGAAGGTCTCGTTTGTTGAGCTGTAGGACATAGGGAATCTTATTAAAGTCATAACCATGTTCCTTCAGGTTCGACATGAGATTGTCGAGCGCCTCAGCATTGGCGTCCATGCGCTCCTGCTGTGAGTCGGCGACAAAGACGATGCCATCAACGCCACGAAGTATGAGTTTCCGGCTGGCGTCATAAAAAACCTGACCGGGAACTGTGTAGAGGTGAATTCTGGTCTTGAAGCCGCGTACAGAGCCGAGATCAAGCGGAAGAAAGTCAAAAAACAGTGTTCGCTCGGTCTCGGTAGCCAGCGAAATCATCTTCCCCTTCTGCTGCTCGGCGGTCTTCTGATAAATGTGTTGCAGGTTCGTGGTCTTGCCGCCAAGGCCCGCGCCATAGTAGACAATTTTGCAGTTGATCTCGCGGGCTGCGAAGTTGATAAAGCTCAAGACTCTCCCCAGAGGGCGGACTTTGGCGCCTCGAAACGGTCCGCTGGATTTTGGCTTGTTCTTTGGTTTTTATATCATACGGCGCGGTTACCGTAGGGGTTACCCTGGTTACTAGTACGACGGGCTCTGGGTTTACGCTTCGGGCTTTAGGCTCTGGGCTTCTGGTTCGGGCTTTAGGTTCGGGCTTCGGGCTTTGGCGCCTGGCTACAATTGGGCGTGGCTTCAAGCTGGTTCCGAAAATTGACCGCCCCTATGGCGGATAGCTCATGCCACAGCCCCAAAGCCCAGAGCCGAAAGCCTAGAGCCGAAGCCAGGCTGTTTCACCGCGCCGGAGGCGCCGGATAGTATCCCTCTTTTGCAGTCACGTCCACGCATGGGCGGATTGACGACCTCTTGCAGCTGGGCCGATCCACCAGAATTTCTATGTCGCGATGCGCGCCGGATGGTGGCTCGTGCGTCAGGTATCCGAGGGTGTACTGGTTGCGAGCATCTCCGAACAGGCGTGAGTAGGCGTCTTCAATACCGGGGCGAGTAATTTCGTTCAATACCTCGCCACCAGTAGCATTGGCATATTTCGGAAGAATGTCGCTGTACCCGAAGCGTGGAATGTGAAGCTTCTCCAGCTTGTTATAGCCGGGGATCGCCGACCCTCCTACCCCGATCGCGTAAACCATGATGTTGTTTGTCAGCAGGACCTTGAGCACGTCTCGGTAGCTCGCGTTGCTGCGATACTCCCGCCCGTCGCTGATCACAAAAATTACTTTCCGCCGTGTCTTGTCCCGCTTCGCCAAGTCGAGCGCAGCTCGCAGAATGGCATCATTGAGCACGTGCGATTCCTGCGCCGGGGTATACACGATGGGCGCTGCCGGGTCGACCGGCATGTTGTTGATGGTTGGGCCTTGCGGTCCAAGCGGTCCACCGGTGACCGGAGGTCCGTTGTTGCGGCCCCCGGCATTAGCCAAGCTAGCCATTGTGTCTGAGAACTTCTGCCCGACCGCCGCCCAGCCGGAGAGCTGACTGACCGCATTGCTGTAGCTGTAAATTGAAACCTCATCAAACTCGCTGAATGCTCCCTCGAGCACAGGAAAGGTGTGGTTCACTCTTTGAACATCGACATCTTTCATTCCCAGATCCAAAATGACGGCTGCTGAAAGCGCGAAAGGATCGCTCGTAAAAAAGTTCAGGGTTTCTTTTTTCCCATTTTCCCGGACTACAAAATCTTTCGCCAGAAGTCCGTTCACCAGCCGCCCCGATTCGTCTTTTACGGTCACCGGTACCAGGACCTGGTTGATATTTCTTACAATCGTGAACAGCTGTTCTTGGGTTCCGGAATCTTGCTTGGTTGCACCGCCCTGCGGCACTGTCCGGACGTTTACCGGAGGTGGCGTGGCCGGAGTCCTCTCAATGGGGGTAGACTGGCGTGGCGGGGGTTGGTTTTCCGGGGCAGATTGCGGTGTCTGGGGTTGTGGTTGGGGCGGGTTCGTCTCGGCAGGGGGAACCTGTGGCGCGGGCTGAGGCGGTTGCACCGCCGATGGTGCATCCGGAATGCTCTCGTTCCCCGGCTTCTGGGCAGAATTCTTATCCTGCTCCGGAGAATTCTGGGGGACAGCGGTCTGCCCCTTGCCCGTTGCTGGCCCAATCGCCAGGACAGCCCCGGCAAATACCGACCACAACACGAACGATTTCAACAATGAAGACCCCCCGAAGTTCTGCGTATTGGGATGCCTGGGTCGGCAGATTTGGTGCATCTAACCGGTAGAGGAATAGACTACCAGAATCACAAGGTGCTGAATTCCATGCGCTCACCTGTCCGTTCCAGGGTTTTCTACGCTCTCTTGATTCTCTTGCCGGCATTGTTCGCCGTCCAATCGCTTCGTGCTCAGGACGTTCAAATGGTCCCAGACAGACAGGACCAAGAGTCCGCAGCCAAAGCTCAATCCGATAAAGACGACAAAGATACCGAACAGGAAGTTTCCACCACTCTTAAGACGAGTGCCAATGTGGTGCAGCTCTTTTTTAATGTGAAGGACAAGAAGGGCGGCCTCATTCCCAGCTTGCCGAAAGACAATTTTCAGGTTTTCGAAGATGGCAAGCCACAAACCATTAAATATTTCTCCGCGGAATCAAATCTTCCGCTGACCCTGGGAATTCTTATCGACACCAGCGCGAGTCAGGAGCGCGTGCTCGACATGGAACAGCAAGTAGGCGGTGCTTTCCTGAGTCAGATTCTGCGCGATAAGGATATGGCGTTCGTGATGAGCTTCGACGTGCGGGTCGACTTGTTGCAGGATTTTACTGGCAATGTGCGCCGTCTAAAAGCCGCACTGAATAGCGTCAAAATCAACACAGGAGGCAATGTCGGCAGCCTGCCCGGCATGGGCGGCGGTCCGGTTCCTACCGCGAATATCCCACGCGGCACCCTTCTCTATGACGCCGTGTATCTCGCGTCGCACGATGAAATGGCGCAGCAGGTGGATCGCAAAGCCATGATCCTGTTGACTGACGGCGAAGACCAGGGCAGCCAATACAAGGTTCGAGACGCAGTTGAGGCTGCGCAGAAATCTGACTCCATCGTCTACGTTCTGTTGTGTGCCGACCGCGGATTCTACGGCTTCGGCGGTTACAGCGGCGATAGCGAAATGAAAAAAATGACCGCAGAGACAGGCGGCCGCGTCATTGAAGTCGGCAATAAAATGGAGAAGCTCAAAGCCGCCTTTGATCAAATCTCGCAGGAACTCCGCAGCCAATACAACATCGGATACACTCCCACCAACACTGTCAAAGACGGCAAATTCCGCAAAGTTGAGATCCGTTCTAAAGACGGTTACAAAATTCAATCGCGCAGTGGATACTTTGCCGTGCCTGACAAGCAGTAACTTCCTAAGCGGCTGCGGGCGCGGACACTCTGGCCAGATTCCTAATGAGCATTCAGATAGAATCTGAAACCTGAAGCGATGCCGCAACCTCTCTGGCTGGTAGAGCTGAATAGTGAAGTGATTGCTTGCACTCGATGCCCACGCCTCGTCGCCTACCGAGAGCAGGTCGCCCGGGAAAAGCGTCGCGCCTACAAAGATTGCGACTACTGGGGCAAGCCAGTTCCCGGCTTCGGCGATCCGAATGCGCGAGTTCTAGTTCTCGGTCTCGCCCCCGGAGCTCACGGTTCCAACCGTACGGGTCGTCCATTCACTGGAGACGCTTCCGGCAAATTCATGTATCCGGTACTTCACGAAACCGGCTTTGCCAATCAGCCGTGCGCCACCGACCGCAATGACGGACTAATCCTCAATGACCTTTACATCACTGCAGCGGTCCGATGTGCCCCTCCGGACAATAAGCCGCTGCCCCAGGAGTTGTTTAATTGCGCTACTTATCTCGATGAGGAGTTTCGGAGATTAAGAAATGCCAAGGTAGTAGTTGCTCTGGGAAGGATTGCGTTCGAGGCTCATCTGAATCACCTCAAAAGACTTGGCAAACTAGAGAGCAAAAAGCTATTCGTATTTCAGCATGGGGCGAAATACAGAATGCCTGATGGCCGAACTCTTCTGGCCTCATATCACCCCTCAAACCAAAACACCCAAACTGGCAAACTTACACGAGAAATGTTCGTGCAAATCTTTAAAGAAGCTCGGCGGCTTGCCGATGAATAAAACGGCGGGTCCCGCCGGCCGGATCGCCTAACCTCGAGGGGGGAACGAAAGCAGCGTCCGGGGCGGGACCGCCCGCGTATTTGGTTCAGGCCGGTTTCTTTGGTCGAACGAAGTGAAGGCGAAGGGTGTCGTCTGTGTTATCTGGGCTTCCTTTTCAAATAGAGATCAGTCTCAGAAGCCCACCAAAACCGGCTCGGCCTCCAGACGAATTCCCCACGTGCGCTCGACTCGTTCTTGTATCTCGTCCTTGAGCGCGATTATCTCCGCAGCTGTTGCGCCTACGCGGTTCACGATCGCCAGGGCGTGTTTGCTCGAGATGCCGGCATTTCCGCGCGTGTAGCTCTTCTTGAATCCGGAATTCTCCACTAGCCACGCTGCCGAAACTTTTCTGAGCTGTGATAAAGCAGGATAGCTGGGCACCTGCAGATTTTTGGCGGCTGCACGACGCATGAGTTCGGCGTGTTGAGATTCCGATAGCACAGGATTTTTAAAAAACGATCCCGCGCTGCGGCTGTCTGGATCGCCGGGGCTGATGAGCATCCCTTTGCTGGCGCGAATCGTGCGGACCGCGTCCCGGGTTTCGGCCAGCGTGGGCGCGCCGTCGCTGCCTGCGAAATATTTTTGCAAGTCGGCATACTTCAGGTTGGGCTTTCCTCCCGGCTCAAGCGCATAAGTCACTCGCAGGATGACGAATCGCCCGCGCTGAGCTGTATTGAAGACGCTTGCCCGATAACTGAAACCGCACTCGGCGGCAGTCAATTCACGAATCTGGTTTTCGCCAAGATCGAACGCAAGAACCGAAACGATTGTTTCGGAAACCTCTTGCCCGTAAGCGCCGACATTCTGCACCGGAGTCCCACCAACGCTCCCAGGAATTCCGCTCATGCATTCCACACCCGCGCAGTTTTGCGAAATGCAGTGGGCGACAAACTTGTCCCAATCGACGCCTGCGCCCACGTCGAACAACGCCTTTCGTTCCTTCTCGCCCTGTTCAACTCCGGGAATTCCAATTTGCAAAACTAGGCCATCCCAGCCTGTGTCCGATACCAGGACGTTACTGCCACCACCCAATACGAACAACCGCAACTTCTGCGCGCGCGCGAAAGCCGCAGCTTCTTGGGCATCGTGCACGCTTTCCGCCAGCACAAAAAATCGCGCATTGCCCCCGACTCCAAGCGTGGTCAGCGGCGCGAGCGGCACATTTTCTTTGAGCTCCATGAGTTCGCAATCACTATATATGGAAACTTTTCTGGCAACTCCGCATTCGCGCGTGACGCGGAAAAATTTTCACGTTAGTATTTAAAGAAAGGCACTTAAAGAAGGAGAACAATGTATCCGGAGCTAATGGTTGTTCCCATGCGCGAAGAACTCACCCGACTGGGAATTCAGGAACTGAAAACTGCCGCTGATGTGGACAGCGAACTTGGCGTTCAGCACGGCACCGCCATGGTCATCGTAAATTCAATTTGCGGATGCGCGGCCGGCCGCATGCGTCCGGCAGTCCGTATTGCACTACAACAGTCAGCCAAGCCTGATCGCATATTCACTGTCTTTGCCGGGCAGGACGCCGAAGCAACCGAGCGCGCCCGGTCCTACTTCAGCGGCTATCGTCCATCATCGCCGTCTATCGCGCTTTTCAGGGAAGGGAAGTTGGTGCACATGATGGAGCGCAGCGACATCGAGCACCGCGACGCCGCCGATATCGCCAATGAACTGAAACGCGTTTTCGATCAACACTGCGCAGCCACCGTTCAAGGCTGAGTGCAGCTTCGCCCCAGTTCAACTCTGTCATCCCGAACCCGTTCGCGCCAAGCGGACGGGAGAGGACCTTACGTCGCTAAAGCCCGGCGATGCCGTAATCAGGATCAACCGCGTACGGCTGCATCACTGATGAATCTTTTCTTTCCGTTCCAGCATTTCAATGAACTGCTGAATCTTCCTCGCCCGAGTCTCCGCTTTTTTCACCGTCTGAATCCGCCAAAGCACCGCATATCGATTGGCGCGGTCGAGAGTCTGGAAAAATGCCTTAGCCCGCGAACTCGCATCCAGCGCGATCTGAAAGTCACTCGGGACGTTTGCGCCGCTGGGCGAATCGTAGGCCGCTTCCCATCGTCCGTTCTTCTTTGCATTCTCGATTGCCTGCTGCCCGGCCGCCCTCATCTCGCCGCTCGCCATCAGCGCAAGCGCCTTCTCCCTATTGATCTTCGACCACAAGCTCTTGTCGGTCCGAGGAACGAATCTCTGCAGCCAGGTCTTTTCATTCTCAGGCTGCTTCTGCCCATCAATCCACCCATAGCAGAGCGCCACGTCCAGCGCCTCTTTGTACGACACCGATTTGAGACCCGATTCCTTCTTTGCAACCCGAAGCCACAGGCCGGTGCTCTTGCCATGGTTCTTCTCCAACCACTCGGCCCAGTCCTCTTTTGACTTGAACAGACGCGCGGGAGAGATATCTGGAGTATGGGAGGAAGTTCGTTTCATCTGATTAAAGGACGGTTGAGCAGACGTCTTCAGTCGCGCTCAAGCGCCGAAGCCGTTTGGATGAATATTATTGCACCGCCGCCCAATCCCCAACTGCTGGGCGGTCACGGACGAAAGGTCTAAACAGCACAGTTCCGACAAATGACATCGAAACGTCGGAGGTGCCTACGTGGCCAGAGCCGCCAAGCACGGATTTCTGCACCGTCACTCGTTGAGCATCGCATCGAGCGCGATTCTAGTTTGCTGGATCGTGCTCTACAGTCGTTCGAATCCCGACACCCACCTAGGTGCGTTTTATGGCAATGCGATCGCGGACTGGACGGGCCTCGTAGTCACCGTTATCGCCACCAAGTTCATGTATGAAAAAGGCTCAGCCGAAAGCCGAAAGCCCCCACACCGGCTGCTACGTCCCGTATCGGAAAAATTACAGGAGCATTCGCTAACTATTTTTCTCGCGGTCACCGGCGCAGGCTGGATTGCCCTTTTCTCCAAGTCCGAGCCCAATTCCAAGTGGGGACAAGTGGTAGGAAACATCGTCTCCGAGTGGACCCAGATCTTCGGCCTGGTGATCCTGACTAAGAAACTGATAGAGACCCGTTCCAAAGAAAGCCGCCGCTGAAGTTAGGCAACACTCATGTGGGTCGGACATTCTTATCCGACGCCTTTGAACTTGGCCGGATTTTGATTTCGACTTGGGAACGCCCCGCGTTAAGCGCACGCCCCTTTACTTCGCCGCCGTGTACTTCACCACGATATACACAATTTCTTTGCCTTCTATTTTCTTGACCCAGTGCGGTACGCCAGCAGGAACTCTGATGAAATCGCCTTTAGCGATCTTGCGCTCGTCGCCCCCGCTAATACCCGATCCGCGAATTTGGCCAGGACTGATTTTTGCGCCGCCGATCAAGGATCCTCCAGTCACAAAAGTGCATCCGCCATTGACCACATACCATACGTCAGTTTCAGTCTCGTGGACCTCGGCTTTGCCTGGAGCAGTACGACGAAGAAGAATGGCGGCATGGTCCGGTGTGTGCTCAATTAGATCAATCTCCGATTCACCGATGTTGTTGAGAGGAAGCTTGTGGATTTCAGCATCCATCCGCCTGCTTGGAACGAAAACCACTTTCTCGGTATTCTGCGCCGCAACCGGAAGGGAAAAGAGCAGAGCAACCGCCAAAACTCCCACTTTCTTCATTCGTTTCTCCTTGCGAGGCGCGTGTGGGTCGGACGCTCTTGTCCGACGCCTGTGATTCTGGTGTGGGACAGCCGCCCTTCGCGTCCCAAGCCGCAAAGCGGCAACAGAATGCAGCGCAGGGCGCCAGCCCTGGTAGGAGAAGGCATCAAGCCCCGAGCGGGGCGAAAGATCAGGAGCCTCAGACCGAGACAGCCTTGCGATTCAGCAAGACGCCCTGCAATCCGCTTACTGCCGTAGACGCCGCCCAATAGAGCACCACGCCTGACGCCAACCTCCATGCAAATACCAATGTCAGCAGCGCGGGCAACACAGCCATGGCAACTCGCGACTGCTGGGGAATGTGAGGACCTAACAATGAAGCAGCGGCAGTCAGAACTGCGGTCGCCACAGCGAGAGCCGCATTGGGCAGTGCGAGATTCCTTATCCACAAGAACCGCCCACCCGCTCCTAACCCACGCCTGATCGCTGAATACACGCCTGCGCCAAGCACCAGCTGAATGATCAAGCCGAGCGAGTTTACTCCGTCCACGGGCTTCACTCCATGCTTCTGATAAAGCTGAGAAAGCTCAGCGCCGAGCTTCTGC
>WNFR01033791.1_pt1 | contig 12466 bp, 11 predicted proteins | sample 5400221 | NCBI WGS metagenome assembly WNFR01 (sample SAMN13153357, study PRJNA577476) | soil metagenome | isolation source: 40 cm soil under Madrone tree | place: USA:California | collected 2016-06-14 | reverse complement strand
ATCCCCGTCATCCGCGCCGCGCGCGACGTCGTGGTCGATCGCGTTCGCGTTGACTGCGTAGGTGGCGAAGATGCACGCGATGGCTAGGCCCGCAACGATCCAGAGAACCGCGCTCGGATCGATCAGGTAACCAGCTATACCCGCGACGATCGCGGTGACCACGTTGCCGGCGTGGTTGTAGGCCTCGTTGCGGCCGACGCGATGAGTGAACATCTTCCGCCCAACAATGCCGAGACTGATCGCGGCGACCGCCGAGGGGAAGATCGCGTCGGCTGCGCCGGTGAACACCTGCGCGATGGCCACCGGCCAGAATGTCGGTATCAGCGCCATCGCCACCGCTGCGCTGGCCACGACGAGGACGCCGACCGCGATAAGCGTCCTTTTCCACCGCGCGCCATCCACGAGAGCGCCGAAGGGTCCTCGCGTGACGGCCGTCGTGACCCCGGAAATGGTCAATACGATGCCGATCCTGCCGGCATCCCAATGCTGGCTGGACATCAGGAAAATGGCGAGAAAGGGCCCAAGCCCATCCTTGACGTTGCCCAGAAGGAAATTGAGCCAGTCGAGCGGAGCCCGGTTTGCCGCGACCAGTTCCTCCCTCGCGCCGTTTCTCGCTTCAGTCACCATTTCTGTCCGTTCCAGTTTGGCCCAAGCTGCGTGCCGAAGATGTGTTTCTCGGGCCAAGCGGGGCCGCCAGTCCCAGCGGACATGATGTCGAGGATCAGGCAGCGGTGACCGGACACCGTGATCGCCTTCGGCATCCGCTCGACAGCGAGCACTTTCGCGATTCTTGCGACGCCCTGAAGTCGTTGGACCGGTTGCTTATATGTCGTTGTACACCGCTGGAGACGCTCGTCGGCTCTTGCCGGAATTGTTGCCAAATTGCGCAATAGCCTTGCCTCGGACGGTCTCAAGCAGGGCCAATACGGCGGAGGCGGCGCGGTGGCCGGTGTACGGAAACGAACTGAGCCGCTGGTGTGGCGAGGAAGGCGTCCTGGCGGGATGGCCGGGCTCGGTATTTCAAAGCCGTCTCAGCCGATGATCTGGTAATGCGCCTCAGTGGTCCGGCCGGTCTTGCCGTTGATCGGCAGGATGTCTTGTGGGCAGGCCGACATCGCCACGATGCAATCGAGCGCCGCCCACAGGGTGACGAAGTCCCCGGGCTTGGTGGTGGGCGGGTCGAAGGAGAGGGCGCCAAGCGGCGTCCAGGGGATGTTCATGAACAGGTTCAGCGGGCTCGGGCATTCCGGCGGCGTCAGGCCGAGCGCCTGCATGGCGGCGAACAGATTGTCGGTGCAGTTGTCATGGTATTCCGTCACGCCCAGCAGGATGTAGCGCTCGCTGTCGCAGGCGGCCATCAGCGTGTCGTGGTCGCCGCGGCTGCTGTCCTCGGTCATGGTGAGAATCTTGCGGCGGCGGTTGGTGTATAGCCCGTCGCCGACCTGAGGAACCATCTTGGTCAGCGAAGCGCGGGTGTGCTCCATGGACATGAACTCGGTCAGCATGCCGGCGGTGAAGGCCCAGGTGTCCACCACCTGCTCGCCATGCGTGTTGATGATGCGGATCGACTGGCCCTGCTTCAGGTAGGCGGCCTTGCCGCGGCGGGCGGGAACGGTTTCCATGGCTGCTGTCCTTCAGTTCGTGATCTGCACCCGAATGGGCATGGGGTTGAAGTTGTTGCAGGGATTGTCGACCTGCGGGCTGTAGTCCTACCCTGCGGGAAAAATCTTCTTTGACCGATTCCGTATGCGATAGCAGAGGAGGTTCATGATGCGGATGCAAGACGAATTTCGCGAGGCCGGACGCGCTTGGTCGGCCCTGACGATCTACGGGCGGTTTGAGCACGCCATCGTTCTCGTCCTGACGGTGCTGATCGCCATCGTCGTCGTGTCCGCGACATGGCATCTTGCGATCGGCATCGGTCCGCTCATCTTCACCGGCGCGTTCAATCCGGCCGATCAGGCGCAATTCCAGGAAATCTTCGGCATGATCGTCATCGTGATCATCGCCCTGGAGTTCGAACACTCTCTACTCGTGGTGCTGACGCGCCAGGAGAGCATCATCCGGCTGCGAACAGTCATCGTCATTGCCATGCTGGCCATGGTCCGGAGGTTCATCGTCCTCGACGTCACGGCGGTTGCCGCCGATGAACTACTGGCGCTTGCCGCGGCAATCCTGGCACTCGGCATCGTTCACTGGCTGGTTCGCGAACAAGACCGGCGCAGCGAAAGGTCGGGAACCGGGCAATAGCTCACTCCTCTTCGGGCCGGCGCAGCGCAGTCTCTTTATTGTAACAGACATGGGGTAGTTGCTTACGGAATGGGAAGATCGTTTGGCCGTTAGGTTCGACAGCGCCAGTCGCCAACTCCACTGCCGGCATGATGGATTTTGCGGCATTCGAACTCGGCGAACGATTCGCATCCCCCTCCAAAAAATGGAAGACACCAATGAATGGCTTCATGACGGCGCTGAAAGTGCAACGATGGGACGACCATCGCTATTATCACCACAGCCGCGTGAACCAGTCGCTTCACATGTTCAGCGCGACGACCTTCGTCGTTGCCTATCTGGTCATGTTCTCGGATCCGGCGATGGCTGCCCTGATCGCCTGGCTGATCGCGATGACAAGCCGCCAGATCGGCCATCTGTTCTTCGAGCCGAGAGACTATGACCAGGTCAACCAGGCCACGGACGAGTTCAAGGAAGAGATCAAGATAGGCTACAACATCAAGCGCAAGATCGTGCTGCTGGCGATCTGGGCGCTGTCGCCGCTCGTGCTTGTCGTCGATCCGACGCTGCTCCCCTTGGTCGCGCGGACGCCAACCGACTGGCCTTGTCGGGCGTCTAGGGGACGGTCGCCGACAAGGCCAGTCGGTTGGCGTCCGCGCGACCATGGGGCGGCGTATCGGGCAAGCATTTCGCGCAGGATCCGTCGCTTGATGGCACGGTCGGTGGCGAGGGCTCCTGCCTCCCACCAGCCGCCACGCCGCATCGTTTCGGCGGCGGCGATAAAGTGCTGCGCCACAGCCTCGAAGTCGGCGTCCGAATAGTTCAGGCTGAAGACCAGCCGGCCGGTGCCGACCCAGCTCAAGGCCACGCCCTCGGCGCGCAGGTAATACTGGAACATCCAATTGTAGCGCGACGACTGGGTGTGGCAGACCGTCCAGATCGACGACAGATGGCTCACCCGAAGCGGTACATCGATGTCGGCAAGCCGTCGATTGAGCTCCGCCGCGCGTCTCTCCCAGGTGGCGTCGAGATCGCGGTAGAGCGCCTGCATCTGCGGCCCCTCGAGATGGCGCAGGAACTCGTTCATCGCGCCCATCACATAGGGATGGGAATTGAACGTTCCGCGCGCGAAGCAGATGTCGGCGGGCCGTTCATCGCGGAACCTCTTCATGTAGCGGTGATGCCCGCACACGACGCCGACGGGAAAGCCGCCGCCGACGGTTTTGCCGTAGGTCACCATGTCGGCGTCGACGCCGAAATATTGCTGTGCGCCGCCCGGGGCCAGCCGGAAGCCGACGAAGACCTCGTCGAAGACAAGCACGATGCCGCGTTCACTGCAGACCGCGCGAAGCTGCTGCAGCCACTGCGTGTAGTCGGTCCGCGCGACGCTGGCGTCCGGCCGGCTGTGCACCAGGGTGGTGTCGGCGGCCGCCCCGAGATTGGGATGCAGCGCTTGCAGCGGGTTGACCAGGACGCAGGCAATGTCCTTTCGGCTGCGCAGCACCTTGAGGGATGCCTCGGACATCTCCGCGAGCGTGTAGGTCTCATGGGCCGGCACCGGATTTCCCACGCCGGGCTGCACGTCCCCCCACCAACCGTGATAGGCGCCGCAAAAGCGCACGACCTGGGCGCGGCGGGTGTGGTAGCGGGCGAGCCGCACCGCCTGCATGACGGCTTCCGTTCCCGACATGTGGAACGAGATTTCGTCCTTGCCGGAGATGCGTGCCAGGCGCGCGACGTTGTCGGCGACCAGCGCAGGATAGGAGCCCAGGACCGGGCCGAGTGCGCTCACGCGTGCGGCGCCCCGGTCGAGGCATCCCTTGTAAAAATCGTAACCGAGCAGGTTTACGCCGTAAGAGCCGGTAAGGTCATAGTAGGCGTTGCCGTCGAGGTCGGTGACCGTGACGCCGTCCGACGAAGCGAGAAACGATCCCGTCGGCAGGTGCGCCTTCACCATGCGGCTGAACTGGAAGGGCACGCGATAGGTCTCGGTGAACTGCAGGTCCGAAATGTGCCGGGCCGCTTGTGCCGTCTGCTCCAGAGTTCGCGGGCATCTCGTCCGGAAGAGGTGCGACAGCCGCTCGAATTCAGCACGCCGCCGGCCGGCAATCTCGGCCGTGGCGTCGTCGGAGCGGAAGAAATGGGCGTCGTCGTAAGCGTAGTAGGGGACCAGGGAAGCGATGCGGCGCGACAAGCGCGAATGGCCGCCGAGAGACCGGTGCTTCGCCCTCGAAAGCACCAGCCGTGCCCTGAGCTTCATGACCAGCGCGACGAGCAAGAGGGCGCCGAGGAAAAGGCCGGCCACCCAGGAAAAATCCAACGCCATTTTTACAGATATTATCCAGGCTCCTTTACAATCAGATGAAGATTCGCTCGGAACTCGCGAGGATCGTGCAACAGGAGGATATCAACTTCCTGCTGACGAACCGCATCCCGCGCCGGTTCGCCACCCGGTTTCTCGGATGGTTCAGCCGGATCGAAAATCCCTACGTCGCGCGCGCATCCATCGCGCTGTGGCGGTTGTTTGCCGATCTCGACCTCGGCGATTCGAAGCTGCAGACCTTCGACAGCCTTCATGCCTGCTTCACGCGCGAGCTCAAGCCGGGCGCGCGCCGCGTGGACCCCGACCCGCGCCTGCTCGCGAGCCCGTGCGACGGAATTGTCGGGGCGTGCGGGCGGATCGAGGGGACCGAGCTGCTCCAGGCCAAGGGGTTTCCCTATTCGCTGAACGATCTGCTGCTCGACCCAAAACTGGTCGATGCCTACCGGGACAGCCAGTATGTCACCCTGCGGCTCACCTCGAGCATGTATCACCGGTTCCACGCGCCCTGCGACGGCACGATCGAGCGCGTGACCTACGTCTCAGGCGATACCTGGAACGTCAATCCGATCGCGCTCAAGCGCATCGCCAAGCTGTTTTGCAAGAACGAGCGCGCCGTGATCCGCATGCGGCTGCCTGGATCGAACCACCTCGTGACGCTGGTGCCGGTGGCGGCGATCCTCGTCGCCAGCATCCGGCTGCCGTTCCTCGATCTGACGATGAACATGAACTACCGCGGCGCCACGGAAATCGATTGCGATGCTTCCTTCCGCAAAGGAGAGGAAATCGGCTGGTTCGAGCACGGCTCGACAATCATCGTTTTCGCTCCGCCGGGCTTCCGGCTCTGCGACGACATCCGGCAAGGCAAAGTCGTCCAGATGGGCCACGCTCTGATGCGCCTGCCGTAATGGCGTTCCTGTCGCCTTGATCTGGAAGTCAGCCGCTTCTACTTCGGTTGCAGGGCCGCCGCGAGGCTGGTGAGGTTCTGGGGCGCGACGCGGATCAGGCCGTGGCGCGGCGTGTCGATGTCGTCGATCAGCATGAAGGCAAGCGACACGAAGAGCGGCAGGATGAGCAGCAGGGGGCTGCGTGGAGCTGCGGCGCGCGACCCGTAACCGACCAGGCTGTTGCAGCACACGCCGATGACGCCCATCAGGATCCAGGCCGAGACCGGAATGCGGTTCCACCACGCCGCCTGGGTATATCCCTGCGCGTTCAGCACGTCGTTCATTCCCGAAACGGCCAGTGCCACGACGGGAGTCGGCTGCAGCGCGGCCGGCGCCACGACCGCGGACCACAGCGCGCTTTGGAGCTGGGCGGTTTCGGCATCGATCTGCGCGACCGCGGCGTCATCCGCCGTATAGAAGCCGATGCGCTGCCAGACATACTTCCTCAGAAGGTCGCGCACCTTCGCCGCATCGGCGGCCGGCAACAGATCCGCCCGGACATATTCGGTGCCGATGGCGTTGGCTTCCGCCTCCTCATAATTCTTGCGTTGGTCGTAGCGGCTGGCGGCCATCGAAAAGCTGAAGCCGATCAGAAGGCCGAGCAAGGTCAGCGTCGCGGCGAGGATCAGGCTGAAGTCCTGCTGGAGCGCGCTGTTGAGAGGTTTCTTCTTCCTGAGAGAGGCGCCGAGCCACGCGGCCAGCCACAACCCGGCAAAGGCGAGCGCAAATATAATCAGGGGCTTGTGTGTGATGAAGCTCATCCCGCGTAGCTCGTTTGGCCGGTCATGGAAGGTCGAGCGCTCCCGACAGGTCGCCGGTTTTTTCGCGTACACCAGGAAGCGCCTCGAGATCGAAGCGCTTGGTGATCAGCTTCAGGATCGATGTCGTGTCGTAGCTTGTGTGGTCGATGAAGCCGCGCCTGGCGAAGGGCGAGACGATCAGGGTGGGAATGCGCGTGGCCGGACCCCAGCGGTCGCCCCAGCCCTGGCCGCTGGGCGGCGGTACATGGTCCCAGAAACCGCCATTCTCGTCGTAGGTGACGATCACCAGCATGCGCTCCCATTGCGGACTGCCTTTCAGTTTCTCCAACAGGTCGGCGATGTGGGCGTCGCCTCTCACGATATCGGTATAGGCGGGGTGCTGGTTGAGGATTCCGACCGGCTTGTAGAGCGATACCTTGGGCAGCGTTCCCGCGGCGACGTCGCGCATCAGATCCTCGCCGTCCTTCAGGTGCTCGGCGCGCGCTGGCGTGCCGGGCGCGAACTGGCGATAATAGTTGAAAGGCTGGTGGTGCGGCTGGAAATTGATCGCGCCGTCGGTGCTCGTGTAGATGACCGAGCGCTTCTCACCGGCCGGCCGGCGGCCGTCCGCGAGAGCTGCGTTCCAGCCGCCCGAATACCATGCCCAGCTCACTCCCTTGGCGCTGAGCGTATCGCCGATCGTCGTGGCGCTTTGCGGCGGCACGGGCATCGCCATGCGCTCGGCGCCTGCGGGATCGGCGAGATCGAGCGAGCCGCCTGGCGCCGGCGGTATGCCGCTCGGCTGGTAGGGCGGCTGCAAGGTGTTGACGGTGTATCCGTCGGGCGTCACCTGGGCGCCGCCGGTGCGGACGCGAACGGCGCCATCGCGGGCCGACGGCGAGTCCGCGGCTTTCAGCAGCCTGCCGTGGGTGTCGAGCTGGGCGCGCATGCTCTCGGGCGCGTCCTTGAACACCGGCGTGCAGGCGCAGACCAGCCATTGATGATTGAGGTACGAGCCACCAAACGCCCCCATGAAGAAATTGTCGGCCAGCGTATAGTCCTTCGCCCATTGCCAGAGCTTCATGCCGCTGCCATCGAAGGTGCCCATCGCCCAGCCGCCGACATTCGACATGGCAACGAACATGTCGTTACGCCCGCCGTTGATCTGCTCGATATTTTGGTAGTAGGCGTGGATCGGGCTGATCAGGAGCTGGTCGGTGTGCTTGTCGACCGGCGGCTGGTCGATGCGGAACGGCGCGTCCGGCAGTTGGGGCCATTTCGGGTCGGGCTTGCCGTTGGCGCCCCACACCCGAAGATACGGCAACGGCGTGCCGTCGTGATCACGCTGCGTCTTCTGCTCGGCCGTAGCGTTGGCCACGCCATTGGCGCCGGGGAACAGGCCGTAGAGATGATCGAAGCTGCGATTCTCGGCGTAGATGACGACGATCGTCTCGATCTTCGACAAGTCCATGTGTTTTCTCCCGCCAAGCGTTTTTCCACCTAATTAATTACTACGGCACCAGCACAGCTTTGCCCACGACCATGCGCTCCTCGATCAGCTTGAACGCCTTTATCCAATCGGCGAGATCGAAGCTGCCGGCGACATAGGCCTTGAGCTTGCCGTCGACAAACCAGCGCATCAGTTCGGCTTGCGCCGCCCGCACCATGCCGCGGCGGTGGGCGAGGCCCGCGGCTTCCTTGGGCGTGGGTGCGGTCTTGCCGCCCCAGCCGTTGTAATAGCCGTAATAGAAGCCGATCACGGTGACGTTCTTGACCAGCAGGATGTTGGCGGGGATCTGCGGGATGGTGCCGCTGGCGAAGCCCATGGGGATCAGCCGGCCCTCGGGGGCGATGCAGCGCAGCGAGGTGTCGAAGGCGGCGCCGCCGACCGGATCATAGACCACGTCGGCGCCGCGACCGCTGGTCAGTTCGAGCACTTTTGCCCGCAGGTCCTCGGTTCGATAGTCGATCAGATGATCGGCGCCGGCGGCCTTGGCCGCGGCGAGCTTGTCGGCGCCGCCGGCACTCGCGATCACCGTCGCGCCCATCGCCTTGCCGACCTCGATGCCGGTGAGGCCCGAGCCGCCGCCGGCGCCGTGGACGAGCAGGACCTCGCCCGGCTGGAGGTTGGCCTTCCAGCGCAGTGCGCCATAGGCGGTGGGATAGAGCGTCGGGAAATTGGTTGCCTCGGCGTAGGGTAGGACGTCGGGAAGCGGTACGAGATTGGCGGCTTGCGCGACCGCGAATTCTGCAAATCCGCCCTGGCTCACGCCGGTGGCGACGCGCTGGCCGTTCTTTAGGCCGATCACGCCCTCGCCCAGCGCCACGATCTCGCCGGCCAGCTCGTTGCCGGGGATGTAAGGCAGTGTGGGTTTGTTCTGGTGCTTGCCCTGCACGCCCAGCAGGGCGGCGAAACTGACGCCCGCGGCGCCGACCTTGATCAGCACCTCGCCGGGTTTGGGCGTGGGTTGAGGGACGTCCTCGATCCTGAGACCGTCGATGGGACCGTAGGCATGGCAAACCAGCGTGCGCATACTTGTTCCTTACCTCTCGATTTTCCCTAGCTCTCGAATTTGCCATGCCGGCCCTGGCCGGCGGCAAAACGCGCCGCGCCGCTTTGCGATTCCTGCCGGCGGGCGGCCAGCGACAATTCCATTTCGCGCTGGATGGCGGCGGCCTGGTCGCGGTCGAAGCTTTCGTAGGCCGATTGCCGGTCCGAGGTCATGGCGATCGGCGGGAAGCCTGCGATCTGGTGGGCGAGCTTCTCGGCTTCGCCGCGGGTCGCGCCGCGCGCCACCTTGCGGGTGGCGAGGCCGATGGCGATCGCCTCGTCGGCGCCGACCGCGCGGCCGGTTAGCAGCATATCCAGCGCGCGGCCTTGGCCCACGATGCGCGGCAGGCGGACGGTGGTGCCGTCGCTCATCGGCACACCCCAGCGGCGCGAGAAGACACCGAACACGGCGCTGTCGTCGATCAGGCGGATGTCGCAGAACAAAGCGACCCCGAGGCCGCCGGCGCAGGCATGGCCTTCTATCGCGGCGATCACCGGTTTCGCCAGCGGCGCATGCAGCGGTCCGTCGGCGGCGCCCGCCCAGGGGAAATAATCGGTGCCGCCGCCCAATTCCTTGAGATCGGCGCCCGCGCAGAACGCGCCGCCCGCGCCGGTCAGCACGGCTACACGGGCCTCGGCATCGGCCGCGAAGGTGCGCAACGCTTCAGCGAGGCCGCGCGCCGTGTCGTTGTCCAAGGCGTTCCTGGCCTGCGGCCGGTTGATCACGATCGTCGTCACAGGGCCCTGACGCTCGACGAGGATTTTGCTCATTTCACCTTGGCCAGTTCTTCTTCCAGTTCGATGTTTGAACGGCGGGGTGCGCGGAAGTACCACCAGTTCTTTGTCGCCGTCCATTTCTCGCGCCGCGCGGCTTTTTTACCCCATACGCATTTATCGATATTGCGTGTCGCCAGCCGGAAGGCGCGGTCGGCCTCCTCAAGCTTGAGCGCATACTCGCCCATGTCATTCGGGCCGAACATCGGCGCGGCCTCGCGAATGAGCTGGCGGATGTCGACATCGTTCAGCCAGTTGTCGAGATCGAAGGTGTAGCCCTTGGCGAGATCGTTGGCGAAGGCAGCCCACTGGTCGATCAGCGCGCGCTGTTCCTTGATATCGGGAGGGCCGGGCGGGGGCGCGGGCTGCATCAATCGCGCTCGGACTGGCGGCGGTAATAGCGCTCGCCGTCATTGGGCTTGAAGAAGGTGCGGATGACGCCGTTGGCATTGAAGGCGATGAAGGCGCCGGTCTGGCGGTCGAAGCGCGTCGTCACGCCGTCGCTGCGCACGGTCTCGAGGATCGGATCGCCGGCCTTGGCGTCGCGCAGGAGCTGCGCCTGGTGCAGGTAGTCCTGCCTGGTGATGCGGCCGAACGCGGCGCCATGCTTTTCGTAATGCTCGTCGAGCCGGCGCTGGTCGACGAAGCCCACGCCCGCGCCCCAGCCGCGCGTGTCCGGCGCGCGCTGGTCGGTGATGGCCGGGCTGCGCACGATCTCGCGCGCGCCGCGGTCGGAGACATGGCTCCAGTAGAGAAAGATGGCGGCCGCCGCCAGCGCCGCCGTCAGCAGACGGCGCCAGGGCAGGCGGCCCGAGCGCAGGTTCATGGCGCTATTGTGCGCCGCCCTTGAACCAGCGCGCAATCATGCGCCGCTCGGCGTCGGTGATGTGGGTCATGTTGCCGGGCGGCATGACCCGGGACACCCAGACCTGCTGGTTGATCATCGAGGCCCGCGCACGGATCTCCTCCGGCGTCTCCAGGATCACGCCCTTGGGCGGCGCCGAGAAGCCTTCCTGCGTCGGCCGGGCAGCATGGCACGACAGGCAGCGCGTCCGAAAGATGGGCTGGACCTCGGCGAAGCTGGCGGGCGGGCCGATGTCGGCGGCGGGCCGCGGCAGGGCAAGCAGCGCGGTGATCGCCAGCACGACAAGGCCCGCGGCCAGCACCAGCGGATCGGCATTGCCCTTGTGGCGCTGCACGAACCAGACGCGTACCAGGGCGCCCGATAGCGAGATCGTGATCAGCAGCACCCAGTTCCACGGATGGCCGTAAAGGCCGGCGTAGTGGTTGCTGATCATGGTGAACAGCACGGGCAACGTGAAATAAGTGTTGTGCACCGAGCGCTGGCGGCCCATGGCGCCGTGCTTCGGATCGGGCGTGCGGCCTTCCTCCTTGGCCTTCACCAACTCGCGCTGGCCGGGGATGATCACGAAGTAGACGTTCAGCACCATGATGGTGCCGAGCATGGCGCCGAAATGGAGGTAGGCGCCGCGGCCGGAGAAGAGATGGCAGAGCGCCCAGGCCGCGATCGCGCAGAAAAGAAAAAGCAAGCCGCCCAGGATCGCGTCGTCCTCGCCGAAGGCCGAGCGGCAGAGCCCGTCATAGACCAGCCAGCCCACCACCAGGAAGCCGAGGCCGATGGCGATGGCTTCGAGCTGGGAAAGCGGCATCACCGCCGGGTCGATCAGGGCGATTTCCGCGCCGTAGTAATAGACCAGGCACAGCAGGAAGATGCCGGTGATCAGGGTCGAGTAGGCTTCCCACTTGAACCAGTGCAGCTCGGGCGGCAGCTTCTCGGGCGCCAGCGCGAATTTCTTGGCGGTGTAGAAGCCGCCGCCATGGACCGCCCAGACCTCGCCGCCGATGCCCTTGGCGACATCGGCCGGGTCGATCGGCGGCCGCAGATGATTATCCAGCCAGATGAAGTAGAACGAAGCGCCGATCCAGGCGATGCCCACGATCGTGTGCGCCCAGCGCAATATCAGATTCAGCCAGTCGGTGACGAAAGCGACGTCCATGCGTTGTCGTAGCGCCCTGCCCCAAGAGGTCTCGAGGCTGTAATCGCGCTCCCCCGCGACCAAGCTAAACGATTTTGCGGAAGTGCATAGAGCGGCAACGGCCGCGGCGTAAAGCACGATCGTCTTGCCGGAGCGCGGACCTCCAGGTCCGCTTCTTCGTCGTCAAGACGACATGAGCGGGCCTGGAGGCCCGCGCTCCGGCAAGAACTTAGATCAGTGCCGGCTCAGCTCGGCCCGGCCCACCACCATATGGTGCACCTCGTCCGGGCCGTCGGCGAGGCGCAGGGTGCGCTGGCCGGCGTACATCTCGGCGAGCGGCGTCCATTGCGAGATGCCGGTGGCGCCGTGGATCTGGATCGCCTGGTCGATGATCTGGCACACCCGCTCGGGCACCATGGCCTTCACCATGCTCACCCACACCCGGGCCTCGCGGTTACCCAGCACGTCCATCGCCTTGGCGGCCTTCAGCACCATCAGGCGCATGGCCTCGATCTCGATGCGGGCGCGCGACACGGTCTCCAGGTTCTTGCCGAGCTGGATCAGCGATTTGCCGAAGGCCGTGCGGGTCGAACCGCGCTTGACCATCAGGTCGAGCGCCTTCTCGGCGGCGCCGATCGAGCGCATGCAGTGGTGGATGCGGCCGGGACCGAGGCGGACCTGCGAGATCTCGAAGCCGCGGCCTTCGCCCAGCAGGATATTCTCCCTGGGCACGCGGACATTCTCGAACTTGAGGTGCATGTGGCCGCGCGGCGCGTGATCGTGGCCGAACACATGCATCGGCCCCAGGATCTTCACGCCGGGCGTATCGATGGGCACCAGGATCTGCGACTGCTGGAACTGCGGTGACGCGTCGGGGCTGGTCTTGACCATGCAGATCATGATCTTGC
>WNFR01010272.1_pt1 | contig 12466 bp, 8 predicted proteins | sample 5400221 | NCBI WGS metagenome assembly WNFR01 (sample SAMN13153357, study PRJNA577476) | soil metagenome | isolation source: 40 cm soil under Madrone tree | place: USA:California | collected 2016-06-14 | reverse complement strand
TGGCAGGACGGCCAGGTCACGCTCGAGCGTTACTGGCAGCTCGACTTTTCCAAAAAGACCAAACTCAGTGAAGAAGACGCAGGCGAACGCGTGGTCGAATTGTTGCGCGAAGCGGTGCGCGTGCGCCTGATGTCCGAAGTGCCGCTGGGCGCTTTCCTTTCGGGGGGCATTGATTCCAGCGCCGTCGTGGCGCTGATGGCGCAGGAATCTTCCGAGCAGGTCAAGACTTTCTCGATCGGATTTGACGAGCAGGATTTCAGCGAGCTGCATCACGCCCGGCGCGTAGCCGAATACGTCGGCGCCGATCACCACGAGTTCATCGTGCGGCCGGACGCCATGGAAATCCTGCCGACCCTGGTTGAGCATTATGGCGAGCCGTTTGCCGATTCGTCGGCGATTCCCAGTTACTATGTGTCGCGTGAAACCCGTCGTTATGTCACCGTCGCGCTGAACGGGGATGGCGGCGACGAGTGCTTTGCCGGCTATGAGCGCTATGCAGCGATGAATCTGGCGCAGCGGTATGCGAACCTGCCCGGCGCGGTGCGCGGTGGAGTTGGCACCGTGGTTCGGGCACTGCCCGGCTTCGAAGCCCGTCAAAATCCGTTGCGAAAGGCCAAACGTTTTGTCGCCGCGGCCTCGATGCCTCCGGTCGAACGTTACTTGCGTTGGGTGAGCGCCTTTGATGAACAGGCGAAGCTAAATCTCTATTCGGAAAACTTCCGGCACGAGACAGCGAACTTCAGCACGGCCGGCATCATTGCGCCATGGTTCGCCAAAGCCAATGGCGCCGGCATCGTTGACGCGTCGCTTTTGACCGACACGATGACGTATTTGCCAAACGATCTGCTGGTAAAGATGGACATTGCCAGCATGGCCGTGTCGCTCGAGGCGCGCTCGCCGTTTCTCGATCATCACCTGATGGAATTTGCCGCCAGCCTGCCGGAAAATCTAAAGCTGCGCCGGCTGACTACCAAATACCTGCTCAAGCGGGTGCTTAGAAAACTAGTGCCCACAGAGAATTTGACGCGCAGCAAAATGGGCTTCGGCGTACCGATCGGTCACTGGTTCCGCGGAGCGATGCAGCCCTTCCTGCGCCAGACTTTGTTATCTGACAAAGCGCTCGCACGCGGTTTGTTCAGGCCAGAGATGCTGCGCGGCATTATTGATCAGCACGTCGAGAGCAAGGCCGATCATTCGCATCGTTTGTGGTCGTTGCTGATGCTCGAGTTGTGGTTCGAGAGATTTATTGATTGAGATCCCGGGCAGATGGAAACAGAAGAGAATGGACGTGACCGTTACTTGTGGATACCACAAGATTGTCCGATCTGCCGCGTTGCCCCAACCAGGCGATTGGGCCGCCGAGGAGGCACCGCTCATCGAGCTCACCTTGGCGTTGAATGCGAGATTTGGCGTTGCCGGCGCTGTGGATTGATATTTCCGAATCCCATGCCCGTCCCGGCGGCCGGGCTGAACCAGCACTATGAAGTTGATCCGGAGGAATATTTCAAGGAACATCGAATCGACGACAAAGAGAGCTCGGCTGCCGGCCTGCTGGCTCAGGCGGAAGAGATCACGGGTTGTCGAGGCCGATTACTGGACATTGGCAGCGGTCGGGGCGAGTTACTTCAAACGGCCGAGAGCTTGGGATGGAGTGTCACCGGCATCGAGCCTTCTGCTTCTTTCGCCCGGTTTGCCGAAAGCCACTCGGGAGCTGAGATTCGTCGGGAGCCGTTCGAGCAGTGCGGATTTGAGGATGGATATTTTGATTGCGTCGTGCTCGCAGCGGTGTTGGAACATCTATATAATCCGGACGAGACTATCTCGGAGGTATCCCGAATCCTCAGGCGCGGTGGCGCACTGTTTGTGGACGTTCCGAACGAGGGAGCTCTGTACTTCAGAGTGGGAAATTTGTATCAAAAACTGCGCGGCCGCGATTGGGTTGTGAATTTAGCGCCAACGTTCTCACCATTCCATGTTTTCGGATTTAGCCCGCGTTCACTTACGGCTTTGCTGGGAAAATACAATCTTCAGTCTCGTTACACGAGAATTTACCCGGGCCGCGCCATGGTGCCTTCGCGTCCGGGTATGGTTGCCGAGTTGGAACGGTGGGCCGCGAACGCTGTAACGAGTCTCAGTAAATTCGGCAGTTTGGGAACGTATATTGAAACGTGGGCCGTCAAGCTTTGAGCTAAATCGGGGACTGCCTGGTTCGGTTGGTCCTCATCTGGTGAAGGAGAAAGCATCTTTTGAAAGGCATCGTACTAGCAGGAGGGCTGGGCAGTCGGTTGCGTCCGCTCACCGCGGTAACCAACAAGCATCTGCTTCCCGTTTTCAACCAGCCGATGATCTATTATCCGATTCAAACGCTGGTCAACGCGGGCATCACCGACATCATGATTGTTACCGGCGGGAACTCGGCGGGTGACTTTCTGAAACTGCTGGGAAACGGGAAAGCCTTTGGACTAAAGCATCTCAACTACACTTATCAGGAAGGCGAGGGGGGCATCGCGGCAGCCCTCGCACTGGTCGAACACTTTGCCGGCCGCGAGCCGGTTTGCGTGGTGCTCGGCGACAACATTATTCAGGGGAACATCCGCGCGGCGGCCGACTCTTATCGCGAACAAAACGAAGGCGCGAAAATTCTCTTGAAGAAGGTTCCCGACCCGCAGCGTTTTGGCGTGCCCGAACTCGACGGCCGGCACGTACTGCAAATAGAAGAAAAGCCTTTGCAGCCAAAGTCCGAGTATGCCGTGATCGGAATTTACATGTACGACCCCCGCGTTTTTGAAATCATTCGCACGCTCAAGCCTTCTGGTCGCGGCGAGCTGGAAATCACCGACGTAAACAACGCCTATATTGAACGCGGCCAAATGACCTGGGATGAACTCGAGGGTTGGTGGAGCGATGCGGGAACTTTTGAAAGTCTGCTGCACGCTTCAAATCTAGTGGCCAAAACCGGCGCCAATAATCAGAGCGTGGAAAAGATAACTGAAGCCGGTGCGAATGCCTGAATCCTGTTAGGTAGTCCCGTCTGAAGTTCGGGATCTCAAGTCTCAAGACATGAAAATCCTCCGCATCATCGCTCGGCTCAACGTCGGGGGACCCGCCCGCCATGTTATCTGGCTCACTGAAGGGTTGCAGAGCGCCGGCTACGAAACGGTGCTGGCAGCCGGCGTAGTGCCGCCGGGCGAAGACGACATGAGTTATCTCGCGACCGCCGCGGGCGTAACGCCTTTCATCATTCCGGAAATGAGCCGAGAAATCTCTCTGAAGGATACGCTCACTATCTGGAAACTTTTTCGCTTGATGGTGCGCGAGCGGCCTGAGCTGGTCCACACCCATACCGCCAAAGCCGGCACCGTCGGCCGGGTGGCCGGATTGATGTATCGCTGGCTGACACCGGCCGCGCTAATCGGGAAACCGCGACCGTGCCGCTTTGTGCATACTTACCATGGCCATGTTTTTCACAGTTACTATGGCCGGCTTAAGACACGTCTGTTTCTGACTATCGAAAGATCGCTGGCGCGTCTGATCACGGATCGCATCGTAGTGATAAGCCGTCAGCAACGCCACGAGATCAACGAAATGTTCCGCGTCGGGCGCAGTGAACAGTTCGCGGTGATTCCGCTCGGCCTCGACCTGAGTGGATATGCAAACCCACAGCAACGCCGCCCGCGACTGCGTGCGGAAGTGCGCGCAGGTGAAGACACGATGCTGATCGGAATCGTTGGCCGATTGACCGAAATCAAGAATCATCGATTGTTTTTGCAAGCTGCCGCCTTGCTGAAGTCGGCCAATGGTTCCTGTGCCCGATTTGTGATCATCGGTGACGGCCGCCTCCGCGGCGAACTGGAAGCACGGGCAAAGATGCTCGGGCTGGACGAGGACGTTTTGTTTCTGGGTACCCGAAACGATCCGGAAGATTTCTATCCGGCGCTCGACATCGTGGCGCTGACCAGCCTGAATGAGGGCACCCCGCTCACTTTGATTGAAGCCATGGCGAACGCGCGGCCCATCATCGCGACGGGGGTGGGCGGTGTAGTTGATCTGCTCGGGCCGGCAGTTTCCGCACAAGACGGCTATACAATTTGTGAGCGTGGCCTGGTGGTTGATAGCGGCGACGCGGAAGCTTTTGCGCGCGGGCTGGAGCGTTTGCTTGAAGACCAGGCGCTTGGTCGCGAACTGGGTAGGCGCGGCCTGGAGTTTGTGATCGGAAACTATGGAAAAGATCGTCTGCTGCGAGACATGGCCGAACTCTACGCTGAGCTGAAGCGGGGCAATAGCCCGACCGTCAGAGCGGGCTCAGGAGCTTCACCAAACGATTATCATGCTAGACTCACTCCTCATCACTGAAACAGGAATTCGAAGGGAGTTCAAGGTTTGCGAGTTCTAATCACGGGCGGGGCAGGTTTTATCGGCTCTCATCTTTCCGACGCATATTTGCAGCGGGGCGACGAAGTTTTTGTCATCGACGATCTATCCACAGGCAGCATCGACAATATCAAGCACCTGAAAGATCATCCTCGATTTCACTACACCATAGACAACGTGCATACCCAGCGGGTCACGGCCGAGCTGGTCGATCAATGCGACGTTATCTTTCATCTGGCCGCAGCGGTCGGTGTCAAGCTAATCGTCGAAAGCCCGGTACGTACGATTGAAACCAATGTTCACGGCACCGAAGTCGTCCTCTCTCTGGCGAATAAAAAGAAGAAGAAAGTTCTGATCGCCTCGACCTCGGAGGTTTATGGCCTCAGCGCCGAAGTTCCGTTTCGCGAAGACGGCAACCTGGTGATGGGCGCGACCACGAAGGGCCGCTGGAGTTACGCCTGCTCGAAAGCCATCGATGAATTTCTGGCCCTGGCTTACTGGCGCGAGAAAAAATTGCCGACCGTAGTTGTGCGACTCTTTAATACTGTCGGTCCGCGACAGACGGGACAATACGGCATGGTGATCCCGACGTTTGTGAAGCAGGCCCTCGCCGGCCGGCCAATTACCGTTTACGGCAGCGGCAAGCAATCGCGTTGCTTCTGTTTTGTCGGCGACGTCATCGGCGCCCTGATGAAATTGATGGATGACCCGAAGGCCGTCGGCGAAGTTTTCAATGTGGGCTCGAATCAGGAGATCTCGATCATGGATCTCGCTAAGAAGGTTAAGGAGCTGACCAAATCAGACTCTGAGATCGTGCTGGTCCCTTACGACGAAGCCTACGAAGAAGGATTTGAAGACATGCCCCGGCGCGTTCCGGACATCTCGAAAGCAAATAAGCAGGTCGGCTTTCATCCCCAGATGGACCTCGATGGAATTCTGAAGTCCGTAATCGACTTTCACAGCGGCAAGCAAGCTCCGGAACAGAAAACAAACGCCGCGGAACGTTGAAGATTCGCAGCTCCGCCTTCAGCCGAAAGACTGTGAGGGTCTACGCAAAGTAAATCACGATCAACTATGGCACGCTCCAAAACCTTCTGGTTTCAACGTACTCAGTGGGCAGTATCAGCCAGGCATTGGCCTCTGTAGAAGTCGCTGGACAAACGCTAGACTTTTTTTCACCCACAACCACAAAGCCGCGCGGAATCAAAAACCTCTTACACACGGTATCCCCCGATACCGGAAGCTTCACCCTCCAGGCGTTGGCGGAATGCTTAGGATCCCTGCTGCTGGAGCACGCGGGCGAATTTACTTCGCCAACAACCGCATAGCCGCTCGGTATGGGTGATATCTCCATCTCGGATCCATTCCACAACAAGAAGCCTTTGCACACGGTTTCGCTCGGACCCGGCCTCCTGATGAACCAGGCGTTGGTTTGGTCGTTAGCCCGAGTGCTCGCCGGACACTTCGAGTCAAAGCCTTCCTGCACCAACGCGTAATCGCCAGGCACAAAAGGACCTTTGCAAATCCAGCGAGAGTTTAATGGCCTCTTGTCTTCGATCAAGGTTGGGGACCCAGCCTCGATGTCAGAAAGCGGGGCCATGACGGGAGTTTTATTCTCATACGTAACTGTTCCAGCTTTGCCAAACGAATAAGCAGGGCGGGCCCGCACAACCAACCACGGTTGCCGCACACGCACTTCGACCCGACGGACCTCTCCCGGGTTACCGGCGATCCGTGGGTAATATCCGAGGCTGTATTCGTTATGTAGTTCGTCGGCAATGCTCGCAATTGCCGAGTCAAGATTGCTCAAACCAGCAGCCGGATAGACTGACGTGCCGGTCAGTTCACTGATCTGATGGAGATATGCGTCTGCCCGCTGATAATCGACGCGACTGAACCCACTACCTTCGGGCGGCGGACGGCGGGCACGCGCAGCCTGCCTGGACATCAGCGCGTAGGTGCTAAATTGAACTGCGTACACTTGCACGTCAGACTTTGCAATGTCATTGAGATTGGTCTGGTAGCTGGCGTCCCGGCTCGCGTTGTCCACACCGTCAGTCAAAAGTACTATCGCTTTTCGTCCCACAATGCCAGCCATCTCCCGATTAAGTGCAAAATCGACGCCGTCGTATAACCGCGTGCCCCCGCCAGTCTTGATATTGGAAATGGCCTTTCTCAACTCTTCCTTGTTGTTGGTCGGTCCAGCCAGTGTCTTGATGTCATCGGTGAGCGAAATAATAAGCGCTCGATCGTTGGTGCGCATCTGATTAACCAGAGCGATTGCCGCATCCTGTATGTTTCGGATCTCAAAAATTGTGGAGTGACTGTTGTCGATCAGCAACGCTACAGTAAAAGGCCGATCGACCGCGGCAAAATAAGCGAGCTCTTGCTCAACGCCGTCTTCGAATACATGAAAATCCTGGCGGCGCAGGGTAGCCACGTACTTGCGGTCGCGGCCAATTACCAAGGCGGCCGAGGTCACCAAATTAGTGGTCACCCTGACTACATCTTCTTCTGCTACCTCTTCTCCTGCCTGACTTCGCGATGGATCGCCGATCGGCGTTCGTGGTGGTGGTGGTCGTAAGGAAGGTTTGGTCTGCGATTGCGCAAAGGAAGCTGTCAACAAAAAGAATAAAACGACGGTGGCAACAACTTTGATTGCGGCTCGCACGACTTAAGCTCCATGCCTGTTGGGGGCCTTTGTCCTAAGGAGTACTGTCCAAATTGGGATACGCAATAATAGCATATCTCATGGATGGCGGTTCTGCTGCCCAACCATTATCCTCAGTGGCGCGGCTCTGTTCTCCTTGTATTTGACTACGCCGCCTTCAATCGCCACCCGGGATGAGTCGCCGTCGTCTAAGATGGAACTCACCGATTAGTCTGAAAGCAAGGTTTGTGACTTGCCTTTGCCGGCTTGATCGAATACTTTCCAGCTCACCTGTTATAATCACCGACCAATGTTTCCAGTAAGCATTTCCAAACTGATTGCGCCCGCAGTCTCATTCGCGCTGGCCCTCGGGCTGACGCCGGTGGTGCGGAGACTGGCGCGTCGTTGGGGATTTGTAGCCAAGCCAAAAATCGACCGTTGGCACAAAAAACCCACGGCGATGATGGGCGGCGTCGGCATTTGGCTGGCTGTGGTTTTGACCTACGTCGCTCTGGTTCCGCACACGGGCCAGGGTTGGGTGGTTATCGGGGCCGCTTCATTTCTTTTCCTGGTCGGACTGGTCGATGACCTGCTGCACATAAAGCCCTACCAAAAACTGATCGGCCAGGTAATCGGAGCGGCCATCGTGGTCAACTACGGATTGGTTTTGCCCTGGACGCGTTCACTGCCGGCGAACATGGTAATCACGATCTTCTGGTTGATTGGGATCACGAACGCGATCAACCTGCTGGACAACATGGATGGCCTGGCAACCGGGATTGCCGCCATTGCCTCTTGCTTTCTCACCCTCAACTTTGTCACCGGACATCAACCTATTGAAGCGATGATGCTCGCGGTATTCGCGGCGGCGCTGCTGGGCTTTCTGGTTTACAACTCGAATCCCGCGTCGATCTTCATGGGCGACAGCGGATCGATGTTCATTGGATTCTTTCTGGCCGGTGCTGCCCTGGTGAATGTGTCGGGCGGGCGTTCGCGCAGTTTCGTGCCGGTGCTGGCAGTTCCCATCCTGGTTTTGTTCATCCCGATTTTCGACACCACGTTCGTGACAATCCTGCGCAAGCTCTCCGGGCGGGCGGCTTCGCAGGGTGGGCGCGATCACACGTCGCACCGCCTGGTCGCCCTCGGCATGTCTGAACGGCGCGCCGTGTGGATGCTTTATGGGCTGGCGGCGCTCTCAGGCTTGCTGGCGGTGATGGTGCGGTCGGCGAAGTCTGATGTCAGCCTCGCGCTGATCGCAGCGTTCACTTTGGTTTTGACGCTGCTGGGCGTCTATCTGGCCGGAGTAAAGGGTTACGACGAAGAAGCCCAGGTGCGCGATGCTCGCGACAAGCCGCTATACGCTTTTCTGGTCGACTTCTCTTACAAGCGACGTATTTTCGAGGTGCTGCTCGACGTGGTCCTGGTTGTGCTGGCTTACTGGTCGGCGTATGCGATCAAGTTCGGGCCGTTCTCTGACAGTCCGGCGTGGAAACTCTTTCTGCGTACTCTGCCAGTGCTGGTTGTCGTGCGTCTCGCGGCGTTTCTATTCTTTGGCGTCTATCGCGGTATCTGGCGCTACACCAGCATCGACGACTTGATGGCTTTCGCGAAAGCCGTCGCCGCCGGCTCAGTCATCAGCCTCGTGATTGTACTGTTCAAGTTTCGCTTCCAGGGTTATTCGCGCGCGGTCTTTCTGATTGATGCTCTGGTGATGCTCCTGTTGCTGACCGGCAGTCGCATCGCGTTTCGCTTCTTTCGCCAGGTGCTGCCGGCGGCCAACGGCGATCAGTCGCGCCGCGTCTTGATCTATGGCGCGGGTGATGCGGGAGAGTTACTCTTGCGCGAGTTGCTCAACAATCGGGACTTGTGTTACACGCCGGTTGGGTTCATGGACGACGATCCAAAGAAGCAGGGAAAGGTAATTCACGGTTTCCGAGTTTTCGGTGGAAATGGTTTACTGAAGAGGATTATCGGCGAACATCAGGTTGAACAGGTGCTGATCTCGAGCCCGCGAATCTCAGAAGAGCGAATCGCCGAGATCTGGCGCGAGTGTGAAGCCCAGAACATTGAACTGAAACGCATGTCGATCAAGATCGAGAACATCGCCGACTATCCCTTATCGACTCCGCCGCGGCCGTCATCAAACGGCGACAGGTAGCTCTCCGGGAATCCATACAGTGGGCAAAGCAAAGTCCCCATCCATTGTGACGATCCGCCTGGCGCCGGCAACTCGTTGGTTGCTGCTGTTGCCGGCGGCTTGTGCGATTCTCGGTTCGTGGTTAGCCGTCCGCTGGTACGTCGGTAACACCGTGGCCGAATACGCGCCCAGCGTCGAAAGCGGTGGCATCGAAATGGCGCGCCTGGCCGCCAGGTGGGCGCCCGGCGATCCTTTCACTCACTGGCGGCTGGCCTCGCTGGAAGAGAAAGTTTTCAACGCGGACAACCTGGCTGATACCGTTCGTGAATATCGACTGGCCGTAATCCTCTCGCCGAACGACTATCGCTACTGGATGGAACTGGGCCGAGCGCTTGAAGCCTCAGGCGACATAGCCGGCGGCGAAAAAGCCCTGCACCGGGCGGTTCATTTGGCTCCCGCTTACTCTCATCCTCGATGGCAATACGGCAATCTGTTGGTGCGCGAAGGAAAACTGGACGAAGCGTTTGTCCAACTCGCGCGTGCGGCTGAGGCAGATCGGGAAATGCGCCCACCGGTATTCAGTCTGGCATGGCAGGTGTTTGATGGAGACGTTAATAAGATAGCCACGGCGGCCTGTCCCACCGCTGCTGTGCGAATAGAGTTCGCGACCTACCTGATCGGCCAGGCAAAGATCGATGACGCTATGCGCGTTTGGCGCTCGATCAATCCGGCAGACCGAAAAGCGCAGCCGGACCTCGACGAAGCATTTAAGAAAGCGCTGATGCAGTCCAAACACTTTCGCGCTCTACTTGAAGTCATGCGAGAGACCGACGCGGACCCGCAGGGACCCGCCCCGGAACAATTTTGGAATGGCGGTTTAGAGCGCGACATTGAACCTACCCGCGAAAAGAGCTTTTACTGGCTGATCAATTCCCGACCCCAGGTACGGATTGGTATCGACACCACCGCACACAGCGGCCGCGGAAGTTTGCGAATCGTTTTCAAGTCGCCTAACAAACTGGATACCATTGAGGTGGCCCAGGCGATCGTCGTCACGCCGGACACGCAATATCATTTCGAGTGTTTCCTGCGCACCCAGGATTTGACCAGCGGCGCCACGCCTCTGGTATCCATACTTGACGCGACGAACGATGCTTTGTTGATTAGCTCGCCGCCGGCGCCCAGCGGCACCAACGATTGGCAACGAATTACGCTTGATTTGAAGACCGGCCCGAAATGCGATGGAATAATCGTGAGATTGTCCCGCGGCTCTTGCGGCGAGAATCAGGTCTGTCCCATTTTTGGCACTATCTGGTATGACGACTTCAGTCTTAAACGCAGCGGCGGTTCCGGCGCTCCGCGCTGATCCGCGATCAGCGGAAAGCGCCAAACCGGCAAACCACGAACACATTAAGCGCCGGCATACGCTCGCCAGCCGGCTGGCCTTTCTGACCATTAGTGTTGCAGTGGTCTTAACGACTCTTGCCTATGGCACGGTGCATTACTGGGCACTGGCTGCTTTCGCTTTAAGCGCCGCGGGAATTCTCTGTTTTTGGTGCGTGGATGGACTGGTATTACGCTCAGTTCAGATCAGTCGCAATTCATTGCAATGGCCGCTGGTAGGAATGGTGGTACTGGGGCTGGTTCAACTGCTGCCGCTGCGCACGCCTGACAACGCCGGACTGTCATTGTCTCCGTCAAAGGCGTTATCGCTGGATCCTTACGCGACCCGCCTGGTCCTGGTTCAGATTGCTTCACTGCTGATCTACTTCGCCGCCACACTGATCTTCACTGACACGCCGCGCCGCCTGCGCACGCTGGTTCGAACTATCGTGATCTTCGGGTTCTTTCTGGCTATGTTCGGCCTGACTCAGTCTTTTACCAGCGACGGCACCCGGGTCTACTGGTTTCGGCAGTTGGCCCAGAGCACCGCCTTTGGGCCGTTCATCAACCGGCATCATTTTGCCGGCTACATGGAGCTGACGATTGCGCTTCCGCTGGGCCTTTTGTTTTCCGGGGCGATCGAAGGCGCCAAGCGTCCGCTCTACGCCTTCGCGGCCGCGCTGATGGGTGTAGCCCTGATCATGACGAATTCACGCGGGGGGATTATCAGTCTGGGAGCTGAGATTCTGTTTCTGGCGGTAGTGGCAGGTCCGGGCCTGAAAAGTGGCGAACGCCTGCCGCGCAGCCGACGAATCCGCTCGGCCTTGCTGCGTGCGGGCCTGGCCTTCGGACTGATCGTGGTGCTGATCGGCGGCACCGTCGCGGTAGGTGGTTCAGAGGTCTTTACCCGTCTGCTCGGTACTGCGTCAGCCGAAGATCCCACGACGGGCCGTTCGCATTTTTGGCGCGTGACCTTCGATGTGATCAAGGCCTATCCGGTAATCGGATCCGGTCTCGGTTCTTTCAGCGTGATCTACACGCGTTACGATACGCGCAACGGTTATCTGCGGCTGGAGCAGGCTCACAACGACTATCTGCAAGTATTGGCTGATGGTGGTCTTGTCGGCGGCGCCCTGGGTATCGCTTTCATTCTGATTCTGTTTCGCCAGGGCTTCACGCGCCGTGAGACTGATGACAAATTCCGTCGCGGTGTCGCGACCGGCGCGCTCGCCGGCTGTTTCGCGGTACTGGTACACAGCTTTTTCGATTTCACTCTGCACACTACTGCAAACGCGCTGCTGTTTTTGATCCTGGCGGCGCTGGCCACACAGGACAGCCGGGTGGATCAGGGGTCCAATTATCGCGAGCGGCGGCGACATCACTCGCGCTCTCAAGCCCCGGAATTAGAAGCTCCGGCCTCTCAACCGCCGGTATTGGAAGCACCCAAACCTGCCTGAAATCCTTGGCTTTCTCAGGAAAACACGGGCCGTTTGGTTGTATCTTTTCAGTCGAAGGATGTAGTCTGTTACGGCGCTTTCCCGAATAAAAGCCCAGGAAGTGCGCGATCGTTCCGCCCGCGAATTCTGAAGGACACTGCAAGAGTAAGGAGATCGTTTTCTCGTGTCGTCCGCAGCAGTCGCCAAGGTCTCACCCGGCCACCAACAATCGAGCGCCCCCGCCACCTTGCCCGCAGTCTGTCTGGAGGCAATTACCCGGCACAACAAGCCGGACGCCGTCAGTGAAAAGCGGGAAGGCCAGTGGGTTCGAATCTCGGCCGCTGAATTCGCTCGGCGCGTGCATCACATCGCGCTCGGTTTGGCTGACCTCGGCATCAGACCCCAGGACCGCGTGGCGTTGATATCTGAAAACCGTCCCGAATGGTCAATCGCGGATCTGGCGATTCTGAGCGCCGGTGCCGTCACAGT
>WNFR01008520.1_pt1 | contig 12466 bp, 8 predicted proteins | sample 5400221 | NCBI WGS metagenome assembly WNFR01 (sample SAMN13153357, study PRJNA577476) | soil metagenome | isolation source: 40 cm soil under Madrone tree | place: USA:California | collected 2016-06-14 | reverse complement strand
GATCGAGCACCGGCGCATAGTCGGAGTTCGCGGGCATGCCGTAGCTCGCGAACAGCGGCTCCAGGGTGGCGCGGCTGCCGAGATAGCGCGCATCGAGGTCGCCCGCGGTGAGGACGTGCACGGTCCATAGCTCCTTCGCCACGCCAGGCTGCTCGAACACCCGCGCCAGCGGCGGCATCGGCACTACGCGCTCGCCGGCGACGATCAGCAGGTCGTGGTCGCTGGGCGCGAACACGGCGTAATGCGGGAATACCTCGCCGAGCGCGCGCATCACCGTGGCGACGAGCGAGGCATCGATCTCGTAGAGCTGGAACCACTGTGCCAGGAGCCCGCCCGGCTCGAGGTGGGTGCGGATGCGGCCGTAGAACTCGCGCGTGAACAGGCTCGAGACGCCGCTCACCCAGGGGTTGGAGGGCTCCGAAACGATGAGGTCGTAGCGCCGGTCGCGCGCGGCGAAGAAGGTCTTGGCGTCGTCGATGACGATGCTGCCGCGCGGATCGGCGAAGGCGCCGCTGTTGCGCGGCATGAAACCGCGCGAGGCCTCGGCCATCGCCGCTTCGATCTCGACGGTGTCGACGCGCTCGATTTCCAGGCCCTGCAGCAAGGTATGCGTGGTGAGCCCGGTGCCGATGCCGATCACCGCCGCGCTTTTCAACTCGGGCTTGAGCGCAAGCGGCAGCGCCGCGGTGAGCACCATCGTGATCTCGTCGGTGCCGCGCGCGCCGTCGCGGTCGAGGTTGATCGAGCCGTCGGATTTGCCGTTGGTGCGCAGGCTGGTCGCTTCGGGATACTTCACCAGGTGGACGGTCGCGGTCTTGCCGTCCTTGCTGAAGAGGATCGTGGCATCGCGCGACGCGGCGAGCTCGCCGTGCCGGAACACGCCCGCCGTCATCTTGTTCGCGTCGAGCTCCACGGCGAGGGCCACGGCAAGGAACAGCGCCGCGCAGGCGACGGCGGCAAAAGCGAGGCGTTTTTTCACCTCGAATACGCGCAGCAATGCGAGGCCCAGCGCCGCATCGATCAGGCTGCCGAGCAGCAGCGTGCCTTTCAGTCCAAGCAGCGGCAGGCCGACGTGGACCGCCAGGACCACTCCCGCGATGGCGCCAAGCGTGTTCGCGGCGTACACCCTGCCGATCGCCGCTTCGCCGGCGCCACGGCGAAGCAGCGCGCCGGTGAGCAGCGGCAGCGTCATGCCGGCGCAGAACGTCGCCGGCAGCATCACCAGTGCGGCGATCGCCTGTCCCGCTGCGTTGAACAGCAGGTAGCCCGTCGAGCTGCGGGCAAGCCCCTTCATCAGGGCTTCCATCAGCGAGAAGGTGAAGTCGTAGACCGGAAGCGTCGCCAGCGCGAGCAGCCCCATCGCGATCTGCACCCAGCCGAGCAGCCGCTCGGGGGCGGGGCTGGCGTCGACCCGGCGCCTGACCGCCAGGCCACCGAGGGCAAGACCCAGGATGAACGTCGAGAGCATCAGCTCAAACGAGTGCGTCGAGGCGCCGAGCACGAGCGACAGCATGCGGATCCAGCCGATCTCGTAGACGAATGAGGCAAGTCCGGTGAAAAGCGCGACGGCAAGCAGCAGCCTGGCTCCGCCGGCGCCTGGGCCGGCGCTTTTCAGAGGCGCGTGATGCGCCGGCCGCGCGAGCAGCCACACGGTTGCGGCGATCAGCAAATTGAGGATGCCCGCGGTGCGCAGCGTGCCCGGCAGGCCGGCCCAGGCGATCAGCACGAACCCGCTCGCCAGCACGCCCGCCGCGGCGCCCAGGCTGTTGGTGAAATAGAGCATGGCGATCGACTCGCCCGCGGCGCGAGGGCGCGCGCGCGCCAGGCCGGTGCCCATCAGGGGGAAGGTCATGCCGAGCAGTACCGACTGGGGCAGGATCAGCAGGCACGCTACGCCGAGCTTGCCCGCGAGGACCAGCGCCTCGTTGCCGAGACTCGGCAGCAGCCACGCATAGGACCAATCGGTGAGCGCCACAAATGACGGATGGAAAACCAGCGCGAGCAGGCCGATCAGCGCTTCGACCCGCGCGTAGACGAGCAACGGATTGACGAGGCGCTCGGAGAAGCGGCCCGCAGCCGCGGCGCCGACCGCCATGCCGCCCATGAACACGGCAAGGACCAGCGATTGCGCGTACGCCGCATGGCCGAGAAACAGCTTCAGGTAGTGCGCCCAGATCGACTCGTAGATGAGCCCGGCAAACCCGGAGACGATGAACAGGCCGTAGAAGGCGCAGCGCGGCATGGGCAGCGATGCTAATTTAAAGGCGATGGCGTTGCCATTTCGCCTCGGCTGCTTTTACTTCGCGCATTTCGCGTACGGCAGCGCCTTCGTCGCGTACCTTCCGCTGTACCTGGCGTGGCGCGGCCTGCAGCCCGGCGAGATCGCTTGGGTGCTCGCGCTGCCGCAGCTCGCGCGCAGCTTCGCGCCGGCGGCCTGGGGCTGGTTCGCGGATCGCAACGGCGCGCAGCGCGGCGTCGTCGCCTTCTCGTGCGCTGCGATGGCGGCGGGCTTCGGCATGCTTCCGTACACGCAAGGCGTCGTGTCGATCAGCTGGGTAATCGGGGTAGTGAGCCTGCTGTCGGCGGGCGCGCTGCCGCTGGTGGAGGCCGTCACGCTCGGCGCGCTGGCCGGCCAGGCGGGCCGCTACGGCCCGATCCGCCTGTGGGGCTCCGTCGGCTTCATCGCCATGCTGCTGGCCGGCGGCGCATGGCTGGAGCTGCGCAGCGTGGACCTCTTGCCGCTGGCCATGACCGTGTGCGCCTTGGCGGCGCTCGCTGCGGCGCTCGGGCTGCCCTCGCGCAGCGCACAGGCCGCGCCGCTGGCGACGAGGTTGCGATTCAGTCCCGCGGCGAAGGCGCTCCTCGCGGCGGGATTCTGCATGGCAGCCGCGCATGGGACGCTGTACACCTTTCTGACCCTGCACCTGGAGCGCGCCGGCTATGGCGGCACGATGATCGGGCTGCTCTGGACGCTCGGCGTGCTGGCCGAGATCGCGGTGTTTCTCTATCTGCCGGCGTTGTTTCGGCGCTATTCGCTATCCGGCATCCTGCTGTTCAGCTTCGCCTGCGCCGTGCTGCGCTTCGCCGCCATCGGCTGGGGCGCCGATTTTCTCTGGGTCCTCGTCCCCGCGCAGCTGCTGCACGCCGCGACTTTCGGCTCATTCCACGGCGCGTCGGTTGCCGCGGTGCATCGCGTTTTTCCGGCCGACGCGCACGGCCGGGGGCAGGCGCTTTTTTCCAGCATCTGCTACGGCGGCGGCGGAGGTGCCGGCGCGTTGATGGCGGGTTGGGCCTGGGAAGCGGCTGGGCCCGGATGGGCGTTCTCGCTATCGGCCGTGGCTGCGCTGGCGGGCGCCTTTCTTGCTCTGAGGTTGAAAGGCTTGTGAGACAATTTCCAACATGGGATTAACGCTTTACGACAAGCTTTGGGACAGCCACGTGGTGCACGTCGAGGAAGACGGCACGGCGCTGCTGTACATCGACCGGCACCTCGTGCATGAGGTCACCAGCCCGCAGGCCTACGAAGGGCTGAAAGTCGCGGGGCGCAAGCCCTGGCGCGCGGACTCGGTGGTCGCCACCGCCGACCACAACACGCCGACGACCGGGTGGGAGGAGGGCGTGGAAGGCATCCGCGACCCGTTCGCCAAGCTGCAGATCCAGACGCTCGACGCCAATATCCGCCACTTCGGCGCGAAGGTCTACTTCCCGTTCCTCGATCAGCGCCAGGGCATCGTGCATGTCATCGGCCCCGAGCAGGGCGCGACGCTGCCGGGCATGACGGTGGTATGCGGCGATTCGCACACCAGCACGCATGGCGCTTTTGCCTGCCTCGCGCACGGCATCGGCACCTCGGAGGTCGAGCACGTTCTCGCCACGCAGTGCCTGATCACGCGCAAGATGAAGAACATGCGCGTGAGCGTCGAGGGCCCGCTTGCACGCGGCGTAACCGCGAAAGACGTGGTTCTCGCCATCATCGGCCGCATCGGCACCGCGGGCGGGACCGGCCATGCCATCGAGTTCGCGGGCAGCACGATCCGCGCCCTTTCGATGGAAGGGCGCATGACGATCTGCAACATGTCGATCGAGGCCGGCGCTCGCGCCGGCATGGTAGCGGCGGATGAGACGACCATCGAATACGTGAAAGGCCGGCCGCTTGCGCCGAAGGCCGCCGAAGAGGAGCAGGCGGCGTCGTACTGGCGCACGCTGAAGAGCGACCCGGACGCCAAATTCGATCGCCAGGTTGCGCTCGACGCGCGCGAGATCAAGCCGCACGTTACCTGGGGCACCTCGCCCGAGATGGTGATCACCGTCGACGACGCGGTGCCCGACCCCGATCGCGAAAGAGACGACGCGAAGCGCGAAGGCATGGAACGCGCGCTCGCCTACATGGGGCTAAAGCCGCGTACGCGCATCGTCGATGTCAAGCTCGACAAGGTATTCATCGGCTCGTGCACCAATTCGCGCATCGAGGACCTGCGCGCCGCCGCCGCGGTCGTCCAGGGCAGGCGCGTCGCGTCGAACGTGCGTCTTGCGATGGTGGTCCCCGGCTCCGGGCTGGTGAAGGCCCAGGCCGAACGCGAGGGGCTGGACCGCGTCTTTCGCGCCGCCGGCTTCGAGTGGCGCGAGCCCGGCTGCTCGATGTGCCTCGGCATGAATCCCGATCGGCTCGATCCGGGCGAGCGTTGCGCCTCGACCTCCAATCGCAATTTCGAAGGACGCCAGGGCGAAGGCGGCCGCACGCACCTCGTCAGCCCGGCGATGGCCGCGGCGGCCGCGATCGCCGGCCATTTCGTCGACGTGCGGCAGTGGCGCTGAGCTGAAAATGGAAAAGTTCACCCTCCTCGATGGCCTGGTCGCGCCGCTGGATCGGGCGAACGTCGACACCGACCAGATCATCCCCAAGGAGCACCTGAAGTCGATCAAGCGCACCGGCTTCGCGGCGGCGCTGTTCGCGGCCTGGCGCCACGATCCGCAATTCGTCCTCAACCAGCCGCGCTATCGCGGCGCGACCATCCTGCTCGCGCGCAGGAACTTCGGCTGCGGCTCGTCGCGCGAGCACGCGCCCTGGGCGCTGATGGACTACGGCTTTCGCTGCGTGATCGCGTCCTCGTTCGCCGACATCTTCTTCAACAACTGCTTCAAGAACGGCCTGCTTCCAGTGGCGCTGAGCGAAGCCGAGGTCGATCGCCTGTTCTACGAATGCGCCTCCTTTCCAGGTTTCAAGCTGGTGGTGAATCTGGAGAACCAATCGGTCTCTGCCCCCCATGGCTCGCAGGCGATGCGCTTCGAGATCGATGCGTTCCGCAAATATTGCCTGCTGAACGGGCTCGACGAGATCGGCCTCACGCTGCGCCACGCCGACAAGATCCGCGCCTTCGAAGCGCGGCGCAAAGCCCAGTTTCCCTGGTATTTCTGATGAAAGTTGCGCTCCTGCCCGGTGACGGCATCGGGCCGGAAATCATTGCCCAGGCGCGCAAGGTACTCCAGCGCCTCGGCTTGAAACTGGAGATGCGCGAGGCCGCGGTCGGCGGCGCCGGCTACGATGCCGCCGAAGATCCGCTGCCCCCGGCTACCCTTTCGCTCGCCAAGGAAGCCGACGCGATTCTCTTCGGCGCGGTAGGCGGGCCGCGCTACGACGCGCTGCCGCGGGCCAAGCGCCCCGAGCAGGGGCTGCTGAGGCTGCGCAAGGAGCTCGGCCTGTTCGCCAACCTGCGCCCGGCGCAGGTGCACCCGCAGCTCGCCGCCGCCTCGGCGCTGAAAGCCGAAGTCGTCGCCGGGCTCGACATCCTGATCGTGCGCGAGCTCACCGGCGACATCTACTTCGGAGAGCCGCGCGGCATCCGCGCCGCCGGCGACGGCGGCCGCGAGGGCTTCGACACCATGCGCTACAGTGAGGCGGAGGTGCGGCGCATCGCGCTCGTCGCGTTCGAGGCGGCGCGCAAGCGCAGCAGGCGCGTCTGCTCGGTGGACAAGGCCAATGTGCTCGAGACATCGCAGCTGTGGCGGGAGGTGGTCATTGAAGAATCAAAAAACCACGTCGACATCGAGCTGTCCCACATGTACGTCGACAACTGCGCCATGCAGCTGGTGCGCAATCCCAAGCAGTTCGACGTCATCGTCACCGGAAACCTGTTCGGCGATATCCTCTCCGACGAGGCGTCGATGCTCACGGGGTCGATCGGCATGCTGCCCTCGGCTTCGCTCGACGCCGGCGGCAAGGGGCTCTACGAGCCGATCCACGGCTCGGCGCCCGACATCGCCGGAAAGGGCGTGGCCAATCCGCTTGCCACCATCCTTTCGGCGGCCATGATGCTGCGCTACTCGCTCGGGCAGGAAAGTGCCGCCGAGCGCATCGAGGCGGCGGTGAAAAAGGTATTGAGCGAAGGCCTGCGCACCGCCGACATCCACACGCCCGGAACCCGCAGGGTCGGCACCGGTGAAATGGGCGACGCGGTCGCGGCAGCCCTATAAACTACCGCGCATGTTGAGAGTAGGCATCGTCGGCTGGCGCGGTATGGTCGGATCGGTGCTCGTGCAGCGCATGCGCGAGGAGCGCGACTTCGACCACTTCGAGCCGGTATTTTTCTCGACCTCGCAGGCCGGCGGCAAGGGCCCGTCGATCGGCAAGGACACGGCGCCGGTCAAGGATGCGAAGAACCTCGCCGAGCTGAAGGCGCTGCCGGTGATTATCTCCTGCCAGGGCGGCGAGTACACGAACGAGGTTCATGCGCAGTTGCGCAAGGCAGGCTGGAAAGGCTATTGGATCGACGCCGCGGGCGCGCTGCGCATGAAGGATGACGCCGTGATCATTCTCGATCCGGTCAACATGCCCGTCATCAAGAAGGCGCATGCGGCCGGCATCAAGGACTACATCGGCGGCAACTGCACGGTGAGCCTGATGCTGATGGGCATGGCCGGCCTGTTCCAGCGCGACGCGATCGAGTGGATGACCACCATGACTTACCAGGCGGCGTCCGGCGCGGGTGCCGCGCACCTGCACGAGCTGGCGGAGCAGATGGCGCACATCGGGCAAAGCGCCAGGGGCTTGCTGGAAGACCCTGCTGCCAGCGCCCTGGATATCGACCGCGCCGTGACCGAGGCGATGCGCTCCCCCGGATTGCCGAAGGCGAATTTCGAGTACCCTCTTGCCGCGAGCCTGCTGCCATGGATCGACAGGGACCTGGGCAACGGACAGAGCCGCGAGGAATGGAAGGGGCAGGCCGAGACCAACAAGATTCTCGACAGGAATGGCCGTGTGGTGCCGGTGGACGGCATCTGCGTACGGGTCGGCGCCATGCGCTGCCACAGCCAGGCGCTGACCATCAAGCTGCGGCGAGCGCTGCCGCTGGATGAAATCGAAGGCATGATCGCGGAAGCCAACGACTGGGTGAAGCTGGTGCCGAACCGGCGCGAGGAGTCGCTCGCCGAACTCACCCCGGCGGCGGTTTGCGGGAAGCTCTCAGTCCCGGTGGGCCGGCTGCGCAAGCTGCCGATGGGGGAGGACTACCTGGCTGCCTTCACGGTCGGGGACCAACTCCTTTGGGGGGCAGCTGAGCCCCTGCGGCGGATGTTACGGATCCTTTTGGAGGCAGGCCTCAAGGCCTGAAAACCGAGAAAACTTGTGAATTTGCAGAGCTAAGACCATGATGTTATTTTAATTGGTCGCTTAGAATAACGATCCAAGGGCGGGGAACATTGGGTAGATCGATAACCATTGCGATGATTGCGGCCGCGTTTTGGCTGGCAGGTCCGATGGTCTATGCGGCCGGGCTGGGCCAGCTGAGCGTGAATTCGCCCCTTGGCCAGCCCCTCAATGCCGAGATCGAGATCGTCTCCTTGCAGCCGGGCGAGGAAGAAGGTCTCGTCGCGCGCCTCGCTCCCCCCGAAGCGTTCAGGGCGGCGGGGATCGACTTCAATCCGGCGCTCGTCACGGTGCGGTTCACCATCGAGCGTCGCGGCGGCCGCCCGCTGTTGCACGTGAGAACCATTCAGCCGGTCAACGATCCGTTCCTCGAGATGCTGGTCGAGCTGCAGTGGTCCACTGGCAGGCTGGTGCGCGAGTACACGGTTCTTCTCGACCCGCCGGAATACAGGGGGCCGCAGGCCATCGCGGCTGCGCCCGCGGCGCCCGCCACGCCTGCGGCCGCCCCGGAGCCGAAGCCCGCCGAAGCGCCGGCAGCGCAGCCCGCCCCCGAACCTGCACGCGCGCCTGCACCCGCACCGGTCGAAGCCAAGCCGCTGCCGTCCGTCCCGGCTCCCGCGGCTGAGCCGGCGCCCGCGCCCGCAGTCGAGGCGCAGGTCGAAAAGCCCGCTGCCGCGGAAGCGGAGAAGCCCGCGGAAGAGCCTGTTGGCGAGCCGGCTGCCGCGGAAGAGAGAAAGCTCACGGTCAAGAAGGGCGACACGCTGAGTGAAATTGCACGCCAGACCCTGCCGCCCGGCGCGAACCTCAACCAGATGCTGATTGCGATCTACCGCGCCAACGAGGATGCGTTCATCCGCAAGAACGTCAACCTGCTGCGCGCCGGGCGGATCCTCGACATCCCTGGCGCGGAAGCCGTCAGCACGATCGACCCGGAAGAAGCGAAGCGCCTGGTGCAAGCGCACATGGACGACTTCGCCGCGTACCGCAGCCGTCTCGCGACGGCGTCGACGTCGGTCGAAGCGCCGGGCGGCCGCCGCGAAGCCGAAGGCAAGATCGAGCCGAAACCGGAAGCGCCGGCCGCGGCGCCGCAGGATCAGGTCCGGCTTTCCAAGGCCGAACCGGGCAAGCCGGCCAGCCGGGCGGCGCGCGAGGACGACGCGGTCGCCCGCGAACGCGCGTTGAAAGAAGCGCAATCCCGTGTCTCGGACCTGGAAAAGAGCGTCACCGATTTGCAGAAGCTGCTGGAGATGAAGAACCAGCAGCTGGCCGAAATGGAGAAAAAAGCGCAGGTTGCGGCGGCACCGGTCCTGCCGGCGCCTGCCAAGGCGCCTGAGAAACCTGTCGCGCAAGCGCCCAAGCCGGCGCCGGAAGCGCCCAAGCCGGTCGCCGAGGCACCGAAACCCGTAGCAGAGGCACCCAAACCAGTGCCGGAGGCGCCAAAGCCCCCGGTTCAGGCAGCCAAGCCGAAGCCCAAGCCGGCACCGCCACCTCCGCCCGAGCCAAGCATCGTCGACGAGTTTCTCGACAACCCGATTGCACTTGCGGGATTGGGCGGCGTGGTCGTCCTGCTCGCCGGCTACGGCGCATGGACATGGAGAAAAAAAAAGACCAAACAAGCCAGATTTCAAGATAGCGTCCTAGGCGCCGCCTCTACCGGCGGCGCGGCGACCGGAACCGGCGCCGCCTCCGCGGCGCCGAGCGTCTCGCAGGGCTCGCTCAGCCAGCCGCTGGCCGGCATGGAGGCCGACGAAGTCGATCCGATCGCCGAAGCCGACGTTTACATGGCCTACGGCCGTGACGCGCAGGCCGAGGAAATCCTCAAGGAAGCGCTGCAAAAGGACGCAAAACGCACCGCGGTGCACTCCAAGCTGCTCGAGATCTACGCCAATCGGCGCGACGCCCAGGCCTTCGAGCAGACGGCGCTCAAGCTCAAGTCGCTCACCAACGGTTCCGGCCCGGAATGGGACAAGGCTGCCGCGCTTGGCCGTTCGATCGATTCGGGAAACGGGCTGTATGGCGGTGGCGGTGCCCCTGCCGCTGCCGCACCCGCTGCTCCAGCGGCTGCCGCACCGAACCTCGATTTCGATCTGAGCGCCACATCGTCCCAACAGCGCTTGCCCGACTTTTCGTTCGACGAGCCGAAGGCGCCAGCGCCCAGCGGACTGGACTTCGACCTCGATGCCGCGCCGGCGGCGGCAGCGGGCGCGAGCGCAAGGAGCGATTTCACCCCTGAGGGCACGCTGATCATGGGTGAGCGGCGGGGCGAGAAAACCGTCACCGGCGTGGATTTCAATCTGGACACGACGGGCAGCGGCGAAGCGAAGGGACCCGCCGCGGCGTCCGCAGACAGCGGTCTCGATTTCGACATCAGCCTGGACCTCGGCGGGGAGGAGAAAAAGCCTGAACCCGACAACACCGCGGCGCCGCTGGATCTGTCTTCCATCAGCCTGGACCTGGGCGCTGCGGGAGAGCCGAGCGGTTCTCCCGCCGGCACCGATCCGAAATGGCAGGAAGTCGCCACCAAGCTCGACCTCGCCAAGGCGTACGAAACGAGGTGATGAAGGACGGCGACAGCGTGCAGAAGGGCCAGGCGCAGCAGCTGCTGGCCAAGCTGGGTTAGCATCCGCCGTACACCGCCCTACTGAACTGAAAAAGCCGCGGCGCCAGCGACCGCGGCTTTTTGCTTTATGCGCATAGCTCTAGGACTGGAATACGACGGCAGCCGCTTTCTTGGATGGCAGACGCAGCCCGGCGGAGGCGCCGTGCAGGACGCCCTCGAGCCGGCTCTCGGCGCGATTGCCGGCGGGCCGGTCGGAGTGACCTGCGCCGGCAGGACCGATCGCGGCGTGCACGCGCGCGGGCAGGTGGTGCACTTCGATGAGCTCGCGTCCCGACCCCTGTCTGCCTGGGTTCGCGGGGTGAACGCGCTGCTGCCCGACGGCGTCGCGGTGTTATGGTCGCAGCGGGTTGACCCGTCCTTCCATGCACGCTACAGCGCCGTGAGCCGTACCTACCGCTACGCGCTTCTCAATCGTCCGGTGCGGCCGGCGCTCGCCGCGAGCCACGTCGGCTGGATTCACCTGCCGCTCGATGTCGATGCGATGCGCGAGGCCGCCGCGCTGCTCGTCGGCGAGCACGATTTCTCGGCGTTCCGCTCGGCGCAGTGCCAGGCCAAGTCGCCGCTGCGCACGCTGCATTCGCTCGACATCGAGCGCCGCGGCGAGCGCATCGACCTCGTGCTGCGGGCGAACGCGTTCCTGCACCACATGGTGCGCAACATCGTCGGCACGCTCGTTTATGTCGGCAAGGGCAAGCATCCGGCGCCCTGGGTGAGGGACGTGCTCGAGTCGCGCGATCGTGCGCGCGCGGCGCCGACCTTCGCGCCGGAAGGACTTTGCCTGGAGGCCGTGGAGTACGACGCGAAATGGGGACTGCCCCAATGAGAACCCGCGTCAAGATCTGCGGTATCACGCGGCGGCAGGACGCGCGCGCGGCGGCCGAAGCGGGCGCCGATGCCATCGGGCTGGTGTTCTATCCGCCGAGCCCGCGCTTTGTGAGCGTCGAGCGCGCGCTCGAGGTGCGCGATGCGCTGCCCCCCTTCGTGCAGACCGTTGCGCTGTTCGTCAACCCGGACGCGGCGCAGGTGGCGCAGGTGATCGGCCGGGTACGGCCCGCGATGCTGCAATTCCACGGCGAGGAGGAGCCGCAGTTCTGCGCGCAGTTCGGCGTGCCCTGGGTCAAGGCCTGCCGCGTGAGGCGGGGGATCGATTTGCTAAAATACCTGCGCCCGTTTTCCGCTGCCGCGGCCTGGCTGCTCGACAGCCACGTCGAGGAGTACGGCGGCGCGGGCGAGAGCTTCGACTGGTCGCTGGTGCCCGCCGCACGCGACCGGCCTCTGATCCTTTCGGGCGGGCTGGCGCGTGACAATGTCGCCGAGGCGATCCGCCGGGTGCGGCCCTGGGGCGTCGATGTCTCGAGCGCCGAGGCGATCCGCCGGGTGCGGCCCTGGGGCGTCGATGTCTCGAGCGGAGTCGAGTCGGCGAAGGGAATCAAGGACGCCGCGAAAATCGCCGCCTTCATAGCAGAGGTCAGGAATGCGGATGTATGACTTGCCCGACGCGCGCGGGCATTTCGGTCCCTACGGCGGCGTATTCGTCGCAGAGACGCTGACGCACGCGCTCGACGAACTGCGCGATGCTTACGGGCGCGCGCGCGCGGATGCCATGTTCCAGGCCGAGTTTCACTACGAGCTCAAGCACTACGTGGGACGGCCAAGCCCGGTCTACCACGCTCGGCGGCTCTCGGAGCGCTGCGGCGGCGCGCAGATCTACATCAAGCGCGAGGACTTGAACCACACCGGCGCGCACAAGATCAACAACACCATCGGCCAGGCGCTGCTCGCGCGGCGCATGGGCAAGCCGCGCGTGATCGCCGAGACCGGCGCCGGCATGCACGGTGTCGCCGCCGCCACCGTGGCGGCGCGCTATGGCATGGAATGCGTGGTGTACATGGGCACCGAGGACGTCAAGCGCCAGGTGCAGAACGTCTATCGCATGAAGCTCCTCGGTGCCACGGTGGTGCCGGTCGAATCGGGATCGCGCACGCTGAAGGACGCGCTGAACGAGGCGATGCGCGACTGGGTCACGAATGTCGAGCGCACCTTCTACATCATCGGCACGGTCGCCGGTCCTCATCCGTATCCGATGATGGTCAGGGACTTCCAGTCGGTGATCGGCGACGAATGCATCGTGCAGATGCAGGAGCTCGCCGGGCGGCAACCCGACGCGGTGATCGCCTGCGTCGGCGGCGGCTCGAACGCGATGG
>WNFR01005952.1_pt1 | contig 12466 bp, 6 predicted proteins | sample 5400221 | NCBI WGS metagenome assembly WNFR01 (sample SAMN13153357, study PRJNA577476) | soil metagenome | isolation source: 40 cm soil under Madrone tree | place: USA:California | collected 2016-06-14 | reverse complement strand
TGCTCGCGGCACTGATTGCGCCAATCTCCTGGATTGGCGCGGTATATCTCGTGGCGTATCTTGTCCTGCGGTTGACCATGGCATGGACGGTGGGAGTTTGGGGCGTAGGAGATGATGTAGCGCGGCGTAAACTCTGGCTGGTGCCATTGCGTGATGCGATTTATTTTGTTGTATGGCTGGCGAGCTTTGCGTCCAATCGCATTCACTGGGGCGGCGACGAATATCTCATGCGACGAGGGCGCCTGATTCCAACGATGGTGTCGGAATCGCCAGATCAGGGCGCTGCATCTGAAGTGCGCCGGTAAGCGTCATGACTAAGCGCAGTGAGCGAAGACTTTCTAACGCGTAACTATTTGGAGCGAGCGTGCTTGGCTCGAACGTTTCGTTCCAGGTATTCATGAAGGTTGAGCCTGGCGTTGTGGAGCGGTTCGTTGTCTTTTTGAAGCCGGCTGATGAGCAGGGCTCCTTCCAGGCTGCCGATGATCCATTCCGATAATTTTCGCGGCTTTATCCGCGGATCAATTTCGTGCTTATGGATGCCTTCGGATGTGATTCTGGATAGTCGCGCGATCCAGCCTTGCAAGGCTTTCCTGGCGCGGGTGCGAAGTGCTGCGTTTCCGTCGTCAACTTCGGTGGCGGTGTTCATTAGTGGGCAGCCGCCTGGAACTAGCCCGGAGCGCATATCTATAAAGTTGTCGACCATTTTCTTCAGGCGGTCCACGGAATCGGGCACGTTCTCGACGCCTTCCAGCCTACCGTTTACCGCTTTTTGCCATGCGTAATCGAAGGCTTCAAGTGCTAGTTCCTCTTTACTCGCAAAATGGCGGTAGATTCCGCCTTTTTGAAGCCCAGTGGCATCCATCAGGTCGGAGAGAGAAGTGCCGGCGTACCCCTTCTGATTGAAGAGGGGAGCGGCTTTGCGCACGATTTCTTGTTTGGTTTGTTCTCCCTTGCTCACGACGCCTTCCTAGTACTCTGAGACCGAGTGGTCTCTTACAGCAGTATAGCATGAATTAATGAGACCGAACGGTCTCTTATGCATCTAAGTTGGCGTAGAGAAGACATGAGTGAAACTACGCTGACTCCGTCCGCAGTCTTCGCGTTGCCCGCGCCCAAAGTGGGGATCAACCCTTGGTTCATCGCCATTACGGTCACCCTGGCAACATTCATGGAACTGCTGGATACGGCGATCGCCAACGTGGCTCTGCCGCATATCGCGGGTGGGCTGGCGGTTAGCGCGGACGAGAGCACGTGGGTGCTGACGAGTTACCTGGTTTCCAACGCCGTAGTTTTGCCGCTGTCCGCATGGTTGAGCAGGCTTTTTGGACGCAAGCGGTACTACATGATTTGTGTGGCGGTTTTCACGGTCAGCTCGCTGCTATGCGGATTTGCGCCAAGCCTGGGTGCGCTGATCTTTTTTCGCGTTTTGCAGGGGGTCGGCGGCGGAGGCCTGGCGCCGGTGGAGCAGGCCATCCTGGTGGATACATTCCCTCCGGCCAAGAGGGCAGCGGCGTTCGCGCTTTACAGTATGGCAATTGTGACGGCGCCAGCGATCGGACCTCCATTAGGCGGTTGGATTACGGATCATTGGAGCTGGCGGTGGGTGTTCTTCATCAACATTCCCATCGGCATCGTTTCGCTGCTGCTGACTAGCCGCCTGCTGTCGGATCCGCCGGAGTTCACGCGTGAGGTCGAGTCGGCGCGCAAGGACGGGCGGCTGAAGATTGACGGATGGGGAATTTTTTCGGTGGCCATGGCGTTCGCGTGCCTGGAAGTGGTGCTCGATCGCGGACAGACCGAGGATTGGTTCGAAAGCAACTTCATCATTTTCTTTTTCACGGTGGCCATGATCGCGCTCGCATTTGCGGTTGTCTGGGAATGGCGCCATCCCGATCCAGTGGTGGAAATTCGATTGTTGGCCGACCGGAATTTTGCGCTGGCCAATATTTTTTACTTCTTGTTTGGATTTACGCTGTACGGTTCTACAGTGCTGATTCCGCAAATGTTGCAGCGGTTGTTCGGATACACGGCAACGGATGCGGGATTGGTGCTGGGGCCAGGGGCCTTTGTGATCGTCATGCTAGCGCCGCTAGTAGTAAGAATACTGCCCAAGATTGGCGTGAAATGGCTGATCGGTTTCGGTTATTTGGTCTTCGCGCTGGCCATGTGGTATTACGCGAGCTTCACTTTAGCCACGGACTATCGCCATGAAGCATGGGCGCGAGCACTGCAAGGTTTGGGAATCGCTACGCTATTTGTCCCGGTGAGCCAGCTTGCCTATTCCAATTTGCCGAAGCATAAGAACAACAAAGCGTCCAGCCTTACTAATCTGTTCCGAAATCAAGGCGGAAGTTTTGGGATTGCGTTTGTCACTACGCTGCTGGCGCGCCGAACGCAATACCATCAAAGCGTGCTGGTGGCACACTCCACGCCATTCGATGCGGGATACCGGAGGTTACTAGGCAATCTGACGGGATATTTTACGACGCACGGATTCGCCCACGCAGATGCGATAGTTCATGCGCAAGCGCAGGCGTTTCAACTGCTGGAACGACAGGCGGCGTACTTGGCATTCCTTGATTGCTTCAGAGCGCTGGGGTGGTTCGTGCTGCTGGGCGTTCCGCTGGTGTTCTTGATCAGGAGATTTACGGCGCCATCGTCATCGGCCGGGCACTAAGAGTGGGAGTTTCCCCGAGAGCTCGACGAACGAGTAGTTCTCTGGAAATATCTGGCGCCCTTCCAGCGTAATATTGATGTGCGAAAATGATGAACGGCGATCCTCTTCTTGATCCGGCTTGGAAGGCATTGGCGACAGAACACGCGCGCTTTACGGTCGGCGACGGCCGAGCGCGGCGGTATCCCGCGGCAGTGGTTCCATTTGCGGCGCTTGCCGATCAGAGCGCTGCGAGTTGGGCGGATCTCGAGGAATTGCTGGCTCCTTCGGAGCACATTTATCTTTTTGGCGCGCAGCCCGCATGCACGAATGGACTGAAGGTTGGAGCGCCTCTGCACACTTATCAGATGGTTTGGCCGCTGCATAAGCCGATTGAGCCGGACCGAGACGAAATGTCAATTGTGCCGATGACCGCGGCGGATGCGGATGCGATGGTCGCGCTGACCACGCTGGCCTTCCCCGGATTTTTTCGCGAGCGGACGCATGAGATGGGAAAATACTACGGGATTCGGATCGACGGGGAACTGGTGGCGATGGCGGGCGAACGGCTGGCGCTGCCCGGGATGCGTGAGATCAGCGCGGTGGTAACGCGACCGGGCCACACCGGAAAAGGCTACGCGAGAGCGCTGATGAATTGCCTGCTGCGAGAGCACGCTGCCGCTGGCTTTCGCTCGTTCCTGCATGTCGGCGTGCGCAATACGCGGGCAGTTGCGCTCTATGAGCGAATGGGATTTGCCCTCGCAGGAGCAATTACTCTGTGGCCGGTATCGCTGGCAAATTAGGTGAACTGGTAAGAATTTGTGGCTTGGAGCAGGACTGCCGCGGTTGACGCGTGTTGGAATCCCTATTAAATTAGAAGAGTCGAATCGCGGCTGTCCCGATCCCCGGGAAAGTGCCGCGGTTCGTTTTTATTCCTCCCCGCTGGGAGGTCGTCCAATTGGTAGGACTCCAGACTCTGGATCTGGCTATCCTGGTTCGAGTCCAGGCCTCCCAGCCAAAATTCTAAACCCTAGTAAACCAGTGGCTTAGAGCAACCGCACGTCGCGGTAACTAGGCCCGGTAACTGTGAAAGGCCTCTGTTTGCGCTCCTGACAGTAATAGACAAACAGGAGAACAAACATGAATCGCAACAGGTGGGCCGCGCAGACTGCTTCGCCTACATGAACTGGTATCAGCAGCGGAAGAAGGCTCCGCGGACCGTTTACAATCGGATGGTCAGCCTCAATGTGTTCTTGAAATGGGCCAAGCATGCGCCAAACTTCATCTTCTCCCAGCTGAAAGATGGGGGTGATATTCCCGATTACGACGAAAAGACCGTTGACCGTTACGGTGCTTTGGACCTCAAGAATTCTTCGCGGCCTGCCAAGACAATGAGGATCGGCTCCGCTATCTGTTTTTCCTGGACACTGGATGCCGCGAGCGTGAGGTCATGTTCGCTTGCCAAAATGATTTCACATTTGAGCCGGAAGACAGCGAGTTTGCCGCAACGTACGAGGTCCGTCCGAAAGAGGACCTCGGTTTCAAGACCAAGAAGGGCAAGACTCGCGTGGTGCCCCTTACACCTCGTCTGGCGCAAGCACTTCGAACTTGGTTTGCAATCATCGGAGACCGCCGCCTCGTGTTCGTCAACAAGGACGGTCGGCCCGAGGGCCACTTCCTCTACAAGCTGAAAAATATGCATTGAAAGCGGGACTCAACTGCGGACACTGCAAAACGGGGAAGAAGGACGAGTTCGGAAACATCATTGTCGACACGGAGCTTTATTGTAAGACTTCTCCGGTCTGCAAAAACTGGACGTTACACACGCAGTGACCGAAAATGACTTGGGAACAGCGGGCAAAAGCAGGTGTTGATGCAAAGCACTTCCAGGCAGCCCTTGCAGCGAAAGGCGGAGGTTGAACACGGTCCAAACCCTGAGGCCCTCGGTCGGACAACTGCTGACGGCTTTTTTGTGAATCACCCACAAACACAGGGGTTAGCCACCTCCTCCGGCTTCTAGATGTGGGCTCTCTCATTTCTGCGTCTTCTTTCTGTCATTTTACGAATATTTCACTTGACTTAAAATATGTTTAGGAAGCAGACTCTCCCAAGTTTTCCATCTCCCTAGGTCGTCAAGCGCAAGCGAGTTCCTGTCCCCAGAGACGCAACGTCCATCCCAGAGGATCGCCATGCTCGTTACGAACGAACGCATCAACCCTCCATTTGTGCGCTCGCAGAATCTTCGAGCGGTTCGGCGGGTGCAGCGTATCGCGCTTCTCTCAGCGGCACTCTGCCTGGCGGCGACGGTCCCGGCCCGCGCGCAGGTATCCGGACAGAACGTCAACATGGTTTCCGGCACCAACTGGACCAACGGAGATCCCTTCCTGCAACGACAGAACGAGCCTTCCATCGCTGCGTCGTCACGGAACTCTGCCCACCTTCTAGCCGGCGCAAACGATTACCGCACCGTGGATCTTCCGGGCCTTCTCGGGATTGACGAGCGCGGCGACGCTTGGCTGGGACTCTTCAAGTCCTTCGACGCGGGGCGCAGGTGGCAAAGCACATTGCTCCCGGGATTTCCGCTCGATGGATCGATCGAAGGATTAGCTTCTCCCATCCATGGCTTTCAAGCGGCCTCGGATCCAACTGTGCGCGCGGGTTCTAACGGACTCTTCTATTACACCGGGATTGCCTACAATCGCGGCACGAATCCATTGAGCGCCGTCTTCATCGCACGTTACATTGACCTCAACAATAAGGAAAACGGCAGTGCGACCGCTGAGAACGGATCAATTACGAATCTTGCTCCTCGCGACACGATCAAGTACATCGATACGCAGATTATAGGCAGAGGCACTCCGAACGTTTTCCTCGATAAGCCATGGTTGGCCGTTGATATTCCGCGAGGCAATTCCACATGCACTTTTTCCGTTAATCAAGACGGAAGGACGGTTACTCAAACCATCCCTGCCGGCCCAGTCTACGTCACGGCCACGTCGTTTGTGGGCACGGGAGCCAAGCAATCTTCTCTAATCTTGTTCAGGCGTTCGTTGGACTGCGGTAGCACTTGGAGTGTTCCCGCCATCCTCAGCCAAAATGACGAGTTGTTGGGAGATGCGGAGCATCAGGGAACCGTAATCGCCATCGATCCCAGTGTTCCCTCCTCTCAACCAGCCACAATTTATGTCGCATGGCGGCGCTTCGGCAATCTGAATGATCCCGACGACGCTCCAGCTATTTTCGTCGCCAGGTCCACAGATGGCGGCCGTAGCTGGGCGGACCCCGCAGCCATTGTTCTATTTCCTAAGAGCTGCGTGAAGACTCCGCTGGGTGCGGGCTGCCCCTACGATCAGGACTTCACGGCTGCGTCATTCCGCAGCAATGGATATCCCGCGATGACCGTGGATGCCCAAGGGAAAGTTTACGTCGCGTGGTCCCAGCGAGACGCAAACGGCGATGGAAAAATCATGATGGGCGTTTCGCCGAATGGCAAGTTTTTCCAAGCCGGCAGCGTTGCTCAGGTGGATGTCGGTCCCGTTACCGATGATAACGGCACCTCGTTCTCCAATCTCTCAGGGCGGGGCAGCCAGTTGATGCCTAGCTTAGGGTTTGCGGGCGGCAAGTTGACACTGGTTTACTACGACCTTCGCCAAGACCACACGACAGGCACCTTTGTTCCCGCGCCCGATCCGGCTTGCGATCCACTGATAACCCTCCCGTGCTTATTGGGCGCGCAATATTTTGAAAACCGGGTGCTCGAGGGCGAACTCGCGCCACCTAATGCATACAACAGTCCCTCAGTCTTCTCGCCGAATATCACCGACTCAAATCCGCCGCTGGCTGTGCGCCGACACACAATCGATATCATGGGAGCGCAAGCGAATCCTCAGTCCGGCAACTTCCAAGTTCCTTCGTTTAAAACGTTCCGAGTTTCCCATTATGAATTCGGATCGATTCCAGGACTGTTTCCTGATGTCGAGCAGTTGCAATACAACGTTCCCAATCTGCCGCTTTTCGTCGATGGGACTGCGCCCTTTATGGGCGATTACATAGACATTACAGCAACGCCGCAGATCGTCCCTAAAGGAAACGGCGGTTGGACATTCAACCTGGCTGACAGCGCAACGACTGTGTTCCACGCCGCGTGGACTGACAACCGAGATGTGATTCCCCCTGGCGACGGCAATTGGCAGCACTACACACCGCCGATTTCGGCGTCCAATCCTGGCGCCCAGCCAAGCAAGTTCGATCCGACTACGGTTCCGCCGGCATGCGCTGTCGGCCAGACGGGCATGCGTAACCAGAACATCTATACCGCCGAGATCAGCTCGGGGATAATCATGACGTCGCCGCAAACGTCGAAGCCGGTGCTTACGCCCGATGGGCAACCAGTCCAGCGCGAATTCGTAGTCGAATTACGCAATGCGACGAACGCGGCCAGAAGTTTTCTCGTCACTATTCCCTCGCAGCCTCCCAGCACCACAGCTTCCTTTCAGCAGTTCAGCAAGCAAATCGCGCAAACCGTAAAAGTGAACGCCTTTTCGTCGCAGTCCTTTCCCGTTTTCGTGGTGGCGAATGCTGGCAGCAAGGTAGCGTTCCCCAGCGTTCTAATCAATGGGGCCGAAAACGACGGTGCGGCGTCGCCCCTTCGCACTACGATTCTTCTCAATCCTGATCCTAGCAACCCGGCTCTCGTGAATGCCGACAATGTCACCCTAGGCGCAAATCAGATTTCCATCAACGAGTTCTATAATCCTGGCGTTGCAAATCCTGGCGTCGCAAACACCGGCCCGGCAAGCCCCGGCGTTGCCAATCCGGGAGTCGCGAATCCTGGCGTGGCCAATCCTGGTGTCGCCAATCCGCAAGTTATCACCGCTCTCAACCCTGGCGTTGCCAACCCTGGCGTTGCCAACCCCGGCGTGGCGAACCCTGGCGTCGCGAACCCTGGTGTCGCCAATCAAGCGGTTACAGATGCGAGCTACACGATCACCAATGAGGGAAATACGAGTGCATCCTACACCGTCCAATTCTTTCAATCGGGCAACCTGCCGGCCGGCGCACAATTTCAGATCATTCTAAGCAAGACATATTTCACCGAGCAAGCGGTCGGCTGCCAGATCCAGCAAGTACCCACGAACATTATCGTGGCAAGCGTTACAAACCCGTCTTTTATAACCGATCCGAATCGACTGGGTAACCCCGGTGTAGCCAACCTCGGGCTACAGACTCCGACCCTGAATCTGGCGCCGGGCGATTCCGGACAGATTACTCTGCGGACGAACTTAAGCGTGGCGCAAGTGGAGAGCCTGGTTCTGCCCAACCTCACTCCGGTAGCGGTATCACAGGCGGTTAACACAGTAGATGTGAAGCAGGGTATTTTTACGCCGCCGATTAGTTTGATCATTACATCGACGGCAGCCTCGCTGGCCGTTGGCGTCGCCAACCAGCCTTACAACACGGTATTGACGTCTGTCGGTGGCAATAGCGGGCCTCACAACTGGACGATTACCTCGGGATCGCTGGCCCCTGGTTTGCAATTGAACGCCGCCTCAGGCGCAATCACCGGCACTCCCGCGCAGACAGGCAACTTCCCGTTTACGGCGCAGGTTATGGACACGGGTGTGCCTCAACACACAGGCACCCGCGATTTGACCATCACCATTGTCCCTCCGGTCTCTATCACTACACCTTCGCCCGCTCTGCCGGAGGGAGGAAGCGGTTCTCCATACACACAGACGTTTACCGCGGCAGGTGGCATTCCGCCTTACACATGGTCGAGCACGGGCACATTGCCACCCGGTCTGACGCTCGGAAGAGATGGGCTTTTGACCGGCACGCCCACCGCGGGGGGGACCTATAATTTCACTGTCAAAGCTACCGACGCTCTCGGCCTGGTCGCTTCCGCATCGTATACCGTCTTGATCACGAACGCTGCGCCGGCCGGAGCACAAATTCAATTCATCACACAACCGACAACCACAACTGCAGGCCAGCCGATTTCGCCTGCGGTCCGCGTAAGATTACTGGATGCAACCGGCGCCGCGATTCCGGGCGTTACGGTCACGGTAGGCGCGGGTGGCGGGGCGAATCGGCCGATCTTGTCTGGAACATTATCGGGGGTCACCGACGCATCAGGCGTCGCCACGTTCTCCAGTCTCATCGTTGACCGCGCTGGAACAGGATTCACCTTGGTCGCAACTCCTGCTGGAGTGAGCAGTTCGGGGGCAGTGCATGTCATCCCGACACCGCCGTCCGTGCAATTGGGAGCGCTCGAGAGTGACACACTGATTCAGTTTTTTGGCGAGAGGCGGGGCGTTTCCTTATCGAGCAGCGTGGGAGTCGATGTCAGCTCTGCGGGAACCTATTCGAGCGTAGCGGGGCTCAGCACTGGAAACATATCAGCTGGAACCATCGTCGACAGTTATTATCTGCATGCGGATCCAGTAGGGTTCTCGAGCAATGTAGGACAATTAGAAGCGGGGGCTGTAACGTTCCCAACGGATGTGTTGGGCGTGATTGTCCTGGATCCTTCACTCACCTCAAGTGACCCGGCGGTGGGCGCTCTCGGCACTTCGTATCCAAACGGCGGCCGCGCGCTTGAGCTAGGCAGTCCTACGGACACGGCCATCCTCTCGGCCGACCGCCGGACGGTAACACTGCACCTGTCTAACTCCAGCGGTAGCGACGACGTCCGCATAATCACCGCCGCGAATCCGAACGTCAGCCTTGGCCCGATTACCTCTGCGGTTTTTAACTCGCTGGCTGCCGCAGGCGCTATCAGCACTGTCGCGGGCAGCACGTGGGTCTTCCCTGGCGGGAGTCCAGCAACGAACGCGCCGCTCGGCCTAGGGGCTGATTTCATCGAGCTGCGAGTGGGCGTCGTGGTCGACCATCTCGGAAACGTGTACGTAGCTGATCCGAATAACCACATGGTATTTAAGATTTCCGGTAGCACTCTCAGCACCGTTGCGGGGACAGGCGTAGAGGGCTACTTCGGAGACGGCGGCATGGCGACGACCGCCCGTCTGGATTTCCCCATCGCCGTTGCCCTAAGTCCGGTTGGGGAACTCTACATCGCGGATTACAACAATTCGGTCATCCGCAAGGTTGACGCTACGGGGAAGATCATCACCGTTGTTGGCGTCGGCTTTCCGGCATATTTCGGCGATGGCGGCCAAGCCATTAATGCTGGGCTAAGCTCGCCCGAGGGGATCACCTTCGATTCCACGGGAAACCTGTTCATCGCCGATACCGGCAATCTGGTGATTCGCAAGGTCGATCCGTCGGGAGTCATCACCACGGTGCCCATGACAAGCTTACCGCCGAACATCCCAGGGTTTTGCCAACCCGAAGACGTAGCCGCGGGCGCTACTGGCACTGTTTACATCGCCGACTCGTGCCGCAACCAAGTCTTCAAGTTGGATTCGGGCGGGCACCTGACGATTATAGCTGGTAATGGGGCGCTGGGTTACTCCGGCGATGGAGGGCCAGCTACTAACGCGTCGCTATCCGCTCCACTCGGGATCACGTTTGATGTCACGGGAAATCTCTTTATTGCCGACGAAGCCAACAACGTCGTGCGCAAGGTGGACACCGCGGGGAACATAACGACCGTCGTGGGCAATGGTGGGTTCGGGTTCGCGGGCGATGGAGGGTCGGCAGTCTTATCCTCCTTGGCGCTGCCTGGCGCAGTCGCCTTCGATACCTCGGGAAATCTCTACATAGCGGACGCGAGCAGCGAACGGATCCGCAAAGTAGATAACTCCGGAACCATCACGACCATAGCCGGGAATGGGCGCTTTAAATACACCGGCGATGGCGGACCGGCCATCAGCAGTTCCCTGGACGCGCCGACCGGAGTGGCGGTGGATCCTGCCGGCGATGTCTTCATCGCAGACATAGCAAATCTCGTCGTTCGGAAGATTACTCCTGCCGGTGTGATCAGCACTTATGGCGGTACCGGCATCCCGGCCCCATATAGCGGCGATGGCGGTCCCGCCACATCCGCAGCTTTCCTCTTTCCAAATGATGTCCAAGCGGACAGCGCAGGCAATGTCTACCTGACGGAAAGTGGCCGGGTCCACAAAATAAGCCCTTCAGGAATCATCACAACCCTGCTGAACAACGGCAATATCAATAGTATTCACCTTGCTTTGGATGGGCAGGGGAACGTCTATATTGCTGATACGTTAAAAAATCGTGTTTTAAGGCTGGATACGACCGGTGCTGTGACCGTCGTGGCCGGCACTGGAACGCGCGGCTTCTCGGGTGACGGAGGTCCCGCGACCCTCGCGACGCTGAATATCCCCAGGGGCCTAGCCGTTGACGGTGCGGGAAATCTCTATATTGCGGATACCAGCAATCAACGGGTCAGGCGAGTTAATGTCAACGGGACGATTACAACCGTGGCCGGCAACGGAACCAACGGCGCTTCAGGCGATGGCGGCCCCGCTACAAGCGCGGGCTTACCGGGTCCGTTTTCTCTGACTGTGGACGGTGCCGGAAATCTCTTCGTTGGCTCATCCGACCGCGTGCGCAAGGTGGACGCCGGCGGAACAATCAGCACAATTGCTGGCGGAGGCTTTTTTGGGCCAACGGTGGACGGTATCCCCGCCACGAACGCTGTGTTCGCGAACGTGCAGGGGCTAGCCTTCGATGCGGCCGGAAACCTCTATCTCTCGGATCGGTTCAACGATCGGATTCGCAAGATCACGGGTGTCACCACAGCGCCTCCTTTCATCTTCACTCTTCCTTCCGGGCTCACAGTGACTACGAAAGGTCTGCCCCACGGAGATATGGGCGTGGCTTACTTCCAAACGCTTTCCGCGGTGGGAGGTGCGCCGCCGTACAACTGGAACATCGCCTCGGGATCGCTGCCAGGGGATTTGAACCTTTCGAGTGCAGGTCAAATCAGCGGAACGCCAACGGGCACTGGAACGTTTGGCGTGGTCGTCCAAGTGACAGACGCGAGCGGGGGCACCGCGACGCAGTCGCTTGCGATTACGATCGGCGTCCCATTGGCCATCACGACGACCTCCCTCCCTGGCGGCACGATCGGCGTGGCCTACACCCAGACGCTTACAGCAACTGGGGGAGCGGGCGCTTATACCTGGACGTTTGTGTCCGGAATTCTTCCGCCGAGTATCACGCTAGCCAGCTCGGGCTTGCTGAGCGGGACGCCGACGACCGGGGGAACGTTCACCTTCACCGTGCAGGTCACGGACCTCAGTCTCCCGGCGCACACCGCCACGCAGGCTCTGAGCGTCCAGGTGGCCACAACAATCGTGCCGGCTGGCGCTCATATCCTCTTTATCGTTCCACCTGGCGAAAATAAAGCCGCCCCGAACGGGCTGCAGGCTCTGGCGCAGCTATTCGATGCGAACAACGCACCCGTTTCCGGCGTCGAGCTTACCGCCAGCTTCGGAAACAAAGCATGTCCCGACGCGGCGCTCTCCGGCACACTCTCCGCCGTCACGGACTCGAGCGGCCTCGCTGCGTTCTCCGGAATTTCCAGTAATCGCGGCGGAAACGGCTACACCGCCGTGGCGAGTGTCACCTCCAACCCCGCGGTGTTCGCGACGTCGATTCCCTTCAGCGTTCAGGGCTTCTGCCCCTCGGGCAACCTGACAATGTTGCGCCGCGAACCCAGTATCACACTCTTACCCAATGGCAAAGTGCTCATCACGGGTGGCCTCAACAGCAACAGCGTTTCTGTTGCTGTTCCGTTGAGCAGTGCGGAGCTTTATGACCCCGCGACAGGTGTTTTCACCGAAACAGGCAACATGACTACTGCACGGGACTTGGCTACTGCCA
>WNFR01017135.1_pt1 | contig 12468 bp, 9 predicted proteins | sample 5400221 | NCBI WGS metagenome assembly WNFR01 (sample SAMN13153357, study PRJNA577476) | soil metagenome | isolation source: 40 cm soil under Madrone tree | place: USA:California | collected 2016-06-14 | reverse complement strand
GGATAGCTGTGATGGGCGAAGATGACCGGCTTCTTGGTCGTAAACAGGGCATCGAAATCGTGGTCGGTAAGACCGTGCGGGTGCTCCTCGTGCGGCTGTAGGGTCATCAGATCGACGACGTTGACGACGCGGATCTTGAGGTCGGGGACGTGATGGCGCAGGAGATCGACCGCCGCCAGGGTCTCCAATGTCGGAACATCGCCGGCGCACGCCATCACGACGTCGGGCTCGCCGCCGCGGTCGTTGCTCGCCCACTCCCAGATGCCGATCCCGGCATCGCAATGCTTGATCGCCGAGTCGATGTCGAGCCATTGCGGCGCCGGTTGCTTCCCCGCCACTATCACGTTGATGCGGTCCCAACTCCTCAAACAGTGATCGGTCACCCACAGCAAGGTGTTGGCGTCGGGCGGCAGATAGACCCGGATGACGTCGGCCTTTTTGTTGCAGACATAGTCGATGAAGCCGGGGTCCTGGTGGCTGAACCCGTTATGGTCCTGGCGCCAGACGTGCGAGGTGAGCAGATAATTCAGCGAGGAAATCGGACGCCGCCAGGGGATTTCGCGAGAAGTCTTTAGCCATTTGGCATGCTGGTTGAACATCGAATCGACGATGTGGATGAACGCCTCGTAGCATGAGAACAAGCCGTGCCGCCCGGTCAGCAGATAGCCTTCGAGCCAGCCCTCGCAGGTATGCTCGCTGAGGATCTCCATCACCCGCCCATCGGGCGACAGGTGGTCGTCCTCGGGTGTGGTCTCCGCCACCCATGCGCGGTCGGTCACTTCGAAGACCGCCGAAAGCCGGTTCGAGGCGGTCTCGTCCGGCCCGAACAGGCGAAAGTTCCGGTTCCGCTTCATGATGTCGCGCAGAAACATGCCCATGACCCGCGTCGCCTCGGCGTCGACACGACCTGGATGCGTCACACCCACGGCGTAATCGGCGAAATCCGGCATGACGAGGGCGCGCCGCAACAGCCCGCCATTGGCGTGGGGGTTCGCGCTCATGCGCCGGTCGCCCTCGGGTGCTTGCGCCGCGATTTCGGGCCGCAGCAGCCCGTCGCCGTCGAAGAGCTCCTGCGGCCGATAGCTGCGCATCCACTCCTCGAGCAATTTGACGTGCTCGGGCTTATCCATTTCGCCGAACGGGACCTGATGGGACCGCCAGTAACCCTCGGTCTTGAGCCCGTCGACATATTTTGGCCCGGTCCAGCCCTTTGGGCTGCGCAGGATGATCATAGGCCATTGTGGGCACCTGGCGGGCTTGCCGTTGCGGGCATCTATTTGAATCGCAGCGATCTCGTTGAGCGCCGTGTCGAGCGTTGCCGCCATCAGCTGGTGCATCGTCTCCGGGTCGTCCCCCTCGACGAAGTGCGGCTTGTAGCCGTAGCCGACGAACAGCCTTTCGAGCTCGTCCCGCGGGATGCGGGCGAGGATCGTCGGATTGGCGATCTTGTAGCCGTTCAGATGGAGGATCGGCAGCACCGCGCCGGCGGTCGCCGGATCGAGGAATTTGTTGCCGTGCCAGGAGGTCGCCAGCGGCCCTGTCTCGGCTTCGCCGTCGCCGATCACGCAAGCGACGATAAGGTCGGGATTGTCGAGCGCCGCACCATAGGCATGGGACAACGCATAACCGAGCTCGCCGCCCTCGTGGATCGATCCGGGGGTCTCGGGCGCCGCATGGCTCGGGATGCCGCCCGGAAAGCTGAACTGCCTGAAAAGGTGCCGCATCCCATCTTTGTTCCGCGGAATGTTCGGGTAGATCTCGCTATAGGTGCCTTCTAGCCAAGTGTTCGCGACCATACCGGGGCCGCCATGGCCGGGGCCACAAATATAAATCATGTCGAGGCCGCGCACCTTGATGACGCGGTTCAAATGCAGATAAATGAAATTGAGCCCTGGCGTCGTGCCCCAATGGCCGAGCAGCCGCGGCTTGATGTGCGCCCGCTCCAGCGGCTGCTCGAGCAGCGGATTGTCGAGCAGATAGATCTGGCCGACTGAGAGATAGTTGGCGGCTCGCCACCAGGCGTTCAGCAAATCGAGTTGCGCCGGCGACAGCGGCTCTGCGTCAGGATAGATCGCTTCTTCCCCCGTCATCTGGCCACTCCATAAAGTCGCGAGGAAATTACACTGTCGAACAGCTCCACGCGGTCTGTTTCGTCGTAGAATGCCGCTGACGGGATTTTCGTGTCGATCTTTCTCTAGCCAACGCTACGCGCCCGGACAGCGATCCGCTGGGTCGGGGTTATCACCCTCCCAACAGCGCGCGGGCATGGTGGGCTATCATCAAATTCTCGTCGGTCTTTATCACATAGGCGCCAACACGACTGTTCGGCATGCTGATGCGCGTTTGGTGTTGGTTGTTCGCCGCCTCGTCCAGCTCCAATCCGAGCCAGCCGCATGCCCGACAGATTGCGCTTCGTACCGGTGCCGCGTTCTCCCCGACGCCAGCCGTGAACACGATCCCATCGAGACCCCCAAGCGCCGTCGCGAGCGAGCCGATATGGCGGGCGACGCGATAGCAGAACACTTCGATCGCAAAGCGTGCCCGCTGGTCCTCGCTCGCCAGCAGGATGCGGAAATCCGAGGAAATACCAGACAGCCCGAGCATGCCTGATCGGCGATAAAGGAGATCCGTCAACGCTTCCGCCGACATTCCCCTCCGCTGAACGAAATGCAGCATCACGCCCGGATCAAGCTTGCCACAACGGGTGCCCATAGGCAGGCTATCGAGGGCCGTGAAGCCCATTGTTGTCGCGATCGAGACCCGCGCTCGTAGCGCGCAAGCCGAGCAGCCATTACCGAGATGCGCCACGACGATGCGGCCGCCGGCAACCTCCGGTGCATGCCTGGGCAGAACCGAGGCGATATATATTCGTAGGAGAGGCCGTGGAAGCCGTAGCGCCGGACCCCCTCCTCGTAGAGCGCGTACGGAAGCGCAAAGGCCTGCTCCACCTCTGGCGCTGTCCGGTGGAAGGCGGTGTCAAAGCATGCCACTTGCGGCAATCCGGGATCGAGGGCCAGCGCCATTCGAATGGGCGCGAGATTGTGCGGCTCGTGGAGCGGAGCGAGCGGCACCAATGCTTCCACTTCCGAGAGCAATTCTGGTGTGACCCGCGCTGGCTGGGAATGACGCATACCGCCGTGAACCACGGGTGGCCAAGCGCGGCAAGCTTTCGGCCACCAAGCCGCTCCCTCGCCCACGGCAGCAGCGCCGGCAAGACCTCGCTCGGCGTCGTCGACAGAGTGGCACCGAGATAGGGGGGACAACCACCGCCCCGTCGGGCCCTGTGGCGCTTACCGAGGGACGCGCGCCGAGACCCTCCACTTGGCCGCCGAGGAGATGCCGCTCGCCCTCGCAGAAGCTGAATTTGAGCGACGAGGAGCCGGCGTCGATCACGCCGATCAACGGCTGCGCAGCCGCCGTAGTCATAGTGCGGCCGACCCTCAATGCATCATCAGAACCGGCACCTTGGCGCCGCGCCGCACGTGTTGGGTGAAGCCGCCGAATATCCATTCACGCAATCGGCTGTGGCCATAAGCCCCCATCACCACCAGGGCAGAGCGTTCCCCGGCCGCTGCGAGCAGCGTCTCGGCCGCGCCACGTGCGTCGGGTTGCAGATGGCGCGCAGACGCCTGAAATCCGTGCCGGAGAAGATTGGTCGCTAGGCGAGCGCCCTCCTCGTCTGCGACACCCTGTTCCTCGGCTACGGTCAGGACCAAGATCTGCTTCACCATCGCGAGGAAGGGCATCGCCCCGGTTACCGCCCGAGCGGCTTCCGGTGCCGCCTTCCAGGCGATGACGATCGTTTCGGGTAGGGCCGCAATGGAGGCCGAAGGCGGGATCAACACCGGTCGGCCGCTCTCGAGTAAAGCGCCCTCGATCGAGTCCAAGGAATCCCCATCGGCCTGGCGCCCAATGACCAAAAGATCGGCCGCACGCCCATACTCGGCAACCCGGTAGGGCTCGTCGCCGATTTGCCGGACCCATTGTGCCGAGGGGCCCGGCTGAGCGGGCGCGCCTTCGTCGGTGGGCAGTCCCTCTCGCGCGCAAAATCGTTGGAACAGCTGTTTTGCCTTTTCTTCGCGCTGGTCGGCTTCCTGTTCCATTCGATCGACCAAGCCGGTGATCATCGCGCCGCTTCCGTCCGAGGCCATCGTGGCGGCCATTGCCCCAGCGTCGACGCGGACATGCAGAAAATCGATGTGCGCCTCGAATGCGCGCGCTACAGCCAGAGCCGACATGAAGACGGCGTCGTCCGTGTCGCTGCCGGTCGCGGGGACGAGAATGGTCTTGATCATCGGATCTCCTCTGGCCGGTTGAACCCAATCTCTGGCGCCGCGCAGGCGGCCCGCATTGATCTATGTCAATTCACGGCACGAGGCGTCGCGCGAGCGCCACCGCGAGCGGCAGCGCCGCGCGCTGTGTCCGCGGACCGAGGCCGAGCGGCTTCAGCAGCATTCGCACGCTCATCTCGTGCGGGAAGTGATCGCGGACGGCGTCGCGGCATTCCCGGCGCAGGTTGCGGTATACTCCGAGATCGAAGCGATCGCCGGGATGGCAGGCGGTGTAAACATGCTTGAGGACGATGAAGCTGTCGTCGCCGCCGCTCATGCGCAGCCGTCGCCAGAGCGCCGGAACGACCGCAGCGCGGCTCGGGCTCTCCACCCCTCGATACTTTCGGAAAAAGCGGTAGAAATGCTTGTAGTGCCTGACTTCGTCTTCGACGATCCGTCGGGTCAGGACAGAAAGCACCGGCTCCGGACTGCTGCGCGAAAGGGTCGTATAATAGCTTGCCGTGCCCATCTCGACAACGCAGCGCGACGCCATCTCCAGGCTGCGCGTCGACTCCAGCGCCACGTCGCAGAAGGGTCTGAATTCTTCGACGAACCTCCGGTAGGCAGGCTCCCAGTCAAATTCGGGCCACGCGATCTCGACATAGCGGCGCAGCGCCCGGCCATGCTGCAACTCCTCCGGCAGCCAATAATCCTCCAGCCACGACGTGACTTCCGCGTCGCCCACGAAGAAATCGATCAGATTTTCGGTATAGAGGTCGGTCGCGCTTTCCATCAGAGACGCCGACGCGACCAGATAGAAAAATGCCTTGTTGCGCACCACTGCATCGTGGCGGATCGCGTGCCAGGGAATGTCGTCGAGCGACCAATGGCGCCGAGCGGAGGAGAGATCGGCGAGCGCGCGTGGGCTGTTTGTAGCAGGGATAGGTGAGTTCATCCGGGACGCGTCCCGTCAAAAAGTGAACATCGTGCCTTCCGCCTGAAGGGCCGTCGCGCCCGCCGCATGGTAGGCTGTGTCGACGACCTCAAGCGCCTGGTGGATCGCCCAGGTCGAGGCCAGCCGCATCGTCGTGTTGTGATCGAGGGTCAGCCGCCCGGACTGGGCGACGTCCCGCCAGATTTCCTCGAGCGATCCCAGCAGAAAAGCGCGCGCTGCTCGGAGCCGTGCTTCGGACTGTGCGACTTGCGATTGTACCACATTGTTGTCGCGTAATGTGCGCTTGGCGCCCCGCGGGATCTTGTCGCGGGCGAGCTCGAAAAAGGCATCCAAGGTGCTGCGAGCGATGCCGAGCGCAACGCCGGCGAAGCCCGATGAATACATGTTACTGCTGCTGAAGGCGTAGAGCAGGCCCGACTGCCGCCGCGTGGGCTCCGCCTCGCGCAACACCGTGTATTTCTCCGGCACGAAGAGATCGGTGACGGTGTAGCTGTCGCTGCCGGTGCCTTTCAAGCCGATGACGTGCCAGATATCGGTGAATTTGGCGCTCGCCTTCGGGAATAGCAGGGTCTTGATGACCGGGCCTCCGTCCGGCCGCAGGCGGGGCATCCCGTCCTTGGCGAGGATCGCCACGTGAGCGCCGAGCCAGGTCGCATGGTGGCTGCCGCTGGCAAAGCTCCAGGTGCCGCTCAGCCGGTAGCCGCCCCGGACCGATCGCGCCTCGGCGGGGCCGGGTGGGCCCCAGGCCAGGATCCCCCGCTTCCCCCCGAAGATCTCGCGGGCCACCTCGGTCTCGAGAAGGGCCGCTGTCATCGTGCAGCCGGTCGCCTGGCCGAGGCACCAAGCGGTGCTCGCGTCGTGCTTGGCCACTTCCTCGATGACCTGAACATAGACCGCGGGTGGCAGCTCGGCGCCGCCGAGCGCACAGGGCAGCAGCAGCCGAAACAGCCCGCGCTCGGCCAGCGCCTCGACGATCGGCTCGGGAAGCTCGCGGCGAAGCTCGATTTCGTCTGCGGCCGCGTCGAGCTCGGGACCAAGCTCCCGTGCTCGCTCGATATAATCCAAGGCAAGTGCTTCAGCGCTCCGCATTTCGCCGGAGGTCAAGCTCATTGCTGGCCCCCGTCAATCTGCCGACTGATCAGCAACGGGCTCGTACTATCGAGTCCGACCCTAAGGCTGCCTCGGGAGGCATCTCCCGGCATCAGGAAGCGAGCTGCAGCCGAATCGATCGCCATGGCGTGGCCCTTTTCGCCGGCGCGCCGGAGCCTCAGGACTGTCGCCCCGGGCAGGGCCGGTTCTAACTCTTGGCGGATCATGCCCTGCGATCGCACCCTGCGGTCTCCTCATGCTCCGGTTGGCCCGATCGGCGGAGGCTACAATGTCGCCGGTTCGCAAAACGCCTTGCCATTTTGGCCGAGAGCGTAAGGCTAAGAAACAGAAATCGTTAACACCGATGCTCACACGGCGTGTCGCTCCCGCTTTATCCGTTCGGTGCGTCCTTTGAGATGGCCGCTGTAAATTAGGGACGTTCCTTGATGCTTTCGACAGAATTGCTCATGCTGGGTAGCGTCCGGAAGGGCACGTATAACCCCGATGCAGCTCCGGGGTAATCAGCGGTTCGACCACACACGAGAGGCCCGATGACCGATCCCTATGTCCGTTACACGCGGCTCACATTCGATCGCCCGCATGCCAAGGTTCTCCGCATCACCATGGAAAACGGCCGGATGAATACGACCGACGAGGCGCTCCATGCCGAGCTTGGAGACATCTGGCGCGACGTGGACAGGGACGCGAGCGTCAATGCCGTGGTGCTGACGGGCGCCGGAAAGGTGTTCTCGGCCGGCGGCGACTTTGCGATGATCCAGCAGAATATCGATGATTTCGGTTCGCGCGCCAGACAATGGAAGGAGGCGCGTGACATCGTCTACAATGTGATCAACTGCAGCAAACCGGTGGTCAGCGCGATGCGCGGGGTGGCCGTCGGCGCCGGCCTCGTTTGCGGTCTCCTCGCCGACATCTCCATCGCGACCAAGGACTGCCGCATTATCGACGGGCATACCCGACTGGGGGTCGCAGCGGGCGATCACGCGGCGATCGTATGGCCGCTGCTGTGTGGGCTCGCCAAGGCCAAATACTACCTGCTGCTATGCGACCAGATCCTCGGCGAAGATGCCGAGCGTATCGGGCTGATCTCGCTCGTGGTCGAAGACGCCGAACTCGACGCGAAAGCGGTCGAGATCGCGACCCGGCTCGCCGAAGGTGCGCAGAGCGCGATCCGCTGGACGAAATACGCGCTGAACAACTGGCTGCGCGTTATGGGGCCGACATTCGACGCGTCGCTGGCGCTCGAATTCTTAGGTTTCACCGGTCCGGAGGTTAAGGAAGGCCTCGCCTCGCACCGCGAAAAGCGACGGCCGGCGTTTCCGCCGGCTCCGCCCCTCTGACCGCTCGCTCCGCCGACAACGCGCGTCAGTTCAGCCCGTAGAAGCCCATTGCACCGCCGGCCATGACCCCGTGCTTGGTCTCCGGCGATACCCCCTCGAGGCGCTCCAGCATCATTTTCGGTGCTCCCGGGAAGAAGCCGTCCGAATGGGGGTAGTCGGTCGCCCACAGGATCTTGTGCGGGCCGATATAGTCGGCCAGCACCTTGAGGCTGCCTTCGACCGGCTCGAAGGAGATCCAGCAATTGCGCCGGAAGAGCTCGCTCGGGCGCGTCGTGAGGCCGGAATCGTTGAAGCCCTGGTCGTCGAAATGCCGGTCCATCCGGTCGAGCCACGGCGCGATCCAGCCGCCGCCCGATTCGAGAAAAGCGATCCGAATTTTCGGATGGCGCTCGCAGACACCGCCCCAGATCACGCTCATGCAGGCGAGCATCATCTCCATCGTGTGCGAGATGATGTGTTGCGCGCCGCGGCCTTCGAAGCGATCGACGCCGACCGTCGGCATGCCGCTCGAGGCGCCCTCGTGGAAGCCGATCGCGAAATCGAGATCCTCCGCCGCGGCCCAGAACGGCTCGTAATCCGGATGATGGATCATCTTGTTGTTGTACGGGTTGGGCCGCAGAAAGCCGCCGCGGAAGCCCAGCTCCTTGCGGGCAAACCGCATCTCGGCGATGGCAAGGTCGATCGACTGCATCGGCAGCATCGCGACGCCGAACAGGCGGTCGGGATAGGGCTTGCAGTAATCGGCGAGCCAGCGGTTGTAGGCGCGGCATGTCGCGGCGGCGAGTAGCGGATCATGAATTCCGCCGGAGAACAGGCCGAGGCTCGGATAAAGAAAGACGGCGTCGATGCCATCGGCATCCATGTCGGGGATGCGCTTGTGCGGATCGAATCCGCCGGGCTTGCCGTCCTTATACGCCATCGTGTCAGCCTCGACGACGCCCTGCCGCGCGCCCACCGCGCCGATCCGTCCGATGCCGATGCGGCTGTCACCGACCGCATGCTCCTCGATGACGAGCCGCTCCTTGCCGTTCTCGCCCTTGACGACCCGCGGCGCCCGGTCGCGAAACCCCGGGTCGATGTATTTGTCCCACAAATCCAACGGCTCGAGGATATGACCGTCGGCGTCGATGACGTTGTAAGCGCGACCCATAACCCAGCTCCTTTCGTGTAGATAGCAAGGCCCGGTAACCAAACGCTCGTTTGGTTTTCCCTGACGCTATGACCGTGAGCCGGGACTGTCAACCCCACCCGGCGTCATACGTGGCGCTCGGCATCGCCTGAGCTACAATCATAAATTGTGTCGACTATCGCCTGGCATCACATCTGCAGCGGATCTGCAGCGACATTTCTCCTATGGGTTGAAGCGCCCGCCCCATCCGGCCGTCCCCTCCGTGGCGCGCGAGCGCGTGTCCTCGAGGAGCTTCAAGCGCCGTTCGAAGTCGCTCGTCTCGATCGCCTGGACAAAGGTGTCGACGACCGCCGCTATCCTGCCCGCCTCCCCCGGCGTGATCACGCCGTCGGCAAGCGCCGAGGTGACCGCCTTCATCGCGAGAGCGATATCGGCGGCGCTTTCGATCGACGGCAACGCGAATTTGACGGAGCGCTCGCGGCACGGCGGCATAATGCGTTCGAGGCAGAGCCGCATCGCCGTTGGGTCGCCCGTGAGCGCGAGCTCGACGGCCTTGCGGGCCAGGGCCTCGGACTCGCCCTCGAGGAATGCCGCGGCGGCAATGGTCGCCTTGTTGCGGCAGCCGGGCCGGCGGCCTATGGGATTACCCGACCGCCCCCTTTCGAACGGCCGCCCGCGCACCGGCTCTGGCGGTTTTGGTGTAAATCCATCAGCCATTTGCATCTCCTCGCTCCCATTCGCGGTCCGCTCCAGGAGCCGCGATCGGCCGCGAGTATGCAATGAGAATTTGGCAATTGTGGGATCGTCATCGTCGTACAAAATGCGAAGGATTTGCCCTCTCCGCCCAGATGTGGGGGAGAGGGGAAGGGCCCAGGGGCGAAGAGGGGAGAGTTCCGAAAATTGCAGTTATTGTCGGTTGATGATTCGGGCCGGTGTGTGACATTAACCCGAGCCATGCTCGCAGCTGACTTCATTGCCAGGTGGCGCGCGGCCGACCTGACCGAGCGCGCTGCGGCGCAGTCGCATTTTCGCGATTTGTGCGACCTACTCGGCGAAGAGGCGCCGACCGCCGCCGACCCGAAGGGCGAGTGGTACGCCTTTGAAAAGGGTGCCACCAAGACGACCGGCGGCGAGGGCTGGGCCGATGTCTGGAAGCGCGGCTGTTTCGGCTGGGAGTACAAGAGCAAGGGCAAGGACCTGAGGGCAGCCTTCGCCCAGCTCCAACGCTATGCGCCGGCGCTTGAAAACCCGCCTTTGCTGGTCGTCTGCGATCTCGCGCGGTTCGAGATCCACACCAATTGGACGAACACGGTCAGCCAGACCTACGAGATCGGGCTCGACGAGCTTGCCGACTCTCGGAAATTGCGCTGGCTCAAATGGGCCTTCACCGATCCGGAGCAGCTGAAGCCCGGGCTGACGCGGCAGACTCTGACCGAACAGGCGGCAGCCGAATTCGCGCGGCTCGCCCAGCGCTTGCGCGATCGCGGCCACCCGTCGCAGATGGTGGCTCATTTCATCAACCGGCTCGTCTTCTGCATGTTCGCCGAGGATGTCGATCTGCTGCCGGGGAAGATGTTCGGCCGCATGCTCGACGGTGCGGCGCGCTCGCCGGGCGATTTCGAGGCGCTCGCCTCGTCATTGTTTGCGGCGATGCGGGCGGGCGGCCGGATCGGGTTCGAGCGGGTCGACTGGTTCAATGGCGGTCTGTTCGACGACGACAGCGCGTTGCCATTGACGCGCGACGACATCGCACTGGTTCGCGAGGCGGCGGCGCGCGATTGGGCCGAGATCGACCCCAGCATTTTCGGCACCTTGTTCGAGCGCGGGCTCGACCCCGACAAGCGCAGCCAATTGGGCGCGCATTACACCGACCGCGACAAGATCATGCTGATCGTCGAGCCGGTGATCATCCGCCCCTGGCTCGCGGAATGGGCGACGACGCGCACCGAGATCGAGAGGCTGATGCGGCAGGCCGAGGTCGCCGGCGATCTCGATCGAGCCGGGCGGCGCGGCCAGGCTGCCCAGCGCACCCGGCTGACCAACGAGGCCAACACGCTCTATCGCGGCTCTCTCGACCGGCTGCGCGCTTTCCGGGTGCTCGACCCGGCCTGCGGCTCCGGCAATTTCCTCTATTTGGCGCTGCTGGCGCTCAAAGACATCGAGCATCGCGTCGCGATCGAGGCCGAGACCCTGGGGCTGGCGCGCGAGTTCCCGCGCATCGGCCCGGAGGCGGTCAAGGGCATCGAGATCAACCCCTACGCCGCCGAATTGGCGCGGGTCACAGTGTGGATCGGCGAGATCCAATGGATGCGCCGCAACGGCTTCGATGTCGGCCGCAACCCGATCCTAAAGCCGCTCGACACAATCGAATGCCGCGACGCAATCCTGAACAAGGACGGCAGCGAAGCCGAATGGCCGGAGGCCGATGTTGTGATTGGCAACCCGCCGTTCCTAGGTGACAAGTTGATGAGAGATCGGCTCGGCGAACGGTACACCGAGGACCTTCGGGCTAGATATGCCGGGCTGGTTCCCGGCGGTGCTGATCTCGTTTGCTACTGGTTCCATAAGGGAATCGCCGCGCTGAGGGAGGGTCGCGCAAAGAGGGTAGGACTTGTTGCCACCAACTCAATTCGAGGTGGCGCGAACCGTTCCGTTCTCGATGAGATAGTCCGGTTGGGCCGCATCTTCGCCGCATGGTCTAACGAGGAGTGGACGATCGAAGGTGCAGCGGTAAGGGTATCGTTAGTCTGTTTCGATGGCGATGCGTCAAGGGGTGCCGAGCTCGACGGAATGCCTCTCAGCAAAGTTGGCCCCGATCTTTCCGCTAGGGCAGCCGATCTAACGACAGCCCGGCCATTGGCCGAGACCGCTATGTTAGGGTCAAATGGGATCTCGAAAAAGGGACCCTTCGATGTGGATGGCGAGACTGCCCGCCGCTGGTTGGCCATGCCATTGAATCCGAACGGGCGCCCGAATGCGGATGTGCTGTTTCCGTGGCTCAATGGCGAGGACGTAACCGCTCGAAGGTCGGACAAGTGGATAATCAATTTCGGAGAAAGGTCAGAAAACGACGCAAGCCTTTACGAAACCCCGTTTCAGCATGTCCTTAACAAGGTGAAACCACAGCGCACGGTTAGCGGATCGCCGTCTGAGCGGAGGCTTTGGTGGCTGCTTGCTCGTCGCGCACCCAATCTTTTCGCCAGCCTTCTGCCGCTCGGCCGTTTCATTGCGACGCCAGAGACCCCGACTCATACTGTCTTTGCGTGGCTTCCGAAGGGAGTCGTTCCCGACAAGAATCTCGTCATTTTCGCGCGAGATGACGATACGAGTTTCGGAGTCCTCTGTTCCCGTTTCCATGTGTCCTGGGCAAGGGCTCTTGGATCCCCCTATGGCAACCACCCGACCGCTAAGCGCTACAACGGCACCCGAGTATTTCGAACCTTTCCCTTCCCCGAGGGGCTGACGCCGAACCGACCGGCGGTTGAATATGCCGGCGACCCGCGTGCCGTTGCGATCGCCGCCGCGTCGCAGCGGCTCAATGAATTGCGCGAGGCGTGGCTCAACCCGGCCGATCTCGTCGAGCGCGTGCCGGAGGTGGTGCCCGGCTATCCCGACCGTATCGTCCCGGTCAGCGCGAAGGCCGCGGTGATCCTGAAGAAAGCACCT
>WNFR01011526.1_pt1 | contig 12471 bp, 11 predicted proteins | sample 5400221 | NCBI WGS metagenome assembly WNFR01 (sample SAMN13153357, study PRJNA577476) | soil metagenome | isolation source: 40 cm soil under Madrone tree | place: USA:California | collected 2016-06-14 | reverse complement strand
CTTGCGATGTTTCCTGTTAGCCCAAGAGGCCTCTGTGGGTGAGCCCTCCCTGACGGTCGGGCTACTGCCAGGAGCGCAAGTTAACAACTTGCGCTACGGTGCTACTTCAAATACGGCTCAAGGTTGAATCGCTTTTGCTTCGATAACAACGGCGCCCAGAGATCGCCGAGCTTTTCAATCCGTTTGCGCACGTTGTCGATCCGAAAATCTTCGATGTCGATGCCGCGCTCGATCTCTTTCCATGTCACCGGCGTTGAAACCATCGCCTTCGGCGTCGGCCGGATAGAATAAATCGAAGCCAGGGTTCGTCCCCAGGCGTTCTGGTTGTAATCGACCAGCACCCTCCCTTTGGGTCGCTTGGCGATGCGATACTCGGCGGTGATCAGTTTCGGGTTCGCCGACTCCAGCACCTGCGCGATCTCTTTGGCGATCGTCCAAACCTGTTTCTGGGTAGGACCCCGCACGATCGGGACGTACACATGGATGCCTTTCGATCCCGTCGTTTTTGGGTAGCAAGGCATCTTCAGGGATTCCAAAGCGTCGCGCACAACCAAAGCCGATTCCCTCACCTGCTCAAACTTCGCGCCGGGAACCGGATCCAGATCGAAGTGCAGGTAGTCAGGTCGATCCACGTCATCACAGCGCGCGTACCATTGATTCAGATCAATACAACCCAGATTAATGACCCAGAGCAAGGCCGGCAAATCCTGAATGATCGGAAAGTCAATTATGTTTCCCGAGCCGTGCGAGATCGAGCATATTTCAATCCACGTTGGCCGCGGCGACGGCGCGCGCTTCATGAAAAAGAATTCGCCGGCAGCGCCATTCGGGTAGCGCTTCATCACCATCGCGCGATCCTGCAGGTGCGGCACCAGCACGGACGAAACATCGGCGTAGTACTGCAGTAAGTCCCGTTTGGTTATTTTCAACTCAGGCCAGAAAAGCTTGTTCAGATTCGTCAGCTTTACCTGTCGATCACCAAACCCAACCTCGATCTGTTCGACGCCTGGCGGAATCTTCACCTGACCGCGGGGAGCGCGCTTCGTGGGCTTGCCGGCGCGCCTGAGTTTGGCAGGATGATAATCGCGTGTTGCTCTGGTCATAGCAGTTGACCGAACCAAGACCTTAACACGAAATTGGGGTAGGAGCCCGACCGTCAGGCAGGGCTTACGGTCGCCCTTGAACGCGTTCCCTGACGGTCGGGCTACTGCCCTGTTCGCTTGAAACGTTCTTCCACATTCGCTACGCTATATCGTCAATCCCCGCCTTAACACAGCGTTTCATTCGTGGTACACTGGCGACCCTTTATGAAAGAGCTTGAATATTTCCATCCAGCGGTTCGTGACTGGTTTCTGAAACGGTTCCCGGCTCCGACTGAGCCGCAGTCCCGCGCCTGGCCCGCGATTAAAAAGGGCGAGCACACGCTGATCGCAGCGCCCACCGGTTCGGGCAAAACACTCTCCGCGTTCCTTTCGGCTATCGATGACCTCGTTTGGAAAGCGATCGACGGGAACCTGGTCGATGAAACGCAGGTCGTTTACGTCTCACCACTGAAAGCACTCAGCAACGATATTCAGATCAATCTGCAGGAGCCGCTGCGCGGCATTCAACAGAACCTTGAGGCAATGGGCATCCGTGGTGTCGCGATTCGCACGCTGGTGAGGACGGGTGACACGCCCGCGAAAGAACGGGCGGCGATGACCAAGAAGCCGCCGCATATCATCGTGACTACGCCGGAGTCCCTCTACATCCTGCTGACCAGCGAAGGCGGCCGCCGGATTCTAAGCACGACCCGCACGGTAATCGTCGATGAGATTCACGCGATGGTGGATGACAAGCGCGGCTCGCATCTGTCTCTGTCGATTGAAAGATTACAAGCGCTGGTCAAAGGGCCTTTGCTGCGCATCGGTCTTTCGGCAACGCAAAAACCGATCGAGGAGGTCGCTCGCTTTCTGGTGGGCACGGCCAATCTTGCCGCAGACAGCACGCCTGGTTGCACGATCATCGACACGGGTCACTCACGCAAGCTGGATCTCGCCATCGAAGTTCCCAGTTCGCCTTTGGAAGCGGTGATGTCCAACGAGGTCTGGGAAGAAATCTACAATCGGGTTGCCGCGTTGATTCGGGAGCACACGACCACGCTCGTATTCGTGAACACGCGCCGCATGGCTGAGCGGGTCGCGCGCCACCTGGGAGAAAGACTGGGTGATGAGAATGTCACCGCGCATCACGGCAGTCTGGCTCGCGAACTACGTTTAGCTGCCGAGCAACGTCTCAAGTCAGGCGAACTGAGCGCGCTGGTGGCGACTGCGTCACTGGAACTTGGTATCGATGTGGGCGCTGTCGATCTGGTGATTCAAATCGGATCGACGCGCGCGATTTCTACTCTACTGCAACGCACCGGGCGTTCGAATCATACCGTCAGCGGCTTTCCGAAAGGCCGGGTTTTTCCTTTGTCACGTGATGAACTGGTTGAATGCGCGGCGTTGCTGGATGCCGTCCGGCGGTGCGAACTCGATCATCTGACCATTCCAGAGCAGCCCTTCGACATTCTGGCGCAGCAGATCGTCGCGGCAATTGCGGCTGAGGAATGGACGGAAGATGCGCTGTTTGAAATGATCAGGCGCGCCTATCCTTTCCGGAATCTCTCCCGTGAAAACTTTGCCGCGGTTGTCCGGATGCTTTCCGAAGGCTTCGCGACGCGACGCGGCCGGCGCGGGGCTTATCTGCATCATGACGCAGTGAATCGGCGGCTGCGGGCCCGCCGCGGAGCGCGTCTGGCTGCTATCACCAGTGGCGGGGCAATTCCAGATACGTCTGACTATCGAGTCATTCTCGAACCATCGGAAACTTTCGTCGGGACTTTGAACGAAGACTTTGCAATCGAGAGTCTCGCCGGCGACATCTTTCAGCTTGGCAACACTTCATATCGTATCAAGCGGGTCGAACCGGGCGCGGTGCGAGTGGAAGATGCTGCCGGCCAACCGCCCTCGATTCCGTTTTGGCTGGGCGAGGCGCCAGGGCGATCGCAGGAGCTTTCTGAAGCGGTGTCGCGACTGCGAGCTGAGATCTCTAACAGGTTGGAAGTTACCGATAGCAATGCGGACGCGGACGTCCGCGCTCCCAGCATGAAGTGGCTCGTCGATGTCGTTGGCATTAGCAACGGCGCGGCGGAACAGATCGTCGAGTACCTCGCGGTGACAAAACTGGCTCTGGGCGTGATGCCGACCCAGGAAGAGATAGTTGTCGAGCGATTCTTTGACGAAAACGGAAGCACTCATGTGGTGATTCATGCACCCTTCGGCAGCCGTCTGAATCGTGCCTGGGGTCTGGCGTTACGCAAGCGCTTCTGTCGCAAGTTCAATTTCGAATTACAGGCAGCCGCGACGGAAGATTCGATCGTGCTTTCGCTGGGACCGACCCATAGTTTTCCACTCGAGACAATTTTCAGCTATCTCAACTCAAAAACGGTCTGTGACGTGCTGACTCAGGCGCTACTGGATGCACCCATGTTTAATATTCGCTGGCGTTGGAACGCGACGAGAGCACTGGCAATTCCGCGTTGGCGCAGCGGCGGGAAAGTTGCGCCGCAGCTTCAACGCATGGCGGCGGAAGATCTTCTGGCGCTCGTCTTTCCCGATCAGGTAGCCTGCGCGGAAAACCTTACCGGACCAATCGAGATCCCGGTTCATCCGCTCGTGGCCCAAACTATTCGCGATTGCCTGGAAGAAGCCATGGACATTCGCGGGCTGGAAGGATTGCTGCGATCGATCGAACAGGGCGAGCGGAAACCGATCTCGCGGGAAATGAGTGAACCCTCGCCGCTGGCCCAGGAGATTCTGACCGCCAAGCCGTACGCGTTTCTCGACGATGCGCCGGCCGAAGAGCGCCGCACTCTGGCCGTAATGAATCGTCGCTTTCTGGACGCCGAAACGGCCGCGGATTTGGGTCGTCTGGATGCCGCCGCCATCGAGCGTGTGCGGGAAGAGGCCTGGCCTCAGGCTGAGAATGCCGACGAGTTGCATGATGCCCTGATGCAACTGGGCTTAATTACGGTCGCCGAAGGAGAGCGAAACGGCTGGCAGGAGTCGTTTGATGAGCTAGTGAATGATCGAAGGGCGACGGTGCTTCACGTAGACCCTCCCGCTACCGCAGGCGGTTCCGCGACATCTGAGGTGTGGATTGCGGCGGAACGATTGCAGCAGATTCGCGCCATTCACGAACATGCGTCGCTAAACCCGCCCATCGATCCGCCATCCAGCTATGCCAACGAATCATGGAGCTTTGAGGACGCTCTGGTTGAGATTCTGCGCGGACGACTCGATGGGCTGGGACCGGTGACGGTGGCGGATCTCGCGGATTCCTTCTCACTTGCCGCAAACCAAATTGAAACTGCCTTGATTCAACTAGAGAGTGAAGGCTTTGCGATGCGCGGACAATTTACGCCGGAGCCCGGCCAGGATGCCGGCGAGCCCCAGTCAGGGATGCCTGCGCTCCAGGAATGGTGCTCACGCCGTCTGCTGGCCCGGATTCACAGCTATACGCTCAATCGACTGCGAAAAGAGATCGAGCCGGTGTCGGCGGCTGATCTTCTGCGTTTCCTTTTCGTCTGGCAGAAAGTTGCGCCGGATCATCAGGTCGAGGGGCCAGAGAGCGTAGCGGCAATCATTGATCAGCTTGAGGGCTTTGAAGCACCGGCCGGTTCGTGGGAATCTGAGCTCCTGCCCGCCCGAGTTGCCGACTATGATCCCGCATGGCTGGACGCGCTCTGCTTGTCTGGCAAACTAACCTGGCTGCGCTTATCTCCGCCGCGCCTTTCTCCGGAAAAGGTGAATAGCTCTGCGCCCGTGCGCAGTACGCCAATCGTTTTACTAAACCGGAGGAATGTTCAGACCTGGAGCAAAGGTTTCCCGGTAGGATCAGGATCAGAATCGAACGGGCGGCAACTCTCAACCAACACGGAAGCCGTGTACGAGTACATGAAAGATCATGGCGCGTCGTTCTTTATCGACATCGTCGCCGGCACTAATCTGCTGCCGAGCATGGTCGAAGAAGGCCTGGGTGAGTTGGTGTTTCGTGGACTCGTCAGTGCCGACAGTTTTGCCGGCTTGCGCGCGCTGATCACGCCAATCAGCAAGACCACGCATCGCGAAATCGAAAAACGGAAGCGAAAGCGCAAACCATTCTACAGCATGGACGATGCGGGGCGCTGGGTGCGTGTGCGCAGAGAAGAGCAGGGGCAGCCCAACTCCATGAGTGATCGCAACGGCGACAATCGCAATCAGTCGATCGACCCGGACACTGTCGAAGCAATCGCGCGCAAGCTGCTACAGCGTTATGGAGTAGTATTTCGCAAAATTCTCGACCGCGATGCCATCACGGTGCCGTGGCGCGATCTTTTGAGAGTCTATCGTCGTTTGGAAGCTCGCGGAGAGATCCGCGGCGGTCGCTTTGTGGCGGGATTCTCAGGCGAACAATTCGCGTTAATCGAAGCGGTGCAACTGCTCAGGTCAATTCGCCGCGCGCCCACCGAAGGCACGATGATTTCGCTGAGTGCCGCCGACCCACTCAATCTGCAGGGCGTCATTACACCCGGTCCCCGGCTTTCTCAGTCTTCCACAAATCGCGTTCTTTATCGCGACGGCGTACCCATCGCAGTGTTGGAGGCAAAAGAGGTGCGGTACCTCGTCGAGATGAGCGCCGCCGATCAATGGCAGGCTCGTAACGCCTTGCTGCGGCGTAACGTCCCGCCTAAGGTGCGGACCTACCTGAACCAATCCGGCAGCACTGTTTCTCCGTCATCAGTCTCGCGCTTAACGCATTGACAGTTCGGTTCTGTCACGGCCGTCGAAACGTATGTGAGGTCATCTTCATAACATCAGGCGGCGCGCGAAATCTCTTCAATCATCGCGGCCGTCGTTTTCGGTTGGTGAACTCGTGTTGCAACATCTGCCTGTGAAATGATGCCGACGAGATGGCCGCCCTGGTCGATCACTGGAATTCGCCGGATTTGATACTCCTCCATCGCGGCGATAGCGCTGGTCAGATCATCATCCTCGCGGCAGACCACGATCGTATGTGTCATCACATCGCCCACAGTTGTTCGATTGGGATCTCGTGACTCGGCCACTACTTTTATGGCCAGGTCTCGATCCGTGACCATGCCGATTATCTCTTTGGTCCTTTCGTCGCTGACCACTGGCACCGGGCCAATGTGTTCGCGTCTCATAACTCGCGCGGCCTGACCAACCGAATCGTTTGGTAGACAGCAGACAGGATTGTCCGTCATGACTTCGTTGCATTTCATACCAGCCCTCCTGCTCGCCTGGCGCTACGGCTGCCCGTCGAGTTCTGAAAGTCGTGCACGCGTGGTTGCCTTGAGGCACACACACCGACGACTAGTTCTGAAAAGGGGGTTGTCTAAGCTCTGCGGGGAATGACGGGACTTTAAGCTCGGTTAGGGAAAAATGCAAGTTCCAAAATTGCGAGGCAAGACGTGATTCTCCCCTGGCACGAATCACGCCCTGCTTTATTTTGCTATCGGGACGACGAGTGACTGTATCTGCACCATGGCGCTGAGGTCTGTACGGTTACGTACAGTTCGGGGGTGGTACAAAAGGATCGCTCCGCCTTACAAAATGGCAGCAGCGCCGGGACGCCTGAACGTGCCGTAGATATGGCTAAGCCGACGCGGCTTTTCTCTGGGTCGGTACATAGTAATCCAAAATCACCTCGAGGCGATCGAAATCGATCGGCTTCACCAGATAATCATCGCAGCCTGCCGCCAGCGCTGTATCAAAGTGATTGTCATATCCGGAAATAACCACCAAAGGAACATCAATCAACTTCAGTTCGTTCCTCAGGCGATGTATTACGCGCAGACCATTCAGACGAGGAAGTCCCAGATCGAGCAGCACCAATCCAGGATTCTCACGCTGTATGACCTCGACGGCCTGCTCTCCATCGATCGCTTCAAGTACTCGATAGCCCTTGGCGACGAGCAGGATTTGAAACATTTGGCGGGTATCATCGCTGTCATCCGCAATCAGGACGGTTGGTGTCCTGGCTAACCTGCCGGTAAGCGACTTTTGCGTTTCGGGCGCTCCTTGTCTTGTCGGCTTGCGATCAAACAGCGCGTGCTGGTCGCCGAGTGAACTACGATCATTGGGGCATGAACGGAATTGCATAGGCTTGATGAAGATGGGCGTCCCAGTGGGGCTCCAGCTTCCCCTCCTTGCCTTGGGGATATCAATTGTCGGGGAAATTGTCAGCACGAGCTTTATTCCACTCTTGACTGGCTGTCTGTACGCCAACGGACATAGGAGTGATATTTATGGAAGGGCGCGAGGTGGAGTGCACTTCATATTCATCGGATCCCTGCACCCATTCGGGCCGCCGAGTCCGGGCCTCAGCGAATTCGACCGCTGGCAAGTTTATTTTCCGCTCCTAATACCCGTAATTTCCTGCGAAACCGACATAGCGTTCCTCTGTGACTTAGACTTAGTTACCATAGCTAATGCGACGGCATCAGGCAGCCTTGCACAAGCAAGAAAAATCTACGCTTGACGCGCACACTGAATAGGATAGAATCAACTCAACTAGGGCGTGGCTGAATGTCTCGCCCCCGGCACGCCTATATGGTTGTGCTTAGGAGAGCGGCGACGGGGTGAGGACGTCGCCGCTTTCGTTTTATTAGCCGACCACAATTCCAAATCGAATCGTTATCTCCGCCGGGCCGTTTCTTGGCGATTCCCTTCTTCGCCCGCGTTGGCTCCCGGGGCGCGATTTCGCAACGGAAGCTTTCCTGGAAGACGTCGCGATAAAAAAGGCCAATCCGGAAGGTTGTCGCTATCGAATACGCTAGTGTTCGAATGCCGGTACAGGTGGCCACGAAACTCCAGGAATTGAAATCCATGCAATCCACCTCTTCCGTCATAGTGGTCGCGAATTCGTGTACTGCACTCTTATTTCAAGCAACGCAATCGTCATTTTAATCAGCGAATCACAATGCTTACGGGGTGCAAGTTTCAGCCTTATTGCACGAGCAGTTCATTTTCTTTGCAAGAACTGGATGGCCATCGATTCCCCGCCAGAGGCGCCCTAATTGCGGGACTAGTAGGCGTAATAATTCGAACAAGGCGAACAAGGCAAGGGAGGAAGACATGAAAAGACTAATCACATTAACATTGGCGTTAGCTTCAATCGGGTTCTTCGGTTTGGGAAGCAATCTCACCACCAATACAGAGGCAAAGGCGCTTACGCCGCAACTCCGAATTCAGATCGGACCACGCCGGAATCGACGTTGGCGAGATCGTGACTACGAGAACCGAGGCGAAAGAGTCGGTTATGGATACGGCCGTACGGTCGTAGAGACGCGCCTGGTACAACGCGGGTGGCACACTTACCGCGAGACCTATCAGGTGACGTATTATCCAAACGGCGAAACTCAGACGACTTTAATTAGTCGCATGAGAGTTGATTAACCGAAACCAAATGTGAGAGTTCAGACTCTTAGAGAGACTCTCTGGAGAAAGACCGGTCTGGCCGACGTTTTCGGCGAGACCGGTTTTTTCTGCGCCCGCGGCACTCCCTTGCTGTTTGAGCCAATCGAGATTCAAAGCTCGTGCTGATACGAGTATTACGGCCCTCTATCGCGTTCGGTTAGCCGACATATTTGGCTGAACCAGTATTGAACCGGAACAAAAATCCCCCGCCCTGGATCGCCCGGTCTTAAGCATACGAGCACACGACACGCAATCGTCCCAGAAGAAAGGACGAAGCGCATGATTTGGCAGACGATAGCGGGAATCGGCGTGACGAACCCGATCACTGCACTGGGGACAATATTTTTTTGCTCGATGTCACAATCCTGGCTCGTTTATCAATAGGTGAAGACGGCCTCCGGCGAGATAGTTGGAAGCGGCCCAGCTCTTACATTTTCAATGACAGCCTTTCCGGACACCCCCTTGAAAGGACTTCCCGTCCGTCATGCCGGTTTGCCAAACGCGGCAACCATCATCCTTAACCACCGTCGTTCACGACGCTCTTTCGGAAGCGAATGGGTCCGGCGGGCCTGAAAGTTGAGCGCCAGCATGGCGGCACGACAAATCAGACATAGCGCCGTCTCTTGTATGTCTGTTGAAATGGTCTCAGCGCCACACCTCGAACAGGCAACAGCGTACGCCACCGGTTGTTCCTTATTAATTCTCCCCGACATACTGCCCTCCTTGATTAGCTGCGGTGCTTCTGGTCACCACGGTCACCCTGTCCGGGTGGCACCTTCGTCGTGGCTCTTTTCCGCACGTCCTGGGACAGCGACCGCCCCACGTCATCACTCTCTTTGAACTGACCTTTGTCATCGCGACGCACATAACGCTTGTCCCTGCCGGTATCGATTTCCTTACGATTGGACGCAGATTTATTGTTTGCCATGAACAATCTCCTTCTCGGCCTGGGTCATTTGATCCTATTGCAAATCAGAAAACTCGGACTCAAGCCATTAGAGGATCGATCGTGTTACGAGCCGGTTCGGCAGTCCGTCACTTGCGCACGTTCGAAAATCAATCGTGAACCAGCGTCGTCTGTATTAATCGATCTCATCTCCTGACAATTTCTGCCCTCGGCGGGGTAAACGGCAAACAGCGCGCCAGAACTTTAGTAGGGTGGGATCCCCACCAGCATTCAACGGAACCAAAAAAAATCGGGAATGAGACGATTGGATTTCGCAGCCAGGTTTCTGCTGGAAGGGTCGAGGTTGAAAGAATATTCTGGTTTGCGAATGTGAGGTATTGCAAACCGGTTAACAGGACAAGTTTTAGATCGAAGGCCGGATGATCCGAACGCAATGTTTGCACAAGACCTTGTCGAGTGGTTGTGAAGGGGTCCAGTGTAAAGACGATTCGCCCGAGGTGAATTTTCTTCTTATCCGACTCACCCGATGGCCGCAGACAGTTAGACCGGTCTTGGAGTCCAAAATATGATAAATTGAGCTTCTGTTTCTGAGTGCGAACATATGTAGTACCTCTTTACTGATAAAGGATCTCGTTCTGTGAGCGCTATCCGAAACCTTGATCGTATAGTCACTTAATTCTTCAACTCATTTCCCGGCTAACGCCCTTTAGGAAGCTTCGCCCCGTGTTATCTCAAAATCGCTCAGCCCTCAAGCCAGGACAGTGGTATCCGGTAGTTGAATGTGAATACTGCCACACCAAACACGTCCTAATGCCCGACCAAACCAACGGCCAGGGCCCCCTCCGGCAGATTCAGGCAAGCAACCTGCCCATCCTGCCGGCGGGTTGGATTTCACGCACCGGCCACCATCCAGCGCTATCAGCATCCCTACCCTTCAGACGCAAGCAAATAGCAGGCTCGTAACGTCATACTTCAGGCCGCCTTGCGTTTCCTGGCCAGGCTCTTCTTGAGCGCCTCCATTATGTCAATCACTTTACCTTCATCCCGCTCAGGCGCTTCGATCTCGACGACATCCTTGTGGCGCGCATGCTTTTTCTCAATCAACTTCAAGAGCCGCTCCCTTTTCTCGTCCTTGAGCTCTTTGAGCGGCAACGTCCGAGCCGAGTGTTTCTTGATGATGCGCTCGAATTTCTTCACTGTGGCCGCGGGAACGGACTTCTTTTCCGGCAGCCCAACTTCTTTGGGTGAACGCAGCTCATCAGAAAAGCGCATCGTCTCAGCCCGAAGGATTCCATTCTCAGGAAAGATTGCCACCAGATACTCCTTGCCGCGCATAACGAACGTGGCGATTCCGGCGAGTTCGCTCTTTTTCATGGTATCCACCAGTAAGCGGTAAGCCTTTTCTGAACCCTCAGCCGGCGCCAGGAAATAAGACCGATCGAAATAGACAGGCGGGATCGACTCGAGGTCAACAAAACGTCGCAGATCGATGTCGCGGCTTTGCTCCGGCGCCAGCCGTTCCAGCTCTTCATCGGTAACGACGACATACTTATCTTTGTCGATCTCATAGCCGCGCACCATATCGTCAGCGTTCAGATCACGGCCCGTCTTTTCCGAATAATAGCGACGCGCCAATGGTTCATGCTCAGGTCCCAGCATTCGCAAAGGTGCGCGATTCGTGCGATTGCCCGGATAAAGCTCGACCGGAACACTAACCAACCCAAACGTCAAAGTGCCTGACCAGAATGGACGAGCGCCCTTCTGCCTATCATCTTCGGACTTCGTCTCGGCCCGTTTTCTCTTTGCCATGTTGTTCACACCTCCCCGACGACCAGGTCAGGCAGCGCGCTTCCCTTTTTTCAACGACTCGATACTCTTCGACAGAATCTTGTCGAGCGACGCCGGCTCACGTCTGTTCTTCACCAGGCGCAGCTTCGGCGCTCGACCTTTGGCCTTCTGCTCAACAAACTCCATTACTCGCTGGCGGTATTCGTCCTGGTAGTCTTTGGGATTGAATTCACCTTTGAGCAGCTCTACCAACTGCTTGGCCATGCTTAGTTCTCTCTTATCAGGGGCCCGCCCGGCTGGCCGCGGCAACTCTTTTGCCGACAAGACCTCCTCCGCGCTGCGCAGGGTGAATAGCACCAGGTGATCGCCTTCAGCGCGCAAGGCGCCGACGTAAGGTTGTTTGCGCATTACCCAATGGGCGACGCCCTCTCGATCCTGTTTACGCAAGGCTTCGGCAAGCGCGAAGTAGGCGGTTTGGTCGCCATCTGGCCCGAGATAATAGGGTCGGTCATAAAACTCGGGGGCAATAGCCCGGGTTGGAACGAAGTGCTTAATTTCTATTTCACGGGTCGCCCTTGGCTCCAGGCTTTCAAGTTCTTTGTCATTGAGAATCACGAACGTTCCCGGCTCGACTTCAAAACCCTTTTGAATCTCAACATTATCTACTTCCTTGCCGCTATCGGGATCGACCATGTGTTGCTTAACCCGCGTCTTTGACCCCTTATCCAGTATGTGAAAGCGAACAGCCTGGTCTGTTAACGCCGCGTACAACTTTACCGGCACGTTCGTCGAGTCAACTTTAAGCTCGCCTTTCCAAATCGCCCGCGCTGCCATCTCTTCACCTTGCGCTCTCGGCCACTGCTGCGTCGGTGCAACCGGGGCAGAAAGTCTCCAGAGTGACTGTCCGGACACAGTCAACACAAACCACGCCGTCGCACGCCACACATCTATACTCCGTCTGATAAACATACGTGTGACTGCATGCCGGACAGACGTCACTTCCCTCTTCCAGCCACCAGGGCTGATTCCGCCTAGCCTTTCCCATACGCTGCTGACCCAGAACGCACGTTCAGTTCCAAAAAACCGACTGGCGTCAATTTTTGTTACCGTACCGACCCTTCAAAGACGATAGGTAGTCGTCCCTGAATAAATCGATTTCCAATTTCAATCTGCGCAGATTAAGCGGCGGCTGCGACATTGATTTCCAGGTCTTGCTCAGGCCAGCCGAAAAAGGGCCAAAAGAAAACTCGCAGGAGTTTTCTCAGGTTGAAG